>Ga0209463_1002076_pt1 | contig 11442 bp, 12 predicted proteins | sample AgamicMgSfrz_FD_187169 | JGI IMG/M metagenome (GOLD analysis project Ga0209463, IMG submission 187169) | Agave microbial communities from Guanajuato, Mexico - Mg.Sf.rz (SPAdes) (version 2) | ecosystem: Host-associated > Plants > Phyllosphere > Phylloplane/Leaf | place: Guanajuato, Mexico... | reverse complement strand
GCTGTTTAGCTTCACTCTTAGATGGAGGACATCTTGCGATTTCTTGTCTATTTCATAAAAAAATAAACCACTAGAACAACCCCCAACATATAAAAATCGAGCTTAGCTTACATCAATACCTACTCCTACTGCAGTAAGGTTTTTTTATATTTTTCGAGTGGTCAGGCAAGCTTACTACAGTAGCTACATAGTATCTAACGAATCACGACTTGGGTCATAAAATTGTATGTAATATCTAGTTTTTTCTTGTATAGATAATTACCTTTTTTATTACTAGTCCAACTAATAGACCAATTGGAGAACAAAGTACAGGGAGCCATAGAGGTCCCAATAGCACACCCTTTACGGTAAACGTCGAAGAATACATGACTCCGACTGTAATAAAATAGGCAGAAACTACGAATGGAAGAAAAGTCAAAGGAGAATTTTCTTCATTAGCATCTTTATATGCGTCCCACATAGAAAAAAAGTAAAGACATGGGTAAAACATTAACCATTGATAATTCGTTTGTTCAATAGCCTCATCAACCATTCCTTGAAAACTTAGCAGTAAAATCGCATTTAAATGTGATTGAATATTGATGGTTATTGCTAAGCCGATAAATAGAATACCCTTTAGTAGTCTTCCGTTTAAAAGTTGAGGAAGACCTGGCATGGCTATACTCCAAAAAATATTTTCTACCTTACTTTTCGTCATTTGTCAGTCACTTCTACTTTTAATTTTTTAGAGGATCAATTTATGTACAATCTAATTTTACTATGTCTACTCCTTAATCAATCTAGATCGATCTTCCATTTGTGGTGGTTCCTCTAGCCAGCCATTTTTAATCATAATTTTAACTCCTTCATCAGCATAGAAGTATATATCCTTGGCAATTAGCGCATTTTTCATAGATAGATCTTTTCGTAAACTAAAGATCGTTCCGAAGCTACTTCCTACAATTCCAAAACCATTTAGAAGGTAAACGCAAAACATCATCAGTTTTTGTGAAAAGGGAGCGATTGTAGAAGCTGTTACGGTACTCCCAGAAGTAGCAGAAAACTGAACATCACTTTCCAGAAGAATATCTCCAAATATTTTTATTTGCTTCTTAGCAAGGTCTTTTCCCTTGGCAAAATATTGTTTTACCTCTTTATTTTCTGCACATTGCGCAAAACCAGTAATCAGTTGCATGCCAATATTATTTGTCTCAATTCCATGATGAAGATAACCTAGTTCAATATCGTTTAAGGCCCTCTTCTCATTGAAAAGGTTGAAGCCTCTTAAATAGCTTTGCCCTTCTATAAACTCAGTAGATTTAGGCATTGTAACTTTAGGTGGCAGAGTAAGAACTCCTTTTTCAAGTAGATAAAGGGTAGCTGATTTATATATTTTTTGAGTGGTAGAAGTGAGACCCTCATAAATCTCCATAATCTCATCTTGATAGGCCATATTCATATTAAGCGTATACATCCCCATACTAATTTCCTTTAGAATACGTACAAACATAATGTCAAATCCATTGTCATATAACTTCGGAGCCTCTAGATTCACGTCGGAAGTAGTGAATCCAACGGGAATAGCAGCACCTTGTTCCTTAAAAATGTTCTTTATTTTTGTGACATAATAGCTTAATTCTTGCCATAGTCCTCCCATTATATTTTTAGACTGTTGGTCATCAGCTTTTTCCATAAAATACTCTAATATCCTTAAAATCATGGTTTTTTCTTGGTATGTAAGCCACAGCATACCTAGTTCGGATGCGCTAATTGTTTTTTTATTTTTCATAAGTATCTACTGCCTCCCTTTTATTATTTAAATTATGTGCTAGATATGTACTGATTATCCGACTAGTAAAGGGATTGTAAGGAAGATCCACTCTTTTTTAGGACCCGGAGCGCACAATTCACCATCCTGTTTAGCTTCACCTTTAGATGAAGGGCCACCTATTGATTTCTAGTCTATTTCATAAAAAATATAAGGTTCCTCTTATTGTCTGGTAAGAAAGTGTAGCTTTCCTATCAGACATAAGCGTAGCTACGCTTATGTGTATTAGAAATACCCTTTGGGGGAAAGTAAAAAAAAGAAAGGAAGGTGAAGGATATGCCTGATCTTTTGCAAGCCTTGAAAAGTGTAGTTCAGTCTTTTATTAAAGATGAGAACAAGTCCCCTCTTCACATTGGGGAGGCGATGGGATGCTGGATATTTTTAGCGTTAGTTGGCGAGACACAAGTACAAACTGAAGTAGGGATTAACAGTACAACAGATCCTGAATTAAGAAAAGCTTTCCATGAAGCAGTTGAAATGTTCAAATCGCAGAAAGAGCGAATTTCAGCATTTATGCGGTCAGAAGGAATTCCGTTACCACCTCTTAGTGAATCGAAACCAAACTCTGATCCGAATAGTGTTCCACTGGGAGTTAAGCTGACGGATAACGAGCTTGCAAACAGTCTTAAGAAAAAAATATCAATGGCGATTACAAGCTGTTCGGAAACGGCGTCGCGATCCCTTCGTAGCGATGTTAGCCTGATGTGGGCCGAATTTTTGCAAGAACACATAACCTTTTTAATAACCTTTAAATCATTGATGCGAAACCGGGGATGGCTCAAGGTTCCACCACCGTATCATCCTACAGGTCTAACCCAAACAGAAAAGTGAGGTGAGAAATGTGCCAGATGTCGGAAAAGCCCTTAAAAATATTATTCAATCATTTGTTGACGAGGAACCTAAATCACCCTTACATGTAGGGGAAGTCATGTCCTGCTGGTCCTATCTTTCCGAATTAGCTGACGAACAGGTTCATTCTGAAGCAGGGATTAACAGTACAACGGATCCTGAATTAAGGCAAGCTTTCCATGAAGCAGTTGAGATGTTTAAATCACAGAAAGAGCGAATGATTGCCTTTATGTTATCAGAAGGTGTTCCGATTCCACCCTTAAGTGAATCCAAGCCGCAGTCTAACCCAAACGATGTTCCATTGGGTGTCAAGTTAATGGATGATGAACTTGCAAACAGCCTTAATATTAAAATGGTTATTTTAATTACCTATTGTGCAAATGCCATCATTCAATCCACACGCAATGATGTTACTTTGATATGGATTGAATATCTGCAGGAATATATGACATTTGGAGCAACCCTAAAAGAACTCGTAAAAAGACGAGGATGGCTTAAAGTCCCTCCATACTATTATGCTCCTGGAGCACCGATAAAATGATGCGGGAAAAGAAACTCTTATGAAGAAGGACCTTGATACTTCCGATATCCGGTCCTTTTTGGCAAACTGTTATTGTTCTTGCTTTCCCTCAAACAAATTGGATAGTTCCGAGGTGGCATCATAGGAAGACAACCTAAATTTCAATTATCTTTAGAAAAGACCCTCCACACTCTATCCCAGTTGCAGAACAAAATGGATGACTCTAACTTATTTTATTGGATCAGTGGGACATTCTTTGATTTCTTATCTATTTCATGAAAAATATAAGTGATTAGGCCAACCCTCAGCATATAAAAACCATTCCTTCTTACATAACCAGCTACCCCTTACCTACTGCAGTAAGGGTTCTTTGTTATTTTTCGATTGGACAGGCAAGCTTACTGCAGTAGCTACATAGTATCTAAAGAATTACGACTCCACTTTCTAACCATTATCTATTTCGGTAGCGTTACCTCGTTAATACAAGCTATATGCGTCTGGTGAAGCCCTTTATGGAATCTGTAAGGGAGCTGAGCCGGAGAGGCGAAGGGGGCGACCGAATGCCTTGTGCTGAAATAATCCATACATGAAAGGCGAAAAAATAAAAAGAATGAAAGGAGGTACCAACATGAGAAAAACACAAAGGTTTACCTTTCGAAACTTCTTTCATAGACCTTCTTTAACATCCTCAATGAAACCTCGTCCTGTTAAAGCTTATTCATTTGTTCCTTTCAGTCCATTTGCCATGCTTGACCCCACTATTCTTACCATAGGAGGCATTGTCTTAGGAATTGCCATTATTGAACGAATATTAGAACGCTGGGGTGTTGTCGATCTTGCTGATCAGTGCGCAAAGGTAATGCGCTTTATTTTACCTGTTGCGTTTTATAGCGCCTTATTTTACTTCTTTGCGACATTTATACTTTGAGGAGGAATGTTGATGTTTGAAAAGCTAAAATTACGTGGCCAATTGATTAAAGCGTTTCGGACGGCAGAGATTTATCGTGTGGTGAAACGAGGAGACCGTACCTCCTATCTGTTTCCTAAAATTCATCAAATCGAGCATCATCACACCTATACTCGTTACGCTTTTTCGTTGATTAATGGGATTGACCCGGAGCTCTTAAATAAAAAAAGATGGGCTTTGCGACAAGTATTAGGCAGCAACATCGAAATAAACGGCAGTCTAAAGAACTTTAGTATCACGGTTCATTACAAAGGCTTACCGAAGATGCTTACCTACAAGTATGAAACCATTCACCCTCATATAGAGAAAATGGAGCTTCCGGTATGCATTGGTCAAGATATCTATGGAAATCCTGTTTCATGGGATTTTGCGGAGTTAGAAACGTTACTGATTTCTGGCGAAATTGGCGCAGGAAAAAGCAGTCTGATGCGTGTCATCCTCACCACATGGGTGAAGTATACGTCACCTGATGAGTTACGGTTAGTCTTAGTGGATCTCAAACGAGCCGATTTAGGGTTATTTCACGGGATTGAGCATGTGGATGCACTTTGTTTTGAAGCGAAAGACATGCGAAAGCCTTTTGCGTTACTACGGGCTGAAATGTATCGACGAGGAGACTTATTATTGGAACATGGGGTCACACACATTAGTCGACTTCCCTTTAAACTGCCTCGAATCGTGGTGGTGGTTGATGAGATGAGCATAGCGAAGAGGGAAACAGATCTTGTAGAGATGATCCAGCAGTTTGCGAGCCAAGGTCGTGCACTAGGCGTTCATACGATTATTGCCATGCAGCGTCCTGATGCGGATTTATTAAACTCTGCGTTAAAGGCGAATTTACGAGTGCGAATTTCTGGAAGGCAAGCCGATGCGACAAATGCAAAGGTTGCAGGAGTACTAGGAGCAGAAGAAATCGATGCAGCAGCCAGAGGCCGCATGAAGATTAAAATTGATGAGGTGAAAGAGTTTCAAGCCTATTTCTTAGATGAAGAATCTTGTAAGGAAATACTCTCACTTTATAAGACACGGGTAAAAGATCTTGAACCGCAGCTGGAGGTTATGTCACAGCCTCTCTTTGGATTATTAGAGAAGGAGGACCAGCGATGAGTTTTCGGTTATCACAACGTGATAGAGACATCATTGAATTTATCAATCAGTTTCGGGCTGTGGATCGAGACTCATTAGTTGAGCTCTTCTTTAAACAGCTGAAATCGCCTGTAAATGCCTGTAATAGTGTCATGGTACGTTTATATCGATTAGGACTGATTAAACGCACACAGCAGTATTCTCCGACGGTCTACTTGCCTGTGGATGCAAAGATCAAAAAGAACTCTCAAAAGATATTACATTTCCTTTCTATCTTGGATATCTATAAGCAAATGTGCACGTATAGTGTGCCTAAGAATGTCATTGTAGAAGATAAGCCCACCGGACGCAAAGGAGGGATTGAACCCGATCTTTTTTGTATTTTTAAAGGGTCTCCTTTTTGGATTGAAATACAACGCAATCAGTATTCGGAGCAAAAAATGCAGGCGAAGATTAACCTCTATGAAGAGTTTTTCTTTTCAGATGAATGGAGATCCCTACATTGGCAACCAGAGGATCGAGCAGCCATATTCCCTTCTGTTATTTTGATTACGCCTGTTCGCTATGCTGTTAATTCGGATCACATTAGGATTATACAAGTTGCAAGTATTTATGAATTGATGGAGAAATATAAAAGTCCTAATAAACAGCAACATGAAGCAAAAACAAAAGCTAACACTTCTTCTAGTGGAATAAGAATTAATTTAACATGAGCCTAACTATATTAGTCGGGTTTTAAGTTATTTAATAGATAAATAATAACCAAAGGGTATTTAACATTATCTATATCTATTTAAATATCCCAGAAATCATTTATCTTAGCACTACTATCTATTCGACGGACTGTTTTTAAGATTTTCTTTATTATATCTTGTCGAGGAATATAATTTTTATCATTACAAACTATACCTATTGTCTTTCGGCTAACTCCACAAGCCTTAGAAAATTCTGTAGTAGTGATACTATGTTTATCAAGAAATTTACCTAATTTACTTCTCTTTTTACCCAGTCCAAACATTTAAATCAACCTCCTAAAAATATATTTGCCTAAAATGGGAAGAAAAATACTCACTTTGAAGAACAAATTACACATATCGGACAGGTGATGACTCATAGGATATATTAAGAAGTCAAAGAGAATTGTAGTAAAAGGAATCTGCGACTCTCATGGTGGCTATACAACAGCTAATAAAAAAAGGGAATGTTATTTAGAATACTGTCGATATTTTTGTCATAGACATATAGCATGAATATAGTTAAGACCGCCTTATACACTAATACATAATGGGCGGTCTTTGTTACAGGTATGCCATGATTCTAAAAAATTCAGAAATAGGTGTGTTGGGATTTTTAAGACGCTTAACCTTTTATATCATGGTATAGATCTATACGATCAAAAAGGGACTTGTTTTCTAATCTTCAGAAACAAGTCTTTTTTTAGTTACGTACAATATTGATTGGTAAAGTTACTGTTCAGCATTTCATATGCCTATCTAATAGATTTACTATTTATATTTAAGGCAGAATCCCCTTCTTAATATCGATTTTGGGAACATATTGATGAACCAACGTATAATGGTTATGTAGGCAATTGATAATTCACGACTTTCCTTTCCTTCTACTAAATCAAGAAAACTGAGGATGTACCGTAGGTACCATCATACTGTTAATAAAATAAGATCAGGCTGATAATGTTTCTATTTAAATTGAAAAATCTCCCTTTTTCATGCCAATCATATACCTCGCAGGGTAATAGGATCATTATGTCCAAGTTTAGGAAATTAATTACTACCCTCTTAAAGTTTTTGCATCAAAACTGCCACTTCTATATCATTTTTTGCAAATAATAACCCCTTTTTTAAATAATACTTACTGATATTCTTTAGTTCCTTTCTTTTTATCTGTAAGATGGCTTTTTACCCCTTTCATCATGAAATTTCCATCTATTTTGCAATTTATTCTCTTTTTCAAAACAATAAGTTAAACTTCAAGTTCAACTAATTGTTTTTTGAAGAAAACCCAAAAAATCAAATTGAACTAAAGTTCAACTTGATTATCAATTATAAATAAAAAAAGGAATAACGTTCCTTTCTTTTTCCGTTTTAAAAGGATAAACTGAATGTAATAAAGAATATATTCCATAAACATTTCCGGAATATCAAAAGAAGAAAAACAAGAACACTTCCGAAACAAGTTCTGTTCCGTTTTTACTTTCTCTTACTCTATCAACGGATGCAACATTTCCGTTTTTAAAAATAGGAGGAGGTTTTCTCGGAACAAAACAGGAAACCTTTTTTACTAATAGAACTTTTCTTAGTAATTATTTTATAATTATTTAAAAAAGAGTTATTAAGGTTAACCCTACATAAAAAGACAACAATGTTCCTTTCATTTTGCGTTTAAAAAAGAAAAAATAAACAAAACGAGGAATTTATTACATGAACAATTCCAGTAACAATGCGAAGAGAAAAACAGGAATAATTTCTGAAACAAGTTCTGTTCCGTTTTTACTTTCTCTTACTCTATCAACGGATGTAACATTTCTGTTTTTAAAAACAGGAGGAGGTTTTCTCGGAACAAAACAAGAAACCTTTTTTTACTAATAGAATTTTTCTCAGTAATCATTTTATAATTATTTAATAAAGAGTTATTAAGGTTATTCCTACGCAAAAAGACAATAACGTTCCTTTCTTTTTCCGTTTAAAGAAGATAAACTGAACGAAATAAGAAATTCATTACATAAACAATTCCAGTAACAATGAGAAGAAAAAACAGGAATGGTTTCCGAAATAAGTCCTGTTCCGTTTTTATTCTCTCTTACTCTACCCACGGATGTAACATTTCCGTTTTTTAAAAACAGGAGGAGATTTTCTTGGAACAAAAACAGGAAAAAAAATATTTCAAACCCGGTGAAGTCGCTAAAATTTTGGATGTAAGTACAGACCTTCTTCGGAAATATACAGATCATTTTAATATTCAAACTGAACGTTCAAAAGACGATGGTACAGGCTATAGAAAGTACACGAAGGAAAATATCGAAGAATTAGGAGAAATATTAAGACTAGTAAGGGAAGAGAACTTCTCTTGGGATCAAGTCCTATCATGGAAAAACGGGGATGAAGAAGTCTTTGTTAAAATAGAAGAAAAAAGCAGATTAGAAAAGAAGATTGATAGATTGTTAGAAAAAGAAGAAGACCAAGAAAGTTTCAACGAAAGACAAGAACAATTTAATATGGTCCTAGCACGGACCTTGGATGAAGTTATGAAAGAATTAAAATCGACAAAAGCGCAGTTAGCAGCAAGTGAAGAGCGAAATCGTATAATGGAAGAAAAAATTGAATTGCTGAGTGAGCCTAATTCAAATATAAGTCACTTAGAAAAGAGATTAGATGAACAAAATGAACGAGCCGAGGCACGTGACAGGTTGTTGATTGAAAGCTACAAGCAAATTCAAGAACAAAACAGAAAGATTTTAGAACAAAAACCAGAATTAAAAAGAAAAAAACGTTTTGGCTTATTTTAAAAAAGCCCTTATGAGCTTGATGACAGGGTATCTGTCATCAAGCCTACATAGGTTGTTCATGATCTAACGCACATTGTCCAAATTGCAGTGGCAATGGCTGAGAATATCGATGGTAATTATCTTAACGAAAAAAACAGTATATTAGCTAACCCCTTGGGAGAATAGATGATCACAAAAAGAGATGTTTAACTTTACCCCTTGTTTTCATACTCTTTAACCAAGTCTTAACCTTCTTGCTTTTGGTACTCATACACCACCGGAACTTTGTCCATTCTCGCCGTTTTGGCCACAATATAACGACGATAACCGTCTTTTAAGACCTTAGAGCCTTTCTCAATTGTTAACGGCTCATCTAAGTGTCCAGTCCGTTTCACAAAATCAATGACCTTTTGCGTTTTTTCAGGGTTTGGTCGTGTCTTTAAGAATGCTTCAGGCACGATAATCTCATCAAAGCTCACGACATCCTGTGTCCCTTTTGGCTGAGTTGGTAGCTGCTTCTGTTGTGACGCAGCCTTCTTCTCTTGAATAGGCGTTTCTTTCGCTTCTGGCTGTACTATTTCAGCTTCCTGTTTCTCTTCTTTTGCTACGGGTTGAGAGACAAGCTCTTGTTTTTCTACTTGTTTGGTAGATTCACTGTTCTTTTGTGTCTCAGAAGGCGCAGAAGCCTCTTGTTTTACTTCTTTTTTATCTATCGACTCATTCGCTTCTTTATCGTTTTTATTCGGGAGAACGGTAATCTGAAAGCAGATGATGCCAATTTCCCCAGGGCATTCGTCGATTGAAATATCTAACGTCGGTTCTCCTTGAATTAAGATTTTTTCATGCATAATACTCTTTTTTGTGAGTCCGGTTTTATTAAAGGCTTTCTTGGCAACAAACACGGTATACGAAATAAAGGTGCTCTTTTTCAGACCTTTAGGCGCAGAAGGTGAACCTTTTTCACGCATATCAAAGGCAACGTAGCGATCGTATTCTCGTAAGGGACCTGTCGCAGATCCTGTTAGGGTCATTTTATGGGGCATAGTGATCTCCTCCTACATAGATTTATATATTAATTATTTAGAACATGTTTCTAAATAATAATACTCTTACTAAACATCAGCTTCCAAGGGATTTCTTCACTTTTTACATGTCCTCCTGTCGTGCATATAAACAGAAATTATGCACATACTTTTAGTATGGACTTGTAGCTCAATGGCAGAGCAGCCAGTCGTATTACACTATACAACTTGGTTTCTTGCAGGTTCAAATCCTGCCAAGTCCTTATTATCTTCTGACTACTTTTAAAAATTAAGAAGCTGGTTCCTTTAAATTAGCATGTTGGTGCAATAAATCCTGTTCCTTAGGTGTTAATGCTTGTCCTAAATCTTGTTTCAGTTCAGCCATTTCTAACGAACTGTACGTAGAACTGTGCTCTTGGAGTAAGGTTTCTTCTTCCGGCGTTAGTTCTTGCCCTAAATCTTGCTTTAATTGAATCATTTCAAGCTGTTGATCCAGAGAAAGAGCTGTTTCTTGTGTACACTCTTTTTGCTCCTGTTCAGCTTTTAACCAAGCAGGAACCAATTCCTTACGGATGATATGTTTAGGTGTAAATAGGGCTGCTGTTTCAGCTTTTATATGTATGTCTGACTCAGATGATGGTTCTTCTGTATTCCCTTTTAGTAGATTGATAAATTGATTGTAGGCAATTTGATAAACAAGACGGCACATCTCATCAAGGGATAGGGTAGTACCCTTATGATTCGCCTCATGGACATATTTATCTACGCCTACAATGGCTGTATAAGCGACTTCATGAACTTGTTCTTTCACAATCTCAATCTCTGTATCTCGTTTTACTGCTTTAGCTGCATTTTGAATACGCGCATAAAAGTCTTTTAGTTGATGACCATATTTCCCTGCGTACACATGATTTACTTTTTTAGGCACACCTTTGATATAAGCAAATGACTGTGAAGCAGATATTAAATGATTACTTAAATGATTTTTAGGTAAATCAAGGTTAATAAAGGGGGACGATGTTTTTTCGTCCTCAAAGCTTGGTGTATCAACGTTTTCGGCACTTTCTGGACTTGTCACAGGAGTTGTCACAGGAGTTGTCATTTCTTCTTGTTGAAACGTTTGGACACCTGTTGTGTCATGGTCAAAAAAGATTTCCTCACAAATTTGATCAAAATTCGTATGGCTTTTAAGGATAAACACATAGCTATCAGGATGAGCACCTGTTGTATCTTCTTTGATATAACGTGCCACAATCATAAACGGTGTTGCCTTTAATGATTTTACAAAGCGAGAAACGGTACTTTGAGATACATCAAATTTTTTCATGAGTGTTTTTGAGTGAATCGCTTGAATGCCTGTAGCAACAAGGTTATAAATCACGTAATCTAACATTTCCATCCGTTTTTTAGGGAATACTTTATGTAAGGCTACTTGTTGTTGTTTAAAGTAAGTATGAAGGGTTTCTAAAAACGCTTCTTTCTTTTTACGAAGGGTCGGTTTTTCTTTCCATAACCATTTGAATCGTCCGTTGAAGGTATTTACATCGGGTAAATAGCAAGTCAATATCTTGTTCATTTGTTCATCTTCTCCTTTAAGGAACACAAAAAAGACATTATCTCCCTTGTAAAAGGAAAACAATGCCTCAATTAAGATAAACTAAGCCCTTGAAATAGATGTCAATTTCGTAT
>Ga0209463_1002074_pt1 | contig 11452 bp, 7 predicted proteins | sample AgamicMgSfrz_FD_187169 | JGI IMG/M metagenome (GOLD analysis project Ga0209463, IMG submission 187169) | Agave microbial communities from Guanajuato, Mexico - Mg.Sf.rz (SPAdes) (version 2) | ecosystem: Host-associated > Plants > Phyllosphere > Phylloplane/Leaf | place: Guanajuato, Mexico... | reverse complement strand
ATAAAGTGAGAAAAGCCCCTGTCCAAAGGAGAATTCTTCAGAAACCTTGTTAAATATTATATGTAAAAAGAGAAATTTTGTTTATAGGAGTGGCGTAAATGTTTATTAAACAAATCAAAGTTGAGAGTTTTAAGAAGCTAAGAAATTTTAAATTAGTGTTTCCAGAGTCCAAAGTTATTGATTTTAAAAAAGATAAAGAGATGAAACTTTCTGTAATTATTGGTGAAAATGGAACTGCCAAAACGACTATTTTTGAATTAATAATTAATAGCTTTCTACCACTTCAAAGGAATAAAGAGTTGAATAATTATGAAATCATCTATTCATTGGAAGGTAAGGAATATACTAGAAGGGAAAACAGTGACCTTTATACAAATCGTCCGGCTAACATAGTTGTTTCATCCTACACACCTATCGATAAATTAGATATTCCAAAAGAGCTAGGTTTCTCTAATAATGACTTTTTACAAAAAACAAATATTGCACAAAGTATAAAAGATCTAGCAACACGTATATTAAAGAAATATGCATCAAATAAATTTGAAGAGGTTTACTCTATTTTAAAATATATTGGTTATGACAAGAGGGAAATATACTTTGAACTTTTAGATTATCAAATTATAAGAAGTAGTAACTCATTACATAAAGTATTAAAAAAGCTAAAAGATAATAATTATAAAGACTATAATTTTGATAATATAGATTTCAATTTAATGGTGGATGATAAAATTCAAAACTATGTTGGCATCTTGGATGAGTTTTCTCGTCTGATGGGAGTGCGTAAAAGGACCACCATCTTCAGAAATAAAATAGAAAAGGCTCTCTATAATTTCCCAAGGCTTCTAAAAGAAGAGCAGGTTTTAAGTTCTAATGATAAACATTATATAATTGAATTACTATTTATTTTAGAAAAGTTTTCAATCTTATTAAAAACTACAATAAATATTAATTCTAAGTATAAAACTGGTAATGTAAAACTATTATCTACATCGGACATGAACAATTATCCAGGTGGTAAAATTCAATTATTTAGGGATCTTGAATTTTTAGGTTTTTTTTCAATTAACTTATTATCTGATGTTTGGTTTCAAAATAATTATAATGCTGAACAGTTCCCACTTTCGAAGTTAAGTTCTGGTGAGTTAAGTATGTTTATGAGATTTTTTGATTTACATGAATATGTAAAAGATAACTCTATTGTTTTAATTGATGAGCCTGAAACACATCTACACCCTAAATGGATAAGGGGCTATATAAATATACTAATAGATTTATTAGGTGAGAGAGATTGTCATGTAATAATTGCTACCCATTCTCCTTTAATAATTTCAGACATAACAAAAAACTGTATTATAGCTTTAAAAAAAGATACCTATGATGATATTAATCAAGTTGTAATTGATGATAAAACCTTAGGTTTAAACTATGAAGATGTTCTTTCTGAAATATTTGATCTTGAAGATCCTAAGGGAAAAATGATCAAGAAGTACGTAGAGATGATTGAGAAATTATTGGAACGCAACGATTTTGATAAAGCGCTAAGTATTTACTCACAAATTGGAAATAGTGAGATTAAATATCAATTATTTTTGAAATTAAAGGCATTTAAAGAGTCAAAAGGTGATACAAGTGTATAAAATAGAGTGGTCTGTTAAGATGGAAAATTTAATTGGACCATATCATGAGTTTATCGTCGAGATACTTGAGTTTGTTAATCAAGAACCGAAGTTCTCAATTAAGACAGAGTCTGACATAGAAGTATTAGTTAAGAAAATAAAAGAACTGAAGGAGGATGAAAGCTGCAATTACAAGTTTTTAGATGTAGCTACACGAACAAATTTAAAGAAATATATTTGTGATTTAAAATATGAAGGGAAAGATTTATTAAGTATGTACAATGAATTTAATATTAACTATAGAAAGTTTCTTTCTAAGGATTGGGAAGATAATACTCAATACTCCAAAGTAATAACTAAAGCTTTTGAATATTTTTATACTGATTTAATTCATGGGAAGATTTTCAACGATACAGTTGGAGAGAATAATGCAATAAGAGAATTTAGGGAAGAACTAACTCTTGAAAGCACTTGTCCCTATTGTGATTATCATGAAATGGAATTTGACTCCGCATCAGTCGATCATTTTATTCCTAAATCTCTGTACCCATTACTAGCTATTTTTCCGAAAAACCTAGTTGTAGCATGTACTGCATGTAATGATAGAATAAAAAAAGAAAAATTGTACTTACCTATTATGCATCCCTATTTTAATAATTTAGATGACTATTTTTACTTCACTTATAAAGACGAGGTAATTGACATCGAATTTTATGATCACATTTCAAGTAAGGATAGGGAAAAAGTAAAAAACTATTTTAAACTCTTTAATTTAGAAGATAGATATAACAAATATTGCAAGAAAAAATTAATTAGATTAAAAGAAGGAATTCAGCGTAATGTAATTAAACAGATTAAAGGTATTGAAAGTATATCTATCGATGAAATTCAATTTAGGATAAGAGAAGAGTTATATGATTCATATGTTAATATTTCTAAATATAAAAAGAAAGATGCTTTGACCAAGTTAAAGTTAGACTACCTTAAACAAATGAAAGAAGAAGATTTGTCGAATTTAAGTATGTATATAGCTAGTGAAAATGAGAATAATAGTTTAAAGATTGAAGATCCATTTTGGGTATAGTTTAATTTAGTTTTTGCATAAAAGTTAAAGTTTATTTTAAAATAATAAGATGTCGACTCATTATCAATTAATGAAAACCATTGTTTTGTACTACTATGACATTTCATTTTTTTATATGAGGATTAGTATTTTTCCATATTATATACAATAAACTATCTAAATGAAAAATCTCGACATGATAAAATGTCGAGATTTTTATTAGGCTATAATTTCTATATAGTTTTTTTATAGCATCCCATTGGAAACTTCCTTCTTCTGGGCCTGAATAATCTTAACAAGGTCCTTAAATAAAAAGAGTCAAGGAATATATCTACTCGACTCTTATGCTCAAATATATTATGTTTTTACTGGTTATTCTTTAATTTCGTTCACTTCAAAGCCACAATCAAGTTAACTATATTTTTGTTTGATTTTAGCAATCCACTCTGGAAGTTTGGTAGTTAGTGTCATATTGTGCCTTAACAAATTACCAGCCGTTTGATTGGTTGCCTTACTAAAGTCAACACTACTAATGAGCTCATTAATGTAAGGAACAACATCAGGCTGTGAAATCGAATATAAATTCACTGACTTTCCAAGTAATTCACTATCTAGCCCCCACTCCGAAGAGAAATCTATAACCGCACTCTGGAGCTTACTTGCTTTCCAAATTTCAAATGCCTCGTCAAAGTTCAAACTGCTAGATAAGTTACCAGATACAAGTTCAGTATCCACAAATTCCTTTAATAACTGTGCGTGCTCATGTTCCCCCATGTTACTCAACTCTTGAATTTGTTCATAAATAATACGGAGTGTTGCACTATCTACCGTTTGCACGCCGTTCGATGAGGTAACTTTTGAGCCAACTAAACTAAGAATATGATTTGCATCGATTACTTGTGTTCCTGCTAACTTAGTTTTGCCAACAAGTGTATTAATCGGTGTTGGAGTAGGCGGATTTCCTGGTTTCCAAGTTAAGTTTTTATACGCACCGACATACTGTAACCAAGTATGCTCATCAATACCAAAAGTTACATCATTCCACTTGAATTCGTAGTATTGTTCTACCAAATTCAACTGCTCAGCAGCATCTTTAAAAGCAAGTATAAATGCTTCTTTTTTCTTCTTATCACGTTCAATTGTCTGCCATTCAGTAGGGGCAGATAAAGTTGGGATCATTTCAATAACTTTTATCTCTAATTTCTGTACAGCAGTTTCATAGGTATCAACAATTGCATTACTGCTCTTACCACCGCTTCCGTACAGCTTCAAAGCCTTATCTACGATTTCTTCGGTAAGCCGTGGATATTGAAAGTTGATAATCGTCCCAAACTCTTTATTTGAGCCAAACACACGATTTGTTCGTGAATAGGCTTGGATTAAACCTTGAAGTTCAAGTGAACGATCAACATAAAGCGTATTAAGACGCTTAGAGTCATAACCTGTAAGTAATTGGTCTGCTACAATCACGAGATCTATATTCTTAGGATTTCGTCCGCTCCCGCCTCGAGTGGCACGCTCCACGACATCTTCAAAGTAAGCATCCTCGCCGTGTTTTTTATCACCAGCAACAAACTCAATGCCAGTAAATGCAGCGTAGTCCTTAAACATATCTTTGACAATTTTAGGGTCTAGTGGCGTAGGATCATTTTCGTTACCGAAACTAAACGTCATAGCTACATTCAACTTCTCGCCACTGTCTGTCAGTTGTTTCTTAAATTCATCATAATAAGCAATCACTCGATTTTTATAGGCAACTGTCAAAATAGCATTAAATTCTCTAGCTTGTGATTGTGCTTCCCAGTTATTAAGAATTTCTTCAACTACACGTGGGATATGCGTTTCATCTTGGTATTTAAACAATTCTCGTTTTTTAGCTTGCTTTTCAAGGTCAGCTTCTGACATTTCCTGAACCTGGCGTTCAACTTCTCTGTCAGTCAATTCAGGGTGGTCTTCCTTAATTTTCTCAGCTAGTTGTTCTCTTAAATCATCATAACTTCTGAATTCTCCAGTGTTGATATAGTCAACGTGAAAGCCTAATACGTTTTTATCCGCAATCGCCTCATCAATCGTATATTGATGTAACTTAGGTCCAAATAACTTTTCAGTCGTATTGATGACTTCGCTTTTTTCATTGACCTTTCCTTTGACCTTATTTTCATCAAATAAAGGTGTTCCAGTAAAGCCGTAAAAGAGTCCATTTTTCTTGAAATAGCTCTTAATAGTTCCCATCATCTGCCCCATTGTCGTACGATGGGCTTCATCGACGATAAAAATGATTTTCTTATCTACTAAACTATCATCGTGAGCTTCTTCCAGTTCCTTAACTAAAGAATTCAGTTTGAATGTAGTTGTTACCACAATTCCGTTTTTAACTGACTTGAGTATCTTTTTTAGTTGGTAGGTGCGTTTCGTATCATCAACAGAAACGGACTCGTAAGCAGCGTATGCTTTGAAGTTTTCACTGGTACGATTGTCCAGCTCACGTCTATCAACAAGGAAGACAACTTTATCAAATCCTGCTCTAGTGGATAAAAACAAAGCAGTTTTGAAGCTCGTAATAGTTTTCCCTGAACCAGTAGTATGCCAAACAAAACCACCATGAGGTGATTTTTCTTTATTGTCCCAACCAAATGCTGCCCCCTCAACCGCTTGTAAAGCGTGGACTTGATATGGACGCATTAACATATGTCGTCTATTTTCCTCATCACGAGCTTCATCAATGACTAAGTAATCTCCGACCATCTGATGTGCCATTGGAATCATTAAGAATTGCTCAATCACTTTTTCCCAAGCGTTTACAACATTATTTTCCTTATCCGACCAATGAAAGACGAAACTAGGGTTGAAATCTCCTACTGTTTTTGGAGTAGCGAAATATCGAGTGGCAATCTCAGAAGTAATGACCATCATCTGGGAAAAAGCCATAAAGTTATTAATGTATTCGCCGTCACGATAGTAGCGCGCAAACTGTCCAAATGCCTCATCCAGGGTTTTGTCCGTGCGTTTTTGCTCGATATTAATTAAAGGTAAGCCGTTGATAAGTAAGACAATATCAAAACGGTTGTTATTAGGTGTCTGTACTTCTCTAGCAATTCTATAGCTTGAGTCCCCGCCCCGTACTTCAGCTTTTTTGAAAATCGTCAATGTGATTTGTTTTCTCGTGATTTTTGGATTATCATCACGGTAAATGCCATCAATCTTGCCTTTTGATTCTTCAATGGCCAAAATCTTTGCTGATTCGTAGCTGTTGCTGATTCGATTGACTTTTGCCATAACTTGACTGAATTCGTTATCTGTCAATTCAACACCTTCTAGCTGGTCGACATTGATACGGTTGAGTTCGCCACGCCAGTGAGTAACCAAATCAGCAATTGTTACTTTTTTAATATTCCCGTTTAGAAAGTCGGGCGCTTTCCATTTATATTTTTGCAGTTCTTTGACAAAATTCTCTTGAAAAGTTTTCTCTGCCGCACTTTTTGGCGCATTGCTCATAACTTACGCTCCCCTCTAAACAAACATCTCATTTAGGTATGCTTTTTTAATATTTTGTAGTTTTTCCAGCTTCCGCTGATAAAGAGCGATAGTGTCGTCTAGTTGTTTAAAAAATTCACCGATTTTGGTTTGTTCTTCTTTTGTCGGAAAAAGCAGATTAACTTCTTTTAAATCTGAATTATGCAGGTGAACAACAGATTTCCCTTGAGCTCGTTTGCTTAATTCTTTTTGCTGTTTACCATTCGAGATAGTCAGAGCTAAGAATACTGGGTCAATCTCATTACTTGGTCGTATAATATTTAAATCTCCACCCAAAATTATTCCTGGTTTACTAACAGCTGATGCTCTTGAAATGTCTTCAGAAGTTTCTCCAGAAGCTGGAACGATTACTTCATTGCCTTTACTTATTACAGAGTTTTCTTTTTCTATAGTAAATGTATCTACAAATTCAATAACGGTTTCATACTTTGTATATAATCGCCCATACAAAATTACTGGTTTACCTTCATCAGTCAAATCACTTTTTGAATATCCATTCCCTTTAGAGAAATCTGCTAAATCCTTCAACTTCCGCTGTTCCCAAGCTTGAGTAAATCCTACAAATCTTCGTTTTGGTACACGCTCACCTTCAGAGGGAAACATTTCTGAAAGATAAGCAGATTTTAGCGCTTTCGTTTTTTCTAACTTCCGCTGATGGAGAGCGATAGTGCTGTCTAATTGTTTAAAAAATATGCCGATTTTTGTCTGTTCTTCATAATTTGGAGTGTGAATTTCAATATTAAGAAATTCACCATTTCTTAGATGAACCTGAGTTGAACCGTTTTTCTCAGCAGAAATAATTTCCCTATACTTATCACTATTTGAAAATGCAATCATAAAGTCTTCATCAACATTATTTTGCAACTCTATTCTATACACTCCTTGAGGCATCAGAAAATCCTCTTTTTTTCCCTTTATCCTAACAATCCTCCCCATATTTGGTGCAGTAGGGACCAAGTCTCGAAGCGAAGTTACTAAATCACCCGTCGATACTTTACTTGAAATATTTTTCTCAAAAAAATTATATGTAATATGCTTGCTACCTAATAAATCAGCAACACCAGAAGAATTTACAGCTCCTTTAGGAATTGTTCTAACTCCACTTTCTTGATAATCATCTGGTTTAATCGAAGCACCACCTGTTAATTTTTGAATTAAATCATTAAACTTCCGCTGTTTCCAAGCTTGAGTGTTTTGAAATTGCTTAAATCGCCTTTTTGGCACTAAATTTGTTTGTTCCATCATTATCCCACCACCAATTCACTCATCAGGGCTTCAAGCGCTGATTCCAAGTCTCGACTTTCATCATCAATCGCTAATAAAGTATCGGCATAACGGTTGTTCAACATTTGCAACTTGTTCAACTCTGTTTTTAGCGGTTTCTCTACCAAACCAACCATCGCATCCACTGTGTTACCGAACCATTTCTCATACATCAAGTTGTCAATTTCTTCGTTTGTCAAAGTTAGGATACGTTCTTCAATTGCTCCTTTGAGCGCTTTTTCATCAGCTTTTACGGATTTACTAAGCGCTGATTTATCTAAAAATAACTTCTCAACCTTTTTCAATAGGTTATATTCAGCTGTTCCCCTGCTCGTCTTCTTCAACTCTGCTTTGACTGATTTGTTTTCAAAAGCTTCACCAGCTTCATTCAAAGTTTCGCTTAAAGCATTGGCTTCATCGCTGTCTTCAACTTTCGCAGCCTCGACCAAGTCTGATAGCTCATTTTCAATCTCTTGTATGTGAATATTCTTTAATTCGATTTCTTCTAGCTCATCACTGTATAAACGTTTCGCAATCAACTCATTTGGCACGATATTGCCAACCCAGCCATCTTGTTCTTCACGTTTTTTATCACCAGTTCCTTTAGTTATCATATTTGGCTCACGAGTACGCCCTGCCGTATAGAAATCACTTAATGCAATGATTTCTATGTCATGTGTCAGTGCATTTTTCCAGATCTCAGCCACAATCTGATATCCGTCATAAACATCAATATATTTGAACTCTAAAAGAATCTCCTTTATTTCAACAAGCATATCATCCATCAACTGTGTCAAGCTACTGCGGTTGTCTACATATCGTAAAATGTCCCAGTATTTATCAATATAGGATTTTGCTTTACTTTCAATTTCTTTTGATTTTTCAACAATGCGATTGTCGCTCAATATATCATCAGAAATTTCCTCAACTGGTTTCAAAAGCTCAACGTAGTCGTCTCGGATTTCTTTCAAAGATTTCCCCAAAACATCTGGCACTGTAGACTGTAAAATCTTTAAGTTGTCAATGTCCTTTTGAGGAATTCCACCGAGAAGATGAGCATCCACATCTTGAGGAATTTCTTTGTCAATCACCTCAACATAACGAGTAATGTTCATGTTATATTGATTTTCCATAATTTCCTCACGATTTGCTAAATGACTGTACCCTTTCTCTTCTCTACGTTCAACATAAGTATCAACAATTTTAGCAATGTCTTTTTCTTGTAGAACATTTTGTTTTCCAACTTTAATAAAGCTATGCGAAGCGTCAATAATTAAGACGGGTTCATCGATTTTACGGCTCTTCTTCAAAATAATTACAACTACTGGAATACCTGTATTTGTAAATAAATTATTTGGCAAGCCGATGATGGTATCAATGTAGTTTTTCTCAAGCAATCGTTTACGAATTTCACCTTCAGCTGAACCACGGAACAGAACCCCATGAGGTAAAACAATGGCCATCGTACCGTTTTGACCTAAGTGGAATAATCCATGTAAAAGAAAAGCAAAATCCCCTTTAGATTCTGGTGGTAATATTCCAGCAATTTCAAAACGAGGATCACTAACTTTTAACGTTGCTTTGTTCCAATTCTTTGCAGAATATGGTGGATTCATAACTACCGCATCAAATTGTACGCCTTCATTTGGACGTTCTGGATCTTCAGGCCAGTCTTGAGAAAGCGTATTGCCATTTTTTATGGTCATCTTTTCCGGACGAACACCATGAAGTAATAAATTCATACGAGTTAAGTTATAGGTTGCTGTATTCTTTTCTTGCCCGTAATAGCTCAAATTCTTTTGAACATCTTCATCTAAATGCTTCTTAACCGTTAAAAGTAGCGAACCAGAACCGACAGTCGGGTCATAGATTGACTTGATGTTTGATGTTTTCGCTGCAATTTGTGCCATGACTTCACTGACTTGTCGTGGTGTATAGAATTCCCCTGCTTTCTTTCCTGACTCCATTGCAAACTGACCAATGAGATACTCATACGCATCACCCAGTACATCTCCTTTTTGCAATGCCACCATGTTCAAGTCTGCAAACAATAAAATCAGTGACTTAACATTTTTGCTACGTTCATTTAAGTTGCTACCTAAAGCAGTATCCGTTAAATCAAGTGTAGAACTCGAGAACAATCCTTTAAAGTCGTCCGAATCACCAGACACAGCAATCGTACGTTCAAAGTTATTCAAGCTATGCGTTACTTTTTCAACTGCAAAATCCCCTGATTTAATGTCTTTTAACCAAGTCTGATAAAGATACTCAGGCGAAACATAATAACCAAGTACATTTTGAATCATTTTATCTAGCTGTTCCCCGTAATCTGCTTTTGCCTTTATGTATTCCTCAACCAATTCGGATTCAGTCATTTGCCCAAAACCGCTGGTCACTTTGAATGTTTCTAAAGTCTTATCACTTAAAAATTTGTAAAACATTAATCCAAGCATATAATCTTTATAACGACTGGCATCCATTGAACCACGCAGTTCATTTGCCCCGTCCCATAATCTACGTTTAATTTCTTCTGATGTAATCACTTCGTATCCTCCATTAATTTCTTTATCTTTTGAGCTTAATAATATCACTCATATTAACATTAAGCACCAAACATATGTTATCAAACTCATCTGTCGTGAGAAAATTTGGTGATTTTCTTTTAGTTCATTTTAAAAAGTGTATTAGATGTTAATTCTATAAATTTAGTTAAACCTTACTGCTTTTATTATAATATGTATATGGATAGCGATAAATAAGATTAATAATTCAATAAATAACAGGTGTTAATTATGAGAGCAATAAATTTTAGTTATAACATTACAGGATAAGGGCTATAGATAACATAAATTTATTCCTATAAAACTGAGCTATATGAATTTTTAACAAGGCTTAAGTGTGATACAACATTTCACTTTACAAAGCAGTTAGGTGATATAAAATATTTTTTGAGAAGAACTCATCTTAATGGTTATAAATATATATTTTGTCGATCATTAGGAACTCTCACCTTATATTTAGACGAGTTTCTTCTATAATAAGGTCTATAGAAAGCAGGAGATAATATTTATATGAATAACCAAAAAAACGAAGGGAAAAAAATAGAAATATGGAAAGATGCTGCTATTATAGTTTTTTTATTAACTAGTTTAGGCTACTTTTTAACGTTTGCATTTAGACAAGGATATATTAATTATTTTAAGTTAGAAGGTATTGCATCAAGTAAGATAGAGGTTTCTGATATTTCTTTAGCCTTTTATATGATATATTTTCATATTGTATTAGCAATTATTATTTATACTATCACTACTCTTGTATTAGTAATAACAAAAGCATTTGATAACTTTCTTATAAATCCAATTGCTATAACCTTTGCAATAGTACTTATGTACCAATCTATATATCAAGAAATATCAATTTTTAAATTGATTATATATGTAACTATTGTGGTAATATTGTCGATAATTAAAAAATTAATAAAGCTTAATCTTACGAAATTAAAAGAACTACTAATGATTTGGAATAGTGTTATTCCTTTAAAATGGATAGTTATCTCGATTATATTGTTATTAACATTTCAAGCATTTTATGATCTTGGAGGAAAAAGTGCACACGATAAAAATGAATATTTAATTGTTAAACAAGGTCAACTAGTCTATGCTGTAGTCGGTGAAAAAGAAAGTAACTTGATAATTGCACCTGTAAATTTAAAAACTAGGACTATGCAGCCGATATATTCTATTATTGATCCAAAATCTAAGATTAAAAATCCTCTAAAATTCGAAAAAACTGTAATAAAAGGTGGATTAACAGTGGCAGAATAATGATACTAAAAAGAGAAGATTTATTAATTGATCATTAATTTATCATCAGCGAACAAGTAATGAGCGTGACGTATCTTTTGGAAAGAATCTAAATCTTCATTTTTATAAATAATTGAAATTTAAATTGCCCCTATATGTACATGATAATTAAA
>Ga0209463_1002073_pt1 | contig 11453 bp, 16 predicted proteins | sample AgamicMgSfrz_FD_187169 | JGI IMG/M metagenome (GOLD analysis project Ga0209463, IMG submission 187169) | Agave microbial communities from Guanajuato, Mexico - Mg.Sf.rz (SPAdes) (version 2) | ecosystem: Host-associated > Plants > Phyllosphere > Phylloplane/Leaf | place: Guanajuato, Mexico... | reverse complement strand
ATACCACAAACGTCCTGGGTAAATGGTGCGTTTTGTCAAAAAAATTATAAAATTTTCGTAATTTTCCAATACGTAACCATTGACTTTTGACCTATACCACTAATTGATAATCACTATCATTATTATTTTACAAAAAATCACATAATACTATGAAAAAAGATATATTTTATCAGGATTACTGAGCGACAGTTCATTTTGTATTGGTGATATATTTCAGGTATTTGTATAAAAAAAACGAAATTCAATTTCAAAAAACAGGAATTTCTTTCATAGCCACCCTGTTTTCATTTTTCAGTTTATTGGGAAAATAGTTTTATTACATGGGTATATAGTTCTTTGTTGTCTTACAAGTTGTTCTTCCTTCACTTTTTCCTTTAAAGAACCGATTGAAGGGTACATTTGATTTTAGAAGAGAAAAAGAGAGTAGAACTAAAATTTCTCACTCTCTTCTTTTTATTTTATTATGGTTTGCTAGACATTACATATAAATTAACATGTTCGCCATCGCTTTGAAGAACATACGTCACTTCATTATAGGTAAACATTCTATCTACTTGACTTAAATCTATAGGTTCGTCGCCTAAATTAAACAATTTATTCATCACTAAAATGTCTGGTTTTTCCTCTGCATTTTTTTGTGTGATTAAAATGAGCCCATAACAAGCAGAAGCAAACTTATTATACACATCATCATCTGAAGTAGCAGGTATGGAGGATTCTAAAACAAATCCAATGAAGTTATTGTTGCTTGGATTTACTAGCCCGCTGATACGCAAGTTCTCGTTAAAAACAGCTCTAAATGTCGTACCATCATCTGACATACTTTCATTGTAATAATCAGTTAGATTGTCATCTTCTTTCATATTCGCCACAGCGTTCCATAAAATATCAAACTGTGTCATATGCATATCTAGCGTAGAGCTTGAAGTAAGTTTATCCCATTTTGCTTGTTGGTCTTCCTGAGTCGTTGTTCCTGTGTTATCTTGGGGAGCCTCTTCGACTATGGAATTTTCTTCTGGTTCTTCTTCATCACTTGTCAAACCACTTGCTTCTTCGTTTGCTTCAACTTCTTTTTCAACGTTTTCATTCTCGTTACCCTTTAAAACAGCATAAGTTGTTTTCGCTCTTTTATCATTCAAAAAATCAGGGTCGTACTTTAAGGTAAAGCCAAAGGAAACAAAAGTCAGCGCAAGAACAATTATAGTACCTATCCATGGAAGTTTCTTTTTGTAGCCCGCTGAATGACGAAGAAACAAACTATTGACAAATGAAACAAAGGTTAAAAACAAACAAACCAAAAATGCTGCGAACCAGGTTTTATGTTCACCTGAAATTATAAATGTTGTAAAAAAAGTAAGGCCGAAACCTGCTGCTAAATAAAGTAAACGCATGCCCCATTCTTTCTTATAAACATAAAGGAAAGCGCCTCCAACAATAACCATGAGTGTTAAAACACCTGATATCCATACGACTACTTCTATAAGATTCATTTTCGTTTCCCCGCTTTCTAATTGTCTTCATGCAGCATTCGACGTTACTAAACCCTGGTATTCGTCGGACAATAGTTCATTTCCTTCTCCCCTTTTCTTTGTACTAAGGAAAGTATAGTGTTAAAAGGCAATATTCATGAAAAAAAAGCAGAAAAAAACAGCATTAGAAGTGGTATGAATATAAAAGCTCACCTTCTTTAAGCGAAGGTGAGTTTTATGTTCTGTCATTTTAAAGCTTCACTGGATATAACTCCAAAATGAAGTGTATCTGTCGAGCTTGAAGATGCTTTTAATACATATGTTACTCCATTTAATTCATAGGAGTTATTCACTTTCTTTAGATTAACCAGTTTACCCTCAGGGGTAAATAATTTCTTTAGAATCTTATCTTGTTGCTTTGTGGTGGCATCTGTATTAGTCGCTACAACTAGTCCATAGCATGCATCGTATAGCTCGTTGTATGTTACTTCTGATTCATTCTCTGGTATCGTTGACGTTAAGATAATGGAGGTGATGCTCTTTTCTTTATTAATTTGGTATTGCATAGATAAATCATTTGTAAAGTCCGCGGTAAATAAAGTATGGTTATCCATCCACATCTCATTTTTAAATTCATAGATATCCCGTGAACTAAGTTGAACTACAAGGTAAGACCACATCGCATTAAAAGTCACATAATCTAAACCAAGCGAGCCATCTTTTTGTGAAACTTCCCCAGATTGTTCCTTTTGCTTCTTCTCTTCTGCTTTCTTTTCTGCCTCTTGCTTAGCTTTCTCTTTTTCTTCCTCTTCCTTCTTTTTAGCTTCTTCTCTCTTTTTCTTTTCTTCAGCCTCGCGTTTCGCTTTTTCTTCTTCTTTTTTCTTCTCTTCTGCTTCACGTTTTGCCTTCTCTTGTGCCTTTTTATCTTTTTCTTCTTTCGCTTTGCGCTCAGCTTCCTGTTTCGCTCTTTCTTCTTCTTTTTTCTTCGCTACTTCGGCTGATTTTTTCTTTTCCGCTTCTTTCTTTGCTAGCTCGTCTTTTCGTTTCTGCTCCTCGGCCTTTCGTTTATCCGCTTCTTTCTGCTTTTCTCCCTCCTGTTTAGCTTCAGCTTTTTTCTGTTCCTCCGCTTTTTGCTGAGCTAGCTTAATTGCAGTTGCTTTTTCGACTTCTTCTTTTGTAGGTTTTTTCTCTTCTTTCTCAGTAGTATCATTGGTTGCAGCAATTTCAGTTGAAGCTGGAGATGATGATGCAGGCTCTAAGGTAACTGATAGTGCTATTGATAAGACAACGCAGACGGCTGCAATTCCAGCTCCTATCCATGCGTTTTTGGCCTTATTATGTTTGCGAACCGACAATAAAAAGCCTGCAATAATAAGAACCACTAGTATAAAAAGACTTAAAAGTAATGCTACTAGGAATAAGCTGTTTTCCCCAGCTAAACAAATAATAAATAAGACAGCAAAAGTAAGTGTGTAATACAGGTTTTTTATCCAACTATTACGCTTCATTATTACTAAAACACCCGTTCTAATAGCAAAGCCTATTGTCAGCAACATAAATATCGCGAACCCAAGTGTCCACAGATTCATTTTCATACTCCCCCGATTTCTCTTTTTTCTGTTTTGTTTATTATAACTGATTTCTAAATCATTTAGTTCGTTTGGACCCTTTCATTCGACGGATGTATATTCATTTCCTTCTCCCCTTTGCACGTTGGTCTGATAAAAGTATAATAGAGAATACAAAAAATTATGTAAAAGGTATGAGAAAATGAGTGTTTTAAAGAAAAAGTTATGTGTTATTGAGAAAAGCTTTGATTATCAAACATTGTTATTAGCGACAGGTAGAAAGCTTAGCCAAAAATTAATGAAAAATGGCGAGGATGACCTGGCGTTAAAATTAATTAACCGTATATTTTCGCATCACCAATCGTTTGGCGCAGAGTTAGAATTCATGGGAAAAGTAGATGAACCAATTAACAGCTTAGGTTATCCCTCACCTCGAACGGTCGAGGCGATATTAACTCATTGGCGTGAAAATGAACATCATCCTGAACATTGGATGGATTGGAAATACGTAATGGAGGAATTAAAAATGGGATACCCTCGTGAGATATCCCCGAAATTAAGTGAGCATCCTGATGTATTAGCAGAAATGGTATGTAGTTGGAACGCGGAACATAATGGACAACCTATTTTACTTCGTCATTTTTGGGAAAGTAAAGCACAGGAGCGTTAGATATTTGATGAGAAAACGAAAGAATATATTGAAACATACATCTCTTATTTGGAATAGCATAACTATATCCTAAAGGAAGGTGTCATTATATATGGATAAGGAAAAGGAAAAAAAGATTGTACGTAGTTTTTTTGTTCCCCGACTTCGTGACCGAGTGATATACGAATTATCCTCATCTAAAAAAAGAAAACATGCGTTAGGTAGGCTCTGTCATCAGTATAAAGAAACACTTCGAAGTGAGTACTTCATAGATATCAGTAATGAAGGTTCAGATGAAGCTCTATTTATAAAGTTGCTAAAAGAGAACGGAGCAACATCTACTTGCTATGTTTTATCATGGGATGAAGAAATTGATGGAAAAGAACTGCCTCTAAGTGTCGCAATGAAAAAAGCTATGAGTTGTGGGATGCCGAGTTTGATTATTTGCGAACCAGGAAATATTGGATACTTTCAAGCGGAACAAGAAGTTTTGCCAACACCTCGTTTTCTTTTAAAAAGACCATTGTAAAAAAATATTGGTATTTCATCGGTAATTTTAATTAACTGGTAAAATATAAATATCGGAATCAAATGCCAATTATTATCGACCAAAGGGGATGTTTAAATGGAAAAGCATGTAACTCAATATAATGAGAAAAAAGATGAAACAGTTATCCAGAAAACACGCTTTTTAAAGGAATTACGCTATCAAAAGCTCGATAAAAAGAGTCGGAAATTCGGAAGAGAGTCTTTAAATGATGATGCGTTTATAACCTTGGTTAATCAGCAAAGCGGTGAAATATATGCTTACATTCGCAAAGAACATGCTACGCATTTTTTAACTGCTCTCCAAATAGAAGAGCAAATTTCATCTAAAGAATGACAAAAAACGAGCAGTTTCTGCTCGTTTTTAATTTTTTCTTTTATAAAATTCACGGAACTGGATTTTTAACATTTTTTTGTTCCCGCTTTTTGAAGTGTTTTTGCAACAGTATTTCTTGGAGGTTTTACAGAAGCTTTTTCTTTCTTACTAAGTAGTGCTACTTCTGATTCTGTAGCTTTACGAACTAGTCTCGGAAAAATACATATTTCTTTTCCAACAAAAGAAGTGTTTTCATGTTTCTTCATATTAGAATACGCCACTTTGAAATAGCGTGGGAGAATAAAATCTACATTTTTCACCTCATCATCCTGAAGTAGAATAACCTCTTTCTCTTGAATTTCTTCGTCATTAATATATCGATAATAATCTGCCAACATAAGGGCCTCCTTCATAAACTCTTTCTTGCGTTACAATAATGGATTCTGTAACGGTCTCATAGTAAGTTTTAAAGAGGAAATAAAAACCCTTGTTAAAATCAAAAAGAAAAAGTAAACGGTTACAATAAATGTTGTATGTAATTTTCAGATGGGTTATAATGCGTCAAATGCATAGTGATAATCTACTTTAGGTCTCAGTGACTTTTCAGGAACAACTTTGGTGTTATGAACATTTTTTATGATAAATGTCTCCGAGGCGTGGTGTTGATGAGATGCTTCAATGCATGCTTTAAATGAATATGTTTCTCCGATGCGAAAAAAACGGGGTTGCGTACAATACCATTCGTAGTAGGTCCGCTGTTTGTCACAAAACAGCCAGCGTGTAGTATTAGTTAAATTATTATATTGTCTCTTAACAAGTTTAGCGGTAATGATTTTGTGCATTGACAGCGTCCTTTCTTGTTCAATATGAGATTTGTCTTTATACCTATTATAGGAAGAAATATTTCGCATAATACCTGTCTTCATAAAAAAATAACGTATAAATGAAATCTACCATTTTACGCTCTTAATTGGAAAAAGTATTTTGTGCTTGTTTCTTATCATAACTGTTATATTAGACTTAAATATCATAGCAAGGATTTACTGCTACAGATAAATAACCGTAACCATTTCACGTAAACGTTTACGGTTTACGTTTATATCCCCCCTTCCCTCTCTCACTATCTTCATCTTGTAAAATAGCCTATTGACAACGTAATGAACTACTGGTTATCTTTTGGCTATTCTAAAGAAAGGAGGAAAAACGATGAATCCATATCTTATTCGTGGTTTTGGTTTCCTTTATCCTGAATCAACTCTCTGTCTGGATAATGGTGTGTACTCGGTTAAGGCATCGGCTGGCCCTTATTGCGGAACTATCCAACTTAATACAATGAAAAATGAAATTTTCTACGGAACACTGTCAGCATTATATGACTCTTTCCCAAAACAACGACAAGTTTATATCGACGAACAACTTTTTGCCTTTGCCCGCTCCCTGAAGAAAAGTTCATGAATGCTGAATAATCCACCACGTACTGGACATACTGTTAAAGATGTGACCTTTCCGAGGTAAACATCACCCTGAATGCTTTTTTCTTTCCAGAATCCTTGTAGCTGATTCTGGACAACGTAACCCAATGCCGAAGAAACACCCCCTACTAATTCTGGTTTAGTAGAGGGTGTTTCTTTTGTTGTTGCCTTTTTTTAAAAATACCTGATATAAGCGCTTTTACTTAATATAGCTTTCACACCTAATGTTAGATATCCAGCTAGAATCCAGCGGCGTATAATAAGCGAACTCGACTATAGATTGAACGTGAAAAAAGCCACTGATAAGTGGCTTTCTCTTTTTACAGATTTTCCGAACGCAAAAAACCATGCAGGGCATAGCCCGCCTTTAGACACGGGATGAAAGTGAGGTCAGACAAGGGTAGTTTATGATACCTTATTTGTCTAACCTATGCTACTCTTGGCACATAGATATGCAAAAGTCTTTTAAAAAATCTCGTTCGTTGATAATGGAATATCGTATGAGGTTGCACGATACATATCATTTCGTGCATAAAATGATATGTGTCGTGAAGCGCAACACGTTAAAACATAGACGAATCAACATTTGTACGTTATGGTCACCGTACCGTAGCCCACGAACTTATACGGTCTGTCGTGGAAGTGGTAAGGGCACACCCCAATCTTGTACGTCAACCGTACTAGAAATAGAATCGGTCTTTGATAGCAAGAATCCCACAGAAGTTAGTCTGCTTACCCCTTTAGGGTTGGGATTGTCAAGTAGACTCTTTTCCTTGCCATTGTCCATGGATAAACCAGCGATATCCTTTGTGTTTAGCATATGCAAAACATTCTATTAAAGAAAAGAAATAGATTATGCCTGCTATTGAGAAGAACATCTTTTTACTTTCCAATGTAAATAAATAAGGTGCACTAAAGATACCAGTAATGGCTGTTAATACTATGACAAGAAATCCTCTGTAAAAGCCTCCATCTCCTAGTAAATAGAAAAAGAAAGAAAACGTTAAAAGTGCGACGTATTCAAAGAAAAAGATATCCAGTTTGGACATATCAAGGTGAACCAACAAGCCTTTTACTAGACCTGCTAATGACGTAGCTAAAATAAGATGAAATGTTCGTCTAATCAAGTAAAAAGTCCCCTTTATTCAGTTTTTCATATCTATTATATCGGAATTATTGCAAAAAATGGCGAAAAACGGTGAAAATATGTCGAAATAAACAGAAAAAACACTAAAACAGTACAAATATTCGCATTTGTCATTGTCAAAATAGGGTAAAAAAGGTATACTTAAAGAGTATTATGTTTTTCGATAGTACGGGAATACTATCGGTTCTGCAGCGCATAAATCTGTTATATCCGTAGCATCGTCATGATAAGCATGGTCGAGGGTACTATGGTGTAGACTTAATTGACAACTTCCTCTAATCCTGTTGTTCAATAGTGCCTTGCAGATGTAAGCCTACGACGCTCGTCGTGGGTTTTTCTTATATCAACAGCTTTGAAATTCATTGAATTTTTTGACATTTGTGAGTATACTTAACCTATGTCGATAAGACCATAAATATGCTATAGCACTTGTTTCTATCTAAATTAGGTGTGTATGGTTAAGGGGGATTTTTTTATGCGAAAGAAGCGTAAACAAAGAATCACCATAGAATTGGTTTTAGCGGAAGAAGATGAAACAAAAGCAATTGAATATGCGTTAGAACATGCAAAAGAATTGTATAAGAGCGGACGATTGCATGTTAAAGCAGAGACCATTGGACGAAACGATTCGCTACAAGAATTAATTGCTGATGTTATGTCACATTCATATCTAGATACACATAATAGATAAGAGGTTGTTGCAGCAACACTTCCTTTCAAGGAGGTTACTGTAGCAACCTTTCTTTTGTTTGTAATTCTAAGTGCATATCCAAAACAATTTAGAATCTAGCTGATAATTAAGGTTCTTGTTAAAGAATACTTTCCATAACTTCTTGATGTTCAGCGATTCGATTTTTTCTTTTGTGTTTATATTGAGGATATACAGTATTTCTTTTTCGCAATTTTTAACCTTTTTTTAAAGTTTATGATAACGTTAGATAACAAAAAAAGAAAAGGCATGTGATAAAAATGAAAATAGCAGAAGACATTATATTGACGGAAAATCTATTTAATCTTGAAAAAAGTATAAAAGTACACCGTAGATGCGCCCATAAAATAAAAAAAGGAGCTTGTTACCATAATGTATTTTACGTCTCTTCCGAATTTGCTGGAGAATTTAGTACTTTAGATTGGAAAATAGCATATGGATATTTTTCTACCTTCGGTAACATCCAAATTCGACACTGTTATATACTAGATGCGCATAATGAAGTTATCGACCCGACCTATATTGAATTGCACGGAGAGGAACCCGAAGATATTCCGACTTATCATACCCTTGAAACATTTAATTTCAATCAATATTTGAGTAAGTTAAGTAAGTATAGTGGTGACCCTTCATTGCGTAAGTATTTTGCCAAAAGACAACAACAAATTATAATGTGGGGGCTGGAACAGGAACCGAGATATGCTTTTTTAGATGACAATTTTTAATAAATAAAAAGCAGAAGAATTATCTTAAACGATAATTCTTTTTTATCTCACAAGGCTACAGATAAGATTTTCAAAATATGTACATACCGCTACACTTTTCAACTAAAGCGCTAGCGAATTAGAATAAAAAGGAGAACGTACAATGACAATTGAGTTAGCGCTAATCGCTTATATATTAGGCTCTATTCCTTTTGGGTTATGGGTCGGAAAATGGGGTTATGGAATTGATATTCGAGAACATGGCAGTGGCAACTTAGGAGCTACTAATTCATTTCGAGTATTGGGTATGAAAGCAGGCATTATTGTTACGATAGGCGATATCTTAAAAGGAACGGTAGCTGCTTCCCTTCCCCACTGGTTCTCAGCTGATGTGCATCCTCTCCTAATTGGTATGATTGCTGTCATTGGCCATATGTTTCCCCTCTTTGCTAAATTTAAAGGAGGAAAAGCGGTCGCAACATCTGCAGGTGTTTTACTTTGGTATGACCCAACCCTCTTCTTAATTGCAATTGCTTGCTTTGCTTTATCTCTTATTATTACTCGCTATGTCTCTATTTCTTCTTCACTAGCTGGAATTTGTGCTTTCGTTTATACATTGTTTACACAGGATGTTGCGTTAATGGTGGTAATCGGCATTCTAGTTTCATTTATTTTGTACCGCCATCGACAAAATTTCAAGCGAGTGCTACAAAAAACAGAACCAAAAGTGACGTTCAAACGAACGAATAAAAAGCAGCACGGATAATCCCGACTGCTTTTTGTTTGAAAATGTTATGCCTAAATATGGTTTACATAAGGGTCATAAATCCCTGTCAATAGCAAAACGCTACATAATAAAAGGATAAAGCCGCTAATTAAAATAATCTTGTCTAATATATGATTACTGTTTTTTAAAGCAATTATTTTAATTAAGAATAACGCAATTGCAATAATAGCTAAAATGATACCCATTCCTATATTCATCTTATAATCATTCCCTCCATCTCTCTTTTGGATTAATTTAACATATTTATACTATCATTATCAAAATTCAAAAGGAATGATTTACTATGTACTAATTAAAATAATTGCAATAAATAAAAAAACAGATGATACTACACATATACATTATAAAATTGTGAAAGGATGTTTAAATTGGAGCATATTGCTTATTTTGAAGCAAAACAATTTCTTGAACGAGCCACGCAGCTCAATGAAAAATATATTGGCAGACAAGCCACACAAGAAGAAATTAACCAATTAGTTTCGGTGTTTAGTAACAAGTTACCCAATTGGTTTATCCATATGCTGCGAGAGTTGCCTCTTATGGGTTTAGAAGTAGGTTGGCAAGCAGATGAACCTGAGGATGATTATGACGGAATTCAGTATGTCGATATCTACAAACCTACTCAAATGATTGATGAATCTATTACTGCATATCCTGGCATACCTATATTAGAAAAAGGGTATGTTTGTATAGGTGGAGACCCTACAGGTTCTGGTGACCCCTATTTTATCGATTTTTCTTCAGAAGATGCACCAGTTTACCAAATTTACCATGACGCGGGGCATACAGCGGAAGACATCTTAAAACATGGTCGAGTAAAAGTTGCTGATTCTTTAGCGGAGTTCTTCCGTGCAGGAATCGTATTTGAATATTAAATTTGAAGGGAAGAGAGTCTTATAAAAATAGAAGTTTATAGAAGAAAATCTTATAACCAGTTAATCAATCTTCTTCCGCGAAAATATTCGGTACAAGTTCAAGAAAGAAATGAAATTGTAACTGCCATCTTTTATCCTAAGGATGAATTTGTTGTGACGTCTACCCAACTCATAAAAGGGATAAAGAAACTAGGAGATTGTGATACTGCGAAGGTTGCTATTGCGTATAATTTTTCGGTAGAAGCTGAAGAAATATTGCGAGAACATGGATTTCAACTCATTAAGTACTCCAACTTCCCTTGGACAGATGTGCAGTGGAAAAACCGATTGTTATAAATAAGTATACTTTTGAATCAAACCATTCTAAAAACTCCGCTACTTTACAAGGTAGCGGAGTTTTTTTATCTTGCTATTTATTTTTTTCGAAAACGTGTAAATGAGTTTTCTGGTAGTTCTAGTTTGAAAAAGTCATCGCTATCTATGAAAATTTCTTGTGTAAGGCGCGTTTCTTCTTTTTCATCACCTAACCAACATACATATAACTCTGCATACTCTCCCTGCGACAACAGCTCATCTAAGTATACTTGAAGTTCTTCTAACGTTTCTTGATACATTTTTTTATTCGGCGCATAGGAATAAAAATCAACCCAAATGGTATCGTGTTTATTTGACTGTATTTCATAGACGTATGGTGTTGAAAATTTGGCTTTAATGTTCTCCCTATCTACATGTTCTGAGAAAAACTCTCCAATTAAAACAGGATTTTCAGAGTCATCCTCATCGAACGAAAGTTCCTTATTACATCCTAAATAGCTAACAAGGCTCATAGCTGCACCCCTCAACGAATAGTTGCGTTACATACTTTTTCTAATTTTATTCTTGTTTGGATATTATAGGCTGAATTTATAAGAGAAAGCAAGTATACTAGAGAGTGTTGTTGAGAAATGAAAGGATTTGAACACATGACAGATAAAGATAACAAACGAGAATACACTGAGTCTGGAGACATTCTCTACAGACATGATGGTGAAGGAAAAGAGTTTACATTCCATGCCGATATTGATGGAGAGGCACGAGAGAAAATGGAAGCACATATCGAGAAATATTACGGTCCAATACATATGGTTTATCATGAAATTGTCTCTCACTTAATTCACCTAGACATTTATCACATCGCTCCTAGTGAAGACCGCCCTTACCATACCCTTATT
>Ga0209463_1002072_pt1 | contig 11455 bp, 11 predicted proteins | sample AgamicMgSfrz_FD_187169 | JGI IMG/M metagenome (GOLD analysis project Ga0209463, IMG submission 187169) | Agave microbial communities from Guanajuato, Mexico - Mg.Sf.rz (SPAdes) (version 2) | ecosystem: Host-associated > Plants > Phyllosphere > Phylloplane/Leaf | place: Guanajuato, Mexico... | reverse complement strand
TCGCTCCCCATACACTAACAAACGATATTTACTTGATGTATATGGTTCACACGTAAGTAATGTAACTTTATCTTTTCCTTTTATTACATTTAATTTATCAACTTGATTAGGATTAATAATCTCACGGCCAACTACTTTATACTCTTGCTGCTTTCCAAATACCTTTACATAGAATAAGTCTCCATCAGTTAACCAATCAAGATGGCGAAACATCTTTGCCCCATGATAACCTCGATGCCCTGCTAAAACAGCATGTGTATCTTTCCCACCAATTGGTAATGAAGTCCCTTCGATTTGCCCTATCCCTTTACTTAAGTTTTCTTGACTCGCCCCTAAGTAAATTGGCAACTCCTCATTTATTTTTGGAATAGAAACCGTACCAAATATCTCATCTTTATTTATAAAATTTAACGATTCCTTATTTACTTCAGCATCCTGAACAAATGGATCATTCATTTTGAAAGCAGCTCTTCCTAACAAACTATTATATATTTCCATCTTCTGAAATTTCTCATTAACATCTTCTACTTTTAAATTATCAACCACTTTTTCGTAACGGATTACTCTCGTTTTATATACATAATTGTTTATATAATTAGCAACCAATGGATATAGAAATAGAGATAAACCTGCAAGGAACAATACTAAACTTATGAATCCCCTTCTCACACACTCACCACACAATACATACTATTTTCGTTTTTTTAAATAGATTATTAGAAGGACAATGCAAATAATACCAATAGGAAAAACGATCATCCAATCTTCTAAAATGAAAGGTTTTGTAATCATTTCTTTTTCTTCAGCATCATATGGAACACGGTGTCCTCTCACTAGTAACCTATGCGTGTTCACTCCATAAGGGGTACACGTAATTAATGTTGCGTAATCTTGTCCTTGTACAACTAATAAATCTTCTGTTTCATTTGGTAATACGATTTTTATTTGATCTACCTTATAAGCAAGTACTTTATCTAACGAATGAATATAAAACACATCATTCTTTTCAATTTTGTCTAAATGGGTAAACATAAGCGCTGAGGGTAAACCTCGATGTCCTGTTAAAACTGTATGTGTATTTTCTCCACCTACCGGTAATGAGGATTCATTTAATTGCCCAATTCCACGGCTTAGCACTTCTTCCGCCGTTCCTTGATAAATTGGAAGGTTCACATCTATTTTCGGAATTTCTATATATCCCATAATTTCGCCGATATTTAGCACATCTACATGGGAACTTTTTTTCTCCTCACCATTTTCATGAAACGGATCCGAAAATGTCTGCGTCGTATTTTGAACTTTCTTATTATACTCTTGTGCTTCTGTTTCTTTACGATTAATCTCTTCTTTCTCCAACTCCTTTATCGCTTCATCATACATACTCACTTCTGAATAATGAGTTCTCGTTGCAAACCAATTACTTACAGTTGGATATAAAAATATACTTAACCCTAGTAAAAAAATACTTCCAAAAATAATATTTCTTTTCATAACATCCTCTTTCACTACGGATAAAATGTGGAAAAGAGGAAAGCAATATGCCTTTCCTCTTTACTAAACTCAATTATTATAAAGATATCAATTAAGAATTCTTAACAGGTTTCTTTCTAAAGAAAATAAGCGCTGCTGTCATCATTAATAAAAGACCAGTTACTGTGAAGAAAATTGTTCCCATTCCACCTGTTGCTGGAATAATCCAACCGCTCTTATTATTCTCAACTTGTAGCTCTATTGTTTGATGTTTTTCATCAATCGTAATATCAATCGGGTCTCTTAACTTTTGATAGTGTTCGACTGCACCGTCTTTATCCTTATACTTTGGTGCTTCCGTCTCAACAATTTGATATTCACCGTACGGGATTTCATTCCATGTAATAATACCATTTGCATCTGTTATATCATTCATTTCTTTCCCATTAACTTTTATAACATTACCTTTTTTATCTTGTAATTGGAACTTCGCACCTTCTAATTTAAGCGTCTTATCCTTACCATCAACTTTTTCAATTTTAATATTTCCCGTTGTCGGTGTGACCACCACTTCATTAGATGGCTTTCCATCTTTTTCTGATGAAACATCATCTTTGTTTACAAAATCAAGTACTGCTTTGTTCGGAATTTTTACTCCAGATTCAACATCACTTTTAATTTTTGCAGTAATTTGTAAATGAAGCTCTTTTCCATTTATTTTTGAAAAATCTTCAATCGTAGCGGTTACTTTTTGGCCTTCTACAACTACTTTTACACTGTCATCTTCAACTTTCTTTCCATCAACCATAACAATTGGTAGGCCTTTTATTTCCAAACGATCATCTAAAATATCTGTTACAACATATTTTTTATATGATTGAATATCTTCAGGAAGTAGTGTTTTAATATCATACGTATAATCTGTCTCTTTATTAATTCCAGCTACTTTTGAACCGTTATTTATACTTTTAGTAATGGTAGGTTCTTTATAGTTCTTTATATCATCCAGCTTAACTACTTCACCAGATTCCTTAATAGAGAAAGGACGCTCCTCTTTACTAGTTAAATAACCTGTTGGAGCCTTATGCTCAATAAAATAATAATAATCCCCATATTCTAGCGAATCAACACGAACTTTACCATCTTCACCTGTTACTAATGAACTCGGTGTCTTAACTTGTGTACTAGTTCCATCCTTATTCTTTTTAAATAAATGGAACTCTGCATCTTTTAATACTTTACCGGCTTCACCTTTTTTTACGAATTCTACTGAACCACGTTTTGTTTCATTTTTAGGGTAAATATGAACATCGTAATTTAAATCTTTACCGTCTGCACTTGTCATTGGAATATCGACAATAAAAGTAGTCTTATCCAACGCAATATGTTTTGGACCTTCAATTGCTTTTACTTCATAACGTCCTAGCGGAAGATTTGTAAAAACAGCTTCCCCTTTTGTGTTTGTTACCTTTGTTATTGCAGCGTCTTTTACTGGTTTTGCATCTTCTTTTATAACAGTTCCATCATTTGAAATTTTTTCAAATGACTCAATTCGTTTAATTTCAAAAGTTACACCTTCTAAAGGTTTTGCATCTTCTGGAACAGTTTGTCCTTCTTTTCCATTGCCTTCTGTAGTTGTTTTAGAGCCTTTACTTTGCTCATACTTATGAATCGTTAACGTACCTGTACTTCTAGATTCCGCACTAACAGCCACGTTAGATAACGTTGAAAAAGCTAACATACAGATTAAAAATAAACTAAAAATCCTTTTCATTGTTGTCCACTCCCTATTGTTTGTATTACTTTTGTTTTTTCTATCTCTCATTATTTCTCTTTCTAACAAAGAGGAACAATGTAACAAACATCAATATTCCACCAATTACATAATAAATTATTGTCCCTATTCCACCAGTCTCTGGAATAACAAATTCACTCTTTTTATTTACTACTCTTATTCTTTGTGAATCCATTCCAGATTTCACTTCTATTTCTACTGGCTCTCTCATCAACATATATCCTTTTGGTGCTTGTACTTCTTTTAATGTATATTTGCCAACGATTAATGGAATAGAAGTTGCCAAACCATCTTTATCAGTTGTTAATTTACAAACTATACTTCCATCTTTACTAATCACTTCAAATACTGCGCCTTCCAATTTGAGATTTTCATCATTCGCATCTACTTTTTCAATCTCAAATTTCCCTAATGCTGGCGGTACTACAAACACTTCATTTGATACGAATTTCTTCTGGTCAAACAGTAACTCTGCTTTATTTGGAATACCATCATTCGCATTGTATTTCGTTAGTATATCTGCATTTACATTAGCGCTTAATTTTGACTTAATATGCATTGTATACGATTGATTCGCAAGATAAGCATAATTTCCGTCCTGCTTCGGTAACTCAATACTTACTTTCTTTAATTGTTCATCAATTTGCGGTATAACTTCTATTTCTTCTCCATCGCTGTTTACAAGTCGTACTTGTAGGACAGTTAACACATCTTCTAAGTCATCCTGCAATACCACTTTTTCAAGGTTCATGACATCATTACCAAAATTATAGTTTACATGCCATGTAAACTCTTCACCTACACTTTGTAATGTCGCCTTTTCCACTTCTTTTTCATCTGCATCCGAAACCTTCTTTCTTACCGTAGGCTCCCTTGCTTCCACATTCGTTTTTACATTCGGTTTTTGTGGTGGTAAATCTTCATTATCTGGTGTTTTCCCCTCAATAACCGCTATGTTCTCAATTCCTTTCGTTTTTAATGCGTCTTGCGTAACTTTCACTTTAAAAGTTACAATTCTTTCTTCTGTATCAAGCACGTCCCCAAAGTTTACTTTAATCGTATTATCCTCATACGATCCTTCATCTTCGTCAACTGCATCTGTCAATACATTCCCATTCAATTTCATACTACCAGCTATATACTCAATACCTTCAGGAAGTTTATCCGTTAGACGCATATCTTTAATAAGCCCATTTTCCACTTTATTTCGGGCTTTAATTTGATACTCAAATTCATCATTAACATGAAATTTTTCTTGCTTTATACCAATAATCTCTTTTTTCGACTCTAGTTGTCCAGACAACGGGTCAACCGGTGTTTCAACTTCTGGTTTCTCCTTATCTTTCGAACCATCGGTCTCAACTATTGCTATGTTTTTTATTTTCTTATTTGCCAGCTCCGGTTTTACAACAACTTCAAACGTAATTGCTTTCTCTTCCTCACCTTTAAGGTCGCCGAGATGAGCATAAATCGTTCCATCTTTTATATGTGCATGATCTTCATCTTCAACATCCGTTTGTTCCTTCCCGTTTATCTTCAACGTATTTGGAACATATTCTACTCCTTCAGGAAGTTTATCCGTAATTTTAACAGATTTTAAGAGAGAATCTGGCACACTATTTTTAGTATGAATTGTATACTCTAATTTGTCGCCAACTTTCAGCGTACCACCGTTTATATCTTTAGCTAGTTTAGTAGCTACTAACTTCCCAGGTTTCTCTTCTCGTTCGGGTAATACTTTAACTACCACTTTATTAGAATCGTTAGCTTCAACCTGACTTCCTGTTAACTCATCAATCCCTTGAACCACAGCGATATTAGGAATTTCTGTTTCTACCTTTTCTCCCTTTAATTTCGCTTTAAATTCAATGGTTGTCTCAGGTGTTTTATCCGTATAGATTCCACCTTTTGTAGCATTTGCTTCTTCACCTATTCTTATTGTTAACTTTCTTGTCTTTGCATCATAGTCAACCTGTTCTGTTTGCTTTCCAGCATTCGGACCAGAAATGATTTTCACCGAATTTGGTACAAATTCTAAACGAGAATCTAAAACATCTTCAATTTTTGTATCAACAGAACTCGAATTCGGTTCAATGTTTTTCACTTGTAAACGATATGTAACTTCATCACCTGGATCGTACTTTTCTTTTGCATCTATTACCTCCTTATCAATTACAAGCTCTGGCGCTGTTGCATTTACTGCAAAGGCTAATGTGTTTAATACGTAGTCATCACCAGATGTCGCAGCTTTTAGGCGTATTTCCTTTTGCTCCGGCTTAATATATCCTGCTGGTAACCTAATTAAATCTGCATCAATCCCTAAATTATTTTTATAATCGGGATTAAAAGTACCTGGATACTTATCTCTCATATGTTCCTCATATTCAGAAATAGTGGAATTAAATATATTACCTGTTGGATTCAGCTTATCAGTAACTTCCTTCCAGGTATTATCTGTATGAACAAAAAGTTTATCACCTTGCCAATATCTATCACCTTGGACAGCGAAAACAGAAACTTTTGGATCTAAATCTCCAGTTTTTGAAGCAAGAAAGTTTTTCACAGTAAATTCTTTTTCACCAGATCCAGTAGCTCTTTTCAATCCACCATCATAAACAGTAAATGCTTTTCTTGTTTTTGACTTATCTTTCGTAATAACTAACATGTACCAACCAGCAAAAGAATATTTACCTTTAGCATATGCATCGCCTGTATTTGGATATGGTATATTTGCTACAGTATAGCTTCCTCCTTTTGAATTAGAGGACTGTAAAAGCTTTGTAACATCTGCATAGTTAGAATAATAAGTACCATCAATACCAAAACCATAAAGCAAGCCACTTCCGTAATACGTATTACTTGGTTTTACTTGAAAGCTCTTCCCTATCGGAGTAGTAAACTTAATTGGTGCTACATACTGCTGTTGCGTTAATTCGTAACGTGTTGAACTCCAATAGAGTCCCGCCCATTCAACTTCAGCATCTTCTGGAACAGGAATGTATGCCTTGGATGAGTTTGTAGTCATTGGATCATCGTCCACGTCAATTAGTTCGCGTATATAACCATTTGGTGCCGTCCCATAAATAGATGTTATATCCGAATACAACGCCGTTTTCTTCTGAGCTTCAGTAGCTTTAATACCTAAATTCACATTCCCAGTAGAATACATATCACCTTTATGAATAGATTGATAAGTAGGTGCATCAAACCCTTCTGCATCTGTAACTGCTGCCGTTACCTTATCAATCGGACTTAAAAACTGTAACTGAGATAACAGCAAGAATAAACTCATAACAACTATAAATACATTTAATATTTTTTTATTTTCTTTTATCCTACTGTGCAAAGAGGTCACCTCCTTCAATGAATTTTACTAACATATTATATACATATACTTTATATGTATTATTCTAATATAAATCATAAGATTTGTTAACAAAATATGTGATTTATTACTATTTTATACATTTTAATATAACGATTTTTAGATTAATAATAGTATTTAATAATAATTAAACTTTGCATATAAATAATATAGAAACTTCTTACTTTAAACCTACTTTATGGTATTCTATATAATGATAATTATAAAATCTTTATAATCAAATATAAAAAGTTTTATATTTCCATACCCTATTAATAAAGGAGGCTTTTGATGAACCTTTCTATATACGAAGGTTTAGGCATTATTTTTCTCTTAATAATTATTATTTACGCTCTCGCCCATAAATATTTATGGTCAAAAAAATTACTTATTATTCTATTTCTCGTTAGTAATGCCATTTATCTTATTTGGCGAACTTTTTATTCGTTACCAACTATTAATCTTATAAGTATTATCGCGGGTATTATATTGTTAGTTACAGAGTGGGCTGGTTATTTACAATCTATCGTTTTCAGCATCATTTCATGGAAGCCGTATAAACGGAAAGAAGTCCCTTTATCTACTTTCGAAACATTACCTACCGTTGACATTTTTATCGCAACTTACAATGAGCCACTCGATTTATTAAAACGAACTGTCGCTGGTTGTACAATGATTACTTATCCGAAAGAGTTGCTCAATATTTTCATGATGTATCCCATGAGCAATATTGTAAACTCATTCTTCATCTATTTAGTAAACCTGTTAATGACCGGGTGGAAAAGGTATACGATAAAGCATTTCTTACACTAGCAATTGCATCGTTCATAAAAAACACAAAGAAATCACCAAGACAATTTCGCAGGCAACATATACGTGAACAACTGATGTCTCCTGGAACATTGCATATGAATGGGATGCCGATTGAAGCGACCATTATCGACTATAGTACAGGTGGGTGTCAAATACAAACGAACACCCCACTCGCGATTGACCAAATTATACAGATAACAATGAATGAGCGTAATATTCAAAAGAAAAAAGCCAAAGTATGTTGAATTCAAAAAAAGGTCGTAAAATATATGCTGGATTAAAATTTACAGCGTAAAAAAGAAAAGAAGCCCCTTGCTTCTTTTCTTTTTATTTCGTGCTAAAATTCAAACTATGAAATAATTTTCAAGGGGGAATTTGAATGAAGAACACATCGCAAAAAACAAGTCATTATTATGCAGTTATATTCACTTCCAATTTATCAAATGATATAACAGATTATAGTACCGTTGCTGACAAAATGGAGGAACTTGCAAAGCAGCAACCTGGATTTCTAGGTGTAGAAAGTGCACGAGATCATTCGGGACTCGGAATCACAATTTCTTATTGGGAATCACTTGCGGCAATTGACAATTGGAAACAGAACGCCTTACATAAAGAAGCGAAAAAAAGAGGCCGTGAGCAATGGTATGAAAACTTCCACCTGCGTATCTGCCTTGTAGAAAAAGAATTTAAGTTTCATAGAGATACATTATAACTATGAAGAAAAAATTAGCTCTCGTTATTATTCATGAAATATATGGTGTAAACGACCATATGCATCACGTTACCCACCACTTCACTTCATCTCAAATAGATGTATTCTGTCCTAATCTTCTACAATCGCAACATGCATTTCATTATAGTGATGAAGAAAAAGCATATGAACATTTTGTAAATAATATTGGATTTGATAATGGAAAAGAACAAATTAAAGCATTCATCAATACTCTTTCAAGTAATTATACACATATTGGACTTATCGGCTTTAGCGTTGGTGCTACCATCTCTTGGCTATGTAGCAACAATCCGAAAATAGATTTTATTATCGGCTGTTACGGTTCTCGTATACGCGACTATGTTCACATAAAGCCTACATGCGCTACATTACTTATATTCCCTGAAAAAGAATCTAGTTTTTCAGTATCCTCTTTAATCCAAACATTGCAGCAACAAAAAAATCCTTTATTAGAAATAAAACAACTACATGGTGAACATGGGTTTCTAAATCCGTACACTGAAAAATATAACGTGCACTCTACAAAACAAGCATACAATTTAATAGATTCGTTTCTTGTAAAGTGAAACTTTAATCAGTAGGGGACTCTTTATCCCCCACTAATTATTAGCCCTCACCAATCGGGCTTTTACGGACAGTTGATCCCCCACCTAACTTCTTTTCTTAAGCTGAATTTTGAGGTGGGATCTTACCGCCCATTAATGCGGGGTAAAAACACTCTTATAAAGGAGGCTCAAATGACGCTTACATTACTCTTACTTATTTTCATATTCATTGCCTTTTTCTCAGCGCTAACTATTATTTTTGTAACCGTAAAAAAGGGGGAGTTTTCCAAACGTCCCTACTTACAATCTATTATCGTTTACATTTTATTTTTTACAAATTGGATCTTATATTTATCAACTTTTTATGCGTTACTTCCCGAGAAAGTTAGCGAGTTCATATTCCTGCCCATTTGGTTTTTTCTTTGTATTTTAGGATGTATCGTTTTCTGGCGCGAATGGAGAAACAATCGTGTGTTCTCCATATGTATTGGTTTTCTTTCCTTTATGAGTTTTTTATTTGGGCTGTTTTTGTTAGTTCTTTCGGGGATGTGACTGTTATAAAGAGGATAAAACCTTCTTTATAACAGTTTTTTTCGTTCCATGACTAAAGGAATTAGTAAATAAAAAGCGTAAGCAATAACCATCCAAATGGTAAATGATATGATTTGCTGTGAGGATAATTGTGAGAATATACGAGAAGAATTATATAAGATGTAAGAATCTAAAATTAAACCGATTGCTGTACCACATATACTTAACTTAATAACTGCATATTTCGAAGTATCCAGTTTTTGATATAGCCACATTACAAAATATAAAGCTATAGCTGTCCCTAATTCAAGCAACGCCATTTGTAGAAAAAACCTATTTGAAGTGTATTCTAATAAGACTGAAGAACCAAAGACAACAAAGAATGCTGAGGCAACAAACCAAATCCCAATAGAAAATAAAATAGTGAGCCAAAGTTTAGTATTCACTACCATTACCTCCTTTTTGTAGCTCTATAAACTTTTCCAATAGCAGGTGCAAATCACCATATACTTTGTCGCTAGAAAAAGATGGATTGAATAAGGCTTGTAATGCCAATCCGTCAATTAATGCATTACATAAAATGCTCCACGTTTCAGTTGAAATTTGAGATGTCATTGTATCTCCTGTTTTTTTATTTAACACTCTTGTTAATTCTTGGTTTTCATAATGTAACAATCCACCAATTTTATCTTTCATCGCATCATTTTGTAATCCACTTGCTACTAATTGAAAGAACAAATGATGATACATTGAATCTTTCACACATCTACTTTCCGCGGACTTTAAAGCCTTTTCTAACTGTACATCCTTTCCTATTTGTTCCCACGACGCTTTACAAAACGATTCAGTTACTTCAAGTAATAATTGATCTTTCGTTTTAAAATGATAATATACGGTACCTTGTGTAACTTGAGCACTCTCTGCAACTGCTTTTAATGTCAACTTTTCCATCCCATGCTCTGCAATAATTTCTTTTGCTGCTTGTAGTAAATTCTCTTTATTAACAACATTTGGTTTTGCCATTTCTATGACCACCTTTTAAGTTAGTTGAATAACTAACTTAAATTATACAGAAAAATCAGATAAAACAAAAGGAAGAAAAGCCAACATTCAACTTTTCTTCCTTTTATGTTTACCTTTAGATTTCACTGTCACTGATTCACAAGGTGTATAATATATTTGAGGTGTCGCCTTATCAACAAACATCATAAACGTAATAAAGCCGATAATAAAGAAAATAAACAACGTTAATAAAATTGCTCCTATCGTTAAAAGTATCATAACACCACCCCTATATTTTTCATGTTATTACACTTTTCGCTATTATATGACCGTAATCCTTTTTAGAAAAAGAAACGTAACAAAATAATCACAATCACACCTGTTAATACTGTACCTAATAAACTACGAGTATATATCGCGACAAGAAATGTTGGAATTGCTGCGATCAGGTAATCCCACTGCATCGTCTCATGCATAAATAAAACTTGTGCTAAAAGTGCTGCTAATATCGCAATTGGTATGTAATTTAACCATTTTAAACCCCAGTCTGGAATTTGTAGTTTGCTAAATACGAGTAGAGGTAAAATACGTGGCACGAGTGTGACAGCTCCAGCTGCTAGTAAAAGTAATAGTACGTCTAATCTCATTTCCATTTTTCAATCACAACTCCAATCGTCGCAGCTAGTAATGTTGCGATAATAACCGCTATACTATCTGGCATAAATAAGTGTGAAACGTATGCGATCATAATCGCTACAATTGCAACAGTAAGATGAATTGCTAGTTTCGGTTTACTACTTATGAGCTGAAGGACAAATAATCCGATAAACATTGCTGGTAATGCATAATCCATCCCGTACGTATGTGGATCTGGTATCCACTCACCAAATAGCCCGCCAATGATAGTAGCAAGAATCCAATTTAAATAAGCCGTTACATTTAGCCCAATCATCCATCTTTCGCCTACATATCCTTTTTGCGCTGCATGCTGTACTGCAACACCGAACGTTTCATCTGTAATTTGCGAACCAATTAGTAAGTTTTTAAATAGAGGCAGTTTCGTAAAGTACGGCGCAAGTGCAGCACTCATAAGAAGGTGGCGCAAGTTAACAAAAAATACAGTAAAAATAATTGCGGAAGCAGGAGCACCGGCTGCATACATACCAGCTAATATAAATTGGGCAGAACCTGCATAAATT
>Ga0209463_1002070_pt1 | contig 11457 bp, 11 predicted proteins | sample AgamicMgSfrz_FD_187169 | JGI IMG/M metagenome (GOLD analysis project Ga0209463, IMG submission 187169) | Agave microbial communities from Guanajuato, Mexico - Mg.Sf.rz (SPAdes) (version 2) | ecosystem: Host-associated > Plants > Phyllosphere > Phylloplane/Leaf | place: Guanajuato, Mexico... | reverse complement strand
CATCCGGTGATTGGTTGTATTTCTTTATGTTTATATGGGCTTTAGTTGGATATGCAGGGTTCACATCTTATCAAGCTCGATTAGCTGTTGAATATCCTTTAGAACGGGGAATTGTAATGGCATGGAACAATACGGCTCTATATATTGGCATTACCCTCGGATCAATGCTTGGCGGTTACGTGATATCGAATTGGGGATATTCTACTCTTCCATATGCTTGTAGTATTGCTGCTGTTTTAAGTTTTATAATTAGCACCCAAAAAAGAAAGGTGTTAAAGGAAAAAACAACTTTTATGAGTAGATAAAATACCTCATATATTTAATAGCAATATATTTTTTTATAAGTTTAATTTAATGAAAAAAAAATATAGTTCTTTATATAAAGAACTAAATACTAAAACTGACGACAAATATGATTTTTTTCTACAAAGTATTACGCTTTTAAATCACACAATATGAATGATTATTTAACAGTTAGTTCTTTTATTTCGACGTTCATTTTTCTAAAAAGGTATACTTTTATGGACATAATGATTTTCCGTTTTAGGGAATATGAAGAGTAGGGTAAAATTCATTGGAGTTTTACCCTACTCTTTACAAAGAAAAAATTCATTAAATAGCAAGGTGCGTTCTTCCTTATACTCTAGGTAATAAATTTTCTTCTTGATACTTCTTTTCTAAGTCGTCGTAGTACTGGATTTTGCTTTCAATTTCTCTATAGACTTTATCCAACTCCCTTTGTTTCTCCATTATTTTCTCTTTATGCTTTTCATATATCTGTTTGCGTAGAGAAAATGTATATCCGCCTTCTTTTGTTAATTCAACAACTTTTCGTAATTCTGAAAGAGGAATGTCTGTTTTTCGTGAACATAAAATAAGCTCTAACCACTCTAAATCCTTCTCATCAAAAATTCGATTTCCATTCTCATCTCTTTTTACAAAAGGAAGGAGCCCCTCCTGTTCATAATATCGAATTGTATGTGTAGGTAATCCTACCTTTGTAGCAGCTTCTCTTATACGAAATGCCATTTTATTATATCCTCCCTCATTAATGTCTTTATGTTGTATAAAAGCAATTGTTAAATACCGAATTTTACGCTTACATATCTTTTCTCTTTTTAGGAAACAACCTCTTTCCTGCATCTAACATCGGAACCTTACTAATAAAATTCTTAGAAAGCTAAATAGTCCACTATAAACATTGTAAATCTAAGTTACTAAGTGAAATTTCTATTGATTTTAAAGAATCATACGCGTCAATTCCATCTGTCCTTATAGTAAAATGATCTTCAGGTCTAATGTTTAATAACATAATATCCATTATGGATTTGGGGGAGTTCTCTAATTCAATGGTTTCTCCTTTATATTCAAGTATTACTCTAGATTTAAATAAGCTAGTATTCGTTACTAACATCGTTGCTGGAATAGCAAAACCTGTATGAGCCATCACTTTAAAGTGTTTTTCCACCATTCGTACCTTACTCCTTTCGCTAACTTCCATACCTTTGTGCCATTTTTAGGTTACCACCTTCGAGTAAAGCGAAGTCAATACTTTTAGTTCTAGTTAAGAGGTACACAAGATAAATTCCTACTTAAAAAGACAGACTAGTTTTATCCAGCCTGTCTTTTTAAGCTATTATGTGGCTCCTTACTTTCAAAAGCCATTGGTTACTTTCTCACTTCTCGTTAAAAAGTAATAAGAAATAAATAACTAATGGTGTGATTCCACATCACTTCGTCGCAATATTTTTTTTGAACATACGGGTAGAACTAAATGAGATGGCCGCAATAAGCACAGCAATTGTGACTGCGCCAGCCCCAGTCCAAGTAATTGCTAGTATCGATTTGCCCCCCGCAGCAATCCCCCCGATACCCGCACCCGCGGCAATGCCTAGCTGGGTAAAAGAGCTGTTTAGACTAGCCATAATACCAGACGCTTCTGGAGCAAGAGAGACAACGTTAAAATTCTGTACCGAACCGAACGACCATGCAGCAATCATCCAGATTATGAGTAATGCGATAGAGACCATTACCGATCCAGAGACGATGGACAGCAGTATAAGGGCGAGAAATTGGAAGACAATGCTGCCGAAAAGCGTACGATTGGTACCGATTCGATCAGCCAGGAAACCACCAAGCTTGGAGCCGATCAAGCTCGCGATACCTAACCCGAAGAGAACAGCGCTTATTTCCCCATCACCCATTTTCATAACGGAGGACAAAAATGGGGTCATAAACGTTTGGAGCACTGAATAGCTGATAAATATGAATAGCGTCATACCAAGGGCCATCGAGATGTTTGGCTTCTTTAACACGGCTAGCTGCTTGCCCAGAGGGACTGGAGCATCGCCTTCTGTGACCGAAATTGTCCGTGCAACGGAGAAGATTGCCAGCAGGCATATGAGTCCGATGCCCCAGAAGATGGTTTTCCAATCGTATGTTGTGGCCACAACACGACCAATTGGGACACCTATGACAAGGGCGGCACTGAAACCTGTTGCAATGGTGGCAACCGCCCCGGCCTGACGTCCGGCCGGGGCTAGTTTTGGCGCGACAGTAATGGCAGTGATGACAAAAACGCCTGTTCCTATAGCAAGTACAACACGAGATGCCATTAGAAAAATAAAACCAGAAAGGGTAACGGTCATAACGCTGCCGATTACAAGTATTGAGAGAGCAAGTATTAATAACTTACTTCTCTCCATTTTGGCCAGCGCAATCATAATAATTGGAGGTCCAATCGCATAAGCAATAGCGAAAACGGTGACTAATTGTCCTGCTGCTGATACCGATATATTAGCAGATTCAGCAACTTTATCCAGAATCCCTGCAATGACGAACTCCGATGTGCCAACAATAAAGCTAATGAAGGCGAGCATGTAAATTTTCCAAGTGTTTTTCATAGTGTTCTATTTACTCCTTCTTATTTTTAATTCACATTGATGTTTTAAACCACATCTGTGTATGATTATAAACAGAAATAGAATGTTAACAATCATCAATTTTCCATGATTCGTGTATTAGTGCACAGATTGATTGAAATTGTGTATTTATGTTTAAGATTGAACAAGTTGAAACTTACTAAAAAAAGACCCTTGTCTTCTTATCTAAAACTTGTAACCTGTCACTCACAAGCCAGAATACTCTGTCATGAGTCCAGAAAGTGACACAGCGACAACTACAACAGATTCTTTCGTCTTGAGTGGACTTAGTAAAAATATCATAGCCAGTTCCATTTGAAATTTTATCTTTTTCTCCATTTTTTGTCATGATATTTTCTCCTTCTCATCCTTGTTATTATCAATTAATTTATTTCTTGAAAATCATCAGGTAAAAAGAACACGCCTTCGCAAAAAATTTGTGAGAAAGCTTGTTCTTTTTCATAGTAAGTTAAGAACATCTCCAAATGGTCCGAGAAGGAAAATTCCGAGTGCGTATCCAAACTGGGTGCCTTATTGAGCTGTATAGCCCCCGTCAACTACGATTGCCTGCCCAATAACAAATCCAGCACCTGGACTGCTCAACCAAAGAACCGTTGAAGCAATTTCATTAGCAGCATGTCCTATACGACCTAAAGGAATAGAGCTCATGACAGCTTTCATCGTATCAGGTTCATCTACAAATGCCTTCGCAACCATTGGTGTATCTGAAACCCCCGGGCAAATTGCATTGATGCGGATACCTTTTGGTGCATATTCAAGGGCCGCACTCTTTGTTAAACCAATTACGCCATGTTTTGATGCCGTATACGCACCAAGTCCAGGAGCTCCAACAACACCATCTTGAGAGGAACAATTAACTATAACTCCATTTCCTTGTTTCTCCATTTGCTGCAATTCGTACTTCATTGCGCTCCAAACCCCACGAAGATTCACTGCAATCACTCGATCAAAGTCTTCAATACTCGCTTCAGCAAAAGTGGCTACTGGAGCTTGAATTCCTGCGTTATTAAAAGCAATATCTAGACTGCCAAAAGTATCCACGGTTTGTTTTACGGCATCAGCAACACTTTTTTCATCAGCGACATTACAATCAATACCGATTGCGATATTTCCATTGGCATTCAATTTTTCCGATTCTTCTTGGACTGCTTGTACATTCAAATCTGCTAAAGCAACTTTCGCCCCAGCTTTTGCAAAAGCACGTGCTGTTTCCAAACCAATTCCTGAACCTGCTCCTGTGATAAATACCACTTTGTTCTCAAATGATCTTTCCAAAATTATTCCCTCATTCCATTAAATTTTTTGGTTAAATCGTTTTATTGTCATGGGCGGCATATTGACTGCCACGATCCGTATGATGAATTAACTCCTCCATGTTTTTAATTCACATTGATGTTTTATGCCACATCTGTGTATAATTATAAACAGAAACAAAATGTTAACAATCATCAATTTCCTTCGATTTGTGTATTAGTGCACAGATTGATTGGAATTGTGTATTTATTTTTAAAAAGATGGGGGATTTATACAATGTCTACGATTGATAGAAGAATAATTAGATCACAAGAAGCAATAAAAAAAGCTTTTGTTGAGCTGATGTCCGAAAAAAATTTTGATCACATTACGATACAGGATATTGCTGACAGAGCAAATGTGAATCGAAGAACAATCTATCTTCATTACATGGATAAGTTTGATCTACTTGATAAGCTCATTGAAGAGCATATAAAGAAACTGCGAGAAATCTGTGAAACAACATCTGATATAGAGATTTTAAATGGAAGTCCAGGCTGGTTCGAATACTTTGAACGTCATTATTCATTCTTTTCAGCGATGTTGGCCAGTAAAGGATCACCTTCCTTCCGTAGCCGGTTCCTTGAGCTTGTAGTCGAAGATCTCCAGAATGGATATAATATAACAGAAGGGAAAAACCCCGGTTTAAGCGCAGATGTTATTCTTCAATTTTTTGGAACGGCTTGCGTAGGGGCAGTGGAATGGTGGTTCAAGAATGAAATGCCTTATCCACCTCAAGTTATGGAAGAACAAATGATAACACTGCTAGATTCCATGGAAAAACTACCTCAATTTAGCGAATAAAAAATGACATAAAAATAGAGAATACAATCCTTTTGTTGCTGATCAGCCCCAAAAATACATCTGATATTTTTGGGGCGATAAAAAAATTATGGGAGACCAATAAAACACTTAAATTTTAAATACCTAAATATCCTCAATAAGGTTTCTAATACCTCAGTATCTATTCACATTAATCTTATCCTCGTTCATAGGCATTTACATCAAATGGACAATCAGATTTCTGATATTTTCGCTCGACTAACTCATGCTCTATTATCCTGTTTTAATTAAACATGTCCGACGATTTTATGAGGCACATATGGTTCCTCTAGATATGCCACTTCATCATCGGTCAATGTAACAGGAAGCGCTGAAACAGCATCCTCTATATGGGAGATTTTTGTCGCTCCAACAATAGGTGCAGTTGATTTTTGTAACATCCATCCAAGAGCAATCTGTGTTTTACTCAGACCTTTCTTTTCAGCCAATTCTGCCACACGATCATAAATCGGACGGTCAACGTCAATTGTCGCACCATATTTGATTACGGCAATTTTGTCGCTTTCAGTCCTGTTAGTTGTAACCGACCAGTCCCTTACAAGTCTGCCAGATGCCAAAGGACTATAAGGAGTCAGTGCAATTTTTTCTTCTTTGCACAAAGGAAACATCTCGCGCTCTTCTTCTCGGTACATCAAGTTGTAGTGGTTCTGCATGGATACAAAACGGGTCCAACCGTTATTTTCCGCAACATGTAGTGCTTTTTGAAACTGCCATGCAAACATGGAGGAAGCGCCGATATACCTTGCCTTACCAGACTTCACTACATCGTGGAGTGCTTCCATCGTTTCCTCAATAGGAGTGTTGTAGTCCCAACGGTGAATGATATACAAATCCACATAGTCGGTATCTAAGCGTTTCAGGCTCTTATCGATCTCACTCATGATGGCCTTGCGGGAAAGCCCCTGCCCATTAGGTCCTTCGTGCATCCGGTTGAAAACTTTTGTAGCAAGTACAACCTCGTCACGGTTGGCGTATTTTTTTAGGGCTTTGCCGAGAACCTCCTCACTGCCACCAAGACTGTATATGTTGGCGGTATCAAAGAAGTTAATCCCCGAATCAAGGGCCTTTTTGATGATAGGAAAGCTCTTCTCCTCATTTAGCACCCAGGGAGCCAACTCCCATCTCCCAGGAACGCCAAACCCCATGCAGCCCAGGCAAATCCGTGATACATCCATACCCGTGTTTCCAAGCTTTACATATTCCATTGATTAATCCTTCCTTCCCTGTATTCATGTATTTTTATTTAATAAGTAGCCCTTCATATTTCATGTAATAACTGTTTTTCAGCCCTCTTAGCTTATAATTCCTAAATAAACTTTAAATCTAATTCCTTTCTTTTTTTTGTGAATTCCTCCTATCTTTAGAGTTATAAATCAAGCCACTCCTATTTGTCCGTTTGACTGTTGGCCTTGACAAATTGGTTAACTTGAATAAGTACAAGTCTATCAACTTCGAGTAACACGAAGTCAACACTTTTAATTACGTTAATTTAAAATGAATTTCTCACACAAAAAGACAGACTATTTTTATCTAGCCTGCCTTTTCTAATATGCCTCTTAAAGTTACTAAATGATTTTTAACCTTCATACACTATTGTTCACTTCATTTCTTCTCTTGGAAGGTGTTTTCGAAATCAAACATGTACTTTCTTATTAAAATAAATAGTAAACTCAATATTAATAAGAGCAATCATCTTATAAATTCCTAATCTAAGAGAACTAAAAAAGCCCTAAAAATCAGGGCTTTCTTACAGAGTTTTTATCAAAGTTCTTGAAGTGTTGGACGAATAATCAACTCATTAATTGCTACGTCAGAGGGCTGTTCAATTGCAAATGAAATGGCACGAGCAATGTTCTCAGGATCAATGGCAATTTCACTTCGCTCTTTAATTGAAGCTTTCAATTCACTTCCCGAAATATGGTCAGTTAATTCTGTAGCAACAGACCCTGGGCAAATAATCGTTGTACGAATATTGTTCGCGGCTTCTTCTTGACGAAGACCTTCTGTAATAGCTCGTACAGCAAATTTTGTCCCACTGTAAACTGAACTAGATGGGAACACTAAGTGACCAGCCACTGAAGATACGTTAATAATATGGCCTTCTTTTCTTTCCTTCATAAACGGCAGAACAGCAGCAATACCATAAAGTACACCTTTGATATTCACATCAATCATCATATCCCACTCGTTAACTTTTTTCTCATGCACAGGCGATAATGGCATTACTCCTGCATTATTGATCATTACATCAATTTTGCCAAACTCTTTTAGAGCATAATTAGCCAATTCCTCCATTTGTTCATGTGAGGAAACATCCGTAACTTTATATATAGCTAGCCCACCATTATTTTGAATCTCTTCTTGTATTTTTTTTAATCGATCTTCTCGTCGAGCAGCCATTACTACCTTTGCTCCTTTTGAAGCAAGTTCTTTGGCAGTAGCTTCTCCAATTCCACTAGATACACCCGTGATAATTACCACTTTATCTTGAATATTAGACATGATGATAACGTCCCTTCTTAATTTAGTAAGATAATCACTCTTATTTTCTATTCTATGCTCCAATAACACTAATGCGTCGACGTACATAGTCATTTTCAATAATATCTACAAAGGCTTCTGCAAAGTCTAAATAACTGATATAGCTTTTACCTTCATCGTTGGTAAAAAATTCTTCGCCACCAATGATGTAATTGCTTGTTGCTGGCCCTTCAAAATCGAGTTCGTATGCGGGTGAAACATATGTCCATCTAAGATTTGAGAATGAACGTAATCTTTCCAGGTTAGCACGTAATGTTTTCCCCAAAGGTTTTAATTCTTCAGGAAAATCTGGTTTATCTATGAGTTGTAAGGAGTGCTCCTTATTAATGTATAGCGTTCCTGCTCCACCAACCATTAATAGTTTGGTATCAGTTCCCTCTAACAACTGAGCCAAATGAGAAATACCGTCTGTATGAATATAAAAGGTATCTTCTGTCCATGCACTAACTGCATTGACAACAGCATCAAAGCCTACTAAATCTTCTTTATTCAAATCCATTAAATCTTTTTCGATTATATTTTTAAAGTTATCGTTATGTTTTTTTCGAACAATCGCTGTAACATCATGTCCTCGCTCGATTGCGTTTTGCGCAATTAAATTTCCTGCTTTACCATGTGCTCCAATAACTGCAATTTTCATTATATGATCAGTCCTTTATATATATTGTGAAGTATCTTTCATCCCTTTAAATGTGTAGCAATTTCAGTTTCTTTTCCAAAAGAGCAAAATTAAAAATATCCAGATTTTCTTTCATATGTTACGGATTGGCTGATTTTACTAAAACGACAATACCGTTTGGAACTAAAAAGCGAAGTGTCACTTGTTCAGAGCTTTCATTGTGATTCTTTCTTGCTTCTACAAATATTCATACCGTATCTTAAAATTGGCATTTAACACGATGATTTATACAAATTACATTATCTCTCCCTCCTCCTATAAAGATATTTTTTATCATAAATGCCCTTCCTCTATATGACTGTTCCTAGAGATTAAATTTCATCCCTGAACAATTATTAACATACTACCTTCGAGTAACACGAAGTCAACAGATTTAAATTTTTTTATGGAATCGTCTTGATTAGTTGGCGTCTTAATTAGCATTTATTTTAATATTGCCCTGCATCTGTGTACCTGATAATTATGCCAAGGCAATCAATGAAAGATTGAACAACTCATAGCTTATCTCATCTCTACCCTGAATTGACTACTCATTCTATCTTATATCTTCCAGTAATCAGGTAACGTCAGAAAGACGGTTACGGCGAGTGATGACCCAGATGATGAAGCCAATGATTGTAATGGTCAGGGCAGCCATCATGATTGCGTTCCAGCCACCGAACGCCCAAAGGGGACCTGCTATAACTGATCCAAACGCTCCTCCAAGGAAATTGCTCACAACAATAGCCGTATTCAATCGACTGCGCGCGGAACCAGGCAGAGCGAAAAGCCTAGTCTGTCCCAGCACGAGGTTGGTCTGTGTAGCAAGGTCTAAGACAATGACAACGATAATCAACCCGATGATTGAATTGCTCGCTGCCCAGGCCCCAAGAAGTGACAGTCCCAATAAAACCAAGGCCCCTCCGGTGGCTTTCACCGACCAACCACGGTCGTGCAGAGCACCTGCGCGCCTTGCTCCCAAAGCACCTGCCAACCCCGCAAGACCTAGAAGTCCAATCTGACCTGCCGAGTAGGAGAACGGAGGAGCTGTCAGTAAGTAGGTTAGTGACGTCCAAAACAATGAGAACACTGCGAATGTCGCGGCAGATATCATGAGTGTCGGAGGTGCCGTTCGATGTTGTGCCACGGTGGTGAACACTGATCCTAAAAGACGAAGGTAGGGAACTGGGTTGCGTGGTTCGAGACGAGGGATAATCGTTCGCAGTAAACCAGCAAGAATAAGTGCCGCAACGGCAGCAATTCCGTAGATTGCCCTCCATCCCAGGAAATCTGCAACAAAGCCACTAACGGTTCGTGATAGCAGGATGCCAATTAGAGCACCCGACGCTACCGCACCGACCACTCTTCCGCGTCGTTCTGGCTCCGCAAGCTCGCTTGCCAAAGGAGTTAGAAGCTGCGCGGCAACAGTGGTCAATCCTAAGCCGCCCAGAGCTGCAAGGAGTATTTGGAACGTTGGTGCAACGGCTGCACTAATGAGCATTATGGCTGACAAACTCAAGATTAGTGGAATGAGCCGGCGTAAGTTAAGAACGTCTCCTAATGGTACCAGAAGGAAAATTCCTAGAGCATATCCAATTTGAGTAACGGTCACCAGAGCCGCAGCGCTCGATGATGAAACGCCTAGGGACTTGGCTATGATTTCAAATAGAGGTTGAGACAAATAGAGATTTCCGACTGCTAGCCCGGCGGCAACAGCGAATATGACTGTTGTCACTTGGGTCATCCGGCGGTCGGACTTGGTAGACATATTGAGCATACTAGTACCCCCTTATAATCTTTAAGTTTCTATAAATAAAGTAATGACGTTTTCAGCGAATAATACTGTTTCGACGCCCTCACTTAAAATATTTTCCGATAAACAATCCTCCTTTTCATAAACCTTATTCCTGAAATTAAAGCTTGCTTGCTTTATAAGTGTTAAATATAAAACATTCGAGTAACACGAAGTCAATAGTTTAAATTCATTTTTTCACATTCTGCATGGATGTTTACAAACCCAGGCACTTTAAAGTATGATTGAAAAATTACCTTCGAGTAACACGAAATTAATAATTTTATTTAACTTTCTATAAAATAAAAAGAGGAGTGTTAACATGTATACTGTGAAAGAAGTAGCTAAACTGCTAGATTTGACTGAACATACCGTCCGTTTTTATACTGATAAAGGGTTAGTTCCAAATCTACAGCGTGATAAAAATAATAAACGTATTTTTAATGAAGATTCCATAAACTGGCTTAGGGGAGCAAAAAAATTAAAAAAATGTGGTATGTCAGTTGAAGACATAAAAAAATATGTAGACTTAAGTTTGGAAGGCTATCCAACGATTGAAGAACGTTATGAAATGATACGAAAACAAAAAGAGTTGGTTCTAGCTCAATTAGAAGAAATGAAAGTAATGGCAGAATATATTACTAATAAAGAAAAACACTATCGTGATATTAAAGACCAAGTGATTTCAGACGATACTAATCCTGGCCAGTGGCAAAATGATAAAAATGTAAATTCTTCCTGTTCATTAGTAAAAGATAAGGTGCCAATTTCCCATTAATTATATTCTTGTCATAGCTTTATTTAACAGAAGTTAAAAATAAGTTTGACTAACAATACTTAAAAGTAAAAAGCCACCCAGTGTTTGCAGGACAGGTGGCTTTTTACTTTTAAAATGCATGTGCAAAAATATAATAACATATTTTTGACATATATACTTTATTTTTACGTACAAGCATATGTATAAAATGTGCACTTTTTATACATTCGTTTGGGTTATGTTCTTGTATAAAACCCTTACGCGTCAAGGGTGTATAAAAAACTGCATAAAACAGAAACAAGGACCTCATCAGAACCCTTTTCCCAATAGGGGTTCTCTTTTTGATGTCTTCCGGAAAGAGACATTATGGTAACTACATATGTACGTAATTTAATTTTAAGGATAGATGCCTTACTTTATACAGTTTTCATCATATTATTTAAAATATCATAAACCAATTTAAAAGTAATGAAACCATCATCTTCTAGAAAATGACCACCCTTCTTAACAGGATAAAATGATGTATCCAATTGTTTTGATAAATTTTCACTTAATTGAAAAGGAACAATATAGTCATCTTTCGCAGCAATAACAGCACGTGAATTAGTTGCAGAAATTATTTTTTGATTAT
>Ga0209463_1002069_pt1 | contig 11462 bp, 11 predicted proteins | sample AgamicMgSfrz_FD_187169 | JGI IMG/M metagenome (GOLD analysis project Ga0209463, IMG submission 187169) | Agave microbial communities from Guanajuato, Mexico - Mg.Sf.rz (SPAdes) (version 2) | ecosystem: Host-associated > Plants > Phyllosphere > Phylloplane/Leaf | place: Guanajuato, Mexico... | reverse complement strand
TTAGCGATTATTCCTTGAATGATGATGCACTGTCCAAGCTTACCGCTCATGATGGTAAGACAACGGAGCTCGCGGACGGAACGAGGACTGCTTGGGAGCTTTCGGCAGTCTTAAATAACGAGGAGCAGATTGAGGTGAATGATGACAATTACTTTCAAGTGATGGATGTTTTAAATAATCAGCTTGATGAAGTGGAAGGAACGTCCATCGTTATTAAAGGTTTTATTTACAGAGAAGATGGATTTGCGGAAAATGAGGCAGTGATAGCTAGATATGTAATGACACATTGTATTGTTGATTTATCTGTATATGGCTATATGCTTAATGGGAATCTGCAATCAGCTGAATCTAATGGGTGGTATGAAATAAAAGGGACGGTTATGAAACAAGAAGCAGATGGTGTCATGATGCCAATCATTAAAGTGGACAGCGTTGAAGCTGCTGATCCGCCAAAAGACGAGTATTTATATCTCTTCTAGTCTGGCAATCTTGCAAAATGTTGGCTGTTCTTATAAGATAATAGTAATAAAATATTTTCGGGAGCTTGTGGAATCAGGCTGAGAGGATGGCTAAACTGCCATCGACCGTATGAACCTGTTGGATAATGCCAGCGCAGGGAGGTGTACATAATCAATTGACACTTTGCTTAGGCAGGAGTGTTTTTTCTTTTTTAAGCTTATGTTTTTGTAAACTCCCGAAGGTCTAACGACATTTCCCGAGAAACTTAAACATGAGCTTTTTTTAGTTGGAATAATAACACTAGAAAGCAGGGAAGAAAAATGACATCTTTAAAAAACAAACCAGAAGTGGAAGCGCTTCTTGCCAGATTAAGAGAGAGTTCCCCCCTCATCCATAATATCACAAATGTAGTTGTTACAAATTTCACAGCAAATGGGCTGCTTGCAATTGGCGCTTCTCCTGTAATGGCGTATGCAAAGGAAGAGGTGGCAGAAATGGTTAGAGCAGCTGATGCTCTTGTGTTAAATATCGGCACATTGAATGCTGATAATGTTGAGAGCATGATCATCGCAGGGAAAGCAGCAAATGCTGCCAATACACCTGTAATATTAGATCCAGTTGGAGCCGGTGCAACGAGCTTCCGCACAGCTTCTATCCAGCATATTCTCCAAGAGGTAAAGATAACTTTATTGAGGGGAAATGCTGCTGAAACAGCAAATGTAGCAGGAATGAAAGCGAAAATAAAAGGAGTTGATTCTGTTTCCTCATTAGAAGATCATGCAGGAATTGCCGTAAAGGCATCTAAAATAATCGGAGCACCTGTGTGTATCACTGGGGAAAAGGATATTGTGACAGACGGGCAGACTGTTTATTATGTTGGCAATGGCCATCCTATTATGACAAAAGTGACAGGAGCAGGCTGTCTTTTATCCTCAGTATTGGCTGCATTTATCGCTGTTGAACAGGACGTACTGCATGCGGCTGTTGCAGGTCTTGCCGTTTACGGGATTGCTGCTGAAAAAGTTGTTCGTAATAAGCCGGATATAGGACCAGGCAGCTTCCAAACAGCGTTTTTAGATGAATTATACGGCATTAATGCTGAAGACATTAATAAATATAAAAAAATCGAAGAACAAGTAGGTGAGTAAGATGAAGCGGAAGATAGCCTTGACGATTGCCGGCTCAGATTCTGGAGGAGGGGCAGGCATACAGGCAGATTTGAAGACATTTCAAGAGCTTGGTGTATACGGTATGTCAGCGATAACAGCAGTAACAGCTCAAAACACATTAGGTGTGGATGCTGTATATCCTATGTCTTTAGACGCAATTGAAAAACAGATCGATGCTGTTGCTACAGATATCGGCACAGACGCAATCAAGACTGGCATGCTTTTTGACAGTGCAATTATTGAGCTTGTTGCTGAAAAGATTAAGCAACATAATTGGAAAAATATTGTTGTTGATCCTGTCATGATTGCAAAGGGAGGGGCAAGTTTGCTTCAAAAGGAAGCAGTTGTCGCCTTGAAGGAGCATCTCATCCCGCTCGCAACAGTAGTTACGCCGAATATCCCTGAGGCAGAAGTCCTGACAGGCTTGTCTATTGTTACAATGGAAGATAGAAAAGAAGCAGCTATCATGCTGCACAGCATCGGTGCAAAGTATGTTGTAATCAAGGGCGGTCACGGTGATGGAGATGACCTTGTTGATCTGCTTTATGATGGTAGCGTCTTTTATACGATCGACTCAAAAAGACTAAACACAAAGAACACCCATGGAACAGGCTGTACTTTCGCAGCAGCGATGGCAGCTTCCTTAGCAAACGGAATGTCTGTCCGCCGATCTTTCGAGACTGCTAAGGACTTCGTTTATTTAGCAATAAAGCATAATTTGAACATAGGTAAAGGTCATGGGCCTACTAATCATTGGGCTTATGCAGAAGAAAAAGCAGCAGCAATACAATAGTTGGGAGACTTTTAGGGAATGGAAAAGTATACAGTACAGGAAATGAAACGATTGATGAAGCTTTATTTTATTATGGGAAGTAATAATAGCAAGCTGCCTCCAGAAGAAGTGCTTCTAGAGGCATTGAAAGGGGGCATTAGTATTTTCCAATTCAGGGAAAAAGGCGAAGATGCCCTGCAGGGTAATGCTAAAAGGGAGCTTGCCAAAAGGCTCCAGCAGCTTTGTAAAGAGTACAGTGTTCCTTTTATTGTGAATGATGATGTTGAGCTAGCATTAGAACTGAATGCAGATGGGGTCCATATTGGGCAAGACGATGAGTCTGCACAAACAGTAAGAGGAAAAATTGGAGATAAAATTCTTGGTGTGTCTGCACACAGTCTAGAAGAAGTAGAGGCAGCAATATTAGCTGGTGCGGATTATATTGGCATTGGTCCTATTTATCCAACAACAACAAAAAAAGACGCAAAGGAAGTACGCGGTACGGTATTAATTAATGATGTAAGAAAACAAAACATAGATATTCCAATAGTTGGTATTGGTGGTATAACTGCTAATAACGCGGCACCAGTTATACAAGCAGGCGGAGACGGGGTCGCGGTTATTTCCGAAATCAGTGCATCAAGAAAGCCGTTACTCCAAACAGAGCGGCTGTTGGCATCCGTATCGAATCCATTAGAAAAAAACAAGGTTTTTAGCGAAAAATAAGTCAAACACCCAGCCAAATAGACATTTACCGCATAAGATGATTTTGTAGCAAGCAGCAAATGAAATTTGAAAAAGCTGTAAATACGATTTCAGAAAGGGAGATGTTCAATGTACGGATACGGATATGGCGGATATGGTTACGGCGGAGGCTGTGGCGGCGGATATGGCGGCGGCTTCGCATTGATCGTTGTACTGTTCATACTATTAATTATTGTTGGTGCAACATTGCTTTACTAATAAAATATGAAAAGCTGGCCTGAAAAGGCTGGCTTTTTTTATGTTAACTTTTATAACGTAAATGGATGAATAGAAAAGTATCAAGTATTGCCTGTTTACAGTGGAGATATATTTGTATAAGCAGAAACTTTTATACATACTTTCACTAAAACTGCCTGAAAAATGGGGATGAAATTAACAAATTTAAATAAATTAAGTTTTTAGAAAATTAAATTTATAAAAAATATTGACAGAATTTTTAATATCGGTAAAATAAGGTTTATCAAGTGTTAGATTTTATGACACTTCGTGTAAAGAGAATTACAAAAGGGGGAAATGACTTAATGGATAATTTGGAATTTTTGATGAATAGCTTGTGGACGATGGTTGGTGCAATTTTAGTTATTTTTATGATTGGCGGATTTATTTTATTAGAAGCAGGTTCCACAAGAATGAAAAATGCTGGTCATATTGCTGGTAAAACAATCTTCACATTCGGAATTTCTTCATTAGTTTTCTGGGCAGTCGGTTATGGATTTATTTTTGGCGGAGATGCGAACTTCTTTGTTGGCATGTCAGAGTTCTTCTACTCTGGTGAACAAATTCCAGATGCTGCGTTGCAGACATCGGTATTCTTTCTATTCCAGCTTGCATTCGCAGGCATCTCCTTAACAATCGCACTTGGCGGTTTTGCAGAACGTGCTAAATTATCAGTTTACTTGATTTTCTCCGTTTTATTCTCAGCCATTGTGTATCCAGTTATTGCACACTGGATTTGGGGCGGTGGCTGGCTTGCTGAACACGGAAAGCAGGATTTCGCTGGATCAACGGTTGTGCATTTAACAGGTGCGATGGCTGCATTTGCTGCTACTATTCTATTAAAGCCTCGTATCGGTAAATACAATGCTGATGGTTCTGCTAATCCGATTTTCGGTCATAACCAAGTGTATACTGCATTGAGTGTACTTATTCTCTGGGTCGGATGGTTCGGCTTTAACGCTGGAAGTACAGTTTCTGTTGCAGACGGATTCTTCGGGTTTGTTGCTTTAAATACCAACTTAGCTGCGGCTGCAGGAGCGGTTTCTGCATTGTTAATCTCTTGGATTGTCCTTGGAAAATCAGATATTACAACAACGCTTAATGGAGCATTAGCTGGGCTTGTTGCAATCACTGCATCTTGTGCATTCGTTGATACTTGGGGCGCGGTTGTAATTGGCTTAATTGCTGGAATCCTAGTTTTCTATAGTGTTCGATTCTTTGAAAACAGAAGAATTGATGATCCGATCTTCGCACTATCAGTGCATGGTACTGCAGGGGTTTGGGGTACATTGTCTACTGGTTTGTTCGCAACGAAAGAATTGGCTACTGTTGGTTCTCCTGGTTTATTCTACGGTGGCGGCTTCCATCAGTTGGGAGTTCAGGCGTTAGGTGTTGTAACATGTGCGTTATTCGCATTCGTTGTCAGCTTCGCAATCTTGTTTGTTATCAAAAAGGTCAGCGGCCTTCGTGTAACAGAGGAAGAGGAAATCATGGGTCTAGACATCAGCGAGCATGGAACATACGGCTATCCGGAAGTTTTCTTGCCAAAGGATGAGTCAAAAAGCGTATAATACTCTAAATCAACAGAAGCCTCACTTTTAAAAGTGAGGCTTCTCCTTTCTTATAAGCAAAAAAAATAGAAAAATATGATAAAATATTATTAATTATATATGTGCAAGGAAGTGCGTGGATGTGCTCATATAATGGAAGGTTATTAGAATTAAAGCAAGAAAAGGAATATTTTAGCAAATTACATGATTTAACTAATGAGATGCTTAATGACAACCATGATTCAACCTTCAAGGAAGTGTTTGCCGCTGTATACGAGGAGTTCACAAAAGAGCACGGAAAAGCACCATGTGATTTTGTCTGGTTTGTAACAGGAAGTGCTGGCAGAAAAGAGCAGGGTATCATAAGTGATCAAGATCATGGCATGATTTTCCAAGAGGATGAGCCAGCAAATCAAGTGTACTTTTCAGCCCTCGGCAAGTTGGTGAGTGATGCATTAAATACAGTTGGTTATCCGTATTGTGAAGGTAATGTTATGAGCAGTAATCATATTTGGTGTAAGTCTTTTGCAGGCTGGAAGGAACAGTTGTATAAATGGATGAAAATAGAAAACTGGGAATCAATCCGCTACCTGCAGATTTTTTATGACAGCAGGGGACTAATTGGTAATGAAAAACTTGTGCAAGATCTAAAGGGTGTTATTCATGATTTCAGACAGGAGCATCCTGCGTTGCTGGTTAGATTTTTAAATAATGTGATGCGAATTAAAAAAGGAGTCGGCATTTTTGGCCAGTTTTTTGTGGAGCGGTCAGGTGCCCATCGCGGCTCACTTCATATGAAGAATACATTGTATTTGCCGTATGTTAATTCTATTAGATTACTCGCTATAAAAGAGGGTATTATCGCTACCTCGACATTAGAAAGGATAGCAGAATTAAAGAATAGAAACGTTTATGAATCATTAATGAAGGAATACGAAACGTATTTTCGGCGAATCCTCTTGTTGCGGATTGTCTCCTTTCATGATGCAACAGATTACAGTGATGTCCATTTCTTGAATATTAATAAATTGACTAAGGAAGAAAGAGCGGAAGTAAAGCATTTGCTGAGAAAAGGAATCAAGCTTTATCAGCAAGTGAAAAGGCTAATTGAAAAAGGGTGTTAATGTGGGTGTGGAATCTTTTTTTCAATATATGAGAGACTTATATGGCAAGATGAATTCGAATGTTATTAATCAAGGATCAGGTGCCTTGAACTCCCAGCAGTATGCCTTTATGAGGCAGCTTCAAAAGGATTTGAAAATCGAAATGGCTTCACAGCTTATATTAAAAGATATCGAGACCGTTGTATTTGATATTGAAACAACGGGGTTTTTTCCGGATAAGGGTGACCAAATAATCTCGATAGGAGCTGTTAAAGTAAAGGGCTGCACTGTTACAAAGGAAGAATTTTACACATTGGTAAATACTAATAGCCCTATTCCTGAAGAAATATCCTTATTAACTGGGATACGCGACGAAGATATAAAAAGCGCACCGTTGTTATCAGAGGCGCTTGTAAAGTTTTTTGCGTTTGCCAAAAATGACACACTTGTAGCTCATCATTCTTCCCATGAAAAGAACTTTATGCAGTCGGCATGCTGGAAGCAATTCAAGACTCCGTTTAAGCACCGGATTGTTGATACATCTTTTTTATTCAAAATAGTCGAACCTAGCAAAACAATTGTCAGCTTAGAGGATTGGTGTTCCTTAAATGAGATTCCAGCAAACAATCGCCATCATGCTCTAGGTGATGCGAGATTAACGGCTTTACTGTGGTCGAGCTATTTGAAAAAAGTCCAAGACTTAGGTTGTGTTACTTTGCAGGATATTTATGAGCGGCTTGCTAGAAGATAACTATACAAACAACAAAAAGAAAAGAGTGGGAATAAATGCTAAAAAACAGCAGGCTCCTATTAAGAAGCTGGAGTACGACGGATGCAAGCGATCTTTTTGAGTACGCAAAAAGGGAAGAGGTAGGTCCGAACGCTGGCTGGATGCCCCACAAAACGGAATTCGAGAGCAAGCAGATTATTCGCATGTTTTTAATGAAAGCAGAAGTCTATGCTATTTTGTTGCTAGAAGTGAACAAAGTAATTGGCAGTATTGGTTTGCATAACTATAAGGGCGAGCAAAGCTCCGATTTAAAGGAACTGGAAATAGGATTTGCTCTGCACCCTGATTATTGGGGGATGGGGATAATGCCTGAGGCGGTTCAATTAATTCTTGAGCATGCCTTTATCGATTTGGATGCAGATGTGGTTTGGTGCGGCCGATTTGATTTTAATGACCGATCAAAAAGGGTTCAAGAGAAATGCGGTTTTACCTACAGACTGAAAAGAATGGAACACTTGAAGGCTTTTGAAGGAATGACAGTTACGAGTCTTTATTACTCTATAACGAAAGCGGAATATAAGGAAAGAAAAAGGACAGAATCTTTGTAAATGAAGATTCTGTCCTTTTGTTTACAAGCATTAAAAAAACCGCTTCTGATGAAGCGGAAAAGTTGGATAATTAAGAAGGATATCACTGTATATAGATACTCGGTTGATATAACCACCTATATATTGATTTGATAGTATCATAATCTCCATAATAGTGCAAATAATTACGGGTAGATTTCTTCTTAATGGAACAAAAGCACGATATAAAAGGCTAAAATCAACACGACTGCAATAATAATCAGTTTTTGAACCCATTTTTTCGGGAATTTTTTTTGGTTCTTCTTTTGGACAAACCCAACGGAAGAAATGACGTTTACGTACAATACGACTGTAATAATCGCAAATCCAATAAATTGCGCAATGAAAAGCAGAAGTAAATAGCTTTTTCCTTGGAACATGGACGTGTCAGGAAAGGAAGTCCCGCTGATCAGCTGAATGATTACATCATTTATTGTTCCAAATAAAGCGAAAAGGATAACGACTGTTGCCAGAATTTTAATGAATTCCAGATAATAATAAGAAAGTTTTTTCATATAGTTTTCCTCTTTAAGAAATTTGTTGAATCTTGTTATTAATTATAGGAGAAACTGTAGGATGTTGCAATTAAGATTACATACTTCGACACATTTCGAGTAAATAGTCGGAAATCTGTAAAAATTATTAAAATTAATAAAACGTTCAAAAACTATCAAAATATGATTTTTTTTGAACGTTTTTGAAAGAAAATGCTTGAAATCTGAAATCGGTTACAGTATTATTAGGCTATCGACAACAAACCCAGTTCATTAAAAGAAAGGATGTGGGCAGTTGTTAACACCAGAAAGACATTCATTGATTTTGCAATTATTAAAACAACAAAACATTGTTAAAATACAGGATTTAGTTGATGCGACGGAAACTTCTGAAAGCACAATCAGAAGAGACTTGACACAATTGGAGCAAGACGGATTCTTAAAAAGAGTCCATGGAGGGGCAGCGCGTCTGCAAGGAAAAATGAACGAACCGAGCATGGATGAAAAATCCGCCAAAAACCTTCAAGAAAAGAAAATGATTGCAGAATATGCTGCAAATCTTGTCGAAGAAGGGGAAAGTATTTATTTGGATGCTGGTTCGACTGTTACCGAGATGATTCCTTTCTTGAAAACTAAGAAAATAGTTGTCGTAACAAATGGTCTGATGCATATGAAGGAACTGCTTTCCTCTGGTATTCAAACTTATTTAATAGGCGGATATGTTAAGGAACGAACAAATGCACTTGTAGGAAGAGGCGCACTTTTAAGCCTGAGCCAGTATCGCTTCGATAAATGTTTCATGGGAACGAACGGTATCCACCCTGAATTTGGATATACTACACCAGATCAAGAAGAAGCAATGGTGAAGTGCAAGGCAATAGATCTTTCAAGAGAGGCATTTTTCTTAGCGGATGACACTAAATTTTCCGAAGTGTATTTTTCCAAAATTGCCGATATTCATGAAGCGTCCATCATTACAAATGGAAATGATGGCGAGATTTTAGAGATGTACAGTAAAAAAACTAGTATAAAGGTTGTGACAGCATGATTTATACGTTGACATTGAACCCATCTGTTGACTATATCATTGAACTTAGCGAAGTGAATTTAGGAGAACTGAACAGAACAGAGCGAACGAGCAAATTTGCAGGAGGAAAAGGTATTAACGTATCCAAAGTACTGCAAAGGATGGGTGTAGAAAGCAAGGCACTTGGTTTTGTCGGCGGATTCACAGGCAGCTATATTAAAGATCAGCTTAAAACTGAAGCGATCCAGACTGATTTCGTTGAAGTAGAAGAGGATACAAGAATCAACGTAAAGGTAAAAGCTTTAGATGAAACAGAGTTGAATGCAGCAGGCCCGACCATTTCAGAAGAGAAATTAGCAGAACTGAAACAAAAAATCAGCAAGCTGACTTCAGACGATCTGTTAGTGTTGGCAGGCAGCATTCCGTCCACATTACCAGCAAACACATATGAAGAGCTTGTAAAAATCTGCTCAGAGAACGATGTATCTTTTGTTGTTGATGCAGAGGGAGATCTTTTGAAGAAGGTGCTTCCGCATAATCCGTTCTTAATCAAGCCAAACCATCATGAGCTTGGTGACTTATTTAACACAACAATTACAACTGCAGAAGATGTAATCCCCTATGGGAAAAAACTGCTTGAGCTTGGTGCACAAAATGTCATCGTGTCCCTTGCAGGAGATGGTGCTGTTTTCATCAATCAGCATGAAACAATCATCAGTACTGTGCCTAAAGGCGAAGTGAAAAGCTCTGTCGGAGCAGGAGACAGCATGGTTGCCGGTTTCCTTGCTAAATACAAGGAAACACAAGATTTGAAGGAAGCATTCCGATACAGCATTGCATCAGGCAGCGCAACAGCTTTTTCCATCGGATTATGCACGAAGGAAAAAGTGGAAAGCTTGCTTGAGCAAGTAGTATTGAAGTAATAAAAAGGTGCTTATGCATGTTTCATTTGCATAAGCGCAACCCCATTAACATTATCAGCGAAAAGGAGCGTTACAGATGAGAATAACAGAATTGCTGACGCGTGATACCATCCTTTTGAATATAGAAGGTACACAAAAAATAGAAGCTATCGATCAATTAGTGGCTAAATTAGATTCAGCAGGAAAATTAGCAAATAAAGAAGATTATAAAACGGCAATCTTAAAAAGAGAAGAGCAAAGCACAACGGGTATTGGTGAAGGTATTGCGATTCCCCATGCAAAAACTAATGCTGTTAAAAAACCGGCGATCGCATTTGGACGGTCTGTAAGCGGTCTTGACTATGAATCACTAGACGGTCAACCAGCACATTTATTCTTTATGATTGCTGCTCCAGATGGTGCAAATAACACCCATTTAGAGGCATTATCAAGACTTTCGACTATCCTATTGAAGGAAGAAGTAAGAGCAAAGCTGTTGGCTGCGGCGACAGAACAGGATGTAGTTGACATCATTGACAGCTATGATGAGGAAGAGGAAGAAGAAGAGCAAAATATCGCAGATAAAAAGAATTTCGTCGTTGCTGTAACTGCATGTCCGACAGGGATTGCCCATACGTACATGGCAGCTGATTCTTTAAAATCGAAAGCAGCAGAGCTTGGGGTTGACATTAAAGTTGAAACAAACGGCTCAGGCGGCGCGAAAAATGTCCTGACTCCAGAAGAAATTGAAAACGCTACAGCTGTAATTGTAGCAGCAGACACTAAAGTGCAAATGGAGCGCTTTAAAGGTAAGCACGTTATCGAAACACCTGTTGCTGACGGTATCAGACGACCAGCAGAGCTTATCGATAAAGCACTAAAACAAGAAGCACCTGTTTATCAAGGCGGTTCTGGAGCAAGTGATTCAGAAGAAAGTAGCAAAAAGGGTGGAGCTGGTATTTATAAACACTTAATGAACGGTGTTTCTAACATGCTTCCATTCGTTGTCGGCGGCGGTATCTTAATTGCTATCAGCTTCATGTTCGGCTATAACTCATCAGATCCTAATGACCCAAGCTATAATGCTTTTGCAGCAGTCTTGAAGCTAATCGGTGGAGATAATGCATTCTCCTTGCTAGTTCCAGTCCTTGCTGGATTTATCGCAATGAGCATTGCAGATCGTCCAGGTTTTGCTCCAGGTATGGTTGCTGGTCTTATGGCGGCAAATGGCGGCGCAGGCTTCTTAGGCGGCTTGATCGCAGGTTTCCTTGCAGGTTATGTTGTTATAGGGATTAAAAAGGCTCTTGAAGCATTGCCAAGGTCACTTGAAGGAATCAAAACAATTTTGTTATTCCCATTGCTTGGTATTTTAGTTACAGGTTTGATCATGCATTATGTTGTAATCGGTCCGGTTGGAGATCTTAATACAGCTATTACTAACTGGTTATCTGGTCTTGGAACAGCTAACGCTGTATTGCTTGGTATTATCCTTGGTGCAATGATGGCTATTGACATGGGTGGTCCAATCAATAAGTCAGCATATGTATTTGGTACTGGTTTAATCGCAAATGGTGTTTATGAGCCGATGGCAGCAATTATGGCTGGTGGAATGGTTCCGCCGCTCGCAATCGCATTGGCATCAACAATAT
>Ga0209463_1002068_pt1 | contig 11468 bp, 7 predicted proteins | sample AgamicMgSfrz_FD_187169 | JGI IMG/M metagenome (GOLD analysis project Ga0209463, IMG submission 187169) | Agave microbial communities from Guanajuato, Mexico - Mg.Sf.rz (SPAdes) (version 2) | ecosystem: Host-associated > Plants > Phyllosphere > Phylloplane/Leaf | place: Guanajuato, Mexico... | reverse complement strand
TTTGCACCTACAGTAAAAGTTACTCGTGAACAGTTCGCTGCATTCTTAGCGCGTTTACAAGAACCAAGTTTCCGTCCAGTTCGTAATTAATCAGTGTTATTAATTAAACGCAAAAAAAGGTCTGCTCATATCTGAGTAGACCTTTTTTCATCTTATTTCCCATACACATAAGCTTTATTTACAATTAAACAGATTTTATTTCACATAAATATTATTATACTAATCTAAAGTTTCCATATTTACATTTTTTTCTTTTTATCTCATAATTTTAATTGGGGAAAGTGAGGAAAAAAATGGTTCAAATCAAAATAACACCTGAAATGCTAGAAGACGTCGCTAATCGTGCGAATAATACCAGAATCGCATTAGAATCTATACATAATAATCTATGTAATGAAATAGATCGTTTATGTTTTCAATGGATTGGTGCCTCTAATCAACAATTCATTCAAATGTTCAATGATGCGAGACCAAAAGCTTTTACCTCTATCAATTCGATTATAAAAGTGGAACAGGATTTAAAACGAATTGCCGTAAAATTCCGTACCGCAGATGCTTCATATGATGGAAATCTTGAAGAAGGAGCAATGTGTGGTAAGTTAAATAGTGAGAAAAATGATGGATCTTTACGTGACAAGGTTTGGCATGGTCTCAAGGAAACTTATGAGGATCTTAGTAAAGTAAAAAATTCTGATGAGTCTTTATATGATAAATTTAAACATGGTATCGATGCAGCGTATAAAGATGTGAATAAAATAAAAGACACTATAGATGATGAAATTGAATCTGCTTTTGAAAAAGCTGGATTAGGTGTCCCCTATCACTTTAAAAAGGGCGTGGGCGACGCTATAGGTGATGAATTATTAGGACTTGCAGATGCAGTTATCCATCCAATTGACACATTTAATAACACGATTGAAGCCGTTTCTCACCCAGTCGAGACGTTCAATGCGATAAAACAAACAATTTCTGATTCTTGGAATCGTGACGTTACCAATGGTGACTCGTATAGTGGTGCAGCATGGTATGGAAGCGCGGCTGGTCATACTATATTAGCTGTTGGACAACTATTCGTAGGAACAAAAGGCGTGGATAAAATTGCAATGTTGAACCCTGGCACAAAATTAGCTGAGATTTCACGAACTGCTAATAAAAGCTTGCAAGACGCTGCATCCTTATTCAATCGTAATTACAATGAGTTTGCTTTCGCTGGCGGAAATAATATACGCTCTGCATTTGATACACCTGATTTTAGAAAAGCTGAAGAAAAACTATCGACTCATCAGTTTGCTAAAGGAGAAAATACCACTACTGTGGAACCAGGTGATAGCAGTTCGCTTACTCCAGGAGGCGGACTAGCCTCACATGAAGCTAGAGGTGGACATTTACTTGAACGACATGTAGGAAAAACGGATGAAGAACTATTGCAAAGAATGCAAAGTAATCCTAGAATAACAGGTGCATCTACTTTTACTGATAGGGCATCAGCTGAAAAAATAGTAGCTACCATCTTGAATAACCCTCGTAATGAAGTACGCATTCAAAGTTGGTTAAATAGTCCAAGAGATAATAATTTAATTTTACGTTATCATGGTACTGAAATAATTGGACGAGGTGTAATAAGAGGTTCTACAACAGTTGAAGATATGTCAAATGCAAAAATTGTACTGAAGAAGGATAGAAATGGAAGTTTTATTTTAACTGGATATCCATCTTGATAATAGGAGGAAGATTATGTTATTAGAAGACAATTTCGATAATCTCGAAGATGATGAGGTATTTCAATTTTTAGCGGGTACTTTTCACCAAGATACTTTCTATGAAGAAGCGCTCCAAGAATTACTAGAAGAGGTATCAAAAGAGTATTTGCAAGATGCTGTTATTTTTCTAACTGAATTTATTCAAAGCGATTATAGTAATGCAGAAAAAAATGAATACATACGGTATTCTGCAGATGGAATATATTTTGATGGGTTAGAAGTAACACCATTAGAATGGCTTGAACAAACAGTTAAAACGATAAAACAAGCATTAAAAAATAATTAGTAAAAATTGACCGCCCGTAATAGGCGGTCTTTTCTTCGTATTACATAACAAAGCTGTTCAATTAAGGGCGACTTTGTTATACATCAAACTATTCTTTTGTATAGAAGTATTTAAGACCTCTAGCATCTAACCATGCTGTTGCTCGATCTAGTTCATTACCTTGGCGGTGGTTTGTCTCAAATCTAACTAGACCTTGCTTGTCCCCACCAGAAATGATACGAGATTCATATCCTAAGGCATCCATCATTCCTAACATCTCAGGTACTAACGCTGTCCCAAATTCATACGTTACAACTTTGTTAAATTTATTCACGATAATCGCCACTCCTTCATTATTTGTACTTGATTGAATTGTTTTGCCCACAATAACCTCGGCTACCGCTTTAGCCGCCTTGTCAAAGTTAGTACGGTATTTCTGCATGTCAGTTTCATTATCGATAAAACAAATTTCAGGAAGTAATCCAGTCTTTGTTTTATTAATCCATCCTAAATCTGTTGTTAATTTAATACCTCGGTCTCTCAATCCAAATGCGTCAGCCATCGCTTTTGAAATCTTTGCGGCCAACTCTCTATTTCCGTATGAAGGATGCAACCACACTTCACAACCTGTACCACCTGGAGAAGCATTTAAATGAAACTGTATATCTACATCACTATCTTTCACTCTCAAATGATTATTTGCTGCATTGCTCCAAACTGCGGTTTGTGTCGTTCCAACTTCATCAGAACAATTCACATACTTCCATCCAGCTGCTTGTACATATTTAGCAACCGCGTCAAGAAACTTTCTATCCTCCACATGTTCTTTCCCATAAATGCTATTTGCACCTTGTACGATAGAGTTGTGACCACCTGAACCAGCTAATTTACCCATTATTCAACATCTCCTTTTTTATTCTTATCAGTAAACCATTTACCGGCTGTAGGATTGGATACAACGCCTGCAGCAATTAAAATGTATAGAATCATATCTACGTATTCTTGATATCTTCCTAAATTAAAATGAGGGACAGTATCCATTAATACCATCCCTAACAGCGCGAACAATGCTACCCACAATCCATAATTCTTGAATTTCTCTTGCATCATTATTTCCTCCGTTTCCTTGTATCAGAACGTTTTATTTTTGCTTCAATTTCACTTGCTACGCTTTCCAGTAACCATGTCGGAATCCATTTATCCCAACCAACACGAACGCAATTAGCTGTGAAACTGTTAAAAATGTGATATGTTAAACCGCCAGTTACCATAAAGAAAAAGAAATCTGGTAATTTAAATGCGATATCAAACATGTGAGCTAAACATGGCAGTAAAAAAAGCACCACGGTACGCGCGATGCCTTCTACTCCATATGCTGATGAATACGATCCATCTAATTTTGATGCTTTGCTTCCAGTAATCCAATCTAAAGTTACTACCATCATTAGAATACAAATCCATATTAAGTTAGATTTTCCGTATACAATACTTAAAAATGTTCCTAACCCTCCACCAACTAATGAACCAAGCTTAAATGTTGTAGAGTTGAAAACGTCAATTATATTAAGACTTCTAAAAATATCATGCACTCGCTCCAATTGTTCAACTCCTTTTAAATATAAAAAAAGACCAGTTTATGGCTGCTCTTTTTGCGTTGTATTTTCTGTTGTTGGTGTTTCATTCATCAATTTTCTTACCAATTCTTCTAGTGCCGCGATTCGGTTATCTTGATCCACCTCCTTAAGCTTTTGCGCTTCAAGTTCTTGCTTTAACATTCCAATATCAAACTGCATATTGTCCGTTTTCCAGTCTAGTTCTTGTACGGATTGTATTGTAATAGAAACTGAGCTATATAATGTGATTGCATCTTTCTCAGGGGTGGTAAATACTCTATCGCTATCCTCGGCAATCATGCCGTAGTTTACAGGTAAAATGTCAATCTCGCCCGCATTGTATTTTTCAACGTCTGCAATTAAATTATATTGCTTAATTTTTACACTGTTCACTTTTTCAAGTGCTGAGAAAGGTAAATCCTCTATATTAGTTTTAATCTTACGTGTAGACGTTGGTATGAACTCTAACGCATACATTTTTCCCTGCGCAGAGATATTCTCCGTAGCTCGCAGTGTTTTCAGTTTAATGTCACGGAAAGCGTCACCTGTCGCACTTTTAATCTGTAATCCTTCACCAACATAATCAGGATGCCTTGCCATTCTAAACATGATTTGATTTGCAAAAGTAAAATCTACATCTCCTTGAGTAGTTGGAGCTAAGTCTTTAATTGTCATTGCAGGGAATGACTTATTATCACTTGTATAAAAATTAAAATAGCCACGTTTAGCGGTAAAGTTGATATCTTTAGAAGCGCTCAAGGTTACAAATCCTGTAGTACCACCAGTGGAACTAGCAGTAAGAGAAATGTTACCGTTCGTATTAGTTAAACTCATATCGCCTATAGAGTTAATTTGCATTGCTCCATCATATCTGTAGAAATTGATATAGGAAGATTTAATGACGTCATTTCCATTACGACCTGTAGCAATCCCGATTGAAGCTACTGAGTTAGTGAATACGTTTGAATTTATTGTAGTTTGGTCAATTACTAATGATCCATTTAACGTCCCTGTAGTCTCATAATCATTACCAAGAATTAAAGCGGACTGAACATTCCCATCTGTACGCTCAATGAATCCTAAATAACCTCTACTACGTCCACCACCGTATACAGTTAAATTCTGTGCATTTAAACGAATTTGATTGGCGCCTGAACCTGCAGGAGCAGTTTGAATTGTTACCCCTTGCAAAGTCTGCGCTTTAAGGTGTTTTGCTTCAATGTAACCATCAAGATAAATCTTACTCGCTTGAATCAATACAGATTGAGCTGTTTGGTTGATTGTGGAAGAAATTTCGTTATTTTTAACTCGTAAGTTAATTTCATCACTCATTAGAGATAATTGAGTAGAATGCGAATCTACAATAGATTTACTTCCAAAACGTCCATCGGAATCTACTTTTGTATAAACATCTGTAGCATCTACTTTAAAATCAATCCGGTGAGATTGCTGATTAATACTTGTTTCAAGAGTAGATACTTTAGAGTCGAACTCAGAAGTAGCAACTTTCTTAGCAATTTCACCCACAAGTTGGTCATAGTTGGCGTAGTCTTTTGGGTTTTCCATGAATGTTGAAGGAGTCTTTCCCTTTTGAAGTTGTGGTTGAGACATCCATAGTCTACCATTACGTTTAATCGCTACATTTCCTCGAACAGCAGTATGACCTGTAGCAGGGGCTGGCAAGGTTGCTGAAACAAATACCCATGAGTTATTAACTAATAAAGGTAGTAATTGTACAGATTTAGAAGCTACCCAAGTTCCACCGTTGTAATAAGACACTTCCATATAAGCTCCATCATCTAATAAAGCTTTATCATCTGTGTAGAACCAAGCCGAGAATACATGATCTCCTGAATTAGCTTGACTAGGTGCTGACTGATAAAAACTAGCAGGTGTAGTAGCTGTTAGCCCCGTAGTTTCTAATTTTACTGAGTTATAGCCATCGTGGTTACGAGCTGACTCTGGTGTAGCTTTAAAATTTGTACCGTTCGCCCATATACCCCATTTAGCGACGCTAGGTGTTCTAGATGTGATTACTCCTGTAGAAGCGTTTATTACTCGATCTTCAAAGGCAGTATTAAATAGTAAGTTTGTGCTTCCTAATCCACCAACATATTCCTGCATTTGCGTATCAGACACTTTAGACTTGATTTGATTATTTAACTGTGAGATATCGGTTGTGTTTTGCTGAATAATCTCCCCTTGTTTACCTTGCGTTTGAGATAGAGTTGTAATGGTTTGAGAATTTGAATCTGTAGTCTGCTTAACTTCGTTCAAAGTAGATTGCATTGTACCTTGATCTTTTTGTACTTTCGAGATTGTTTGAGAGTTTTCATCTACTGTTTGCTTAATCTCATTTGTTGTTTTGGTAAAATCCGCTTTAGAAGTAATTTCTTCATTAGCTTGCTGCCATGTAGTTCGTATGTTGCCCTCTTCAAATTTAGCGTGATGCGAGCTTAAATTCCCATCAATATTGCGACCCGAATAGTAGAATTTAACCTGGGTTACGTCTTTATCTTTTGTTTTAAATGTAACTGATAAAGGTTCATATTTATATTCTATATTTAATGATAATCTAATATCTGTTCTTATAGACTTATACTCTTGATCTCCGTCTGCATACGTTATTGCTGCTTCCACACCAAACCAAGGATTTGTATTAAGTTTTGTCATTTTTCCAGTAAATAAGAAGGAAATAGTAAACGTCTTATTTCTGTAGTTAATTTTATCGGATACGGTCATTTGTTTGCTCTCTGACCAAGTTCCAGTCATATTCTGTTTATTCAACCCTGTTTCTGAACCGCTAACTAAATTGGTTGATCCTACAGAAATATTATTTACAGTAGTTTTTAATTCTGTAATGGTATGAGTGTTAGAGTCTGCCGTCTGCTTAGCCGTATTAGCTGTTTGTGTTACTTGTTTTAGATTATCACTAATAGTATCTACCTGTGTTTTTTCAGCTTTCTGAGTAATCGCCTCTGCATTCTGGTCGATCTCCGTTTTCATGTCAGTGAACTTCTGTATATTACCTTGTTTATCAGTCTCATATATCTGCTTACCTACAAGATTTTGGTCAATATAATCCTTAGTGTATACTCCAGATTTATCAGATTTACCCTCTAATTGCTGATTTACCCAAGTAGTATCAGGAAGGTCTTTAACCGTTTCTTTTAAAGTGTTAATCTCATTTTCTGCATCTTTTATACTTTGCTGCAAAGGTCCTGTATCAGGAGTAACTCTTTGCCATTGACCATCTTTCCAGAGTTTTTGCACCTTATTATCAGGATCAGAATTATCTATCCACAAGGTTTTACCATCACGTAAATTCTCAGTAGGAGCTGTAGGTTGCTCGATAATATCAACCATATTCTGCTCCATATATTTTTGAGTCGCAGTTGCTAAGTCTTTTGCAGTTTGAGATTCTTCAACAGCTTCATTAGCCTTCTTCGCTGCATCATTTGCTTTTTCTTCTAAAGTAGCGAACCATTCTCTCGATACTTTGTCGTTAATCATTGAAAGCATCTTTTGATACAGTTTTCGCAACGCTTCATCTTGGTCAACTATTTCCACAAAGTTTCCGAATGTATACTTATTTTGATGCTTATCCTTGTAGGAATTGTCGCCTGCAATAGCCCTTGCTTCCAGGTATAGAGTTGGATTCATTCCTTCATCGATAATACGTATTGTGTCGCCCTCGCTTACATCCTCATGTTCATATCCAAATACACTAGATATATCGATGGAATTTACTTCGTAAGTAACGATGGCAGAAACACGCTTTTTCAGCTCCGTTTTGGCTAATGTTAACAATCGGGCCGGAGTAAGTTCGTCTTTTTCAGATTCGGGTGTATAGAAGCCGAATAGATGCTTTCCGTTCACATTCCAACGTTGAAACGCTGCGTCATCGACTATATATTGAGATCCGTTATTCACAGATTCGATAGTGATTAATTTGTCGTTCCCATCTGCATCTTGTCCTATATAGTACGGGACTAATGCCGTAATAATGTTCTCAGAGTTCTCTATACGTTTGATACCTACTAAATCCTTACCAAGCGTAACCTCTTTATTCGTTTCTCTACCACGCTTCTTAACAAGGTCAATGAATCGCCTTGGCGTCCCAGAACTAATTTCCATTCTATATTGAATTTCCACGTTATCGAATAGAGTTGCGATTTGCTGAACGAATTGCAAAGGGCTCATGAACTTTTCTATTTTAAAAGAGCGCTTCCCTGTTGCTTCAATAAGTCCAATTTCCCATCCAGTACCTGTGATGCCGAATGCTAAATACTGTTCAGCACTCCAACTTTTAATCTCTTGCGGTTTTATATAATTCTCCTTATCAAGTAAAATCCACTCACCTGATGCATAGACAGTAACATTGTGAGCCTCAGAGTCTTTTTCGATAGAAGTAATTACATAGGGAGTAATAACGCCTGGGTTAGTTTCTTTTAATATCAAATTCTTCTGTTGGATATAATCTAGAAACGGAGAATCTTCTAATAGTTTGAAGTCCAGTATGTCAACATTATCTTTAATCTCCCAATGCCTTAGATCATCGAAATAATCTTCTGGCTGAATAGAAGCGATAATTTGTTTTGTTTTTAAGTCTACAATGTGTAAATCTCCGCTTACTTTCCTCATTATTTGTATCTCTCCCTGTAAGTTAATGTAGCAGTTCCTATATTGTAGGGACGTACAATGATATTGTTGTCACCTCGCTTCACAATTGGGAATCGACTGAAAATATCTTTCAAACCTATTGCATTTGTACCGTTTATTGTTACTAATGATCTCTCTGTATCTATCTGGACTTTATCCCCTACATCAAAAATATAAGGGGTTTCATCAAGCGTTAATGTATTAATCTTCCAAAACTTCACATCCTCAATAAATGCTATTTCAGCAGGAGGATGTGGACCATAAGCAATACACCCTACAGCTACCTTCGCGACTGGTCTAGAAGTCATGGGGTTGCTATCGGATTCGTCTCTCCAGGTTCGGACAAAACTAGCATCATCTATTTCGGTATTTTTGCGATACTTAGCAAAATAGAAACGCCACTCTTTACCTCTGCGCGCTACTGAAACATGACCCCTGAAATTATTAAATGTATCAGAGTACATGCCCATTTCGTCAGTGATCCACTTTCTAGACCCTCCTGAATCAATAATCGATTGTGCTGTTGTCATTTCATGACTCATATATTCATCAGCCATCGCTAATTCAACTATTACATTGTCATTAGCATCTAAAAGCATTACCACCGTTTTCCCCATTCTGCTCCAATGACCAGACTGAAAATACATTTGCACATCAAGTCTAAAGTCTTGAATAACACCACTTGCATTAGGGATAGTTCGTTTCATAAAGGGACCATGCCACTCAGTATCAGTTCCTGTTCCGTATGATTCAGGTGTAAAAGCATATCCTTGCCATACTTTCATTGCTCCTGAACTTTTATAGATTCCTATTTGACCAGTTACAGCTGTCCAAGGTGTTAAACTATTCATTTCGTCCCATATCAGGCGTTCGTCTTGTTTTACTACACGAGTTTTAACTCCAGTAGGATAACCGAGCCTAAAATATTCGTTATCATTCCACACATCCAGGTATGGACTAGGATTTGCTACTTTAATATCAATAACGGGATTCGTTTCTACTGTTCCTTTATTTTCAAAATTAGCTTTTAATTCTTGATTCTGTACTGACATAACTTTAGTTTGAACAGCCCCTAATTTATATGGCATAGGGCAGACAAATGTAATCTTTCCTTTTCCTCTGAAAATTAATTCATCTATATCTGCTTCACCATCAATTGCGGCCATGTATGTACGATCTGGTTCATCATCAAAAATTAATTCGCACGGTTGGTCTGTCACAAGCCAATCCGCTAAATCTTCTTTCTTCTTCTGTATTTCGCTTTGGCTACCCGCCTTAATAATGACAGGAACTTCTATTGTTCTCACATTTGTATTCGTTTGTAGGAGATACCCTCCTGCTTTAGAAGGAACCTTTAAGATATCTCTCTCAATAGGAGACCATGCAGGTCGGTTAAATCCCATTAAGATAAAGATGTAGTCTTTACGTATTCCATTAAATGAAAAACTACCTGATGGCATTTAACTACCTCCTTCCTATATTTCATCTATAAAAGACACCTCCCTTAGTTAAAAGGAAGGTGTCACAGTTGGTTTAAATTGTGCAAGACGTTGCTTTCGTCTGTTATTTGTAGTTTCTACAGGTTGCGCTAATGCTTCTCCAACAACCTTTTTATCCAATACGATATACGTGTTCCCTTGATCTCTTTGGTTATTATCTTGAGATGTTGTTTTAACTTGTTGCTCTTGTTTCGGTGCTTTATAAGAAGCTTGTTGAGATGTAGGATTAATATTAACCAAATCATTAATAAATCGCTTGGAACTAGCAAATGAAGATTGTAAAGCAGCACTATCGATACCACCGGACACAATATCGCCCATTTGTATATCTTCAGTGATGGCTTGGAAACCATCCATAACCGCCTCTGCAAGCGACTTAGCTTTATTAATTGCAAACCTAGCCTTATCGCCAATCCCTAGCCCTAATCCTGTTGTTATAAATCCACCTTGTGCCTTCATAACACGGGAAGGAGAGTGAATATCAAAGAAATTCGTAATTGTCTTTTTAATACTAGAGGCTACGTCACCCATAACCTCTTTAGCATTATTAAGTTTTGACTTGATACCATTTATCAAACCATTCATGATATCTTTACCTGCACCAATTAACCACTTAGAACATCCAGTGAACGCTTTTATGATGTAGTTGTTTACTACTTGCTTCATCGTTTCGTCTAACTTAATCCCCCAGTCTATGATACCCATTATTAAGTTGACAATGAGTTCCTTACCAGCTTTCTTCAGCTTAGGGTAGTTATCATTAATAACTACTAGAATGTTCCATAGTAATTTACCTACAGCTACTATTAGGTCAGGGATGGCCATTAAGATGCCTAGAACTAACATGGCTAATATTTCTCCACCTTTATTCATAATCTCAGGCATATGTTTGTTAATCTCTTCTAGGAAAGATGTTAAACTTTTCATAGCAGAGTCGATTAAGTCAGGCACTGTTTGATCGATACCTTTGATTAGCTCTTTAAGAATTTTAATACCGTGGTCTAATGTCTCAGGTAGTTTATCCCTAAGTTGTTGCAAGAAGGCTTCGATAGCTCGCATAGCTGAGTCAGTCATCTCGGGTGTTTTATCTTGAATACCTTTAGCTAGAGATTTAAGAATTGTACTGCCCATTTCAAGTACGTTCGGTAATAGGTCCTCAATACCCTTAAGAAAAGTATTAATGATATCTAGCGTCGCGCCAGTTACCTTAGGTAGGTTGTCAAAGATACCTTGGATAATCTTAGACAAAATTTCTAAACCAGTGTCAATTAAATTAGGGATGTATGGTAAGTAAGCCTCGATCAGCGTACTAATTATCGTAGTCATAACTGAGATAGCTTTCTCCACGATTAGAGGTAAAGCTATTGTTAATCCTGTTATTAGCGTACTGATAATGTCAATACCAATTTGGACAATGTTAGGTAAATACGAAATCATTGTAGAAGCTATATTTAGCATCATGTCGAGTACTGATTGTAGTAGTTGGGGCATATTAATGCCCATACCTTTTATAATGGAATATAGAATACGTCCGGCTGCAATAACTAATGCTGGTAAACCACCGATAATAAATGTGATTAGCGTAGGAATAATATCTTGGAAGATTAACGCTAATTGTGATGTATCTCCGCCTAACGCTAAGCGTACAGCTTCAATGAATGTACCTATA
>Ga0209463_1002067_pt1 | contig 11468 bp, 9 predicted proteins | sample AgamicMgSfrz_FD_187169 | JGI IMG/M metagenome (GOLD analysis project Ga0209463, IMG submission 187169) | Agave microbial communities from Guanajuato, Mexico - Mg.Sf.rz (SPAdes) (version 2) | ecosystem: Host-associated > Plants > Phyllosphere > Phylloplane/Leaf | place: Guanajuato, Mexico... | reverse complement strand
TTTTCAAAAAAGTCTTGCTTTCTTTATCAAATCATGTATAATATAATATGTCTGGTGGCGATAGCGAAGAGGTCACACCCGTTCCCATACCGAACACGGAAGTTAAGCTCTTTAGCGCCAATGGTAGTTGGGACTTTGTCCCTGTGAGAGTAGGACGTTGCCAGGCTGTTATTATTCCACAGTAGCTCAGTGGTAGAGCTATCGGCTGTTAACCGATCGGTCGTAGGTTCGAGTCCTACCTGTGGAGCCATTTGGAGAGCTGTCCGAGTGGCCGAAGGAGCACGATTGGAAATCGTGTAGGCGGTTAACGCTGTCTCAAGGGTTCAAATCCCTTGCTCTCCGCCATTTTTATTTAATTAGCACAGTGGCCCGTTGGTCAAGCGGTTAAGACACCGCCCTTTCACGGCGGTAACACGGGTTCGAATCCCGTACGGGTCACCATTTATTTTTATCTACATAATAGTGGAGGATTAGCTCAGCTGGGAGAGCACCTGCCTTACAAGCAGGGGGTCGGCGGTTCGATCCCGTCATCCTCCACCATATATTATCATCGCGGGGTGGAGCAGTTCGGTAGCTCGTCGGGCTCATAACCCGAAGGTCGCAGGTTCAAATCCTGTCCCCGCAACCAAGTGGTCCCGTGGTGTAGCGGTTAACATGCCTGCCTGTCACGCAGGAGATCGCGGGTTCGATTCCCGTCGGGACCGCCATTTTAAATTTAATAAGGCTCGGTAGCTCAGTTGGTAGAGCAAAGGACTGAAAATCCTTGTGTCGGCGGTTCGATTCCGTCCCGAGCCACCATTTTAAAAACATTTGTTTTTAAAATGCCGGTGTAGCTCAACTGGTAGAGCAACTGACTTGTAATCAGTAGGTTGGGGGTTCAAGTCCTCTTGCCGGCACCACAGTTATTGTGGAGGGGTAGCGAAGTGGCTAAACGCGGCGGACTGTAAATCCGCTCCTTCGGGTTCGGCAGTTCGAATCTGCCCCCCTCCACCATTTACAGGGGCATAGTTTAAAGGTAGAACTACGGTCTCCAAAACCGTCAGTGTGGGTTCGATTCCTACTGCCCCTGCCAATTATAAAAATAACATTGCATATATACGTGGCGATTGTGGCGAAGTGGTTAACGCACCGGATTGTGGTTCCGGCATTCGTGGGTTCGATTCCCATCAGTCGCCCCATTTATAAACGATATGCATATTTCAATATTGGGCTATCGCCAAGCGGTAAGGCAACGGATTTTGATTCCGTCATGCGTTGGTTCGAATCCAGCTAGCCCAGCCATATATGCGGAAGTAGTTCAGTGGTAGAACACCACCTTGCCAAGGTGGGGGTCGCGAGTTCGAACCTCGTCTTCCGCTCCAATTTTAATAAAGTTATTTAGTCTTGAGTAAATGGCGGCATAGCCAAGTGGTAAGGCAGAGGTCTGCAAAACCTTTATCACCGGTTCAAATCCGGTTGCCGCCTCCATTTATTTACAAGCTGCCGGGGTGGTGGAATTGGCAGACACACAGGACTTAAAATCCTGCGGTAGGTGACTACCGTGCCGGTTCAAGTCCGGCCCTCGGCACCATTTATAATTTTAACTTGCCTTTTTTATTTTGCCGATGTGGCGGAATTGGCAGACGCGCACGACTCAAAATCGTGTTCCTTCGGGAGTGTCGGTTCGACCCCGACCATCGGTACTTTAGCTTTACTTGACAGGATGATTCCTGTTTTTATTTTTACTTATCGGTCGACAAATTTTGATAATATTTGCGGGTGTAGTTTAGTGGTAAAACCTCAGCCTTCCAAGCTGATGTCGTGAGTTCGATTCTCATCACCCGCTCCATACATATTGTTATCACAACGCAGTGTCTCGCTTTCAAAGCTGAGATGTTGCGTTTTTTATTTTTAGCGTAAATATAGCGTCTATCTTTTCAAGATAGACGCTATATTTACGTACATCAGTTAATGACTTGATAGGTTGCTGCGCCGCCGTGAATTTGAATGAACATGTCACTTAGGGATTTAGTTAGTTTATAAGCCTGTTCTTCTGAAAGTGAAGGCTTTAAATAAATGAACTGTACAGCTTGTGTTGTCTTTTCAGTTACGTACGCTCGGTTAGAATCGACATAAGGGCTTCCGAAAGCTCCTAGGGCATCTTTTGAAATGATTTTATTTTCTAAAGAAATATTACGTTCATTTAGAGCTTCATAAGACTCTTCTTTTTTACCGATAGTAAATTCGATGGGGCCTTCTAAATTAGAGGAATCATAAATTCCAATTGGGACTTCATATTGCAATGAAAAAAAGTTGTTAATGTCCACAGCAGAATTGATAGAAGGCAAATACGTTTGTTTTCCTATTCTTCTAATTAAAGCTTCTATAGAAGGACGGTATTTACTTGGATCAGTTCCAAATGTTTTGAAAAGCTTTCTCCACTCGCTAACACCTTCGAATTCTGTTACTTTTTTTGACTCAAGGTCGAAATAAATGGATTCTTGAAAGAGGCGCAGACGTCCTTTTAGCATTTGAGGAGAATCACCAACTTCAATATTTTTATACTGAATGATTCCCATTTTAAAAGAAGGGCAAAGCTGTTTAATAGCGGGCGATAATGTAAAGTTCATTTTTTTGATCCTTTCTATTATAATTAGTATTTGTTCGTTTATAGATACCATCCTATCATTTCATTGAGTGAGAAAACAGTTCAATGCATGAATATATAGAATTTCTTAGAAAGGAGGCCATTACTCACTATGAATGCGTATCAGTTGAAGGAAGAAATTATTTCATACAGCAAAGAGATTGGAATCGATAAGATTGGATTTGCGAGTGCTTCTATGTTTGATGAGTTAAAGAATCGATTGTTAGCACAGCAAGAGTTAGGTTATGCTTCAGGCTTTGAAGAACCTGATATTGAAAAGAGAGTAGATCCCACATTAGTTGTTCCAAAAGCTAGATCTATTATTTCAATTGCACTTGCATATCCTTCTAAATTAAAGGATGCACCAAAGAGCACAAAGGAAGATCGTCGAGGAATCTTTTGCCGTGCTTCTTGGGGGCAAGATTATCATACGGTTCTACGTGATAGGCTTCAAAAGCTTGAAACCTTCATAAAAGAAAAAGTACCTGCAGCTATCCTTCAATCGATGGTAGACACAGGTGAGCTGTCGGACCGAGCTGTAGCAGAAAGAGCTGGTATTGGCTGGAGCGGTAAGAACTGTGCCATTATTACACCTGAATTTGGTTCCTACGTGTATTTAGGAGAAATGATTACAGATATCCCGTTTCCTCCTGATAAACCGATAGAGGACGGTTGTGGTACTTGTAATAAGTGTGTTGATGCGTGCCCTACAGGTGCGCTTGTAACAGGTGGTCAGCTGAATTCGCAGCGATGCATTGCCTTTTTAACCCAAACAAAAGGATTTTTAGCTGAAGAATTTCGAAGTAAATTAGGCAATCGTTTATATGGCTGTGATACATGTCAAACTGTGTGTCCTGAAAATAAAGGAAAAGACTTTCATTTTCACCCTGAGATGGAGCCTGACCCAGAACTTGCGAAGCCTAAATTAAAACCGCTCTTAACGATGAGTAATCGTGAATTCAAAGAGAAATTTGGACATGTTTCAGGTTCTTGGAGAGGGAAAAAGCCAATTCAGCGTAATGCCATTATTGCACTGGCCCATTTTAAAGATCAAACCGCCGTTCCAGATTTAATTGAATTAATTAAAAATGACGTTCGCCCTGTCATTCGAGGAACAGCGGCATGGGCGTTAGGCAAAATTGGCGATAAAGAAGCGTTAGATATACTTATGAACTTAAGAGAAAAAGAAAAGGACCAAGAAGTAATTGAAGAAATGTCAAAAGGTATAGAGATGCTTCAAGAGATCTAAACCGTATTTTTATTGATAAAGTTAGCTAATGAGTCATAGCGTATAATAAACGCTTAGAAAAGTGGTGACATTATGCTAACAAAAAGGAATGTATTATATACTTTAATTAAAGCGCGTGCGGACAGCTATGTAAAAGGTGAGCTTCATGAAGACTTTAAGCCTTTCATTGAACATCAGTGTGAGCTAAAGCGGTCTCTTATAAAAAAAAGAGAAGTTGATGTTTTAAAATGTAATATGAAAGGTTCTATTCAATCTGCTCATACGGATCAGGAAGAAACAAGAGTATTATATAAGGTGCACATTCAGGCATTTTTAAAACAAAACGATTTTTTCTATATAGAAGAAGAAATTGAAGATCGTTTAGCTCTTTTTTATAAAGATACGCTTATTCAAGATGAGCTGCTGGTAAAGGATTTTTCAGAAGATGAGGTTGAAATGGATGTAGAAGAAGTAGAGGAAGGCGAAGAAAGAGCCTCTTATTATGATCGTCTTGCGGCTGTCCAGTATGCAGAAAAACATTGGGATAAACCTAATGAAAGTTATAAGCAGTTTGAGGTAAACTGCACCAACTATATTTCACAGTGTTTGCATGCAGGAAAGGCGCCGATGCGGGGATATCCTAAAAAAGCAAACGGATGGTGGATGAGAGGGAACGCCTGGAGCTATAGCTGGGCAGTTGCTCATTCCATGCACAGCTATTTAAGTAACTCCAAATCAGGACTTCGGGCTGTGAGGAAATCTTCAGCAAGCGAACTTGTCCCGGGAGACGTTATCTGCTACGATTTTGAAGGAGATGGAAGATGGAATCATACGACGATTGTTGTAGCAAAAGACGGTCACGGTATGCCTCTTGTGAATGCGAACACGTATAATAGTCGAATGAGATATTGGGCTTATGAAGATTCAACGGCTTACACGCCAAAGATTAAGTATGATTTTTTCCATATCGTTGATCGGTAAGTCTTTCGTTTTAGCAAGTTAGTGGTATAATGATGAATAGATTTGTTAGCAGAGGTGAAAATTTGTGGGAGTACACGTAGTGTTATTTCAACCAGAAATTCCAGCAAATACAGGAAATATTGCGCGAACATGTGCAGCAACAAATACGACGCTGCATTTAGTTCGGCCGTTAGGCTTTTCAACAGATGATAAAATGTTAAAGCGAGCTGGATTGGATTACTGGGAATTTGTAAATGTGGTGTATCATGATTCATTAGAAGAAGTATTCGAAAAGTATCCTGAAGCAGGTTTCTACTTCATCACAAAATTTGGTCAGCAGCCACATACAACATTTGATTATAGTGACTTAGAGCAGGATCATTTCTTCGTATTTGGAAGAGAAACAAAGGGTCTGCCAAAGCACATTATTGAAGAGAACATGGAAAGATGTCTTCGTTTACCGATGACAGAAAATGTTCGTTCTTTAAATTTATCTAATACAGCAGCTATTTTAATCTATGAAGCGCTGCGTCAACAAAATTATGCTGGTTTATCTTAAGTAAAAAGCGAGGTTCAAATTTTATTGAACCTCGCTTTTTTATTTATGTCGACGATGATATGTAGTGGTTATTTTTTAACGCCCGGTTTATCATTGTATCCCGCTCTGAAGATGGATGCTAAAAAAGCAATTGTTACTCCTAATACTAAAAGTAAGCGCATTGATTTTCCTCCTCAATCTAATTAAAAGGATTATATAGCTACTGCAGTTAAAACCGACTTCCCATATCTCATGATGATAATAATGACAAAATAACTCTTCTAGAGACATAAGTTCTCTAACAAAGTTTAGCCGTTCCTTCTTACTCTTTTATTATAGCTAATAAATACTTTACTGTGAATGCCTAGCAAGGACAAATTTCTGAATTTTACAATTTAAAAAGCATGTTCAAACATTTTGCTGCATAGATTGTATTAATCTTGTTCACTAGCACCATAACTAGTAGGGGAGGTCCTTTAATGGATATATTAAAGAAAGTTGAAAGATACCGCGAAGAAGAGAATCGTCTTAAGTGGGAAGGGACATTTGAAGAGTACCTAAAGCTGATTAAAGATGAGCCTTTAATTGCTCAGCCTGCACACTCTAGAGTATACAACATGATAAAGGATGCAGGAATTGAAGAGGTAAATGGTAAAAGACATTATAAATTTTTCAGTGGACAAATGTTTGGACTTGAAGATTCGCTAGAACGCTTGGTGGAAGAATATTTTCATCCAGCTGCAAAGCGTTTAGATGTTCGTAAACGTATTTTACTTTTAATGGGTCCAGTAAGTGGTGGTAAATCGACGCTAGTGACCATGTTAAAAAGAGGGCTTGAAGCTTATTCGCTTACTGATCGAGGAGCTGTTTACGCTATTAAAGGATGCCCAATGCATGAAGATCCGCTGCATTTAATTCCACATCATTTACGTAAAGACTTCTTTGAAGAGTATGGTATCCGAATCGAAGGAAACTTATCTCCTTTAAATACAATGCGATTAGAGGAAGAGTATGGCGGGAGAATTGAAGACGTCATTATCGAACGCATTTTCTTCTCAGAGGACAAACGAACTGGAATTGGAACGTTCAGTCCTTCTGATCCGAAATCTCAAGACATTGCCGACCTAACAGGAAGCATTGACTTTTCAACAATTGCAGAGTATGGATCTGAGTCAGATCCGCGTGCTTACCGCTTTGACGGAGAGCTTAATAAAGCAAACCGGGGAATGATGGAGTTCCAGGAGATGTTAAAATGTGATGAGAAATTTTTATGGCATTTACTCTCTTTAACCCAAGAAGGAAACTTTAAAGCAGGAAGATTTGCTTTAATTAGTGCAGATGAATTAATCGTAGCGCATACGAATGAAACAGAGTATCGCTCGTTTATTTCCAATAAGAAAAATGAAGCTTTGCATTCACGAATTATTGTAATGCCTGTTCCATATAACTTAAAAGTGAGTGATGAGGAAAAAATTTATGACAAGATGATTCGTGAAAGTGACGTATCAGATGTTCATATTGCCCCTCATACGTTACGTATTGCTTCTATCTTTACTACATTAACGAGATTAAAAGAGCCTAAAAAAGGCGATATCGATTTATTAAAGAAGATGCGCCTATACGACGGTCAATCTGTAGAAGGCTATAACGATGCAGACGTAGAAGAGTTACAAAAAGAGTATACGGATGAAGGAATGAGCGGTATTGATCCTCGTTATGTCATTAATCGCATTTCATCTACCATCATTCGAAAAGATATTAAATCAATCAATGCATTAGATGTACTGCGTTCATTGAAAGAAGGGCTGGCACAGCATGCGTCTATTTCTGCTGAGGATCGAGAGCGTTACCTGAATTATATTTCTCTGGCGCGTAAAGAATATGATGAAATTGCTAAAAAAGAAGTGCAAAAAGCGTTCGTTTATTCGTATGAAGAGTCCGCTAAAACATTAATGGATAATTATTTAGATAATGTCGAAGCATACTGCAACAAAAATAAGCTTCGTGATCCGCTAACAGGAGAAGAGTTAAATCCAGATGATAAATTAATGCGTTCAATTGAAGAACAAATTGGTATTTCAGAAAATGCAAAAAAAGCATTCCGCGAAGAAATCTTAATTCGTATTTCGGCTTATGCACGTAAAGGAAAACGATTTGATTATAATTCCCATGAGCGCTTACGCGAAGCGATTCAGAAAAAATTGTTTGCGGATTTAAAAGACGTAGTGAAAATTACAACGTCCACTAAAACACCAGATGAGCAGCAGCTGAAGAAAGTAAATGAAGTAGTGGCTCGATTGATTGATGAGCATGGATACAATTCAGTATCTGCTAATGAACTGCTGCGCTATGTAGGAAGTTTGTTAAATCGATAACTCAGTACTAACAAGAAAACATGGCACTTCCGATCTGTGCCATGTTTTTCTTATCTCTTAAAATAAACTCTGCATAATTAGGCTAATGTGTAGTACGCATTGCACTTAACCATCATATGATAAGTCATAAACATATACATGACACTAGACACTATAAAATGAATAGTTAATAGTGAAAGAATTAGTTAGCAAGTATACCATTCTTGCGCATAGGATAAGAGTAACCAACCTTTGAACTAAAGGTATTTGTCAGAAACTTTCGGTATAGCTTATGCATGCCGAGTAAAAACGTGCAGGTGTTTTTTAAATAAGGAGGGGAATAGCGTGGGAAAAGAAGTAGATAAAAGTTTTGCTGTCTCAAAAGAAGACTGGTCCCTCCATCGTAAAGGCCACGATGATCAAAAAAGACATCAAGAAAAAATTAAAGAAGCAATTAAAAATAATTTACCGGATTTAATTACAGAAGAAAATATCGTGATGTCCAATGGAAGAGAAGTTGTTAAAATTCCGATCAAATCATTGGATGAATATCGAATTCGGTACAATTATGATAAAAACAAACATGTGGGTCAAGGTGATGGAGACAGTAAAGTTGGGGATGTAGTAGCACGTGATGGATCTGCTGGAGATGGTCAAAAAGGAGCAGGGAAAGGTCAAGGAGCAGGTGACCAGGCTGGAGAAGACTACTTTGAAGCAGAAGTGTCTCTTATGGAGCTTCAAGAGGCTTTATTTGCTCAATTAGAACTGCCTAATCTTCAGCGAAAAGAATCTGATCAAATTGTTGTGGAACACATTGAATTTAATGATATACGACGTACAGGTTTGATGGGGAATATTGATAAAAAACGAACGATGATGAGCGCTTATAAGCGAAACGCAATGACAGGAAAGGCTGCTTTTCATCCTATTTATCCGGAAGATTTAAAATTCAAAACGTGGAATGAAGTTATAAAGCCAGAATCGAAAGCAGTCGTCTTAGCTATGATGGATACGAGCGGTTCGATGGGCATATGGGAAAAGTATATGGCAAGAAGCTTTTTCTTTTGGATGACACGCTTTTTACGTACGAAATATGAAACAGTGGAAATTGAATTTATTGCGCATCATACAGAGGCAAAAGTAGTATCAGAAGAAGACTTTTTCTCCAAAGGAGAAAGCGGAGGAACCATCTGTTCATCTGCTTACCGAAAAGCGCTTGAATTAATTAACCAAAAGTATGATCCGAGCCGCTATAATATTTACCCGTTTCATTTTTCAGATGGCGATAACTTAACTTCAGATAACGCAAGGTGTGTAAAGTTAGTAAATGAATTAATGAAAGTGTCAAATATGTTTGGATATGGGGAAGTGAATCAGTACAATCGACATTCCACTTTAATGTCTGCTTACAAAAATATTCAAGACGAAAGTTTTAGACACTTTATTTTAAAACAAAAATCAGACGTTTTTCACGCGATGAAAAGCTTTTTTAGAAAAGAAACAGAAGACCAGAAATATGCTTAACCTAAAAGGCCTAGACTTGTTATCTAGGTCTTTTTTATGCGGTTTATTCAGCGCTTCTTTGGAGATAGTAAAAGTACGACTTTATCCAAAAGGAGAATAAGTGAATGAACGAAAATATAAAGAGCGAAATGCAAAAACATCAACAAAATCAGCGGTTGAACGCAGCTGAGTTAGGTTACTTATGGGCGCAATATTTAGGCGATACGCTGTATGTATGTGTTCTTGGGTATTTTCTATCTGTTGTAAAAGATGCCGAGATTAAGGAGCTCTTAAAAAAAGCCCATCAGATTTCACAAACTCATGTAGACGAATTGACGGAATTATTCAGTTCGGAAAAAATTCCAATACCAGTAGGTTTTGGGGAACAAGATGTGAACAAAGGAGTTCCTGCTTTATTTGATGATATTTTTATGGCTATTTATGTAAATGAAATGGCAATTGGAGGTATGAAGAAATATGCCAGAGCCCTAAGCGCAGTGAGAAGGCAAGATATTTATGATCACCTGTCTCGATGTGTAAAAGAAAGCGACAGTCTTTTAGAGGATTCTAACCACGTTATTTTAAGAAAAAGCATGCTGATGAGACCTCCGTTTATTCCTTATCCTGTAAAAGTGAATTTTGTGGACCAGAAAACGTTTATATCACCACTTTTCTCTCAAATGCATCCTCTAACTTCTTTGGAGGTTACGGCTATTCAAGAAATTGTTAATACAAATGTATTAGGTAAAACGCTGATGCTGGCATTTAGTCAAGTAGCTACCACACAAAAATTACGCTCTTATTTTTTTGATGGAGTTAAACTTGCGAGTAAGCAAATCAAGCAATTCACTGAGTTATTGTCTGAAGCTGACCTACCAAGTCCGCGTCTGCTTGATGCATATGTAACCAACTCAACGATTTCACCGTTTTCAGATAAACTGATGATGTATCATACTTCCACAGCGGTGACAATCGCTATTGATAACTGTGGTGCTGGCTTGTCTATGTCGTTCCGTTCGGATGTCGCAGTAGAATTTTCTCAGCTAATCGGGCGTATAGGGAAGTATGGAAAAGATGGAATTCGGATTATGATTGAGCAAGGTTGGATGGAAGAACCTCCAATGGCAACAGACCGTAAGAAGTTGGCGGAGAAATAATAAGGAGTATGTTGTAGATTATCATTAATTTTGCGGTACTGAAACATATATAGCTAAGCGAAAATAGATTGCTCTAGACCCACTTGAATGAGCAGTGATAAGATAAAAAAGCTGATTTTTCAAGAAGTAAGTCGAGGTGTGCAAATGAACAACAGTATAAGGGAGTCCATTGCGAAAAAAGTAGCATGGATTAGCGTATGGAGCAATATTGCCCTTACGCTAGGAAAAGTAATAGTAGGATGGATTGGAAATAGTGATGCTGTATTTGCTGATGGTATTCACTCTGCAGCGGACGTATTTGCCTCTATTATTGTCTTGTTGGTTATACGAGTAGCAAATAAACCAGCAGATGATGACCATCCATATGGACATGGAAAAGCAGAAGTGATTGTCTCAGGAATCGTAGGAATTATTTTATTGCTTGTATCATTTTATGTGGTATTTGAAGGAGTCGTTGGTTTATTCCATCCGGTTGAATCTCCAAATATTTTAGCCATGTGGATTGCTGTTATTTCATACATAGCAAAGGTATTGTTGTACCGTTATTCTTTAAACGTAGCGAAGCAGCACCACAGTAAGGCAATTGAGGCAATTGCCTTTGATCATAAAGCAGATATTGTTGCTTCTATTGCAGCGGCAATTGGTGTTTTATTATCGATTATTGGTGATAAAATGGATGTTCAACTGCTGTTATACGGAGATAAAATAGCAAGTATATTTGTTGCTTATTTAATTTTTAACATTGCCAGACAAATGATGGGAGAGTCTTTTCAAATCTTAATGGAAGGCAATATTGATGAAGAGCTACTGAAAGAACTTGAAGAAAGCATTTATGAATTTGAAGATGTGAAGCGGATTGATCGCGTTCGAGCAAGAGAACATGGCCATTACATATTAGTGGATGTACGTATTTCAATTGACCACTTTAAAACAATTAAGGAAGGTCATGATTTAGGACGAGAAATCAAAGCAACACTTATGAAAAAACATGATAATATTCAGGAAGTATTAATCCATTTGAATCCTTATTATCCAGATTAAATAAGAAGCAGCGAAGTGTTACTCGCTGCTTCTTATTATTTATATATGTAGAAATTAATGA
>Ga0209463_1002064_pt1 | contig 11470 bp, 10 predicted proteins | sample AgamicMgSfrz_FD_187169 | JGI IMG/M metagenome (GOLD analysis project Ga0209463, IMG submission 187169) | Agave microbial communities from Guanajuato, Mexico - Mg.Sf.rz (SPAdes) (version 2) | ecosystem: Host-associated > Plants > Phyllosphere > Phylloplane/Leaf | place: Guanajuato, Mexico... | reverse complement strand
TGGGAAGACAGCGACCGTTACCGGTGCCGGAGCCAAAGCGGCGAACGGATCGGTAACCATCTCCGAAGCAGGCACTTACGTGCTTAGCGGGGAACTGACAGATGGACAGATTATCGTTAATGTAACCGATAAAGGAACCGTTCACCTCGTGCTGAATGGAGCAACCATTCACGATAACGACAGTGCGGCCATCTACATTCAGGAAGCAGGCAAAGCGGTGATTACCCTGCAAGAAGGAACGGAAAATGCTGTTTCGGATGGTACAACCTATGTATACGCTGATGATGCAACGGATGAGCCCGATGCAGCCATCTTCAGCAAGGCCGATCTGACATTTAACGGCACAGGTAAACTCACCGTAACAGGTAACTACAACGAAGGGATTACAAGCAAGGATGATCTCAAAATTGTAAGTGGCACCATTAACGTCAAGGCGGCAGACGACGGCATCAAAGGTAAGGATATGCTTGCAATCCAGGAAGGTAGCATTACGGTTGATGCTGAAGGTGACGGTATGAAAGCGACCAACGATACAGATGCCGACAAAGGCTTCGTCGCCATTGCCGGTGGTACATTCGATATCCAAAGCGGTAACGATGGTATTCAGGCTGAGACTGCCCTCGTTACGGATGGCGGAACCTTTAACATCGTCACTGGGGGCGGCAGCGCCAATGCACCAGCCAAAGCAGAAGAGGGTCCATTCGGAGGCGGCGGTGGCTGGGGTGGTGGAACACCTCCAACAGACATGGGTACTCCACCAGATGGTGAACCGCCTGCTGATATGCCAGCAACGGATGGAACGAATGCAGCAGGTACAGCACCGGCAAGCTCAGCTGATAAGGCATCAACTACTGCTTCGGATGCAGATGCTGCGACAACAACGACCACAGAAACCGAATCGACAAGTGCAAAAGCACTTAAATCAGGGGCAGATCTTACCGTTAACGGCGGTACGTATACCATTGACTCCATGGATGATTCCCTGCACAGCAACAGCAATGTAACGATCAACGACGGCAAGATCACCCTGGAATCCGGCGATGACGGTATTCATGCCGATCTGGCACTCACCATTAACGGTGGAACGATCAACATTGCGAAGAGCTACGAAGGACTTGAGGGAGCAACAATTACACTGAATGATGGTGATGTGGACGTTACGTCTTCGGATGATGGCGTAAATGCTTCGGGTGACATCACTGCAACTGCGGCAGATGCTGCTGCAACCACTACAGAAGCAGACAGCACTCAAACCGCTGATGCCACTAAAGCTTCCAACATCTCTGTAACCGAGACGACAGGTACAACATCAACAATTACAGATGCGGATCAAGCAGATCAAAGCACAGACGCAAGTGGCAATACTCGTCCACAAGGCGGTGCTCCAGGAGGTATGCCGGGTGGATCTGCCGGAAACAGTGAGCTTCATCTTAACGGTGGATCCCTTACCGTCAATGCAAACGGTGACGGACTTGACTCCAATGGTTCCATCTACATGACTGGCGGAACCGTGATTGTGAATGGTCCGACAAATGATGGCAACGGACCACTGGATTATGATGGCACATTTGAACTGAGTGGTGGGTACCTGATCGCTGCCGGCAGTTCCGGTATGGCACAAGGTACATCGGATTCCTCAACACAAAACACCATTGTAATGACATTCCCTGAAACGCAGAAAGCCGGAACGCTGGTTCACGTACAAGACAGCGATGGCAACAGCATCCTGACCTTCGCACCGGCAAAAGATTATCAATCTGTAGTTATCAGCTCGCCTGACCTGAAAGAAGACGGTTCTTATGAAATCTACTCCGGCGGAACATCAACCGGTACAGCTACAGATGGCCTGTACACAGACGGTACGTACAGTGGCGGCACCAAAGTGGTTGCATTCCAATCCACAAGCAACGTTACCTGGGTGAATGAATCGGGTGTAACCACTGCCAATACAGGTATGGGTGGTCCTGGTGGAGGACGCGGCCAAGGCGGATTCGGAGGCGGACGAAACAGAACCGAGTCCGGAACAACGACAGACAGCACAAGTACAAGCACAAGCACGACAGACTCCGCAAAATAAAGTATGACAAACTGATCGGTATAAAATAAAACGCCTGTTCAGGATAACAAGAAGGCGCCGAATTCACTTTAGAAGTGGGTTCGGCGCCTTCTTTCGTTATCCTTATGGTAACAGGATCACAGGGCTTTCTCTTGTGGGAAAGTTAAAGCAATCTTTCTCTTCAAAATGTGTATACAAAAACCTTCGTACGCAAGGCATCCTTGCACGTAATCGTTCGGAGAGGAACTTTCCCCGGAAGCGCAAAACATACACTGATAACCCGTGCCCCCGGTGGAAGCTCCCGGCTAAACTTGTCCATGAGCCGGGTCATAGCCCCAGGAAATAAATAACAAACGACACCGTCTGCGTGCTCGTAGGAGCTCTTGTAGATATCCCCGCGTATGAACCGCAGCCGACCTTTCAGTGAATTCCGCTCGCCCTTGGCTTTCCTGAATCCAACCATCAGGCTGTACATGACTTGAGAGAACCAGAAAGGAATGAGCGAGTTTTCAATGCCGGTAATTCGCTTGCCCGGACAATGACGGACGATATCCAATCCCAGCGTCCCCCAACCGGAGCCTGCCTCAATGATATCCCCATACCCCGGAATGCGATTAATCTCTTGAATAACCACCTGCCGGACGATTCCGGATGTGGGCATGGGCGAGATTCCATTTTTCCAGCTGACCAGCACGATGGATATTACGGCGATCAGCATCACCACGGCAATCAGCCATGGAATGATTTGAATGATCAACATGGCCTCATCCCTTTGTTCATTCAGACTGGTTACATCATGCCGCCCATAACGCCAGGCACATGTGACTTCATGTATACACCCTTTTTGTAGACGGATTTGATCGTAAAATGGACACCCAACTTGCGATTGGTCCGATAGATCAGCGAATTGATCTCATCAATTCCTACCGAATCGCTCTCCAGCATGCTTCGTTCCGGCCATACCTGGCCAACGATCTGCTCTCTCGTCACAAAATGATCCAATTGACTGTACAGCAGCTTGAACAGCTGGAACTCCTTTTTCGAGAGCGGAATTTCCACCTCGCCAATCTGTACAGTCTGCAGGTGATCATGCACCCGGACTCCCTCACCCAGCAGATCGGATATACGGTATTCGCGTGTTTCTTCGAGATCACCCTCCGTCCGAAGCTGGATCAAGCCATTGACCATGGTCAGAATGTCTCCTTCGGCAAACGGGTATTTCTCATAGGGAACGAGCCGCTGTCCGTTCAACTCGGTCCCATTTTTGCTATCCAGATCCTCAACCCACAGCTGACGCTGTGCATCATAATGAATGCGGCAGTGCCGCTTCGATATCAACTGATTATACACGGACAAGTCCGATTCACCGCCGCCCGTATAACGTCCCACCGTGATGGAGCGTCCCTGGCTTACATAAGCAAATGAACCGTCGCTCTCCTGCCCAGGTGTACGAATGACGATTTTGGCCGTCTCCCGCATGTTCATCTCCCACCTTCAATTTTCACTCTAGCTCTATGAGTTTCATGAATAATGATAACTTCATCAGATTTGTTCCATTGTTTGCATTCCTGGCTATTTATATAGTGTATACAGGCAATGATGTATTCGTTTCTATACTATACCAGACGTTGTGCTTTTTTTCTCATAACGAGCTTTCAATTAGCCTAATCAACAAGAGAGGTATATCACCATGAACAAAAAGAACATTTTCATCTACGTACTGCTCGCCTTTGCCCTGTCCATTACACTTACCGTGCTATCACGCGTAACGGACGAACGCGGCGAATCATTGAACGGCACACCTGCTTCCGAAACATCCTGGTTGCATCTGAACACCCATCCATGAGCTTATTCTATTATAACGCGATCCTTGTAATAAACGTTTCACCAATGTCATAATCATCGTTTTAATAGATATAACTCCCTGCACACATACTCGTGCCATGCCCATATGAAGAAGCCCCTTAGACGCTGACATCACAGCGGCAAGAGGCCTGTTTGCTTAGAAATTTATAATCAAAATGGGATCTGGCTGTTATTCATATTTAAAATAGTACTTACTTAGACCGATCCGGTTCTTCAACCGGCGGTGTCTTCTTGACCTGAGCCTCCTCCATCCGGCTGGATACCTTCTGATACAGATACGAAATGCCCAGCAATAACACACCGAAGCTAAAGTAGGCGATGATTTTGCTGCCCGTTGTTAGCAAACCGACATCGTAGAATACCATTTTCCCCGTGGAGAACAAGGTCAGACCGAGTCCGAGACGACGAATCATGACGTACCTCCTACGGAATCCGTACGCAATATAGAGAATCGCAAGCAGCAGATAAATCAGGCTGAACATCAGACCGATGTCCCCCCATTGGAACTGCACCGTCAGGAAGACCGTGATGACACCCAGCAGGTAAATTCCCGCAATGACCGGGTACCACTCTACGCTCTTGAACTGTCCGCGTATGCCCGCAATCAGCAAGTCTCTTCCAGCGAAAAACACACCAATATTAAAAATAATCAGAACCAGCAATCCCACAATCTCTGCTGCCGTATGCTGCTGGACTCCCGGATCGAGTGCCGGCATGGACAACGTCACCGCAAGTGCAATACAGCAGCCTGCTGCATGCAGGAACGTTGTGTAGTACTTCACCATCTGGTCATGGAATAACTTAACTTGGCCTAAGGCATACGCCAGCGCGATGGTTAGTGCAGCGAACATCAGCCATTTGTAGAACAAGTAGAGCAGGAACGTCCCATCGACCGCTCGGGTATACAGTTCATTGGATTCGTACAAAACATATATCCATAGGTTGCCGAGGGTGACGTACTTGAATATATTCAGCGTGCCGAGCTCCAGCACACTATGATGAATCTTGGTTTTGGCCAATAACCCTTTCCCGCTGCCAACCATAGCATAATACAATGTAATCAAGAGGGCCCCCAGCGTAATGCAGGAGTATTTCAGCATAAAGTAAGATTGCTCTCCCACCACATACAGCACCAGCACATCATAATATACGAAGGTGAACACGCACAGGAGCACAACGCCCCATCCCGCACGTTCTACCGACCTGAACTGTTTCAGATGACCCAGCATAACAAGCAAAATACCCTCGATTAACCATCCCATGGACAGCCACTTCGCCCCAAACTGGAACGGGATCATCAGAATGGCAAAGGTTAGGGATGTGATATAGAACAATAGTATGGTTTGTTTCTCCTGAACCATATGGCGCTGTACCCACCGGGCGAGCCCTACATACACCAGGGAGAATATAAGTGCCAGCAATCCCTGCGCATCATCCCAGCCTTCTGCGTCAAAGAGCACATACAGCATCAGACAGCTGATGCTCGTATTCATGGCCAGCAGAGCGAAATCCCACCAGGTCAGTTTAACCCGATGTTTAAATGGATACGCGAGTGTAATTCCCAGATATAATGCAAACGTAGCAACCGAATACACCATGCCCACAACGTTGTTCGGCGAGAGCCACAAGAGGATTAACATGGACGGTGTATTGAACAGAAAACTGATATAATGCACGATTGGCCAACGTTTGCCGAAGGAAATGAGTACAATAATTCCGTTCAGAAGCAGCATATAGGCCATGGCAACATACACGGAGTTTCCGCTAAGGCCGAAATAGGCCATATACGAGAACAGGGGCAGATAACCGCCCACCAGACCGAGGGAGCAGATCGTCCTCGACTGATATCTTAGCGATAGCAGGACGGACACCGCCGATACAAGTACAGAAAGTCCAAGACCTGTATATAAACCAATAATATGAAGCAGAAAATAACTGTAGAAAATAGAGCCGAACAGAACGGAGATTCCACCTCCGAGCAATCCCATCGCAAATGTCTGACGTTTCCGCCGAAACAGCCACTCTCCTCCGGCAAGCATCAGCACACCGAGCAGGAAGAATGCACCGCCCTTCATCTCATCATTGAACCACGTGGAGTACGAATACCGGAATGCTGCGCCCACACCGAGAATAATAAGAAGAATGGCAACCTTGTTGATCCAGCTTAGCCCAATCTTCATCTCCATCCGGTTCTGGCGAATCCGGCGCTGAATGGTTTCTTCGCTCAGGCCTTCCTCGGCCATATGCTCATAGCCATGCTGCATCTGTTGACGTACCGCTTCCTCCCGTTCCCTTAACAATTGTCTATGCCTTTCGATGCGTTCCTTCACCTCTGCAGCAAGATGAGCAATCCTCTCCTTGAACTCCATCGCATCTTCCTGAAGCTCCTCTGAAGCCTTGTTGAATAGAGCGTTCATGTTTATTTTGGTACGGTGTTCGTGAGCTTCCAGCCGGTCATTATGTACACCTGTTTTCCCGCGGAAATATGTCTCCATCTTCTCCTGGGATACCCGAATGAGATTCAGCTTCTCATCCAGCATCTGTTCGGACAACGCCATCCGAAGACGGGCATTCTCCTCCTCCATCTTGCGTGCACGCGCCTCGATCTGACGCAGCTTCAGCTCGTGTGCATCCACCTGCTCACGAAGCTGTTCATTCTGCACAATCAGGTCATCCGATTGATAGTCCTGAAGCAGCGTGTTGTATTCTTTCACCAGCTGCCTCTGCTGTTCCTGAACCTGGCGAAGTCGGTCCTTGAAGTCCTTCATAAGGCTCCTCCATTGGTTGATGTTGATTTGTTTACCTATATTTTACTATACATATGCAATGAAATGACCTTATAGATTGAGATGGGTTGTATCTTCTAGCCTAAGAGCTCTGTATATCGCCATAACTGCACAGCAAAAACCCCGGGAAGCAAGCCCGCTTCTCGGGGTCACACCATTCAAAATGATTCTACATTATAGACGCGATTTATGCGGCATCATTCTCATCTCCGTCTGCTGACTCAGGTTCCATGATCTCGGTGGCATTCGGGTCCAGCCAATTGCTGAGCATGGTCCGTACATATTGCAGATCGTCCTCCGATAGATCGTAATACCATGTGCCACTGCGGGTTGCGCCTTCACCCTTCAGCATGTAGTTGCTGATCGTTGGCGCGCTGTCTTTCATATATAGGGACTCGGCAAAGTTCACGATGAAATCCGAGCTCATATTTGTTGTAAAATTCGATCCGGCAATTTTGATGACATCCGGAATTTTGGTCAGGTTTTTGACCTCCAACGCCCGGTTCATGAACGCGCTGAGGAAAATCCGGTGGCGCATTGTCCGGTTAAAATCGGAGTCTTCCCGGTATCTGACATAGCCAAGCGCTTCTTCGCCGCTATAGATGGGTTTATTTGCTTCCACAAACAGCTTCTCATGACTCTTGAGCTTGTTCTCGATATTTTTCTTAATTGGCAGCTCAACGCCGCCAACCGCATCGACAATATCCTTAAGTCCGTTAAAATTAATCGCGGCATAGAAGTCCACTTTGTTCCCCAGCAGATTCTCCACCGTATCCATCGCCATCTTGGCTTCGCCATGGGCATAGGCTGAATTAATCTTCGACTTCACATCCCGGCCGACAATCTCGGTATAGGAGTCTCGCGGAATGGACAGCAGCAGCACTTTGTTGTCTTCCGGACGCACAACGGAATAGATGATCGTATCCGAACGGCTTGGTTCGTTATCCCGTTGATCAATCCCCAGCAGCAGTAGAGAGAATGGGTCGGTGTGTTGTACCACAGGGACTTCTGCATTCTGATCCCCAACCGGCTTGTAGGAATCATCCAGTGCTTCCTTCACCGTATCTGAGGCAAATAGGTTAAATGCCAGCAGCACAAGTTGTTTTTGGTAGACATATCCGAGTCCTCCCAGCACGATCAGCACGCTTAGGGTAATGATTAGAGGTTTCTTCCACCTCTTCTTCGGTTTCTTCGGCTTCCGGCGGGTTAAATGTGCAGCACTGTTCTCCATCATATCTCCTTTAATAACGGGTTCTTAGAATCATTTAACTATATTAATAACACGTTTTCAATAGATTACGTTATAATCTGCTATACAAGAACGGACACAGAAGGAGCGATGAGGAATGGAATATCGACGTTTAGGCAACAGCGGCTTGCGTGTATCTGCACTTGGGCTCGGCACGAATGCTTTTGGTAAACGTGCAGATGACGCGGCTTCAACCCGCATTATTCATGCAGCATTGGATCAGGGAATCAACTTTATCGATACCGCCAACATCTACGCCGGAACCGAATCGGAACGGATTATTGGACAAGCTCTGGCAGGCAGACGGGAAAACGCTGTGCTTGCAACCAAGGCCGGACTTCCCCGGCATGATGGTCCGCATGGGCGGGGTTCCTCCCGCTATCATTTGCAGCAAGAACTGGAACAGAGCCTCCGGCGTCTGCAGACGGACTACGTGGATCTGTATCAGATCCACACATTTGATCCGCACACTCCGCTGGAGGAAACATTGCGAACGCTGGACGACATGGTCTCCTCCGGTAAAGTCCGCTATATCGGGGCTTCCAACTATGCAGCCTGGGAACTCATGAAAGCTCTCGGTATCAGTGACCTGAAGGGACATGTGCGCTATATTTCCACTCAAACCAGCTACTCCCTGGCAGACCGCACTCCAGAGCTTGAACTTGTACCGATGTGTCTTGATCAAGGCGTCGGAATTATCCCGTATTTCCCGCTTGCGGGCGGCATACTGACAGGCAAATATAACGGACAAGCAGGCATCCCTTCGGGCTCCCGAGCGGATACGGATCCATCCTTCAACCGGTTCCTGTTGGAGCATAATGTCAGATTAGGAGAGCAAGTAAGCGAAAAAGCGGCAGAATTCGGTTGCTCACCAAGTGTTCTTTCGCTCGCCTGGCTGCTGGCTCGCCCTGCCGTCTCAACCGTTATCGTTGGAGCCACGCGTACCGAGCAGCTGGAGCACAATCTGGCTAGTGTGAGCCTGGAGCTTACGCCGGACATGATCGCGGAGCTGGATCAACTTAGCGACTCGTTCCGTCTTGGCGAGCCGTTTGCCTCGTATCGACTGGAATAGAACTACAAAAAAACCTCCCGGCTCAGTGTCTGGGAGGTTTTCATTGTCTGTATGTAGAAGGAGGCGCCATTCATCTCACCTTACTTCGAGGGGGATATTTATATATAAAGTTCAATACCTTGTGGGATGAAGTGCACCGACTATTCCGATTTATTTTTGATAAACTCCCGCATAATGTCCATATACTCTTCCTTACGATCACTTACCAGGTCAAAGAATTGTCTGTCAGCCTCTTCCACAAGCAGAATTCCCTGATTGGCCAGCTCGGTGCCTTCCGGCGTTGTAGTAATAATGTTCGCACGGGTATCGGTCTGGTGGCGACTGCGATGGATCAATCCCCGCTTCTCAAGCGCTCGGAGAACCTGTGAGGTCACATTTACATCCACGTTAGCAAAATTCGCAAGCTGAACCTGCGTTACGCCTTTCCCTTCCGTATCTCTCTCATTCAGCCATAAGCAGCCATGCAAAAGTACAAATTGTGGCGGGGTTAACCCCAATGGATCAAGCACCCTGCGCACTTCCTTCTGCCACATCGTTGTAACCTGCCACAGCAGGTGTCCTGGACTTTCGTGTGCGTTTTTATACTGTGAACTCATCTCATTATTCCTCCATCACTGATGCCTTGGGACTTGTTGTATGCTGTGCATTGCAGAGATCATCCATTTGCTGACTGATCGTCAGCGTGAAGGGATGAACTGCTTCACCCATTGTCCGAATCCTTGCGGATTGCGGCTCTGGATCAGGACCGTACCCTCGCCTCTGAATCGGCATACCAGTCCTTCTCCACTGGTTACACTGGATAACCAGCCCTGCGATGCTTTTTCGATATGATACTCCATATATTGAGGCCAGGCAACCAGGTGCGCGTTATCCACAATGACTTCTTCTCCCGCTGCCAGATGAATGGCATGAATTGCACCATAGGAAGACAGAAATACCGTACCTTTCCCGCTGATCTCAATAATGAAGAAACCCTCTCCCGAGAAGAGTCCCTTCTTCAAATTTTGCATTTTACTATTTACCTGAATGCCTTCTGTCCCGGCCAGAAATCCATCCTTCTGCACATACAGCGAATAGGAGCCATCCAGTTCAACAGCCTTCACCCCCCCCATGGTGGAAGGGGACAGCAGAATCTCTGCAGGTCCTCCTGCAGCGGTTAACTCTTGAAAAAAGAACTTCTCCCCGCTGATCATTCTTCCGATTCCGGCAAACATGCCGCCTTCTGCAGATCCTTTCAGCTGAACCGTCGGCGTCATGGATACCATGGCGCCGCTCTCTGCCTTGAATCGCTCTCCACGCTGCAAGCGAACCTTGAGCATGGCAAAAGCACCCTCATGCAAAATCTCATAAATCATTGCTTGATCAGCTCCTTGTTTTCATCCGAATCGAAATGATTAAGTCCATTGTCCTCCAGCATCGCTGATTTGTCTCCGTACTCCTTCACGATGTGCTGCTCTCCCCAATTGCACAGTGCATTCAGAATCGGCTCCAGACTCCAGCCATATTCGCTGAGCTCATACTCGACCTTGGGCGGTACCTGATTATAGACGATCCGGTTAACGATCCCGTCATCCTCAAGCTCCCGGAGCTGCTGGGTTAACATCTTTTGGGTAATGGCGGGCATAATACGCTTAAGATCACTGGTGCGTTTTTTTCCGTGAGTGAGATGACAGAGAATGACACACTTCCACTTACCGCCAATCACCTCAAGCGTAGCCTCGACCGAGATATTGTATTTTTTTCTGTTCATTATATGCTTCCTCCCCTAATGATCTGACTAACTAACCATGCAGAGCTGTATAGGCACTAAAAAGTACGTATGGTACTAAAAAGTACGTACTATTCATTTTATACCGAATAATTCATAATAGCATTTGCCGGTACTTAAATCTACACTCGGGGAGTTGAGCAAGAAACATGGTACAAGATTCAAAACGCAGCACCTGGGCCCTACTCGCACTGGCGATTAGTGCATTTGCCATCGGTACCACTGAGTTTATCAGTGTTGGGCTGCTGCCCCTCATTGCGGGTGACCTGGGCATTTCCGTAACTACAGCGGGATTGACCGTTACTTTATATGCGCTCGGTGTAACCTTCGGGGCGCCCATCCTGACCTCATTAACTTCAACCGTGTCACGCAAGACACTGCTGATGGCCATCATGGTTGTTTTCATTGCAGGCAATACAATGGCCGCGCTATCCAGCGGCATTACAATGCTGCTTATAGCCCGGATTATTTCAGCCCTGTCGCATGGTGTATTTATGTCTATTGGTTCCACCATTGCAGCTGATCTCGTGCCAGCAAACCGCCGGGCCAGTGCCATTGCCATTATGTTCTCGGGCCTGACCATTGCTACCGTAACCGGGGTGCCTCTGGGTACGCTAATCGGTCAACACTTAGGCTGGCGTGCTGCCTTTGTTCTCATTGTTATTGTCGGCAT
>Ga0209463_1002062_pt1 | contig 11479 bp, 11 predicted proteins | sample AgamicMgSfrz_FD_187169 | JGI IMG/M metagenome (GOLD analysis project Ga0209463, IMG submission 187169) | Agave microbial communities from Guanajuato, Mexico - Mg.Sf.rz (SPAdes) (version 2) | ecosystem: Host-associated > Plants > Phyllosphere > Phylloplane/Leaf | place: Guanajuato, Mexico... | reverse complement strand
ACCATTGTCGGAACTGTAATGATCTTTGACAAGATCATAAATGAAGTCAAAATCGATTGCTTGATCTATTTTCCGTACAAGATGATCTTGAGGCACTAATTCATCTAAAGCCACTACTTCTAATTGATTTCGTCTTTCTTCTTCACGTTTGGATAACATGTTCATCCCCCACAGACTTGTGTTATTACTCTTATTATACAAAAAAGCTTGTAGACTTTGTCTACAAGCTGAAAGGTGCATAGCTGCACCTTTTTAGTGTTAAGAGAAGATCTTGTCGATTTGATTGATTTCCTCTTCTGTTAATTGAACATCGTTTGTTTTTAGGTTTTGCAGCACTTGATCTGCTCGTTTTGCCCCTGGAATAATAGCATCAATGCCATCCTGTGCTAAGAGCCAAGCGAGTGCGACGTGTGCTGTTTCTGCATTCTTTGATTGCGCAACGGCCTTCAGCTTGTCTACTTTTTCGAGATTTGAAAGGAATGCCTCGCCTTGGAAAAGCGGGTCCTTTGCTCGAATATCATCAAATGTCGCATCCTTTGTAAATTTCCCAGTCAGCAAGCCTGATGCCAATGGGAAATAAGGAATAAAGGAAATACCATGCTCAACGCAGTATGGAAGAAGATCCTGCTCTGCCTGACGTTTCAGCAGAGAATACTCCGACTGAAGCACGTCTAAGTAGCCATCTCGGTTAAAGGCTTGAAGCTGTTCAAAATCAAGGTTTGATGCACCGATTGCCCTGATTTTCCCTTCGTCCTTCAATTCCTTTAATGTGCCTGCTACTTCTTCGAGCGGCGTACGTCCATCCGGGAAATGCATATAGTACAAATCAATATAATCTGTTTGCAGTCGTTTCAGGCTATTTTCAACCTGTTCTCTTAAGAAATCACGGCTGTTATCAAGTTCAATTTGCCCGTTTACTTCCTTATGAGCCCCTTTTGTCGCAAGGACAAGCTTTTCTCTGCCGCCTCTTTTGGCAATGATCTCACCGATTAATTCCTCTGAACGGCCCAGCCCATAAATAAAAGCAGAATCTAAGAAATTGACACCTTGATCAAGAGCCGTCTCCACAAGCTCCCGTCCAGCATCCTCACTAAGATTCGGGAATAAATTATGCCCGCCTACTGCATTTGTACCAAGCCCTATCGGATTTACCTGTAAATCAGTTCGTCCAAGCGTTACCTTTTTCAAAAGCTCATCTCCCTTATCTACATAATCATCCTTATTTTCCCACGAATCATTTCCAACATTCAAGTATCCCGCTCTCTAAAATCAACCTGCAGGTGGACGCGGCGAAAATAGAAGATGCGTATGATGAAGATACACTCAAACGAAAAGGGGTTCTTCACATGACCATCCAAATTGTCATTATCATCGTCATCCTACTTTTAATGTCAGGCAGGGAAAAAGAAGTTCGTCCGATCAAACTTCTGATTGGGCCGATGATTTTATTAGGTATTCTTTCTTATTCATTCACTCAGCATGTTCAAATAACTGCTATGAGCTTGCTAGTGATGGCGGTCTTTGCATTCGCAGGTTTTGCAATCGGGCTATGGAGAGGTAAACTATATAAAGTAACATTTGATCAACAGTCAGGACGTATTACTGCCGCAAGCTCAATCTATGGAACCCTTCTTTTCATTGGGATCCTCCTGATTCGTATGGCAATTGGCTCATTTGTTCATGAAGGCGGTCATTCGCTGATAATCTTCGCAAATGCCCTGACATTGCTGCCAGTTGGAAGTATGCTTGGAATGCGTTTCGTCCTTTTAAAAAAATATATGTCCCTCAAAGCATCTGCATCCATTTAACTGACAGACAGGAGGTTTACACATGAATCTTCAGAAGCCACTCAAGCTTTTAGGTTAAATGAGACGAAAAGTCGTTTTAGGTCTTGTGTTGACCTATATGTATATTCAAATGTATGAGCCACTTTCTATAGACGAATTGGTGTTTCGCACCTTCGTCTATTTGGCGTTTCTTCTGTGTCTTTTCCTGAAAAACAAGCTTTCTCCTAAAAAGCAATTTTCCATGCTCTTCTTGATGTGGATACTGACACATCTCCTTTGGATCGTCACAGGACACCTGAAAGACAGTATCGGGCTCACCTTTCTTATGACCGGCTATATTGCTTTTCGTTTTTCAGAGGCTCATCACCCCTATTTATTTGGACTTGTCTTTCTGACCAGTGGTGTTAGTTATTACGTGAATGGCCTTTCTTGCAGCATGGTGATCACCCTCCCGTTATTCCAGCTGCTTGCGTATACCATTGTCTTGATCTCCAGAATGCGGCAGCGGGAACAGGAATTAAAGGAAGAACACTTCGGAGAACTCCAGCTGGTTCACCGTGAATTATCAGAAGCACATGAGAAATTGAAACAGGCTCATATCGAACTGGAAGAAGCGACGGTCCAGTCATTGCAATTTGCTGTGCTAGAAGAGAGAAACAGAATTGCAAGGGATTTACATGACAGCATTGGTCATCAATTAACGTCAATGATTGTGCAGCTGCAAGCTCTTCCCTACCGCTTAAAACAAGAAAAACCTGAACAGATGGCTCAAACGTTTCAGGAGCTGATCACCATTTCCAAAAACTGTCTCGCTGAGGTTCGTTCTGTTGTTCATCATATGGCGTCAGATGATGCAGGACTTGGACTTGCCGGACTCCGCAGCCTAGTGAAACAAGGAGAGACGGCTGGAAAGCTTACGCTTCATTTTCATACCGGTCAGCTCACATATAAAAAATGGCCGCTCGCTGTATCTGAACTGTTCTATCGTGTTTTACAAGAAGCAATCACCAATACGATCCGGCATGCTCAAGCGACCATGATGAGTATTACACTATCTAATAATGATAAAGAGCTCATCATGCACATTGAAGATGATGGATATTTAAGCGGCGGCAGCATATCATACGGGTTTGGTCTGTCAGGCATGAAAGCCCGCTGTGAGGCAGCAGGGGGCACACTCAAGACCTCTATTCGTGAGCCCCACGGCTTGTGTATACTTGTTCATATCCCAATCAAGGAGGATTCCCTTACATGAAAAACCCAATTTCAATTGGCATTGTTGATGATCAACCGCTGATCCGCCAAGGATTTCGTTATATCGCAAGCGCTCAAGAGGATATTGACGTCATATGGGAAGCGGAAGACGGTCAAGAAGCAGTAGAGCTTTGCTCTAGCCACAAACCAGATGTACTGCTGATGGATGTACAAATGCCTAAAATGGATGGTATCACAGCAACAGAGCACATTTTAAGTCAGCAGCCTGATATAAAAGTTGTCATTCTGACGACATTTGATACAGAAAAATATGTCTTTGACGGAATCCGTGCAGGGGCAGCCGGTTATTTGCTGAAGGACACATCGCCGGAGGAATTAATCGGGTCCATCCGAACCGCTTTTGCTGGAGAATCTGTATTTAAAACGGCAGCCTCTGAGCATTTGATGGCTCGGGCCCTTCAGCAGGAAAATAATGAGCACCCCTCTCATCTGCTCCATGAAACTTTTACAGAACGGGAACGCGATGTGCTGCAGCAAATGGCTTACGGTTTAAAGAATGAAGACATTGCTGATCAGTTATTTATTAGTATGAGTACGGTGAAGACTCATGTTCACCGCATTCTGCAGAAATTAAATGCACAAGATCGGACACAGGCTGTCGTCTTCGCTATTCGTCATCGCCTTGTGAAATGAAAACTACCTCTATTTCAAGACTTTTATACAAAAAACATTTAATACCCATGATAAATAGATAACTTAATTCTGCTTATATAGATATCATTGTTTTTGATAAGAAAATGATCAATTCTCAACATTAACAGGTGACATCCAATCGGATGTCGTCAATCAATATCACGAAATGTTTGTGAAAGATTTCAAGAGAAGTGCAGGCATATATGGAAAAGAAGTCAGTGACCGTGATATTGTATCCATGTACAAACGCATGCAAAATAATGAAGGATAAAGCGAAAGCGGAAACAAATGATCAAAAAAGACGCTGGTTCCTTGAAGGATGCCGCGTCTTTTTTGCTATTATACAGTCGTCTCTTGTTCTTCTTTGACCGCTTTTTCAATGTCTTTAAAACGGCTTGATACTGTAGACGCACTAATGCCATACTTTTTAGCAACTTGTGCTTGAGAAAGCGGGGCATCGCTTGCAAGCGAATGAATGTAGTATTCGATTCCCGCAGCAAATGACGCTGCTTTACGAATCACAGGTGATTTCTGATCACAGTAGGCTTTCCAAACCGTTAAAGCACCATCTGTCAGGCTTTGGTCACCGTGCTCCTTCATTCCGTCTTCAATCAGCTTAGCTGTTTCCAGCTGGACGTCACTTGCCCAGTCCATACGATCTGCTGATAGACCTGCATCGCCTTCTGTTTGAGCGAGTGTTTCTGATTCTTCTACTTCTTGTTTCGCAAACATACACTTCAGTACATCAGGGAATGATTCTCTCATAAATGTGCTGTTCGCCCCTCCATTTGCTTCATATGCGTCAACAAGCTGTCGAACTTGAAGAAGAAGAGTATCTGTAAACTCTTTCGCAAACATCGTATATTGAATGAAAAACTCTGCCTTTTCTTCAAATTGAACAGGAAAACCAAGCACGAGACTTCCCTTTTCAGGCAGTACTGTTTGATCAGGTTTTACATCTACTTCAACCATCTCAGCTGTTATCATATTCTCAAAGTAAAGAGACTCATCCGTTTTTTCATTTAATAAAAGCAATGATGGCTCCATGTCTGTCCAAGACTGGACCACTTGTCTTGTTTTCGGACGGGTAATATCCTCTGCTTTCTTTGTCAGGAATTCTTGGAAAATGGTCTCTTTCTGATCAGTTAATGGACGGAAGAAGATGCCCCATACACTCAAATGAAAAACTGAGATTTGTTGCGTTTCTTTATCCATATCTGCAAGGAAAGAAAACTCATTAATGAATTGATTGATCGCTCTCTGATGTTTAGAAAAAGCATAATTCATTAAATCCTTTTGAACTTGTACAGCTTCCTTAAACACAAGCTCAGACGTTTGTTCTCCGCCTGATTTTTGACCACAGCAATGTTTATATTTTTTTCCGCTTCCACATGGGCAGAGCGCATTTCGTTTAATTTTTCCCAAAATAAAACCTCCGACATTCTAGTCTAACCTCACTATTTTAACAAACGATTGCACAGGAGGGTTTTATTTTCAAGAAAAAAGAAAAATCTGAATGGTCAGTTAAATTATAAAGACACCTGAAGATCACAGAAAGACAGATTTTCTTCAGCTCATTCCTTCGAATAGCTGCTTTGCCTCAAAATAAAAGATTTGAACGAATTTCTTTGTATTGACTCTGCCCGTCGATCCTGCGGGAGAAGATGTCTTCTGCATTTCTTGCATTCTTTGGCTGACATCGGTAAAATCGAAAAATTTCGACGCGTAGTGCTCAAACTTAGGATTTGAGAAATCTGTTAATCCTAGTGAGGCAAAATGATTCAAGGAATGATGAATTGCTCTTCTAATCCGCTGCTCCGCCGCTTTCACTTCCCGCATCACCTCTACATCGGTTGCACCATGATCCAGTTTTCTTTCTGCTGTTTTGATAAACAGTTGCTTTAACGGCGGGAAATTGACCTCATGAGAATTGGCTGACTGTGTTTCATGTAAGTAGATAAGTATCTCCAATAAATCCTTAGAGCCGCTCTCACCGACAATTCCCAGCTCAGATAAGAGGAATTCCCCAGCCTCTTTCATCGTTCTTCTCTTCGCCTCAGCGCCCGCACCTTGAGAAATCACAGGCTCTAATGGCAGCACGTGGCGAAGAGAGGCTTGTATATCGTAAATCGATTTTTCCAGCTTGATACGCTCCATGACTTTTCGAATCACACTGACGATTTCAATGCGATTGACAGGCTTATGGATATAATATTCAATCCCTAGTTCATAGGCTTCTGCCATCATCTCTTTCGCTTCTACTTGGGAAATCATAATGACCTTGCCTTTGAATTCAGGGTGGATATGGCGAATGGTTTGAATGCCATCTCTAGCAGGCATTAAAAGATCAATCAAAAGAATGTCTACTTTCTTGAGGTTCAGTGAATGTGCCTCTAATCCAACTCCGTCACCCGCTTCATCTACGACCTCTCCCAAATCCTCATCCTCAATGATTTGACCTAAAATCGAGCGTATTGCACGATCATCATCTGCAATGAAGAATCGCATACACTCACCCTCTCTGTATTAAATTTTGTATAGGAAGGACAAGCAGAAAAGCTGTACCTTTTGTTTCTTTTGGTTCGATTTGAATATGTCCGCCAAGCTCTTGAACCAACTCTCTCACATAGGATAAGCCAATCCCAGTAGACGGCGTTCCAAATGCATCAAATTTGGAGGTATATCCTGGATCAAACACAATCTCTCTCATTTTTTTAGGAATACCTGGTCCATCATCTTCAATCCGAATCTCTATTTTATCATGACTTCCTTTCAATTCGAGCGAGATCATCCCAGTATCTTTTATTGCTTCGACTGCATTGGCCATTAAATTATTAATCAGCGATAAGAAAATAAACACATGATAATCATGCAGATGAATGCCCCTTATATCAGATGTAAAGGAGATGTTTTTCCCAAGAGATAGAGCATACTTCTCTTGAATCCGGATCACAATTTGAACGAGCTCTTCCGCCTTCATATAGTCTTGCATATTTTCCTTCGAAATCAGCTTTGAAAGCCCAGCATAAATACGCTGATTGTCCTTTTTCACTTCATGAATTTCTCCTGCGAGCTTTAACAGCTCCTGACTCAATTTTTTCCCTGCTTCGTGTTCATGCAGCAGACGGTAAAGCCGGTATGATTCCTGTGTAATATGCTCTGTATGTTTTAACGTTTTCTTTAAGTGCACCGTTTCTTCATATAAATTCGAAATGACCATCATCATATGCTCATTTTGTTTCATGATCTGCTTTTCTCTTGATTGCGCCTCATACAGCTTCATCATATTAAAGAAACTGATCACCACAAAGCTGTGAGCAAACGCAATGAGGAACATATCGTTCAGCTTTGATAAGGTCATCGTTGTATCAAACACTAAAAATTGTACAAACAGCTCGACAAAATCAGCAACTAATTCGATCATCAAACCGATGATCCCAATGAAAATAGAGCGCTGTTTAAAGCGTCCCGTACGGACAGCAAAAAACAGGAAAGCATAAGTGAAATAGAAAAAGAAGCTTGGGAATTGCTGATAAAATGAAGAAGCTAGATCGGCATTCTGCTGAATCAAATCTAAGCCTACCCGAAAAAGCACAATAGCTGCGCCTGTTAAAAATCCCGGCAATAGCGGTCTAGCTTTTCTTAAGAGTAATAAACAAAAGAAAAACGCAGGTGCGCCAAAGCTGATGCGAAACGTCTCATTCACAGGATAAAATTTCAGCTCTCCTGCAAGCGGCACAATGACTATCATAAAAATTAAAATGAATGCGTCCTTTTTGACAAGCTGATTTAAACTCAAATGACTGACATCCCTTCCCCTGTTTGCATAGCCACAGTATACAAGGAGACTCTTTTCTCCACAATGTGCAAAAAAATAATTTTCATGGCTTCTTTTATCTCCAAAATCCTCTTTTATGACTATTCTCCGGGGCAGCAAGGTGACCTTTCAGCTATTCAGTGTTTTGATCATTGACGACAATAATAAGAATTGTTTATACAATAATCGACAGACTGATTTTTATTTGTAAGTTTTTCTGTAGATTTACGTCAGATTGTGTAGTTTCTAAGGTAAATTGAATGAACAATTTTAGTGAAACTATATGTAAGCGTTTTCTTAAATTTCACTAAAAACCCTTTTTGTTTTTCCGCCGACAATACCTTCATTTAAACATATATTTAGGTGTAAAGGAGTGGTGCAAGCAGCGCATGACAAGTTCTTTGAAGAAGTGTAACATGTTTTCGTGCCTATTTGATCGCATTTTTTGTCATCCGCCAATTCAATAGGGTACTTTTTGATTTTTGATTGGAGGAATCGTATGAAAACAGCAATTTCTAAAAATAAACAACACGAATGCCAGGCTTCTGTTGATCAATGGGCAGAAGAAATACGTCCGTATTACACAAACGGGCAGAATGCTGGCTACATTCCAGCACTTGGAAAAGTGAATTCCTCTCAACTTGGTATCAACGTGATAGGCCCAGATGGATCATCTGTACGATATGGTGATTGGGACGTTCCCTTTACCCTGCAAAGTATCTCAAAAGTCATCAGCTTTATAGCTGCCTGTTTAGGAAGAGGCGTACCTTACGTCTTGGATCGGGTAGATGTAGAGCCAACTGGTGATGCATTTAATTCCATCTACCGTCTTGAGATGCATAAACCAGGGAAGCCCTTTAATCCAATGATTAATGCTGGAGCTATTACCGTATCTTCCATCCTTCCCGGAAAGACTTCTACAGAAAAGCTAGCATATATTTTCGATTTAATCGAAAACTTAATAGGAAAGCGTCCTTCTGTTAATGAAGAGGTTTATCAATCAGAATGGGCAACTGCGCATCGAAATCGGGCACTTGCTTATTATTTAAAAGAAACCAATTATTTAGAAGCGGATGTCGAGGACACGTTAGAAGTCTATTTAAAGCAATGTTCCATTGAGGTCACAACAGAGGACATTGCCTTGATTGGACTGATTATATCAAGGGATGGCTACCATCCCTTTAAACAAGTCCAAGTCATCCCAAAGGATATCGCCAGACTAACGAAGGCATTGATGCTGACATGCGGCATGTATAATGCGTCTGGGAATTTTGCTGCTTTCGTAGGCGTTCCAGCCAAAAGTGGCGTGTCTGGAGGCATTATGGCTTGCGTTCCGCCAAGCGCAAGAAGAGAGTTCCCGTTTCAGACAGGCTGCGGAATTGGCATTTACGGTCCCGCCATTGACGATTGCGGAAATAGTATTACCGGTGTCATGATGCTGAAAAAGCTCGCCAAAGAGTGGGATCTCAGTATTTTTTAAAAAGAACAGTGATGAATTCGAAGAGGTGATGTTATGAACGAAAAAGCTTTGCTATCTTATTTAACACATACAAATGATTTTATTTGGACTTATATTGTGATTGCTCTGTTACTTGGTGTTGGGGTGTACTTCACATATAGAACACGCTTCCTGCAAGTGAGAATGATCAAAGAAATGTTGCGCGTCCTGAAGGAAGGAAGAAAAGAAAAAGAGGGAATATCACCGTTCCAAGCATTTGCCATCAGTATGGCAGCACGTGTAGGGACAGGAAATATTACAGGGATTGCCATCGCTATTGCCATTGGCGGCCCTGGCGCAATCTTTTGGATGTGGATCGTAGCCATTATCGGATCTGCTTCAAGTTTCGTTGAAAGTACACTAGCTCAAGTATATAAAGTAAAAGACAAAACAGGCTTCCGCGGTGGGCCTGCTTATTACATGGAAAAAGGGTTAAACAAGCGCTGGATGGGGATTTTATTTGCGATCCTGATTACGATTTCTTTTGGAATCGTCTTTAATGCGGTTCAATCAAATACGATCACTGTCGCTTTTAAAAACTCATTTGGTTTAGACCGTTTAACCGTCGGTATTGTGATGGCTGTCATTTTTGCAGCGATCATTTTCAAAGGAATCCAAGCGATCGCAAAGGCTTCTGAATACATTGTCGTTGTGCTTGCGGTTGCTTATATCGGAATTGCGTTCTTTGTCATTGTCACAAATATCACGGAACTTCCTGGTGTCATCAGCACGATTGTGAAACACGCCTTCGGGTTTGAACAGTTCGCTGGCGGTACGCTAGGCGGTGCTTTATTACAAGGGATTAAACGCGGTCTCTTCTCAAATGAAGCTGGTATGGGTAGTGCACCTAACGCAGCAGCAACGGCTGTAACAAGCCACCCTGTTAAACAAGGATTAATCCAAGCATTCGGCGTGTTAACAGATACGTTAATTATTTGTACAAGCACTGCCTTCCTTGTTCTGTTTTCTGATGCGTATAAAACAACAAACCTGCAAGGAATTGAATTAACACAGGCTTCTCTTAGTCAGCACATTGGACCATGGGCCTCTGGCTTCCTTGCCATCATGATTTTCCTATTCGCGTTCAGTACATTGATCGGTAACTATTACTATGGGGAAACGAACATTGAATTCCTTGGAGCGAACAAAATTTGGCTGAACATCTATCGAATTGCCGTTATTGGAATGGTTCTGTTCGGTGCGGTTGCCACTGTTCCTCTCGTTTGGGGTCTAGCCGATCTCTTCATGGGACTCATGGTCATCGTCAACCTCATCGCCATTACCATGCTGTCTAAGGTCGCCTTCGCAGCACTGAAGGATTACATGAAACAGAAAAAAGAAGGCAAAGATCCTGTTTTCTATAAAAATGCCGTTCCAAACAATGAAAAAATTGAATGCTGGGACGATGAACCTGCTGCATTGAAAAAGAATCAAATTGGATAAATCAAAAAGCTCTGGTCGTCTGATCAGAGCTTTTTCTTTATGTCAAGAATTCGAGTATGAGCTTGTTTACAAATTCTGGTTTTTCATGATTGATCCAATGAGAGGCATCATCGACAAAGATCAGCTGGCCATTTGGACAGATTTTAATCGTTTCCTTCGCCAGCTTTCTGCTTAAAAATTTGTCCTCCATCCCCCAGATCATGCGAACAGGAACGAGAATTCGTTTGGAAATTGGCTTTTCAAAGCCGCCTTTTTTGATGGCTCGGTACCAATTCAGCATTGAGGTCAAGGCGCCTGGCTGCGTCCAAGCGAGCTTGTAGCTTGAGACATCTTCCTTCGTGAACAAATGTGGTCTTGCCGAGAGCCCAATGGCTTCATCCAGCTTTTGAAAATGATTTTCTTGAAGTGCCGCCTCTGGAGCATTCGGAAGCTGAAAAAAAGCAATATAAGAGCTTTTCTTCCACTGCGGCGGATAAAAAGGAAGAACCTTCATCATCACCCGCGGATGCGGCATATTGATAATGATTAATTTCTCGACATATTGAGAACGAGTTGAAGCCAAATGCCAAGCAACAGCTCCTCCCCAGTCATGTCCGCCAACAATCGCCTTTTGGTTCGGGCTCAGCGTCTTGATCAAACCCACAATATCATCTCTCAGTTGATCTAATACGTAGGATTCGACTCCTTCTGGCTTGTCACTTAAATGGTAGCCTCTTTGATCAGGAACGACAACACGATAGCCTGCCTCAGCCAAGGGGATGATTTGATTTTTCCAGCCGTACCAAAACTCAGGAAACCCGTGGAGCAGCACAAGCAGCGGGCCATTTTCCGGTCCAGCCATTGCTGTATGAAGTGTTACACCATTTGTTTGGATTGATTGAAACTCAATTTGTTCCATTCCTTTGCCACCCTTCTCCTTGTCCTTTTATTCTTCCAACATAGCATATTTTCCATTTTTCAGAAAATAAAAACACTCACAAAAAAACCTTCACCAGTGTGAAGGTTTCAGCTTGTAGACAAAGTCTA
>Ga0209463_1002061_pt1 | contig 11480 bp, 11 predicted proteins | sample AgamicMgSfrz_FD_187169 | JGI IMG/M metagenome (GOLD analysis project Ga0209463, IMG submission 187169) | Agave microbial communities from Guanajuato, Mexico - Mg.Sf.rz (SPAdes) (version 2) | ecosystem: Host-associated > Plants > Phyllosphere > Phylloplane/Leaf | place: Guanajuato, Mexico... | reverse complement strand
GATCCCGAAACCCTTTGATCCCCGGCTGATTGTTAAAATAGCTCCTGCGGTGGCGAAAGCGGCAATGGATTCGGGCGTGGCGACCCGGCCCATCAGCGATTTCGACGCCTATCGTGAAAAGCTGACCGAGTTTGTTTATAAAACCAATCTGTTTATGAAGCCGGTTTTTGCCCAGGCGCGTAAAGAGCCGAAGCGGGTGGTACTGGCGGAAGGCGAAGAGGCGCGCGTGCTGCACGCCACGCAGGAACTGGTGACGCTGGGGCTGGCAAAGCCGATTTTGATTGGACGTCCTAATGTCATTGAGATGCGTCTGCAAAAGCTTGGCCTGAAGATTGAGGCCGGCAAAGATTTTGAAGTGGTCAATAATGAATCGGATCCGCGCTTTAAGGCGTACTGGAGCGAATATCATCAGATGATGAAGCGGCGCGGCGTGTCGCCTGAGCAGGCGCAGCGCGCGGTTATCGGTAATCCCACGCTGATCGGCGCCATTATGGTGCATCGCGGCGAGGCGGACGCCATGATTTGCGGCACCATCGGCGATTATCAGGAACATTATGAAATCGTTGAGCGGGTGTTCGGCTTCCGGCCCGGCATTAATGTCGCAGGCGCGATGAACGCTTTGCTGCTGCCGAGCGGCAATACTTTTATTGCCGATACCTATGTTAATGAAAATCCCACGCCGGAGCAGTTGGCGGAGCTGACGATTATGGCGGCGGAAACGGTGCGGCGCTTTGGCATTGAGCCGAAGGTGGCGCTGCTGTCGCACTCCAGTTTCGGTACGTCGGATGCGCCAGCGGCGCGTAAGATGCGCGAGACGCTGGCATTGGTGAACGCGCGTGCGCCGGAGCTGGAGATTGATGGTGAAATGCATGGCGACGCCGCGCTGGTTGAAAGTATTCGGCAGGATTTGATGCCGGACAGCCCGCTGAAAGGCTCGGCTAACGTGTTGATTATGCCGAACGTGGAGGCGGCGCGAATCAGCTATAACCTGCTGCGCGTTTCCTGTTCGGAAGGGGTGACGGTCGGCCCGGTGCTGATGGGGATCGCCAAACCGGTTCACGTACTGACGCCTGTTTCTTCGGTGCGGCGCATTGTGAATATGGTGGCGCTGGCGGTGGTGGAGGCGCAGACGCAGCCGCTTTAACGGCAGATGTAAGCGTCTACAAGTTGTTTAACGCTGAACTAAGCCTTTTAACTGTCAAACGGCTCCTGGCCTGACAGTGGGGAGCCTGCACAGGGAGTCCAGTCCGATCGTAAAGACGCAAAATGCCATCCCTGGCCGCTCGGCCCGCGCCTTCCGAGGCCGCGGGACGCTTTACTCTTCGGCCTGGACTCCCGTGCAGTAGGCTGCGGAGCTGTCTGTAAGTTATCAGGGAACCGGTTTGAATGTCCGTGCCATTTTGGGCCGCGGGACGCTTTACTCTTCGGCCTGGACTCCCCGTGCAGTAGGCTGCGGAGTCGTTTGTGAGTAGTCAGTGAATCAGCCCGAACATCTGTGCAGGTACTTGAGTATCAGGCTCGTTTGAGCGGCTGAGTCCCCTGGAAGCAGTCAGTGAATCAGCCCGAACATCCGGTGCTGCGGTGACGGGTTTTGCCTTCAATCCGCCAGCCAGTCTTTAACCGGCAGGAAATCGCGACAGAGCGCCGCCTCCGGGGAATCGGGCTCCGGCTGATAATCATATTCCCAGCGCACCAGCGGCGGCATTGACATCAGAATCGATTCGGTACGTCCTCCGGTTTGCAGACCAAACAGCGTCCCGCGATCCCAGACCAGGTTAAATTCCACATAGCGTCCGCGCCGGTAAAGCTGAAACTGACGCTCGCGCTCGCCCCAGGGCGTGCCTTTACGGCGCTGTACAATCGGCAAATAACCGTCGAGAAAGCCTTGTCCGACTGCGCGCGTAAAGGCAAAGCAGCGATCGAAATCGGGCGTGTTGAGATCGTCGAAAAACAGTCCGCCAATGCCGCGCTGCTCGTTGCGGTGTTTCAGACAGAAATAATCGTCGCACCATTTTTTATAACGCGCGTAAACGTCGTCGCCAAACGGCTGGCACAGATCAAATGCGGTTTGATGCCAGTGAAGCGCATCCTCTTCAAAGCCGTAAAACGGCGTCAGGTCAAAGCCGCCGCCAAACCACCAGACCGGATCGGCGCCCGGCTTTTCCGCAATAAAAAAGCGCACGTTGGCGTGGCTGGTTGGTATGTAAGGATTTTCAGGATGGATCACCAGCGAGACGCCCAGCGCTTCAAAGCTGCGTCCGGCCAGCTCCGGGCGATGCGCGGTAGCGGAGGCGGGCATCATATCGCCATGTACGTGAGAGAAATTGACGCCCGCCTGCTCAAACACCGCGCCCTGACGCATTACGCGGCTGCGACCGCCGCCGCCGTCGGGACGCGTCCAGCTGTCCTGCTGAAACTGACCGGCGCTGTCCGCCAGTTCCAGCTGCTGACAAATCTCATCCTGCAGCGCCAGCAGAAAGGCTTTTACCTGTTCAATATTGGGAGCATTCATATTCGCTTCACTGTTTGATAAAAAAGGCCCACCTGCGGGCCTTTGCTTCAGATCAGAGAGTATACCTAACCAGGACGATGATTGCGGCGGTCAAATTCGGCAAAAAAGCTGACGATGCCGTCGGCAATGGCGCCGGCGATTTTTTGCCGGAAAGCGGTGGTGCCCAACAGGCGCTCTTCGGCGGGATTGGTAATAAAAGAGGTTTCCACCAGCACCGACGGGATTGACGGCGATTTCAGCACGGCGAAAGCGGCCTGTTCGGTATGCTGGCTGTGCAGGTGATGCACCGGGCGGATCTGCTGCAAAATATGGCTGCCCGGCGTCAGGCTGGCTGTTTCAGGCTTTTACCATTTATTTCAATGAAATCATCACGCGTAGTGAATTTTTTTCCCGCCGGATGCGCCGCGAGGGTTGCGCCATCGGAAGAATGCGTGATAATCAGCGAATTGTGAGTAACATCTGAGAAAAATTCATGGAAATCCGCGCATTCCGCCAGGAAGACTTCGAGGAAGTCATTACGCTTTGGGAACGTTGCGACCTGCTGCGTCCCTGGAACGATCCTGAAATGGATATTGAGCGTAAATTAAATCACGATCCTGACCTGTTTCTGGTGGCGGTAGTGGGTGGCGAGATCGTCGGCACCTTAATGGGCGGCTACGATGGTCATCGCGGCTCCGTCTATTATCTCGGCGTGCATCCTGACTACCGCGGTCGTGGTTTTGCCAATGCGCTGCTTAACCGCCTTGAGAAAAAGCTGATTGCGCGCGGCTGCCCTAAAATTAACCTGATCGTGCGTGAAGAGAACGATGTGGTGATCGGTTTTTACGAAAAGCTGGATTACGAAATGCAGGATGCCGTTTGTCTGGGCAAACGTCTGATTGAAGATCGTGAGTATTAACCTTGCCTGGCCGTGGCGACGCGGCTGATGAATTCCCGCATGATGCCTTTCACGCCCGACGATTATGACAGCAAAGGACAGCTGCGCCTGCCGCTGCTGTTCTGGCTGATCCTGCTGCTGCAGGCGCGCACCTGGGTGCTGTTTATCATGGCTGGCGCGTCGCGACAGCAGGGCGCTGAGCTGCTTGAGCTTTTCTATCCTGATACGCATATCTTCTGGCTGGGCATGGCGCTGGGCGTTCCGGCGGCGGTCGGGCTGCTGCTCACCGGCTATCGCCAGCGCTGGCCCGCGCTCTGGTGCGCCTGGCGCTGGGTACTGTGCGCCAGCCTGCTGCTGAACCTGGCGCTGATGCTGTGGCAAAGCGGACAGGAAGGCGATCTCTTCTCGTCTGCGCTGTGGCTGCCCGCGCTCTTCGATCTGCTGGCGCTGCTGTGGCTGCTGTTCAGCTGTCGCCTGCGTGCCTGCTTTGACGCTCAGCTAAATCGGGCGGAATAAAACTTTTTGCGCTTATGGGACTCCAACCCCCGGAAAACGTCGCGTCATCACTACAGGAGCTGCAATGAAATCACTACGTCCGGCATTGATTGTCGCTACTTTATTACTGGCGGGCTGCGCCAGTAACGGCTCGCAACAGAGCGAATCAAGCTGGTGGAACCCGCTTGACTGGTCATGGTCAACGCTGTGGCCCGGCAACTGGTTCGGATCGTCGCTGATCGTCAGCGAGCAGGGCGTGGGCGCGATTAACGGCACGACGCCGTTGCAGGAAGCGGCCCTTAACGCGGGGCTAAACGGCGATTACCGGCTACGCCAGGGGATGCGCAGCGAGCAGGGCGAAGTGGTCAGCTTCTGGCAGGCGCTGACCGATAAAGAGGTGAAGCTGACCTTCAGCGGCAAAGAGACGGTCGGTCGCATCGAAGTTAGCGATCCCGCCATTACCAGTGCCGACGGCACCCGTATCGGCGATGTGTTCAGCGAACGTTATCAGAAAGCTTTCGGCCACTGCCAGGCGGCCACCGGCGACGCAACTTCCGCTGTGCTTTGCAAGGCGCCGGACAGCCAGCACATCAGCTATCTCTATCAGGGTAAATGGGCTGGTCCCCAGGGGCTGATCCCACCGGATGATGTCCTGAAAAACTGGCAGGTCAGCAAAATTATCTGGCAGCGTTAAGCTAAAAGATTGACGGCGGCCCCCCTGGCCGCCGTGGCTTTCCGGTATGATTCAGTCTCTTTTTCGAACCGAATTATTCCCGGAGTAGCACCGCATGTCTCAGCATCAAAGCGGTATTTTGCCCGAACACAGCCGTTTTGCTATCTGGCTGGAAGCCACCGTTCAGGGCGACCTGAACAGCCTTCGCCAGGGCGTCAAAGCTTTTCACCAACAGTTAACGCAGCTCAGGCGCGCTATCCAGACGCGGCGCTGGGCGCGGTCGTTGCCTTTGGCAACGCGCTGTGGCGCGATCTGCAGCTGGCTGACAGCGCGCCGGAGCTGAAAGATTTTCAGCCGCTGGGTAAAAATATGGCGCCTGCCACCCAGCGCGATCTACTGATCCATATTCAATCTTTGCGTCACGATGTGAACTTTACGCTGGCACAGGTCGCGCTGGCGGCGTTTGGTCCGTCGGTGCGCATTGAAGAGGAGACGCACGGCTTCCGCTGGACGGAGGATCGCGACCTTTCTGGCTTTATTGACGGCACGGAAAACCCGCAGGGCGAACAGCGTCAGCAGGTGGCGATTATCGCCAACGGCATTGATGCCGGCGGCAGCTATGTGTTTACCCAGCGCTGGGAACATAATTTAGCGCAGCTGCAGCGTCTGCCGGTGGAAAAGCAGGAGCAGATAATAGGACGCACCAAATTCAGCAATGAAGAGCTGGAAGGCGATGCCCGCCCTGCGACGTCACACGTCAGCCGTGTCGATTTGAAAGAGAACGGCAAGGGGTTAAAAATTCTGCGCCAGAGCCTGCCCTATGGCACAGCCAGCGGCACCAACGGCCTCTATTTTATCGCTTACTGCGCCACGCTTTATAATATTGAACAGCAGCTGCTAAGCATGTTTGGCGAGCGCGACGGCAAATTCGACGCCATGCTGCGCTTTACCAAACCGGTGAGCGGCGCCTGGTGGTTCGCGCCGTCGGTGGATGCGCTGTTAGCGCTGTAAATCTGGGGCGATATGGCCACATATCGCCCGTTTTTCCCGCTTTTTTTGTCCGCATCGCCTTTGTCGTTTTTCGCCGAAGTTTTGCCGGACGCTTATGCTTTTTTCTGCTTTCAAATCAACAAACGATATATAAAACCGTTACAGCTTTGCGCTGAGTTATAAATACACTGAGCATACGGTGGTATGAGCCGGATCAAGACTCAGGGTGTGAAATGACCTTTCCCGTAGCGAAAAAGCTTTTCAGCGGTGCGGCGCTCTCTTTGCTGCTGGCTGCTGGTGCGCAGGCAACTGAGCTGTTAAACAGCTCTTATGATGTGTCACGCGAACTCTTTACGGCGTTGAATGCTCCCTTTATCAAGCAGTGGGATGAAAAACACCCCGACGATAAGCTCACGATTCGCCAGTCTCATGCTGGTTCCTCAAAACAGGCGCTGGCGATCCTTCAGGGCCTGAAGGCCGATGTGGTGACCTATAACCAGGTGACCGATGTGCAGATTCTGCACGATCGCGGCAAATTACTGCCTGCCGACTGGCAAAAGCGCCTGCCGAACAACAGTTCGCCTTTTTATTCCACCATGGCGTTTCTGGTGCGCAAAGGTAATCCGAAGCAGATCCATAGCTGGAACGACCTGGTCCGCAGCGACGTAAAGCTGATTTTCCCGAACCCAAAAACCTCCGGAAATGGCCGCTATACCTGGCTGGCGGCGTGGGGCGCAGCGGAGAAGGCGAACGGCGGCGATCGGGCGAAAACCGGACGGTTTATGACGCAGCTGCTGAAGAACGTTGAAGTGATGGATACTGGCGGGCGCGGCGCGACCACCACTTTCGTTGAGCGCGGCCTCGGTGATGTGCTGATCAGTTTCGAGTCGGAAGTGAATAATATTCGTAACCAGTACGCCAAAGCGGGCTACGAAGTGGTGGTGCCGGAAACCAATATTCTGGCGGAGTTCCCGGTCGCCTGGCTGGATAAAAACGTCGCCCGCAACAAGAGCGAAGCGGCGGCGAAAGACTATCTCAACTATCTCTACACGCCTGCAGCGCAGCAGATTATGACGCAATACTACTATCGGGTGAACAATCCACAGCTGATGCAGCAGGCCGGTTTTCCTCAGACCGATCTGTTCCGCGTTGAAGATCGCTTCGGCAGCTGGGAGCAGATTATGAAAACCCATTTCGCCAACGGCGGCGAACTGGACAAGTTGTTAGCGGCGGGGCGTGGTTAATGTTTGCAGCAAGTAGTAAGCGCGTGCTTCCGGGCTTTGGCATCAGCCTCGGCAGCAGCCTGTTTTTTACCTGTCTGATTCTGCTGTTGCCGATGAGCGCGTTGCTGATGCAGCTGGCGCAGATGTCGCTGGCGCAGTATTGGGAAGTGATTACTAACCCGCAGGTGGTGGCTGCCTACAAGGTAACGCTGTTGTCGGCGGCTGTGGCTTCGCTGTTTAACGCCGTTTTCGGCATGCTGATGGCCTGGATCCTGACGCGCTATCGCTTTCCCGGCCGTGCGCTGCTGGACGGGCTGATGGATCTTCCTTTTGCGCTGCCGACGGCGGTTGCCGGTCTGACGCTGGCCGGACTGTTCTCGGTTAACGGCTGGTACGGTCAGTGGCTGGCGCAGTTCGATATTAAAGTTTCCTATACCTGGCTGGGCATCGCCGTGGCGATGGCCTTTACCAGCATCCCGTTTGTGGTGCGCACCGTACAGCCGGTGCTGGAAGAGCTGGGGCCGGAGTATGAAGAAGCGGCCCAAACGCTGGGCGCGACGCCGTGGCAAAGTTTCCGTCGCGTCGTGCTGCCGGAAGTAGCGCCAGCGCTGCTGGCGGGCACCGCGCTCTCTTTTACCCGCAGCCTGGGTGAGTTCGGCGCGGTGATCTTTATCGCGGGCAATATCGCCTGGAAAACGGAGGTCACCTCATTGATGATTTTTATCCGTTTGCAGGAGTTCGATTATCCGGCGGCCAGCGCCATTGCCTCAGTCATTCTGGCCGCCTCTCTGCTGCTGCTGTTTGCGATTAACACCCTGCAGAGCCGCTTTGGCCGCCGCCTGGGAGGTCACTGATGACCGATGTAACCCAACTGAACGGCGTAGAGCGCCAGCGGATTAACTGGGGCAAATGGCTGCTGATCGCCGTCGGCGTGCTGGTTTCGTTTTTACTGCTGGTGGTGCCGCTGCTCGCCATCTTTACCGAAGCGCTGGCGCAGGGCCTGGTTGCGGCGCTGAGCAATCTCAGCGATGGCGACATGCTGCACGCTATCTGGCTGACGGTGCTGGTGGCGCTGATTACCGTACCGGTTAACCTGGTGTTCGGCACGCTGCTGGCCTGGCTGGTAACGCGCTTTACCTTTCCGGGCCGTCAGCTGCTGCTGACGCTGTTCGACATTCCCTTTGCGGTATCGCCGGTAGTGGCCGGTCTGATCTATCTGCTGTTCTGGGGCGTTAACGGGCCGGTGGGCGGCTGGCTGGATGCGCATGCTATTCAGCTGATGTTCTCCTGGCCGGGCATTGTGATGGCGACAGTCTTTGTGACCTGTCCGTTTGTGGTGCGCGAGCTGGTGCCGGTGATGCTCAGTCAGGGCAGTCATGAAGATGAAGCGGCGGTGCTGTTAGGCGCCTCCGGCTGGCAGATGTTTCGTCGCGTTACGCTGCCAAACATCCGCTGGGCGCTGCTGTATGGCGTGGTGCTGACCAATGCGCGCGCCATCGGCGAGTTTGGTGCGGTCTCGGTAGTATCGGGATCGATTCGCGGCGAGACCTATACCTTGCCGTTACAGGTTGAATTACTGCATCAGGACTATAACAGCGTGGGCGCCTTTACCGCCGCCGCGCTGCTGACTCTGATGGCGATAGTGACACTGTTTCTGAAAAGCGCGCTGCAATGGCGATTAGAGAACCAGCAGAAGCGTTTACAGCAGGAGGAAAATCATGAGCATTGAGATTAATCAGATCAATAAATCTTTTGGCCGTACGCGGGTGCTTAATGACATCTCGCTGGATATTCCTTCTGGTCAGATGGTGGCGCTGCTGGGGCCGTCCGGCTCCGGTAAGACTACGCTGCTGCGCATTATTGCCGGGCTGGAACATCAGAACAGCGGGCAGATCCGCTTTCATGATAAAGATGTCAGCCGCCTGCATGCGCGCGATCGCCAGGTCGGCTTTGTTTTCCAGCATTATGCGCTGTTTCGTCATATGACGGTGTTCGACAATATCGCTTTTGGCCTGACGGTTCTGCCTAAGCGCGAACGGCCTTCCGCCGCCGCCATTAAGCAGAAGGTGACGCAGCTGCTGGAGATGGTACAGCTGGCGCATCTGGCGAACCGCTATCCGGCTCAGCTTTCCGGCGGCCAGAAACAGCGCGTGGCGCTGGCGCGCGCGCTGGCGGTCGAACCGCAGATTTTGCTGCTGGATGAGCCTTTCGGCGCGCTGGACGCCCAGGTACGTAAAGAGCTGCGCCGCTGGCTGCGCCAGCTGCACGAGGAGCTGAAGTTCACCAGCGTTTTCGTTACCCACGATCAGGAAGAGGCGATGGAAGTGGCCGATCGGGTGGTGGTGATGAGCCAGGGCAATATCGAACAGGTCGGTACGCCGGATGAAGTGTGGCGTGAACCGGGCAGCCGTTTTGTGCTGGAGTTCCTTGGCGAGGTAAACCGTTTCGATGCGGAGGTTCACGGTTCGCAGTTCCACGTCGGCGCGCACCACTGGCCGTTGGGCTACACGCCAGCGCAGCAGGGCGCGGTCGAGCTTTTCCTGCGTCCCTGGGAAATTGATGTCAGCCGTCACAGCAGCCTGGAAACGCCGCTGTCGGTGCAGGTGCTGGAAGTCAGCCCGCGTGGCCATTTCTGGCAGCTGGTTGTACAGCCCGTCGGCTGGCAGGCTGAACCTTTCAGCCTGGTGTTTGATGTCGATCAGGCTGCGCCGCAGCGCGGCGAGCGTCTCTGTGTCGGTCTGCAGCAGGCGCGTCTCTATCAGGGAAATACCCCGCTGCGCACGGTTGCCTTTGCCGAAAGCGCCTGATATTTTCTGACTCCTCTTACTCTGTTTGGGCGGGATATTCCCGCCCGCACGCTTTTGCCTGCCGGGAATCAAACCGTGACGACTCTGGAAACCACTATCGGCAATACGCCGTTAATTAAACTACAGCGCCTGGGGCCAGCCAACGGCAGTGAAATCTGGCTGAAACTGGAAGGAAATAATCCAGGTGGATCGGTGAAGGATCGGGCGGCGCTGTCGATGATCCAGCATGCGGAACAGCGCGGTGAAATCACGCCCGGCGATCTGCTGATCGAGGCGACCAGCGGCAACACCGGCATTGCGCTGGCGATGATCGCGGCGATGAAAGGATATCGCCTGAAGTTGCTGATGCCGGACAACATGAGCCAGGAGCGTCAGGCGGCGATGCGCGCCTATGGCGCCGAGCTGCTGCTGGTCAGCCGCGAGCAGGGCATGGAGGGCGCGCGCGAGATGGCGCAGGCGATGGCGGCGCGTGGCGAAGGCAAGGTGCTGGATCAGTTTAATAATCCTGATAATCCGCTGGGCCACTACGCCACCACCGGCCCGGAAATTTGGCAGCAAAGCGCCGGCAAACTGACGCATTTTGTTTCCAGCATGGGCACCACCGGCACTATTACCGGCGTCGGGCGCTATCTGAAAGAGCAAAATCCGCAGGTGCAAATTATCGGGCTGCAGCCAGAAGAAGGCAGCAGCATTCCGGGCATTCGCCGCTGGCCTGCCGCCTGGATGCCGGGCATCTGGCGTCCTGAGTTAGTCGATCGCATTATCGATATGGCGCAGACCGAAGCGGAAGAGACGATGCGCCAGCTGGCGCGGCGTGAAGGGATATTTTGCGGCGTAAGTTCTGGCGGCGCGGTCGCGGGCGCGATCCGCGTTGCGACGGAGCATCCCGGCAGCGTCGTGGTGGCGATTATCTGCGATCGCGGCGACCGCTATCTTTCCACCGGCGTTTATCAGTAACGCGGGCGCGTAGCAATCTGGCAAACAATCGCTGAACTTACGGTGCGGGGAGTGCAGGCAGAAGAGTAAAGCGTCCCGCGCCAGGGACGGCGCGGGCCGAGCCGTCATGGATGACGTTTTTGCGTTTTTACGATCGGCCTGCACTCCCCGCACGGGCACTGATTTATGCACTCTCCGCGCCCTGGGTTGGGCAATCTGCTGCTCCTGCACAGGCACTGGGCCGGTTATTCGCTTTCCAGCGCATGAATTGGATCGAGTCGCGCCGCGCGCCGCGCCGGGAAGAAACCGAATATCACGCCGATCAGGCTGGAGCAGACAAAGGCCGCCACAATCGAGAAGGGCGAATAGATCATGCTGAAGCTGGTGGTGGTCTGCGCCAGAATAATGCCCGGCACCAGCGACAGCAGCACGCCGATAATCCCGCCGGTCAGACAAACCAGCACCGCCTCAATTAAAAACTGCTGCATAATATCGCTGGCACGCGCGCCGACCGCCATACGGACGCCGATTTCCCGGGTTCGTTCGGTTACCGATACCAGCATAATATTCATCACGCCAATGCCGCCTACCAGCAGGGAGATCAGGGCAATCATCGCCACCAGCAGCGTCATGGTATCAGTGGTGCGCTCAATGGTCTGGCGGATGCTGTCGGTATTCAGAATAAAGAAATCTTTGCCGTTGTGACGCTGCGTCAGCAAACGCGTAACGCCCTGTTCCGCCAGATCCAGATCGACATTATCCCGTACCCGTACGGTAATGCCGCTAAGCCAGGTCTGTCCGACCATTCGTTTCATTACCGTGGTATAAGGCACCCAGAGATTAAGGTTGCTGTCGCTGCCGAAGCTGCTCTGGCGCGTGGCCACGCCGATAATGCGTACCGGCATATTGCCCAGAATCACCACCTGGCCCAGCGGATCCTCGCCGTTGGGAAACAGTTTTTTTAGCG
>Ga0209463_1002060_pt1 | contig 11481 bp, 12 predicted proteins | sample AgamicMgSfrz_FD_187169 | JGI IMG/M metagenome (GOLD analysis project Ga0209463, IMG submission 187169) | Agave microbial communities from Guanajuato, Mexico - Mg.Sf.rz (SPAdes) (version 2) | ecosystem: Host-associated > Plants > Phyllosphere > Phylloplane/Leaf | place: Guanajuato, Mexico... | reverse complement strand
ATAATCTCATTCGTTCGGAGGGAACTATGTTACAAAAATTCGGTTTCTCACAATATGAAAGCCAAGCTTATGAAGTTGTCGTATCAAGCAATGAACCATTAGATGCTACAACAATTGTGAAGCATTCAGGTGTTCCAAAAGCAAAAATATATGAAGTACTAGCACGCCTAATCGATAAAGGAATGGTAATGGATTCTGTTTCAGAAAAGAAAAAATTGTATACAGCATTACCACTAAAGCTAGCAATTGAAAAATTAACGACAGAATTTCAATCAAATATTAAGGAACTGGAAACAAATATATCAAAAAAATCATTTACAGATGACCGTGTTTGGAGCTTAAAGATGCAATCTTCTATTCGAGTTCAAAGTAAAGAACTCATTGAAAGTGCAAAAGAATCAATCCGTATTTCAGCTTGGAATGATACTCTTTTAGAATATCTTCCTTTACTAGAACAAAAAGCAAAACAAGGTGTTCAAATTGAATCCCTTATTGTTGGAGAAGTAGAAACAGACTTAGAAAACATGCATTTTCTAATCCCAGCTGAAGAACCTAATGCATTAGAGCGCTACTTGCTACTCATCGTTGACGATCGTGAAATTTTATTTGCTGGCGTAGAACAAGAGTCATGGCAAGCGATGAAAACAATGTCACAACCTTTCGTAAAGTTCTTTACAGAATTTTTCTATCATGACGTTGCACTTGCAAAGATTACCCAGAAACACCATGACCTCTTTATGGAAGATGAGGAAATTAAGAGTTTGTTAATGAAATTAAGATACTAATTAAATAATAAAAAGGAGTCTAGTTTTTCACTTAGACTCCTTTTCGTTTTGTTCCTTTATCTCCATCAACAGCTCAATGATTTTCTCATTTTGCTCTACCTGTTTCTCTGAATTTTTATAGATGAAACGAACCCATCTAAGTGCAAGAATAATAAGAAACAAAGGGAGCATTGAAATTAGAAGACCAATAATTGAAAAATTCGTATACATATACCTCACCTCGCTATACACCCTTTCTCCATTTCTCTACTAAAACCTGCAATTTTTTACAAATAAAAAAAGAACCTATCAAACGATAGATTCTTCTTTCGCAAACTGAGTAGAGCGTCCTCTCGTAATCGAGAAAATCGCGCAAAGCAGTGCTAATATAATAAAGCCACCGCCTACCCAAGCGTTATATATAACAGATGATTTTTCAATAACAACTCCGCCTACTGTTGAACCGAGTGCAATTCCTAAATGAAGCGCAGAGTTATTTAAACCTTGCTGGATACCAGCTGATTCCGGTGCAATTTCAATTAAATAATTTTGCTGTGCTGGTGAAATCGCCCAGCTCAGCATACTCCAAAGTCCCATCATAATGATGAAGAGTGGGAATGAGAATGTCATTAATGGCAACATGAAGATTGCACATGCAAATACGATAATAATCGAGATAATACTTTTCTTCGATCCCCATTTATCAGCAAGCCATCCACCGAATCCACCGCCGATTACTGCTGCGATTCCGAAAATGAAGTAAAACACACTAATCCAATTTGCTTCAACATGCATAACATCTTTTAAAAACGGTGTTAAATATGCATACAATGTTAAATGCCCCGTTAAAAACAAAAATGATGTTAACTGTGCACTTACAATTTTTTTATCTTTTAAAGTAGCAAGTTGTTCTTTTATTGATAATACCGATGTCGGTGGTACTTTCGTTAAGAACAATGAAATACAAGCAATTGCCATAACTGTTAATACTGAAATCAATACAAATGGCGCACGCCATCCGTATGCATTTCCGAGTACAAGACCGAGCGGTACTCCAAGTACAAGTGATCCACTAATTCCCATAAAAATGATTCCAATTGCACGCGCACGAAAATGCGGTTCTACTACACTAGAAGCAAGTGTTACCGATAGTGCAATAATTAATGAACCACTCGCCGCACAAATAACCCTTGAGAACATCAGCATTCCGTAATTCACACTAAATGCCGAAATAATATTTCCGATTAAGAAAATCGATAATGCTCCAACATACAATGTTTTTCTTTCAAACTTCCCTGTCAAAGCTAATAAAACTGGACCTGACAAAGCAAATACTACCGAAAATATTGTTATAAGCTGACCAGCTGCGCTAATAGATACTCCTAAATCATTGGCAACTAAATCGAGCGTTCCTCCTATAATTAGCTCAACCGTTCCGACTACGAAAGCCGCGATAGCTAAAATATAAACACGAAAATTCAAGTCTTTCCCCACGCTTTCTATTTTGGTTACTACGACTATAGTAACCAAAATAGAAAGTTGACGCAAGTACAATTTTTTTACAGTAAAAAAGGTAGGCGTATTATACGCCTACCCTTCCATCATTCTGTTTCTTTCTTCTTATTCAAGTACCAATACACCGGAAGTCCCGTAAAGACAATTCCAATTGATAAGAAACAACTTACCGGATCATTAATAATCGCACTACCGATTACAAAGAACGAACCTAAAATCGCAACGATTGGTACGATTGGGAATAACGGTACACTATATGCACGCTCTTTATTCTTATTACGTTTCCTTAAAATGAAGACACCAATAAACGTCATTACATAGAAAATATAAATAATGAATACGGAAATCTCAGATAGCTTATTTGGATCACTAATAATCATTAAAATAATTCCTAAAATGATTTCAACAGTAATCGCATTTGCTGGTGTTTTAAATCTCGGACTTTCCTTTGCAATAAACTTAGCAAATGGAAGTTGTCCACGTTCTGCCATAGACATTGGAATACGTGGGAACGTTAAAATCTTTCCATTTAAACAACCGAAAATAGAAACGATAATACCGATACTAATAATTTTCCCACCATATTCTCCAAGTAACATACCAGCAGCTGTCGCTGTTGCATTTTCTCCAAGGTCTACAATTTTTGCTGCTGGTAATACATTTAATAACGCCAAGTTAATTAATACGTAAGCAGCAGTTACGATTAAAATCCCAACTGTCATTGCTTTCGGTAATAACTTTGTTGGATTCTTCATTTCTCCACCAATCGAAGCAAGTAAAATCCAGCCGTCATAAGCAAATAACGTTGCTAAAATTGCCATACCGATACTTTGATTTTCTGATATCGGCACTACTACGTTAAAAATATCACTGTTTCCTTTCCAAAAACCTAACACGACAATTAATACAATCGGAATCATTTTCCCAATTGTCGTGATTGTTTGAACGATACCTCCGTATTTTGTTCCCATACTATTTACAAAGCCAAGGAACACAACTGTTCCGATTGCGATTGGTAAATTCCACACTTTATCTAAATAGAAAAAATTAATCATTAAAGAACTAAAGTATAAACCTAATGTTCCGATAATAGCTGGTCCATAAACAATTGTTTGCATCCAGCCTGATAAATATCCCCAAAAACTTCCGTAAATCTCCTCTAAATACGTATACAACCCACCATTTTTCGGGATTTGCGCTCCAATTTCGGCTACTGTTAAACCACTCGCTAACGTCAACAGACCACCAATTACCCAAGCAAGAATGGCCATATTAGAACTCCCTGAGTAATCTAATACGCTTCCTGGTTTCATAAATACACCAGACCCGATAATCGTTCCTACTACGATAGAAAGTGCTACTGTTAAACCAATTTTGTTCTTCTCATCATGATGCATGCTGCGTATCCTCCTTCCAATTCTAGTGTGATGCAAAAATGAAATAAAAAAACACTCCTCCCTAAAAAAGGGACGAGTGTTGTATTCGTGGTTCCACCCTTGTTTCAATTCGCAAAGTAACACACTTCACCAATTTCTCAAGTCTAAATAACGGTTTTTGCCGGCAAGCAATTACTAGATGTTCGTTCACTGCTGCAGTTCAGAGGTGGTAATCTATTTTTCCGTATTAGGAAGCTCACAGCCAAAGGCTTCCCTCTCTGGGAATCGTAAAAAATTAATCGTGTCCTCATCATCACTTCTTGATGTCGAATTTTGTAGTTATTGTTCATTATATTGAATTGTTAGAAAAAATCAATATATTTTTTTATATAACATAGGAAATATTTCTCTTCTTATATTATAACAGAAGATACAAAACTTCTCTAATTCCCTAAAAATGGTATAATTCATTTAGGAGGTGTACCAATAATGATTGCTGTCTTTTGTATCATCGCTACGTTTCTCTCTGTTCTATTCGCTATCATGTATCGAAACAAGTATCCTGGTTATAGCATTTTAGCGGTAGCTATTATACCAGCTGTTTCCTTCTACGTATTGGGTAAATATCAATATACGGAAGTGTTTATCGGTTTTGCAATCTTCTACTGCGTCTTCGGATACATACTAACAATGAAAAAAATTTTATTAAATCATTAAAAGGGACCGATTTCTGCTAACAGAAATCGGTCCTCTCACGTATCTTTCGGTTGCCCACACGAAAGATACGACTTCATTCAATTATTTCTCATCTTTTTTCATAAAAAACTTATGGTGCGGTAAATCAACATTCAATGCCTCTAATTGTTTCTTTTCATTGTCTAAAATCGCTTTTGCTTTTGTTTTTGTTGCTTCATCTAATCCTGCAAAGATGTCTTTATGTTTCTCTTTCTCTGGAAGTTTCACACCTAATTTTGTTAATTCTTCTTTTGCTTGCTCATGCGTTAATTTTCCAGATTTCTTTTGCTCTAAAATCGACTTCGCTTTCTCTTTCGCCTGTTCATCTAAGTTAGCAAACATGTCTCCATGTTTACCTTTCTCCGGCATTTTCACGCCTAGCTTTGTTAATTCCTCTTTTGCTTGCTCATGCGTTAATTTTCCAGATTTCTTTTGCTCTAAAATCGACTTCGCTTTTGCTTTCGCCTGATCATCTAATCCTGCAAACATGTCTTTACGCTTCTCTTTCTCCGGAAGCTTTACACCTAGTTTCTCTAACTGTTTCTTTGTATCGTCCATAATTGTTTTTACTTTTTGTTTTGTAGCGTCATCCAAATCCTTTTTCGCCGTTTTTGTAGACTGTTCAGCTGCTGGAGTATTCGTTGCCGCGAATGCCGGAATACCGACTCCTCCAATGATTCCGAATGATAAAGCACCTGCAATCGCTAAATACCCAACTGTTTTCTTCTTCATAGGAAATTTCCTCCTTCATATTTCTAAAGCATGTACACTTTCGTATACAATGCCAATAGTAATGTTGGTTTCTTAAAATTCCCTTAACGTTTCGAATAAAAAACACCGCTCATAATGAGCGGTGTTTCTCTATGCTTTTTGTAATTGTAACTCTTCACGTTCCATTATTTTTCTTAATACGATTGTTTGTGTCATTGTAAATAAGTTACCTGTTATCCAGTACAATACAAGTCCTGATGGCGCCGCAAACCCCATAAATAGAATCATTGCCGGCATCATAATTTGCTGTATCTTTAGCATCTGTACTTGTTCTCCAGGTGTAATATTAGATTGGAAAACTTTCATCTGAATAAATGTCGTTAACGCTGCAATAATCGGTAATATATGATATGGATCTGCATGTCCTAAGTTCACCCATAAAAAAGAAGATGTGCGAATCTCTTCCGTTCTGCTAATCGCATAATACAAAGCAGAGAAAATCGGCATTTGTATAAAAATTGGCCAGCAACCAGCAAGTGGATTCCAACCGCCTGATTTCATTAGCTCTGACATTTCTTTTTGATACTGCTTTTGTTTTTCAAGATCTTTGCCTACATCACCGTACTTTTTCTTTAGCTTCTGCAATTCAGGTTGCATTTTCTTCATTTTCGCTTGGCTACGATATTGTGAAACAGCTAATGGAATCATCGCTGAACGAATAACGAGCGTCATAATAATGATTGCAATCCCAAAGCTAGCTCCAGGTATATGATGAGCAACAAATTGAATCATAAACGAGATTGGATATACGAAATAATGATCCCAAATCCCAGTACTATGTGCATCAATTGGGGCTGCATTACTGCAGCCAGATAAAACAAAAACAAGTAATAATGATAAACTAACGAGCACAGCTCGGTATGATTTTAACATGTTCATTCCTCCAATGTTTCGTAATTATTTAGCGAAACATTGGTGTATACGGACCGACCTCATCATTCTCTTCACTTGATTCTTGTCTACGTACAGAACGAATCATTCCATATTTATAAAAAATAGAAAATAGCGGTACATTTCCCGCACTATCTTCACATGTATCAACTAACGCAAAAGCTCTTTGTCTACCGCTTGATGCTTGTTGACGCACAAAGCGAGAAACATTAGCAAGGAAGAAAACTTCTAATAAACAAAGTGCCGTCGTTACAAACGATATATATAAAATTGCATCCTGCAATAAAAATTCCATCGCTTCACATCCTTAATAAGGTCATTTTAGCACATTAGGCAAACATTCTCTATTTCCTTTTATTTTCAAAAAAAGTATTTTGCATATTTTCTCAAGAAAACAATAATTAAGAAACGTTGTATTCGCTTTCTTTAGTATATTCACGCACATCAATGAATAGGCTTGATTTATTAGAAATTTATAAAATTTTTGCATTATAATAAAACTATTGCCAGTTTTTGAAAAAACCTTTATTCTCTTCTTGTAATCAAAAATGAATATGGAGATGAAACATACTATGGGTCAACTAGGAGACGCCGATTACGTTCCCGACACCGCCTTTTTATCCTTCCCAGCAGCTAAAACATTTCACTTAGAATTTATCATACAGTTGGTTGTTATTTTCGTAGCTTCTGTTTTGTATGCAATTTCTATGAATATGTTCTTTATCCCGCATAATATGATTAGCGGTGGATTCGCTGGTGTAGGGATGATTATCGGTTATTTAATGCACTACAATATCGGTGCACTTATCTTTTTACTAAACATTCCTCTTCTTATTTTAAGTCACTTTTACTTAGGAAAGAAGACAACCTTTTTAACAGCGTACTTTGTAGCTGTATCATCGTTAGCGATGAACATTATCCCGGTACACCAAGTTTCAGACGATATTTTACTTTCTTCTGTATTCGGTGGTGTTATCTGCGGAGCAGCTTCAGGAATTATATTCCGATTTGCTTCTTCAACAGGTGGTTTTGATGTTGTTGGATTGATTGTAGCGAAATATCGAGATGTTTCAATTGGAGCAATCATATTTGTATTCAACTTAATCTTACTTGTAGCAGCAGGTTTTATTTTCGGATGGGATATTACACTTTATACGTTAATTAGTCGATTTGTAGTCAGCAAAGTTATCGACGCTGTGCATACGAAACATATTAAATTAACGATAATGACTATTACAGAAAAAGGCGAGGAAATAAAAAGCGCACTACTACATCACGGCATACGCGGGGTGACAATGGTAGACGCTGTCGGCGGCTATACAAACCATAAGAAAAAAATGATTTACACTGTCGTGACTCGCTATGAGTTAGGCGAAATGAAACGTATTATCCGTCAAGTGGATAACAAAGCATTTATGAACATTACTGAAACAGTTGAAATTGTCGGCCGTTTCAAACGTATATAAAAAAGGTTAATACATTAAAGGGCATAACATATTAGTCATATATACTATGTTATGCCCTTTGTTATTCAACTAACGCACCCTTTAGCATAATAAAATCACGAAGTTTATTACTACAAATCGGAGGATAGCATTCCATATACAAAACTATCTGTCCATTCATTTTTATTCCAAAAATCTTGTATGAAATGGGCTTCCTTTCTCATACCTATTCGTTCACACAATTTTTTTGAAGCTGTATTACGTGCATCAAGATTAGCTTGTATACGATGTACATTACATTCATTAAATAATTTAAATACCAAACTACTTACTGCTTCTGTTGCCAAACCTCTTCCAACTACTTCATTTGAAAAACTATAACCAATCTCAACAGTATCCTTCATATTTGTGTACCATACGGATAAATCACCAACTACTTTAGTCTTGTATATAACTGCCAAACTTAATATTGATTCTTCAGTAAGTGCATTGTTTGCTAGCTTCTTATTAAATCTTTTCTGCATGTCTTCATGAGTCCACTTATTATGTAATAGGAACTTACATGTATCATCATTATTATAAATAGCAAATACATCCTGTAAATCAGTACTCTTAAAAGGTCTAATTATTAATCTTTCTGTTGTGATCTCCAAGTTAGCTCCCCTCCCTTACATTCATGCTACAAAACATTTTTTATTGTATTTAAGCCTCCTTCTTAGATCTCACCTTGATTACATATTTCATCATAATAAATTAAAATCCTTCTTCCACTAAACTGCATTGTTAATGGTATTTCCTTACGCTTTTTATTTTTTACACTTATTACAAAATCAGATAATTCTATTATTATGTCCCTAAATGTGTTATAATGAAAGCAGACTCACAAAAAAAGAGTATATAGACTTGGAAGTTTCTCTTATTTTACAAGCAAAAAGAAACGAGCAGTCGGGTATATTTCAGACACCATACACGTAACGGTTTAAATAACCGATCATCTTAGTTACTCTTCAATGATCTTTTTATAAAAAGATACGTACAATTAAAACTCACTTCAATATACTATACCTACCTTTTTGACTTCCAAATCATCTTATTACATAGGGAGATGAACATATGAATCAATATATACGATATACAATAGCTGTCCTGTTTGCTATTATCGGCGGAGCAATCTGCTTCTGGACAAACACTCAGCTTGGAGAGAATATCATCTTTAACGGAATCGAAACACTTGTAAGCGCTTCAATTCTAGGTGGATACATTTACTTCCTCTTCAATCCAGAAGAAAATGCTCAAAAAACAATGTTATTAACAATGATTGGAATCGTTGGTGGATGTATTTCCTACTCAATGACAAACTATACATTACCACTTCAATTAAGCTCAGCTTTCTTCCACGGTCTATGGACTTGGTTCATTGCATTCTGCTTAGCAGACGTATTCAACCTATTACAAGACAATGAAGAAGATAGCGGTCGCCAAATTGAAAGTAACTCTTAAGCTGGAAGGAATTCTTCCAGCTTTTTTATGTTGGTTTGCATACACCGGCACTACAATAAAAAGAAGCTACCCAACGGCAACTTCTTTTCCACATACCCCACTTCGTATTCACTTAAATATATCAACGATTTTTCAAATATATCGATCGTTTCTCCACTTATATCAACGATTTTTTCATTATATCAACGATTCGGCACAAGATATCGATTTAACGACAACCTTAGACATCCAAAACGTACAACATACCCTATCCCCCAAGCAACTTACTGCCGAACTCTACGATTAAAAAGATAATCAATAGGATCGCGAGTATCTTTAATGCTACATATGCTACTTTAAAAACAACATAAATGAGCAAGACTATCAAAATAATTGATAAAATTTCCATATTTACTTCCTCCAAGCTTTGCTCTTCTTATCTCATTTTACTCGCCCTAGGCTGTTTATGGAACGGCATAAGATGACATATAAAAAAGAGGATACCTCACCCATCGTAAGATACCCTCTCTTTCAGCTGCTTAAACCATTCTCTTTCTAATTGTAAATATCCCATCTCACTCTTCTCGGCGCTCTTTAATTCTTGATCGGCTTTCTTCATATAAGTACGGGACGCTTCCATATTGCCCTCTACATATTTAATAATCCCTTGTGTACGGTAATATCCACTTAGGTCCATTTTTGTAATAGCCTTTGCATGTTCCTTTGCTTCTTGCAAAGAAAGACTATCCATCTGATAAAGGGCTTTATATAAAAGGTACCAACTATGAAAACTACTAACGAAAAACTTATTTTCTTTCGTTACAGGTAATTGAACAATTCGTTCTATATACGGTATCGCTCTTTCCATTCCCTCTTGATCTGCACGAGCAAAAAAGACGAGCATAAGTCTACTCATTATCTCCCTTATCCCTTTATTCTCTTTTATTTTCTCCTCACTAAGTTCTACTAATCTTTCATCCCAATCTTTCGGTCTTTTATAACTAAATAACTCACTCGATATTTGAATCTCATATAAGTGATTTCTAGCTCTTTCATCATCTTTAATTAAAATAAGAAATTGCATCCCATCACTCATAAGCATTCCTTTTATCGGCACAATTGTAACCGCAAAGATTGCAAAATGGAAAAAGGAAAAATATAAAAGATATTGATAATAACTCACCATGTATATGTAACCGGAAGTAATACCAAATAGTAAACTCGTAATCGGTCCACCTAAAGTGAGCCACGCCCACTTTTTCGAAAGATTCGGTGTCTCTATAGAAGGTGGTACTAATGTTGCAACACCTCCAAAGTACGCCCATAATTTATTTTCTCGAATGCGTAATTTTCCCTTTTCTTTTTGAATAGTAATGGGTCCTACTGTCATAAATTTAAATGTTAAACCACCTATTACACCAAATACTACATGTCCTAGCTCATGAATGGCTAACACTAACAATGAAATTCCAACTATTGCCCATAGGTTCAAAATTACTTCTAATTTCCCAGTTCGGATTACTCCGTATAAAATGGACAGAATTAGCGCCACTGTCATTGAGCCAGCTGGCCTTCTTAAAATATCCACCTTTTTCTCCCCTTAATAAATCATTTTTCTCTGCATTTCGTACATGAACTTCCCGAGATGCAATATCCAAATAAATGAGATTAAACCAATTAACACAAAATCGATATCACTAGCAGCTGTATATATAACGGCAGCCCACCATACATATGCCAATATTGTATTCGTAAATTCATACGCTTTATATCCAGCCTCATGCACAATGTGCTTTAATCCTTCATCTGCGTTTTTCGTCCACATTTTCATAGATTCCATATACGTTACACCTTGTTCAGGGTATAGCTTATTATAACGATTTTTTGTTATGAGCCCGATAATCACTACAGTAGTTAAACAAACAATAGAAGCTACTAAATTCCACACCGCAAATGAAACATTAGTATCCTGCAACAGTGCACGTCTACATGTAATAACTGCATATACAAACCATGCCTGCGTCACTATATCACCTACACGTAAATATATACTTATAATGCCTAATTTTCTGCCTTGTACGCTCTCTTCTTCATCGCGTGCCTCCGCTAACATACGCGTATTCTTCCAAGTGTAGTACATCATTAAGATTCCAAAAATAGTACATATGCCTATAAATGTATTGGATGATAATTTTCTCGGTTCATCCGAGAGTAAATTTAAAGCTATATAAGACGTTAAAAAGCCACCCATCATACTTAATGCTATTTTCCCCACAGAATCAAATTGTTTTTTTCGTTTACTCTTCATCATCCTCTTCCCCCTCCACTAACGTGAATATTTCCTCCACCGATACATTGAAAATTTGTGCGATTTTTAACGACAATACAATAGATGGTGCATAATCCCCGCGCTCAATTAAACTAATCGTTTGCCGTGATGATCCAATCGCTTTCCCTAAATCCCCTTGTGATAAACGATGCTTTGCTCGCAATTCCCTCACTCGA
>Ga0209463_1002059_pt1 | contig 11482 bp, 8 predicted proteins | sample AgamicMgSfrz_FD_187169 | JGI IMG/M metagenome (GOLD analysis project Ga0209463, IMG submission 187169) | Agave microbial communities from Guanajuato, Mexico - Mg.Sf.rz (SPAdes) (version 2) | ecosystem: Host-associated > Plants > Phyllosphere > Phylloplane/Leaf | place: Guanajuato, Mexico... | reverse complement strand
CACTTCCGTCTGTTTCACATAGGCCATGGAAATTGCCCAGGCTACCGCCATTTTCACATAGTACGCTTCATGCTTAATCTGATCTAATGAGACTAGAACACGGTCGATATAGGTCTCGTCCAGATAAAAGTTCAACAGCATGACCACGCCAAAACGTATCTCGTATTCCTGATCCGATTTCAGATAAGGCTGCAGGAAATTCCACACGGATTCCGCATGTCCCCTCGTATATTTCAATCCGGCGCAGAAGCTGTCACATATCGACCAGTTATCGATCTTGGGGACAAATGCGGCGACATGCTCCAGCCATTCATCCAGATCAGCCTGGACATGACCAATAACCATCGCTTGCAGCATCACTTCTTCGAAGTATTCATCGTCTGCCGTTTCCAGATACGCACGCCAGTCCCCTGCAGCGAGCTTTTTCGCCATCTTTCGTATCGCAGGCAATCGAACTCCCATCAGATTTGTAATATTGGGAATCAATGCAGCCGAGAATTTTTGGTACTCCGGTTCGGCCAGACTGAGCAGCTGTGTTCGGATCTCTGTTTCCACTAGTGCAAGCCCTCCTCATCAGTTACTTGTACATCCAGTATATCTCCGCAGCGCCCATTTGTAAGCCCGGTACGAATGGTTGAGCAAGATTTCAATAGCCACCTACATGGCTTCACTCATCGAATTCGCTGTTTACCTCCCTTTCATTGCGTTTAAAAATACGGAGCCCCGCCTCTAGAAAGGAGTCTGGATATGAACAAAAACGGGCCTCAATCCCCTAAGAACGTTTCGATCGAAGAAATCACCGAACTGCTGGTTCAATATGTACAAGCCCAAGACCTCCCCGAATTTTATAAAGCGATAAAAGAACTGCATCCCTACGATCTTACTCTCGTCTACAAAAGGTTTCCCGAGCAGGAAACGAAGCGATTTCTGCTCCTGTTCAAGCCCGATGTTCTCGCCGATATGGCCGAGTCACTCACGCTCCACGAACAGGTTAAGCTGTTCGAACAGCTTGGGCCGGAACGTACGCTGGAGGTCATGCAGCAGATGGACAAGAGTGATCTGATCCGGTTTATGCATGATTTGCCTGCCAAGCGCAGGGAACAGCTGTTATCGAACATGCATCTCGACCATTCGGCCATTATCCGTTCCGTACTGAACTATCCGCCCGAGACAGCCGGCCGGATCATGACCGACCGTTACCGTACTCTTCTGGCCCATGAGACCGCGAAGGAAGCGATAAGGGAGTCCCAGGGCACTCCGCCTATTCCCGCAACGAGCTATCTGTACGTTACGGATGATGAAGGCAAACTCGTTGGAGTCGTCAGTCACCGATCCCTGCTTCAGGCGGGTGACAAGACCCGGGTAGAGGAGCTGATGACGAAGCGCGTCATTTATGCGACCGTGGACATGGACCAGGAAGAAGCTGCTCAGCTGCTGCAGCGTTATGAATTTATCGCCTTACCCGTCGTCGATGAGAATCACAGACTGTGTGGCGTAATTCAGATGGATGATGTCATTGATATCATCATGCATGAAGCCAGTGAAGACCTTGCCAAAATGGGTGGTGGCGGCAAGGATATTGATTTTGATACCAAACCGCTCGTGGCGGTCAAGCGCAGGCTCCCCTGGCTCATCCTGTTACTATTCATCGGACTCATCTCAGGCAGCATTGTGGACTTTTTTGAGGATACGCTGAATCAGGTGGTCGCACTCGCATTCTTCATGCCCATGATCGCCGGTATGACCGGTAACACGGGAACGCAGTCCCTGGCTGTCGTCGTACGCGGTCTCATTGGGCGCAAGCTCGACAAATCCACCGTTCTGGCCTTGATTGGCCGGGAAATCAAGGTAGGTACCCTGATTGGGCTCGTATGCGGAGTGATGATTACAGTCATCGCCTATTTCTGGCAGGGGGACTGGCTGCTCGGCGCAATTATCGGCGTGTCCCTCTTCTTCACCCTCGTGATAGGCACACTGACAGGTACCTGTATCCCTTTATTGCTAAGTCGCTTCAAGGTTGATCCCGCGGTTGCTTCCGGACCCTTGATCACCACACTGAACGATATATTGTCACTATTCATTTACTTCGGCATCGCAACCCGCTTCCTGGGCGCTTTGATGTGAATAGCTGCGCCTCACAGATCGAAACTGACCGGCTATAAACGAAAAACAGACCTGCTATGAATGAGATAGCGGGTCTGTTTCTGCGTTTACATATCGGCACAAGAATGTATTTTCTACCGTTCTATGCTGATCTTTTGTTTTTGTTATAGATATCGAAGGCGACGGCAAGCAGAAGCACCAAACCCTTGATTCCCTGCTGCCAATCAATGCCCAGTCCAATAAGGGACATCCCGTTATTCAGTACCCCCATAACCAAACCACCGATGATCGCTCCAAACACGGTTCCAATACCTCCGGAAGCTGAAGCTCCGCCGATAAAGCAGGCAGCAATCGCATCCAGTTCGAAGTTGGTTCCCGCCCTTGGGGTAGCCGCATTCAGACGAGCAGCGAAGATCAATCCGGATACGGCGGCGAGCACGCCCATGTTTACAAATACCCAGAAAGTCACTTTTTTCGTTTTGACTCCGGACAGTCCTGCAGCCTTCTCATTTCCGCCAAGCGCATATACATGACGCCCCATTACAGTACGATTCATGACGAAGGAGTAAACGACGATCAGTACAAACAGCAGGATCAAGATATTCGGAATTCCGGCGTAACTCGCGAGTACGAAGGTGAACAGGTTTGTCACCGCAGCCACCACAATCAGCTTGAGCAGGAAAAGTCCCTGGGACACAACTGCGAATCCGTATTTCCGCTGGGAGCGGCGTTCCCGCAGTTCATTCACGATATACCAGATCGTAAGCGCGATACCTACAAGGATCGAGATGAGACCGAAACCTGAGAATTGAATATCAGGCAGGAACCCGGAGCTAATCTTTTGGAACCCTCCCGGAAAAGGAGAGATGGACTGGCCCTCCAGCACAATCATCGTCAAGCCGCGGAAGAGCAGCATGCCCGCGAGGGTTACGATAAAGGCAGGAATCCGCACATACGCGATCCAGAAGCCCTGCCAGGCTCCGATTAATGCCCCGACCAGCAGAGAGGCGATCACCGCCAGCCAGGCCGGAAGCTGCCAGTCGACCATCATGATGGCCGCTACCGCACCGACAAAGGCTGCAACCGATCCGACCGACAGATCAATATGTCCGGTAATGATGACCAGTACCATCCCGATGGCGAGCACCAGGATATAGCTGTTCTGCAGGATCAGATTCGTAATATTGATCGGCTTCAGCAAGAGCCCGCCAGTCAGCACCTCGAACAAGATCATAATGACAACCAGTGCGATAATCATGCCGTATTGGCGTATATTGTTTTTGAACAGTTTAGTTAGCATTTCCATGCTTCTCGCCTCCAGACTTCGTCATATATCTCATCAACGTTTCCTGTGTTGCTTCCTCGCGGCTGACCTCTCCCGTGATACGCCCCGCATTCATGACATAAATCCGGTCACACAGGCCCAGAACCTCAGGAAGCTCGGATGAGATCACCAGCACGCCCTTGCCCTCAGCAGCTAGCCGATGAATAATGGTATAGATTTCGAATTTGGCACCCACATCGATTCCACGGGTCGGTTCATCCAGAATGAGAATATCCGGTCCGGCAAATATCCATTTGCTCAGCACCACTTTCTGCTGATTACCACCGCTCAGGTTGCCGGTTTTCTGCAAGATGCTCGGTGCTTTGATATTCATGCTTTTCTTCATCTCTTCGGCAACCAGCACTTCTTCGCGTTCGTTCACAACGGCATTTTTGGTCAGCTTGCCCAGACCGGTTAGTGAGATATTGCGTTTGATATCGTCCATCAGAATAAGCCCGTATTCCTTCCGATCCTCCGTTACGTAGGCAAAACCGTTCTGGATCGCCTCCGTGACGCTATTGTTCTGAATCGGTTGGCCATCCTTGATCAGCTGGCCCGATATGTTGCGTCCATAGGATTTGCCGAACATGCTCATGGCCAGTTCCGTACGTCCTGCACCCATCAGACCGGCTATGCCAACGATTTCACCACGCCGAATGTTCATGTTGACCCGATCCAGCACCTTGCGATCGGCATGATGCTCGTGATAGACGGTCCAGTCCTTCACTTCCAATATGACTTTACCGATATCCGCATGGCGTTCCGGATAACGGCTTGTCAGATCACGGCCTACCATTCCGCTGATAATCCGGTCCTCAGTGACGTTGTCCTTCCTCATGTCCAGCGTCTCGATCGTCTTGCCGTCCCGCAAGATCGTGACGGAGTCCGATACCTTGGACACCTCATTCAGCTTGTGGGAGATCAGGATACACGCGATTCCCTGCTTCTTGAACTCCAGCATTAATTGCAGCAGGTTCTCACTATCATCCTCATTCAGCGCTGCCGTCGGTTCATCCAGGATGAGCAGGCGAACCTTTTTGGAGAGTGCTTTTGCAATTTCAACCAGCTGCTGCTTACCTACACCGATGTTGGATACCAGGGTGTTCGGATTTTCGCTCAACCCCACTTTGGAGAGCAATTCACGTGTACCAACCAATGTTTCTTTCCAGTCGATAATGCCTTTGCTGGCACGTTCATTGCCCAGATAGATGTTCTCTGCGATTGACAGGTAAGGGATCAGTGCCAGCTCCTGATGGATAATGACGATCCCCAGATCCTCGCTCTGCTTGATATCTTTGAACTCGCATGTTTTTCCCTGAAACAAAATGTCCCCTTCGTACGTTCCATGTGGATAAACACCGCTAAGCACTTTCATCAGCGTAGATTTACCAGCTCCGTTCTCACCGCACAGGGAATGAATTTCACCTTCCCGGATCTTGAGATTGACGTTTTCCAGCGCTTTGACGCCAGGAAAGGTTTTGGTAATGCCCTTCATTTCCAATATGATTCCGCTCATGGGATCTGCTCCTTTCCATTTTTATTTCAGTCCAATTTCTTCTTTGGTGTAATATTCGGTACCCACAATGTCTTTCTCCACATTGGTCCGGTCCACGGAAATCGGATCCAGCAAGTAGGCTGGGATGATCTTAATTCCGTTGTTATACGACTTCTCGTCATTCACTTCTGCTTGTTTCCCTTGTAAAATGCTATTGGCCATCTCTACCGTCTGCTCCGCGAGCTTGCGTGTATCCTTGAATACGGTCTGTGTCTGCTCTCCGGCAACAATGGATTTGATCGAGGCCAGCTCTGCGTCCTGCCCAGTGATGACAGGCAGAGGTTTACTCTCTGATCCGTATCCGACGCCTTTCAGTGACGAGATGATACCAATGCTGATTCCGTCATATGGGGACAATACTGCGTCCAAATTATCTCCGGAGTAATAGGCGCTGAGCAGGTTATCCATCCTGGACTGCGCCAATGCTCCATCCCATCGCAAGGTCGCAATCTGTGCCATCGTGGTTTGGTTGCTCCGTACCACAAGCTTGCCGGAATCGATATATGGCTTCAGTACAGACATTGCACCGTCGAAGAAGAAATATGCATTATTGTCGTCGGGTGAGCCGCCAAACAGCTCAATGTTGAACGGGCCTTTGCCTTCCTTGAGGCCAAGCTTCTGCTCAATGTAGGAAGCCTGGAGCACACCCACCTTGAAGTTGTCGAACGTCGCATAGTACGTTAAATAGGGCGTGTTACGAATCAGCCGGTCATATGATATGACTTGGATACCCTCATCGTGAGCCTTCTTGATTACATCCGTCAGCGTATTGCCGTCCACGGACGCAATCACCATCACATCCACTCCCTTGGTGATCATGTTCTCAATCTGTGAAATCTGATTCTCGACCACGTCCTCAGCGTATTGCAGATCCGTCTTATACCCCTGTTCCTGAAACAAACGGACCATGTTCTCTCCGTCGCCGACCCAGCGCTCAGAGGATTTGGTTGGCATCGAGATGCCCACATATCCTTTTTCCTTGCTTCCTGCTCCGCTCTCAGCCAGATTGCAGGCCGATAACATCAAGGTCATCACCAGAAGCCAGATCATCGCTGCTCCTTTTTTCATATCAAGTTCCCCTTTCCTCAAATCATGCGGATCTGAATGAATTACAAGATAACGCTTACAATGTTGAAGTGAATTTTTATTGCCTTCTGTTTCTGCCTGATCCAATCGTAGCATTGTGAGGTTTGAACGGTCTTTGCAGCTTTTAAACCTTTTTTATAAAAATTTAACTTTTGTATAATCAGAAGGAGTGCTGCATCCCTTGACTTGAATCCCGTTCATCACTGGACAAAAAAAGAGCTGATCCGCTTCTCAGAAAGAAGCAGAGCAACTCCGTTGTCTTGGCCATGCTGGTGATGCTACATCCGGTCCGCGGAGGCACTGTGGCCTGTGCCCCCGTCCTTTCGATACTGCGCAGGTGATATCCCCATCGCTTTCTTGAATGCCGTGCTGAAATAGTGCTGGGTGTCGTAACCGACACGCTCTGCAATGCTGTGGATAGGCAGTGCCGTTGAATCCAGCAGCTGTACTGCTTTGCGGATGCGGGCATGCGTGACCAAGGTTACGAACGTATCGTTTAACTCTTTCTTGAGCACCCGGCTGAGATATACCGAGGAGACTTGCAAACGGGCAGCGAGCGATTCCAGTGTCAGTTCCCGATCCGCGTAACCCTCGTGAATGATCTGCCGAGCCCTGCGCACCAGCGGAGATAAACGGGCTTCCCCATAGACAAGTTCACGGCATAGCCGGTAAACACTCGGGGCTTTCTCCAATGCGCCTGTATTCTGCTCCACATGAGCATGAACGGCAATATTCAAACAGGCACTGATTTGCTGTTCAATAGTGCAATCCAGCTCTTCCGGAGCCGCCTGCCACAGGCAGAAACCAATTAACCCGTTCGGATCCCGGAACAAGACATGTGGAAGATTTCCAAGCAATTCACCGATAATATTCTCCACAGCAAAAAGAAACAATTGACGATCATTCTCCCGCATAAGGGACTGACGTGCTTCGGCCGCAGGCCAGCGAACAACCCCGATCTGCACGGGCGGATCGGATGGCAGACGCAGGAACGCAAGCTGCTCTGTCAGATCTTTCCCCTCCGCCAGTCCTTCCAGCCACTCCAGACAAAACCGCTGACGAAGCAGCGGAATATTGCGTTCGATCTGATCGGCAGCCTGCTTGACGTATGCAGTCCGCTTGCGTTCTTCGTCCATCCGCTGCTGCAGACGCACAAGCGCAGCATGCAGCCGCTCCGCATCTACCGGCTTAAGGATGTAGTCCTCCACGCCAAGCCGCACAGCCTCCTGGGCATAAGCAAACTCATCATGCCCGGAGATGATCAGGCACCGGCAGTCCGGACATTCGTCCTGAAGGCGACGGATCAGATCAATCCCGTTCAGAAATGGCATATTCATATCCACCAGTATGATATCAATCCCCTGCTGGACAGCCAGCTCCAGCGCTTCCTCTCCGTCCTCCGCTTCACCGGCAACCTCCATGCCCAGCGCATCCCAGTCAATGGCATCCCGTATGCCTTCACGAATAATTGGTTCATCGTCTGCAATCAGCACTTGGTAACGCTCGCCCGTTTGCAATGCCTGGGCTGTCGCTACCGGTACTGCTGCACGCTCCGGCTCTGTCCAAGCTGCCGGTATGGTTGCTCTCTTCATGGACTCTCCCGCCTTCCTTCAATATCGAATGGCAACGCTTGTGGAAGTTCTTTCATCAACGGCTGAGTGATGGTTACACAAGTCCCTTCACCTTCCCGACTATCCAGGCTGATCCCGTATTCTTCTCCAAATGAAAGCCGCAGGCGTGCCTGTACATTCAGCATGCCATAGCTTTTGCCGCCCTGACCGGCTTCCTGTGTTTCCATGCTTTCCAGGGGTGTACCGAGTAGACTCTCCATCTCGCGCAGCCGCTCCCTGGACATCCCGGCACCATCATCCTGTACCGTTAGAAACAGCTTATGGTCGTGTACTTTGGCTTCGATTCGAATGGTACCCGGACCTCGTCTCCCCTTAATCCCGTGATAGATGGCATTTTCCACGATGGGCTGCAGCACCAGCTTAAGCACAAACAGCTCCTTCAGATCCTCCGGAATCACCAACTCACATTGAAGCCGGTTTCGGTACCGGGTCTGCTGTATTTGCAGATAACTGGATATATGTTCAATCTCGGCATACAAGGGAATGAAATCATTGCCTTTGCTGAGCCCGATACGAAACAGTCTGGAAAGGGCACCAACCATCTCGGATACATCGTCTACACCTTTTCTCTGTGCCATCCAATGAATCGTATCCAGCGTGTTATATAAAAAATGGGGCTTGATATGCTCCTGCAAGCTTCGCATTTCAGCATCCCGCTTTTGCCGCTCCCGCAATTCGTTAAGGGACATGAGCTGGCGGATCTGTGCCAGCATTCGGTTAAAACTTCTGCCCAGCATGCCGATTTCATCAGCCCGATCACTCCAGCGGCCGGATCTGAGATTTCCCGTTTCCGCCCTGCGCATATAAGACATCAACCTGAAAATGGGCTGAGCGATGGAACTGGAGAACCGTAGGGAAGCACTTAGACCAAAGAGACAGACCACGAAGACAAAACTGACCACGTAAAACTGGATCTGGCGGACTTCCGCGATCGATTCCCTTGCCGGGAATACCCCTACGGTTCTCCATCCCGTAAACGAGGAAGACTGGTACATGAATAACAAGTCCTTTCCATCCGCTTCTGCGTTAAATGTTCCGCTATCCCCGGATTGGAACCACGCGGATGGAATCTGCTCAACGAGTGGGTTGTCCGGCATATAGACACTTCGTCCTTCTGCATCGGTCACCATTACATATCCGGATTTCCCCAGCGTCACATCCCTGGCGGCCTGAGAGACTGTACGCAGTTTCAGATCAATCATAATGACACCGAGTACACGTCCCGATGCTTCATCCGTGATTGAACGTGCAACAGACACAATTTCACTATCCTTATACCGGACATGTGTTGTGATGTTACGCTGTCTCGGTTGACCCAGCACGGTAAAAATGCCGGCATTCCCGGCCGCGCTTTTGTACCATTCCTCCTGGATCAGGCTCTGATTGGTTTTCGGATACATCTCATTGCTGATGTAATCTCCGTTTCCGTTAACGAGAACTATCCCTGCAATTTCCGGATACAATGTCGTGAATCCCTGCAAATATTGCTTGATCCCATACAGTTGATCCTGATCTTTGGACCGATTCGGATCGCCACCGGCTACGGCTGCTCCTGTATGGCCATCAAACTCCGTTTTCCCTTCCATGAACGCACGGATATCCGGGTCAAACGCGATCAGATAGGTCATGTTCTGCAAATTTTCCATCTTACTGTCAAGTGCTTCGTTAACTTTGCCGATCAGCTGCATCGTGTGTCCCTCGACCTGTCTTTCAACAATCCGTTCCACAGTCCAGTTCACCAGCAGTCCGAGCCCCACCGAAGGAACAATCGCAAAGAGCAAAAAGAGCAGCATCAGCTGATAGCGCAGCGGCATATTACGTAATCGCAGTCTCTGCAATCCGCTCTTGATCCGGAAGCGGATTTTCTTCCAGCTGAGCGGCATAGGTGACCGATGATCCTTTTTATTTGGCATAGTAATCATCTACATTCGATCGTGTCACGACAGAAATTCCGGTATCCACCCTTACCGGCAGAGGTGCATTTTCATCGGAAGAGGACGGTGCAGGCACGGTCAATTGGTGGTGCAAGTGAAACAGGTATTGAAGGGACCAGTATCCCATGTTCCAGGTTCCCTGTGCGATGGTTGCAGAGATTGTGCCGCTCTTGATCATATCCAGCGTAGCTTTATTGGTATCAAAGGATATGATTTGCAGCGGATGACCTGCATCCGCATTCTGAACCGCTTCACCGACACCCGCTGCTCCCGTCGCTTCGGTGACAAAAATACCGCCGAGCTCCGGATATGCCTTCATCATTCTGACGGCTTCATCTCTTGATTTCATAGCATCTCCGTGTCCATCCGCGACTTCAACGACCTTCATGGAAGGGTACCGGTCACGGATTGTATCGCGGAACCCTTCGGTTCGTTCTTCATGATTTTGCTGTCCCGGCATGGTCAGAACGGCGACTTCTCCCTCCCGGCCCAGAAGGTCGGCCATTTTGTCCGCAGCAGTCACCCCTGCTTGGTAATTGTCCGTACCGAGAAAAGAATAAGCCCTGCTGTCCGGTGCATCCGCATCAAACAAAACCACCGGGATACCTGCATCCAATGCCTTGTTAATCACGGGAATAAGCGATTGCGGGTCAATGGCGGAGATGGCGATGCCAGCCGGTTTCCGTGCAATCGCCTGCTCAATAATCGTGGTCTGTTCCTTCGGATCATATCGGGTAGCCCCCCGGTACTCTACGGTTACCCCAAGCGCATCCCCGGCATCCTCGAAGCCTTTGAGCACACTTTTCCAATATTCCAAGCCGGACTGGAATGTGATCATGATGTATGTTTCACCGATATCTCCGCGCAGTCCCCTGGCTTCCCATGAGCCATTCGCTTCGCTTGAATATTCGTACCTGAGTACATACAGTGCAAAAGCCGAAATTAGCAAAATGTAGACCAGCAATGTCTTTTTCATATTCGTTTTCACATCCTTGAGATCTGTCCACTTGCGTTTCGCTTAAATTGTAAACGCAAACACGCAAAAAAGAAACCGCTTTCCGTTCCAGACAGTGTCTTTTCATATTTTGGTATGAAGGCCTGCTCGGCTGCAATAATGTACTATCCGTTCTACCAACCCCGCAGTATGATCATGGAACTACAACTCGGGGAGGCACTATGAACCTTACATCCTTTTTGATTTATTGCATTGTGGTTACCTTTACGCCAGGACCCAGCAATATTGTCATTTTATCTTCCGTCCAGCACGCGGGTGCACGTAAAACCATGCATTATGTGTGGGGAGCTACCGTAGCATTTGGTATGCTGCTTGCTGCATCGGCTTTTCTCAATCATCTTCTTGCCGGCATATTGCCCAGTCTTCTGCATGTGATGCAGATCGTTGGCAGCTTGTACATGCTGTATCTCGCCTATCAGATCTACAAGATGGGCTCGTCCAAGGAAGCACCGAAGCAAGCTACCGGGTTTATGAGCGGTTTAATTATGCAGTTTGTGAATCCGAAGGTGATTCTGTTCACGTTCACCGTCATCCCCAGCTATGTGCTGCCCTATTACGATACTTCGCTGTCTACGGTGCTGTTCGTCTTTCTCATTACATTGATTGGATTTTTGGCCTTTACCAGCTGGGTTGTTTTCGGCTCTGTTTTCAGGAAATTTTTGCATGATCATCAAAAAGCTTTTAGTATCGTGATGGCTCTCTTTTTGGTATACTCAGCCATTATGGTATCGGGGCTCATCTAGATTGGAGGGGTTATGGAATGGAGCTGTTTAATTATAAAAAGTCATCCGATGTCCTGGCCCTCTCGGCCAGTTTTACGGATTTTACGTATAA
>Ga0209463_1002057_pt1 | contig 11487 bp, 9 predicted proteins | sample AgamicMgSfrz_FD_187169 | JGI IMG/M metagenome (GOLD analysis project Ga0209463, IMG submission 187169) | Agave microbial communities from Guanajuato, Mexico - Mg.Sf.rz (SPAdes) (version 2) | ecosystem: Host-associated > Plants > Phyllosphere > Phylloplane/Leaf | place: Guanajuato, Mexico... | reverse complement strand
TAGATACATTAATCTGTTGAGCAAGCTCTTCCCTAGACATATTCTTTGCTTCTCTTAATCTCTGTAATTGATTACCCAATCTCAACTAACTCACCTCTATAAACCACTTTATAACAAATCTGTAAAAGTAGCTATAAACGCTTCGTAATAGGGCGTAAACAATAGTTAAGTCGGGTAAGCGAGGGGCATCACTGCCCCTGACTCCCCTAAGAACCGTACGTGAGCCTTTCAACTCATACGGCTCAAGCCTCCCATTGCAGGTCCATTTGCTGTCGTATCTTCATCACACACCATAATGGTAAGTAAAACGCACGCCGACGCTCCAAGTGGAGGTATACATAACAGTACGTTGCTTTCGTCAGAAGATAGCCACAACCTTATGTTCCTACGAGAGACCAACGAGAAGTAGGCTCCCTTTCGGGCCTATCATGGGTTTGTCCGTAAGGACGATAGTATCCATCCAGTTATACAGTTTCCTGCTTTCCTGTTCCCTTTCGAGATAATGGCATTTGCTTTCTCTCGTATCCTTTACCCTCTGCCACATCGTTTGACTTTGCAGTCATCCTACTGTTTACACAGATAACAAAGGGCTTACCAAGTTCCGCATCTTATAGATACGACGAGGTTAGGTGGGTTCTTTACTCCGGGCAAGATACGGGACGCGTCACAGTAGCATTATGAATCTACTTTTCCTCTTGCCAATACCCAAGCAAATCTGTGCACTATCTTGAGCTAACACTTACGAAGCTTACAAACCTTCACATATGTTCACCATACTCATCTTCCCCGAGTCGTGCACTGACTCTCTGTTTCCGCATGCAACCCACGAATCCGTTACCAGAAACGCAGTTTTGGACGGGGATAGTTTTTGCGTCTAAACTAGTGGCGTAAGCCACACTATATAAAAGCGACATCTTGTCGCACCATAATGTGAATTATAGGTAGTTAAGTTCAGTTAATTAGTAAAATTTAAATTTGTTTCTTTCTATCATTCTACTATATAACTTTTAAAGAATTTAGCGAACTCTAGAATCTATGACCTTATAGGTTTACTGTCTATACTCTACTTTAGTACATAAACAAAATATATCGTGAATATATTGTAGGAGTTTAATTAAGATAGGAGTGAATAAGTAATTATGAAACAAACGCTACGCGTTCTTATTTCTGGTGCAAGTATCGCTGGACCCGCACTCGCTTACTGGCTTCATCGCTATGGATTTGACGTGACAATAATAGAACGGACGCCTGCATTGCGCTCAGGTGGATATGGTGTTGATATTCGTGGTGCAGCCGTTACAGTATTAAAAAAGATGGGGATTTTTGATCAAGTTTGCGCAGCTGACACACGTATGACTGGTGTTTACTTTGTAAACAGAAAAGGTAAGAGTCAAGGCCAAATAAGTGAAGCAAGTATGGGAAACCAGCAGGGTCTGGACATTGAAATTATGCGCGACGATCTTAGTAACATTTTATACGATTTAACTAAGGATAAGGTTAAATACATATGGGGGGACTCGATTACTGGGATACAGGAGACTAAAGCAGGAGCAGAAATCCAATTCATTCGTAGCAAGCCACAGACATTCGATTTGGTCATTGGTGCGGACGGGCTCCATTCCAATGTGCGCACCTTGACTTTTGGGGGCGAAAAACAATTTAAACGCCCTCTAGGCTGTTACGTCTCCATTTTCGACATCGATAATTATTTGCACCTTGACCATTGTCAGCTATTGTACACGACGCCAGGCAAAACCGTTGGCATATATAGTGCTCGTGATAACACTGAGGCAAAAGGTATGTTTTTGTTCCAATCAGATCCATTGAAATACGATCGCTATAATGTAGAAGAGCAAAAGAAACTTATAGAGAATGCTTTTCAAGAAGATACGGGTTGGGAAACCTCAAATCTACTTAAAATCTTAGCAGAAAGTACAGACTTTTATTTTGATGAGATTTGCCAGATTCACATGCCGACATGGTCGAAGGGAAGGGTCACGTTGGTAGGTGATGCGGCTTATTGTCCATCCCCCCTTTCTGGTCAAGGATCTAGTTTAGCGCTTGTCGGAGCTTATATATTGGCTGGGGAACTCAAAGCTACGCATGGTGATTATACCCGTTCTTTTGCTGCTTACGAACAAGGGATGAGAAAGTTTGTTGAGAAAAATCAAAAAGTAGGATTAGTGGCTGCTGGAGGTATGATTGAAAGCTCATATTTTAAAATATTATTACGTAATCTACTCTTGCGTTTTCCTATTCTCATGAACATAATGTTTAAAATGATTACAAAAATGATAGCTAAAGCTGCCAACGAGATTGAACTGAAAAATTATTAGCATAACAGGAGTTTAAATAAATATTTTGAGCAAACTACTTAAGAAGAAACGGAACATTATCTCATAAAGCCTAATTACGCAACAGAAAAAGACTATCTATGTTGACTGGAAATGAGGTAGTCTTTTTCTGTTTTTAAATTGTAGAGCATATACGTTAGTTAACATAAAACATGTTATCGGAAATAAAAAAGCTCACTAAAAAAGTGAGCTTTTTAGTACGAAATAGATGATAAATCTACCTTAAGTCCCCCCATTATTAATATCAAATGTAGATCCTGTATAATGCTTAGCTTTACCTGAACAAAAAGCCCTTATCTTTTTAAGATAGGGACTTTTTACTTTTTTCTAGAGGTATAGTTAATTCTTGTTCCTTTTTTAGTGAGCTCAATGTAGAAATAATACATAATATAGTAGTAAGTAAAATAAATATTCCTGAGATGATACTAAGTTCTAAACGTGGATCTGCTAGCTCAAATAGATAAGTAAACAGTGGAGCAATAGCTAATAATGTGACTACCATAATCGGTTGACAAAGTTTAATTCCATACTGTAAGCAAAGTAATGGGATAGTTGCTCCAAAAATAGCGATGTATAGAATTACAGGTAAATCTTTCACTATATGCACTTCCTGGTTATTGGTAAGGAAAAATGCCATTAAAGAAATTGGAATTAATAAATAGAATCGATGAGCCATAATAGTAATAGGGGAGCATCCAATACTTGAAAACTCTTTTGTGTAGAATGTAGTAACCACTACACAAATGCTACTAATAACAGTCAGGGCAACTCCCTTAGTGATATCTATATAATTCATAGATTCCACAGACGTCATTCCTGTAAGAGAAAACCATACTAATAATATAGAACAGAATAAAATCCCAATGGAAGCATAACTTTCTACATTATTTTTTATTTTATTAGAACTAAATAACCTCTGATAAATTGTTGCTATAGCAGGGCCAATTCCAGCGATTAAAGTACTTACAATTGCAGGTTCTAGGTATTTAACCCCGTAAAAGAAACCAATCCAAGCGCCTACTGTTGAAAAATTCACTTTTAATAAAGTAGGAAGGTTTTGAAAGGGTTTACGATATTCACTTTTATATTTTGTAAGAGCAATAATTTGAAAGACAACTGCTGCAAATCCAAAGGTTAGAACAACCAATAGAAAAGGAGAAATAGTTTGTACGACATGTCCTGATACCACTTCTTTAATTGAAGAGAAGATATTATATATCAACACAAAACTAATCCCAAGCAGAGCAGCCTTATTAAATTGAGCATTCGACACGGAAGAATGCTCCTTCAGCCTCTAATCTTCGAATCTCTTTATAGTCCTTATAAATTTGTTCTTGAGAATCATGAAGTAAATAGATGATACCTGGATTTGTGAATAAATCTACAGTTTTATAAATTTTTTCTCCAACTTGTGGTGTATGGAATACTTTATAAAAAGAATCTAATTCCTGTAATCTTTCAACGACGTGATTTTCTAAAACAGTTCCAGTTTCGCTAGAGACTAGGGTTATACAAAACAAATTCTTGTTTAACTGGTATCCTTGCATTAATCTATTTCTAAATTTTTCTGGCTGTACATACCGTTCAACAGTTGTTGTAACGTGACTATCTCCTATAGCTGATATGACTGCATCTTCAAGGATTGTTCCCATCATACGGGCACCTGATTCAATCAAAACAGGCCCCTGTTCTGTATACATAAGTTCAGTGTGAGATGGACCTTGTTCAATACCTAAGCATGTAAGAACAGATCTAACATATTCAATAATGTCTTTTTGCTCTTTTCCTTCATAAGAGAGTAACTCTTCTATATCACAAATACCTTGATTTCTCTTGTCTTTCCAAATTTCCGTGATAGCATGTTCTCCATCGATAGATACAGCATTCACAAAATATTGTTGTCCTTTTAAACACTCTTGAACTAATACCCCTTCATTCTTAAATCCTAATTTATTCTCACGGTTAAGAATTAAACTACAAGCTTTCTTTAGTTCCTCAATATTTGAACAAAAAGAGACACTGTCTGATCCTGCACTGTCTAAAGGTTTAGCAACAAGAGGCCAAATACCTTGTTCGTAAGCCCATTTTGTAGCTTCATCAATACTCTGGAAGTACCCCTGTCTAGCATGAGCAATATTATGTTTCTTTAAGGCTTCATGCATTTCATATTTATTTCTTCTTATGATTGAAGTTTTAGGACTATTACCAGCAAGATCTAATTTTTCAGATAAAATATCTGATAAGGAAACTCCAGTTTCTGTACCAGCTATAATATGAGATACACCCATATTACGTAAATGTTGAGTCAAATCACTTAGATTATCCTCAAAGACTAGCAGTTCATCAAAGTCATCTTCTCTGAATGTATCTAATAAGTCTTTTACAATTGCCTTAGAAGATTGTACATGTACGATTTTATAGTTATGTTGCTTAAATTGGGGAGCTAAGGCAGCTCCTGTTGAAAATGCATCTACGATACATACACTTTGATTTTTCATCTAGTTCACACTCCATTTTCTATCCTCCCTGTTCTTAGCTTTAATAGGCATTATTACTGAACAGGATATGAATTTTATAATATCGTGCAAACTTTTTAATGTCTTCAACCACTTTTAAAATATAATTCCAACCAATCTAAATATTATGTATTATTAATTTAATAACTAGCCAATTAAAGAAGGGGAAAGATGATATTTTCCCTTAGTACTTAAGCTAATTTTGATAAAAACCTAATCTTTTTTCCTAATATGGCTATACTATGCTTGATTTCACTTTCAGAAGCATAAGAGAAAGAAAGTCTTATGTAATCTTGATATCTTTTCCCATATATGTATCCCGGATTAATTAATATGCCTTCACTTAGCATATCTAAATATAATCTTTGTACTGAAATATTTACCTCTATTTTAATCCATATAAATAGTCCTCCATGCGGTATCTTCCAAGTCGCTAATGAATTTAAATGTTGGTGAAGGGAAGATATCATTACCTCCCTTTTAAACTTCAACTCCCTTCTAACTGCTTTTAAATGATCCTTATAAAGATTACCTTTTAACCATTCATAGGCAATTAATTGAGAAATAGAGCTTGTACCATAATCGGTTTGAGATTTTATATCTGCTAGTCGATCTATAACTTGTTCATTTGCTACAATCCAACCTATTCTTAAACCTGGACTTAAAGACTTAGATAAACTTCCTACATATAATACATTATTTGTTTCTTCCATAGCCTTGAGTGGCTGAGGAGGAGGAGTATCTATCCATAGATCCCTATATACATCATCTTCGATAACAAATAGGTTATACTGTGCACTAACTTTTAATACTTCTTTCCTTCTACTAGAGGGCATAGTAATACCTGTGGGGTTGTGAAACGAAGGAATACAATATAGGGCTGATCGGTTCTCATACTTTTTAGAGAACGGAATATCCGAAAGATCCAATCCATGCTCATCCATATCAATTCCATATAAAGAAATCCCTGCTGATTGAAACATTTTTAGAGAGAATAAGTAAGATGGTTCTCCTAAGAAAACAGTCGATCCTGTTTTTAGCAACCCTAATGAAATAAGTTGTAATCCTTGTAAAGACCCTGATGTAATTAACACACTATTTTCAGATACTTTAATACCATACTCTCTTAAATGCTGTGCTATAGCTTTTCGTAATGGACGAAATCCTTTCGCTTCTTCGTAACCTAAATAATTAATTTGATTACTAATTGAAGAGAGGACTTGACTCATAGTACTTTTTGGGAAGAGAGAAGGAGATAACTCTCCTTTTCCTAACTGAATGAATTGATCTTTTAATTCTAAATCATTAATGTCCTGGACTACACGATTGTTACTCTCGTAAATACTTGATTGAATAAGAGAATTCCAATTTATTGTTCGTAATGAGAAATCACTATCCTCATTATAATTAACAAGGGTTCCTGACCCTTTCCTTGCCTCAATGAATCCATGAGACTTCAACTCTTCTAATACGGTCACAATAGTACTACGATTAACCTCAAATTCATCTGCTAATTTCCGTTGAGAAGGAATTCTAAATCCATCGGGCCATTCTCCACTGATAATTTTATTCTTCATATAAATAAATATCTGTTGATAAACACTTACATTGGCTTCCTTATTTGGTTTCCAATGATTCCTGCTCATACTATACACTCTCCAAGTAAAAATTGGTTGGTTTAATTTTTTAAAATTGGTCGGATACATTTTACCAAATTTTTAATAATATGGAAAGTGAATGTTATACAACTATTTCCAAAATAGAGATATTTGGGAATTATATTGAAGTTTAATATCAGGAGGCCATTATGAACAAAGTAAACAAATTACAACAAGAAGGTTTTGTGAAATTTGATATTTCAGACGAGATTGAGGTATCAAATGACGATTTAAAAAGTTTACAGGCAGAATTTAATAATTTACCAGAGGATTCCTATGCCCCAGGACTTAACCGTTTTCGCCGATATTCAAGAGCAGTAATCATTCCAGGTGAAAATCGTATTGAATGGGTTAAAGACATGGAAGGTGAAAACGGGGAAGAAGTATCTGAGTATTTCCAAGGTACCTTTAACCCGGAATTTACTGATGAGTACCGTTGTTTTCCTTCATTAACTAAAGAAGCTAAAGAAAATGAGTTATTAAATAAAATTATCCAGATTGATTTTAATAAAACTTACTGGGGTACTCGTGACGTATTGCTACCAGTACATGTAGGTGTACACTTTGTAAAGTTAAAAGTAGAAGAAGATGGACAAGAGGCTGTATCTTCTCCAAATCATCTTCATCAAGACGGGGAACCATTTACTTTTGCACACTTAATTTCTGCTGTTAACTTAAATGGTGGTTCAAACGCAATTGCTACACCAAAACATGCAGGATTATTACCAGAAGATGTACCAAGCGAAGACTTATTAGCAGAATTTAAATTAGAAAATCCTTTAGAATCATATGGGGTTAGTGACAAGAAAGTAAGCCATTATGTGAGTTCTATTAAAAAGGATAAGCCAGGAATTGTAGCAGAAAGAGCTGTTATCTTAATTGATTTCATGCCAACAGTAGTAGCTCAGATCGATACAAGTGATGTTAAAGAGAAAGACTTAGTAACAGTCTAATTCGTCTCATATAGATTACAATTAATTCAAAAGATTTGGGGATATCGTTCATGTTATTTGTGTGCCATTTACATGTTAAATCTGGTCTAGAATTGTTTGATACGCCTCACATACAGAAAGCGTATCTTAACATCTGTTGTGCCTTTTGTCGCAATAAATCTGAATTTGAGATGGGTTATTATAAATAAGAGGCTTTCTACCTTACATGTACGGGAAGGGAATTACCTTGTTTCTATAAAAGCTTTTTAACTATAGGTCAATTAAGGAATGGATTAGGATTATAAGAGTACCTAAATAATATTATGAATATTAATAAATCTTAACTGTACTACTACAACTATTTTTTATAAAAATAATTCTTAATCTAAGAAAGAGAAGTCTCTACATACTTTTCTAAGAGATTTATGAACAGGATAAAGGAGCAGGCAACTTGTTGCCTGCTCTTTTATCCTTTAGTTTAAAATCCCTATTCTTATTATATCTTAGGGATCAATATCCCGTCCGTAAAAGTATACGTTTATAGTTAACATAAAACACGTTCTAGGTAGCAAAACAAAGGCACTTATTGTAAGTGCCTTTGTTTATTGTGGAGTTTTTTATAACTCAAAATGTAAATTAAATGGTTCATCCGGAAGTTTTGCACTATATTCTTCATTTGTGGTTGGAATTGAATCTTCAACGGTATCAAATACGATACCATCAACCCAGACTTTTCCTTTTCCATATAGTAATATTCCAAATGATATGACTGTACTTTCCTCTGGTAAATCTAATACAATCGAGTATTGGTTCCAGTTTGTTGTACCTTTAAGTGGACGATCTTGCATGTTATCAAAAGATAAGGCTTCTTCATATTCCCCATCAATGCGCATCCACAACCCAGCCCAATTTACTACGTCTTCTGTTTTAATAAACCCTGATAAGCGTAGTCTCTCTCCTTTATACATTGTTGCTTTAAACACTTGCATCATCGTTGCAAAACCTCTTGCATCGTCCTTTTTAGACATAATATAACCAGATGCTTTACCTTGATGAGCAGTTTTGTAATCAACACCCATCTCATAATCTTGTGGGTCAGTACCAGATGGCATCCACCCTTTTGGTAATAATGAATTTTCCATAACTACTTCCTCCTCAAATAAGATTACTTTTTTAGCATATTTTCGATATTTGGCAGGGGGCATTTGATAAAGTTTTTGAAAGGATCTTGTAAATGCCTCTTGAGACGAAAAATGGTAGTTAAATGCAATGTCTAATATTCGTTGATTTGTGTTAACCAAGTCACTGGCCGCATGTGCCATCCTTCTTACTTTTATATAATTAGCAATGCTCATACCCGTAATTGATTGAAAAATTCGATCGAAATGAAAAGGAGAATAGCCCATATACTTAGAAATTTTTATTACTTCTAATGGTTCGCCTAAATTCTCTTCGATATAATCAATCGCTTTTTGCACAATCTCTACATAGTTTTTATACACTGTTCTCTCCTTCCTTTAAGCTGTTACCATTAATTTACTATATATTACTTGCTATTTTTTGATTATTTTTGCGTTCTTTAACTTATAGGCATCTAAAAGATCTATATTTAGTATCAAGTAAACTGAAATTATGAGCTTAAGAAAGCTAGCATATTAGCAGTAATTAGAACAAAAAAACCTTATAGATATCTATAAGGTCCTTTAATTCCTTTCTTCTAATTGCTGTTTTAATATTTTTTTGAACTCCTGAGGGTTATCTACACGGATTGCAACTTGTTCATATTTTCTTTTGATACCCATAAATAGTGTTGCTTCCACTGAGGACTTTAATTTTAAAATGATATCAGGATGAACTTTTTCAAAGTCACGTGCTATAAACTCAATTGTTGTTTTAGAAATTTTTTGCTCTAATACCTCAGTGTCTACTATTAATTTTTCGATATCCTTAAATCGTATCTCCATGCGTTTTGCTAAACCAAGGGAAAGGTAGATACGGTTATGTTCTATGCGTAAAGGGTTAAACCTTAATGCTTGAATATCGCCTAAAAAGAAAATAATTGAATAGATATTAAGTATCAATAAAATGAACGATAAGATAACTGATTTACTATGTAATAACCAATGAATACCTAATGTTTCAATTACAACAGCATGAATAATCATTATTTGAAATGTAATAAGACTTGAGCGTTTGTAAATAGTAAAAGTATTAGTTTTAGAATTCGGTTGTTTCTTCCATGTGCCAAAGGCATAATAAAACATCATCATTTCTGAAAAAATGATTTGTATAATAGGTTTTTTAGGGAATTTTTCGTTAATAACATAAGAGAAAGAAAATAAAAGTGGTAAGGAGCTTGTCTTTACCTTTTCAATCATGTCAGGTAAATTTTTAGCTAGCATGAACACTAATGAAATTTCAAATAGAATTAATAAAGCTTCTACTCCAATACCTAACCACATAACTCCCTTAAAAGAAGATAAATACTCGATTGGAATTATAAACCGTGCAGCGATAAGGCCTGTTGCCATTAACACAATAAAATACTTCCAGCTGAACTTACGCTGCCAAGCTAGAAATAGTAAGGGAACAACAAGACTTAAATCTAAAATAGAACCTAAGACTAATCCATTAAAATTAGAAGAAGAGGAATGAATTTCAAAAGGAGAGTGATATAACAAATAATTTGAGCTTAATACTAACAGTAATAATGAAAGGGACAATAGAGACAATGAATTTTTCTTAAGTAACAAACAATACACCTCATTTTTTAGTTCTTCAAACACATTAACTTCCTGTTAATTCCATTTTATCAATAATGTTGATTTAAATCACTATGTATTTGTTATTCATTTTTAGTTACCATAATCATTTTTATAGGAAGTTCTATACACTATTTACCTTAATCTAAATATCTCTTATACTAGTACAGTATGGAAAAATATTGTATAGGAGATTTATTATGTCAGATCTAATTATAGCTTTAATTTTAGGAATTGTAGAAGGCTTGACAGAATTTGCTCCCGTTTCTTCTACAGGGCATTTAATTTTAGTTGGACATTTACTTGGATTTGAGGGAACTACTCGTGCTACTACATTTGAGGTAGTTATTCAGCTAGGTTCTATCCTTGCTGTAGTCGTAGTCTTTTGGAGACGATTGTTAAATATTGTGGGAATAAGTAAGTCACTTGAAACTACAATTCCTGAAAAATCCCATCTGAATATTTTACATATTTTTATTGGAATACTTCCTTTTATGATAGGCGGATTACTACTTCATGATTTTATTAAACATGTTTTATTTTCACCAAAGACAGTAGTGATCGGCTTAGTGGCTGGTGGAATTCTTATGATTATTGCTGAATTACTACATAAGAACCGTTCTAACACTTTAGATCTTGATTCTGTCAGTTATACGCAAGCTTTATATATGGGATTGTTTCAATGCTTAGCCTTAGTTCCTGGTTTCTCTAGAATGGGATCAACCTTATCTGGTGGTTTATTAGTTGGTATGAATCACAAAACTGCTTCTGAGTTCAGCTTTATTATGGCTGTGCCTATCATGATTGCAGCCTCTGGTAAAGATTTATTTGAGAGCTGGGGTAATCTGAATATTGGTGATTTACCTTTATTTATTACGGGCTTCTTAACAGCTTTTATAGTAGCTTTGTTGGCTATCAAGTTCTTTCTCAAACTTATTTCCAGAATAAAATTGATTCCATTTGCTATTTATCGCTTTTTGCTGGCTTTAGCATTTTGGGTTTTTATTTTATAAAAAAAGGGGAGATTAAAATTTCCCCTTTTTTTCTGTATATTCTATTCATGTAAGGTTTACATAATGTCTCTTACAGGAAATCATATATATGAAATCCCTTTCATTAAGGGATTTCACTTGTTTACTCTTATATATTTAATGCTACATTTTAGGAGCTTCCATACCAAAATTCGCCCATTCTTCTTTTGATGGCCCATAAATACCTGGAACGGTTAATCCTGCTTGCCTCATAAGAACGGTCATTTGTCCTCG
>Ga0209463_1002055_pt1 | contig 11490 bp, 11 predicted proteins | sample AgamicMgSfrz_FD_187169 | JGI IMG/M metagenome (GOLD analysis project Ga0209463, IMG submission 187169) | Agave microbial communities from Guanajuato, Mexico - Mg.Sf.rz (SPAdes) (version 2) | ecosystem: Host-associated > Plants > Phyllosphere > Phylloplane/Leaf | place: Guanajuato, Mexico... | reverse complement strand
ATCACTATCATTGGCTTACGGTCAAAGAGTTTAGTGAAATGCTGGCAATTGGAAATGCGCTTCCTGGTCCGATTGCAACAAAAATGGCGGGGTTTATCGGATATCAGCAGGCAGGGATTTTAGGCTCGGTGATTGCTCTTTTTGCAACGATTGCTCCGTCGGTTTTACTTTTAGTTATTTTACTTCGAATATTATTTAAGTATAAAGATTCGCCAAATGTTAAGAAAATGACGAACTACATTCGTCCGGTTATCGCCATTTTACTGGGCTTGATGGCATATGAATTTTTTATGAATTCATACGGTGATTCAGGGATATGGCAAACTTTATTTTTAGTAGCAGCCAGTTTTCTATTATTGGAAAAATTGCGCGTGCATCCAGCGTTCGTTATTGTTGGAGCACTCGTATACGGAGCTGTTTTTCTTGCTTAAATGAAGCTCTCAAATAATGAGAGTTTTTTTGTGTAGAAGAGACGAAAAGAGGGGAAGTCATGGTTGAAAAAGCAGCGCTAGAAAACGTTCAGGATTTGGTTAAACTGCGAATGTTGCTCATGAAAGAACTGGGAGAATTAAACGGGAATGAGGAGCTGTTTCGAAAAGCTACAGAAGAATATTTTACTGCAAATATAAATAATCCACATAGCTATACGGCTATTTTAAAAGCGAATGGAGAAATTGTATCAGCAGGAAGCATCGTCTTTTTTATACGTCCGCCTTCACCGAGTAACCTCCAAGGAAAAGAAGCATATGTTATGAACATGTATACAGCTTTTGATCACCGAAAGCACGGCTATTCTTCAGCTATTTTAAAGCATTTGATGCAGTACTGCCAAAAAAATGGTGTAAATCGAATATGGTTAAATGCTTCTTCCGCTGGAAAAAGCTTGTATCAAAAACATGGATTTATTGAATATGAATCTGAAATGGAATACAAGTTTGAAAAAAATTAGAGCAGCAAAACTCTTGATAGAGATGGGTTTGAAGGAGCTATGGTTTTTAAAAAATAAAAAAAATTAATAAAAAGTGTTGACGAAGATAAAAAAACCATTCATAATACAAATCAACATCACACAACATTACACACAACTTGGAAGCGACAAACAGTTTCAAACGATCGGAACTGATTATCCAAGTACACATACATAGTCAATACTGAGCGTTGATAGGAGCACTAGTAGAAAAAATTTCCCTGTAACAGAGAGCTGACGGTTGCTGCGAGTCAGAACACAAATTTTTTCGAAGTACATTCCTTGAGCATCTTTTCCGAGTAGGAAAAGACGGCCTAGCCGTTATTTTAATCAAGAGGCAAGCAAAATGCTTGCAACTAGGGTGGTACCGCGAATTTTCGTCCCTACTGACTCTTAAGAAAAATCTTAAGGGTGAGTAGGGACTTTTTGTATTTCGGCCCATTATAATTTTATATCCATTACAAGCGATGAAAAGAGCATAGTAGCAAAATCTTCCCTGTATTCAGAGAGCTGATGGTTGGTGCGAATCAGTACAAAAGAGATTGCGAATTACATTCTTGGAGCTTTCTTTTGGCAATAGTCAAAAGCGGCAATAGCCGTTATCTTAATGAAGAGGCAAGCAATGCTTGCAATTAGGGTGGTACCGCGATCAATTCGTCCCTACTGATACAATCAGTAGGGACTTTTTGTATATCCGCATAAGCGGCTGTGTAGGTGTAAAACGGATTTTTCAATACAAACTAAACGAGAAGATCCGTTCAAGGTTATAAAATCAAAGGAGGATTTTTAAAATGACAAAATCACTAGAACAATTACGAGGACAAATCGACGAAATAAATTTAGAAATTTTAGAATTATTAAATAAACGCGGTGAAATCGCACAAGAAATCGGAAAAGTAAAAGGTACACAAGGTGTGAATCGCTTTGATCCAGTTCGTGAACGTAAATCGTTAGATCAAATCTTAGCTAACCATAATGGACCATTCGAAGCTTCAACAATTCAGCATATTTTCAAAGAAATTTTCAAAGCAAGCTTAGAGCTTCAAGAAGACGATCACCGTAAAGCACTTCTTGTATCTCGCAAAAAGAAATCTGAAGATACAATCGTTGACATCAACGGCACAAAAGTAGGTCCTGGAAACTTAGAATTTGTAATGGGACCATGTGCAGTAGAAAGCTACGAACAAGTAAAAGAAGTGGGCTTAGCGCTTAAAGAACAAGGCATTACATTAATGCGCGGCGGAGCGTTCAAACCACGTACATCACCTTACGATTTCCAAGGTCTTGGAGTAGAAGGGTTAAAAATCTTACGTCAAGTAGGCGATGAGCTAGGTCTATCAATTATCAGTGAAATTGTTTCTCCTCAAGATATTGAAACGGCTCTAGACTACGTAGATGTGATTCAAATTGGTGCACGTAACATGCAAAACTTCGAGCTATTAAAAGCTGCAGGTTCTGTAGACAAACCGATTCTTTTAAAACGTGGATTGGCAGCAACAATTGAAGAATTCATTAACGCTGCTGAATACATTATGTCTCGCGGAAATGGAAACATTATTCTTTGTGAACGCGGTATCCGCACATACGAGCGTGCAACACGCAACACATTAGATATCTCAGCTGTTCCAATCTTGAAAAAAGAAACGCATTTACCAGTTGTAGTAGACGTAACGCATTCAACAGGACGCAAAGACTTATTATTACCATGTGCAAAAGCAGCGATTGCTATCGGCGCAGATGCTGTAATGGCAGAAGTTCATCCAGACCCAGCAGTAGCACTATCAGATTCAGCACAGCAAATGAACATTCCTGAATTCCACAAATTCATGGAAGAATTAAAAGGTGCAGCAGTAAAATTATCTTAATTTCATAGTGATACAGTGATAAGAAACTAGTAGCAAACATTTCCCTGTCTCAGAGAGCTGACGGTTGGTGGAAGTCAGTACACAAATGTGAGCGAATTACACTCTTTGAGTACTCTTTTACAGAGCGGTCAGCGGATCGTTAACAATTCGAGGTGGCAAGCAATGTTTGCAACTAGGGTGGTATCGCGAGAAAAACTCGTCCCTATGAACGTAGGGGCGAGTTTTTTATTTTTTATAACAGAAAGGAATCGATAATATGAGATATTTAACAGCAGGAGAATCGCACGGACCTCAATTAACAGCGATTATTGAAGGAGTACCGGCAGGGCTTGAATTAACAGCCGAACATATTAATGAAGATTTAGCAAGAAGACAAAAGGGACATGGGCGCGGACGCCGCATGCAGATTGAAAAAGATCAAGTTCAGATTAAAGGCGGGGTTCGCCACGGTGAGACGCTTGGTTCACCCATTGCTTTAGTCGTTGAAAACAAAGATTTTACTCACTGGAGAAATATTATGGGTGCTGATCCAGTTGATCATGATGAAGAAGTAAAGCGACAAATTACAAAACCTCGTCCAGGTCATGCGGATTTAAATGGAGCGATTAAATACGGTCACAGAGATATGCGAAACGTATTGGAACGTTCATCTGCTCGTGAAACGACGGTGCGAGTAGCCACAGGCGCAGTTGCCAAACAAGTACTAAAAGCTGTAGGCGTAAATATTGCGTGTCACGTGCTTGAAATCGGCGGTGTGAAAGCTGAAAAAACGGCATATGAGTCACTGACAGAACTTCAGGAAAAAACAGAAGCGTCACCTGTTCGCTGCTTAGATGAAGAAGCGGGACAGAAAATGATGAAAGCAATCGATGATGCAAAAGAAAATGGAGACAGCATTGGTGGCGTAGTGGAAGTAGTAGTAGAAGGAATGCCTACTGCAGTGGGAAGTTACGTGCACTATGATCGTAAGTTAGATTCAAAGCTAGCTGCTGCTATTATGAGCATTAACGCGTTTAAAGGCGTTGAAATCGGCGTAGGCTTTGAAGCAGCTCGCAGACCGGGAAGTGAAGTCCATGATGAAATTCTATGGGATGAACAAAACGGCTATACGCGTAAAACGAACAATGCTGGAGGTTTAGAAGGAGGCATGACAACAGGGATGCCGATTGTTGTGCGAGGCGTCATGAAACCTATTCCTACCTTATACAAGCCGCTGCAAAGTGTAGATATTGATACAAAAGAGCCATTTGCTGCAAGTATTGAACGCTCAGACAGCTGTGCAGTACCGGCGGCAGCGGTTGTAGCAGAATCAGTGATTGCTTGGGAACTAGCATCTGCTATTATCGATCAATTTGGGGCAGATCGAATTCAGTTAATTCAAGAAAACGTAAAAAAACATGAAGAATACGCAAAGCAATTTTAATGAATAGAGGAGAATGAAAGGTGAAAACACGTGTATTACTTATTGGCGTCGGCCTTATTGGAGGATCATTAGCGCTAGCTATGAAGAAGCATCGTCACGTCACAGTCGTTGGAGCTGATATCAATACAAATGAAGTACAAGTAGCCAACCAGCTAGGTATCGTTGATTATGTAGCTGAAGATATAAAAACAGAAGCAGCCCAAGCAGATTATATCGTGCTTGCTACTCCAGTAGAGTACACGACAGCATGGATACACGACCTTTCTACTTGGAAGCTTAAAGAAACGGTTATCGTAACGGATGTCGGAAGTACCAAAGGTGAAATTATGAAAGCAGCCGAAGCGCTGAATAAGAAACGTATTTCATTTATTGGCGGGCATCCGATGGCTGGTTCTCATACGAGCGGTGCAGTCAATGCACGAGCGGATTTATTTTGTTCGGCGCGCTATATTTTAACGCCGTTTGAAAATGAGCAAAAAGAAAAAATAGATGCGCTTATGCATTTGCTAGAGCCTACAGGTGCACAATTTGTACCGCTTGATGCAGCTACTCATGACCAAATCACTGGAGTTGTCAGTCATTTACCTCATGTGATTGCGACCAGTCTTGTAAGACAAGTAAAAGGATATTCAGCACAGAATCATCTTGTCACGGAAATGGCAGCAGGCGGTTTTCGAGATATTACGAGAATTGCTTCAAGTAATCCTCATATGTGGAGAGATATACTAAAACAAAACCGTTCTATGCTTTTAACATTGCTTGATGACTGGATGAAAGAAATGGAACAAGTAAAACTATTAGTAGAAAAAGGTGACGGTCACGAATTATTTGATTACTTTTCAGATGCCAAAGAATTTCGTGATTCGCTTCACGCATAAAAGGAGAGACATATTGTGACAGTAAAAGCTTTACGAGGAACGATTCAAATTCCAGGAGATAAATCTATTTCTCACCGTTCCGTTATGTTTGGTTCGATTGCAGAAGGAACAACAACGATTAACGGATTTTTGCCAGGAGACGATTGCCTTAGCACCATTTCCTGCTTTCAAAAACTAGGTGTAGATATTCAAATGATTGATGAACAAAGCGTCGTAGTAAAAGGAAAAGGGATACAAGCGCTAAAAGAGCCATCTGATATTTTAGATGTTGGAAATTCGGGCACAACGATTCGCCTTATGATGGGGATTTTAGCAAATACACCCTTTCATTCAACATTGATTGGAGACGAATCCATTGCCAAACGCCCCATGAAGCGTGTGACCGGTCCGCTTCGTGATATGAATATTCATTTAGATGGCCGAAAAGACGCTAATTTTACACCGCTTGTTATACGAGGTGGGCAAGCAAAAGGGATACACTATACATCTCCCGTTGCGAGCGCACAAGTAAAATCAGCTATTTTACTTGCTGGACTGCAGGCGGAAGGAACAACTTCTGTAACGGAACCGGCGAAATCGCGTGATCATACAGAACGTATGCTAGAGGCATTTGGTGTTAAAGTCGAAGAAGAAGGCTTAACCGTTTCAATTGAAGGCGGTCAAACGTTAAGAGGAACGCATGTAGAAGTGCCTGGTGATATTTCGTCAGCTGCATTCTTTTTAGTAGCGGGGGCTATTATTGCAAACAGCCGCATTGAAATTCAAAAAGTTGGGATGAATCCGACTCGAACGGGTATTTTAGATGTGCTTTCAAATATGGGCGCTTCGATCGAGACAGTCAAAGAAACAAAAGAAACAGCGGAACCCTATGCAGATTTAGTTGTAGAAGCTTCTCACTTAAAAGGTACGGAAGTAGGCGGAGACTTAATTCCACGCCTAATTGACGAAATCCCAATTATTGCACTAGCTGCCACACAGGCAGAAGGGATTACAGTTATTAAAGATGCTGCAGAGTTAAAAGTCAAAGAAACAAACCGTATTGATACGGTAGTGAATGAGTTAACCAAAATGGGAGCTAACATTGAAGCAACGGAAGATGGAATGATTATTCACGGAGGTACAAAACTTCACGGAGCAAATGTAAACAGCCACGGAGATCACCGTATCGGTATGATGCTTGCTGTTGCCTCTTGTATTGCAGAAGGGGAAACAATTATTGAAAATCGTGACGCGGTATCCGTCTCTTACCCGCAATTTTTTGCTCACTTAGAGTCTTTACAACAGTAAATTCCCTTATTATGTTAAAATAGCAGTTTGAAAGTTGTAAGGAATTTATAAAATTAAAACCAATGACTCTATATTTCGCCGGAGAAATCCGATATAATCATTACAACACCTCTAGTATTAAATAGAATTTGGTGAATGATTATGTTTTTGATGATTGTCTACATCGGGGCCATTTTATTTTTTATAAAAATGTTTATGGATCGAGATTTTATTTGGTTTTTGTTCCTATTGCCATTTTTGATGTTTGTTATGTTTTTTGAAACAGACTATCTTGATCATGTCCCTGAATCTGGAAGGTTAATTATCTTTACGTTTTCTTTTTTAGTCATTTATGCAATGGTTTTGGTGTATAATCGATATTTTAGAAAAGAAGGATGTAAAGAGTAAACTCAAATGTGAATCTATTGATAATGATAAAAAAAGCATGCCCTACGGCGTGCTTTTTTTATCGCTTGAATCGACATCCACTGGCGTAAGCGGCTTTTTAGCAGGGCCTTCTACCACAGATCCGTCGTAAGAGAAACGAGAACCGTGACAAGGGCAGTCCCACGTGCGGTCACCAGCGTTCCAATTTACTTCACATCCTAAGTGCGTGCATGTAGTATCGACGCAGTGAAGCTTCCCTTGAGGATCTTTATAAGCTCCCGTACGTTTGCTGTTTACATATACGACCGACCCTTCATCATTTTGAAGCTGATCCAGTCCTTTTTCAGGCATTGAAAACTTACCGGTAATAAAGTGTTCAGCCACATCAAGATTTTGACGAAAGAAATGCTTAAGGCTAGGGTCCGCATAAAAACGAGACGGATTATACAACTCCGCATATGGGTTGTCTTTTCCGGTTATTGCATCTCGAATAATATGTGCTGCAATGGTGCTATGAGTCATCCCCCATTTTTTAAATCCGGTGGCAATAAAGATATTTGGCTTGCTTTCTTTAATGGGACCGATATATGGAATTTTATCAAGCGTAAATAAATCTTGTGCAGACCATTTGTAACGAAAATGTTGAACAGTAAAATTTTCTTCGGCGAACCTCTGAAGGGACTCATAGTGGAACATAGTATTAATTCCTTGTCCAGCTTTGTGGCCTTCTCCACCAATTAAAATGAGTTCTTCTCCGTCAACTTTTGTTGAACGCAGCGAATGAGTAGGCTGATCAGCACTTAAATACATGCCTCCAGGGTAAGCTTGTTCAACTTTTGCTGCTAACACATACGAACGTTTGGCATACATGCGCGTATAGTAAAAGCCGGCTCCATCATAAAATGGAAAGTGTGAACACGCCACTACATATTTGCAAGAAATTCGATGTCCGTCTCTTGTGACAACGGTGGGCGACGTGCTTTCTTCTACATCCGTTGCTACGGTGTTTTCAAAAATCAATCCGCCGCTTTCTGTGAATTTTTTTACTAAATGAAGCAGATATTTTAACGGATGAAACTGAGCTTGATCTTTCATAATAGCTGCTGCCCTAATATCAAAATTAAAAGGAAGCTCTGTTGCAAATTCACATGGAATATGTAATCGCTGATAGGCTCGAAATTCTTTACGAACTCGATGATCAAACTCCAGCGTTTCTCCGTATAAGTAAGCATCTTGTACCGAAAAATCACAGTCAATGTTTTCCGTTTGAATTAAGTTTTTCATAAACTGCAGAGCTTGTTCGTTTGCTTTATAATACAGCAGCGTTTTTTCTTCGCCAATGTGTGAAAGCAGCTCATCGTAGATAACGTCATGCTGAGCTGTAATCTTTGCTGTTGTGTGACCGGTTGTACCATTTAAAATATTATCAGCTTCAATTAACGCCACGTTCAGCCCTTCTTTTTGTAATAAATAAGCTGTTGTAATACCGCTAATACCGCCTCCTACTACTACAACATCAACTTTTCGATTTTCTGAAAGAGATGGGTATGTTGGAAACTTTAAATGATCGCGCCAGTAGGGCTCAGTATCCTTTGGGATATTTGCCAATTTATTCACCTCCATATGATAAGTCTTATTTTTACCATAGTTTTCTAAAAAATGTATGCAAAATAAAGGAATCTACTCCAATAGCATCTCTTTGCTGTACCTATTTAAGCAAAAGGAGGGGAAAAGAGTGATTGCAATCAGCCTTTGTATGATTGTTGCGAACGAAGAAGAGGTTAAACCAAAACATTTGCTCTTTAAGATTCTTCTTTTTAAACGTGGCTTCCGCACCTGCACCTTGCCATTTGCTACGAAAGAATTGGTGAATAAAAATCAAAGTATAAAATAGTAAAGGTTACAGATTTAAACATGCAGAGCAATAAATTCATATAAATGATAGGGAGCATCATACAATAAAAGTATAGAGGCTTAATTCGGCAAAAGATATTTAAACATCAAGGTCCAAATAAAAGGGCAAACGGCATGTTTGTCCTTTTTTCATGATTATAGTGACAATTTTCATATATAGTAATAAAGTATATATATAGCAAAAAAATCCCAAATTTTAAGAAGATAAAAAACGGCTTAAAACCAAAACAAGTTGTACTCTCAGAGTATGTAGAACGTGCAAAAAAACGAAATAATATGTAGTATTGTAATACAGGACGTAATTGGGAAGAAAAATGAAAACGTTGACAAAAAGAGGAGGGGTACCATGTTGGGTTCACTACCTAATGTTATAAATACGTCAACGCTTGTGTCTTCAAGTGAACAACAAGAAGCGTCATCTGAATCATTTAAAACATATACTCATAAAGGAAAAAAATTCAAGGTCTATTTACCTAAATCCTATCATATTTTAAAATCTTACCCACTAATGGTTATGCTGCATGGATGTACACAAAATGCAGATGATTTTGCAATAGGCACGCAAATGAACGAGCTCGCCGACGAAAAAGAATTTATTGTCGTATATCCACAGCAGTCTTCTAACTCAAATATGAATAAATGCTGGAACTGGTTTGAACCTCTTCATCAAATTAGAGGGTTTGGCGAGCCAGCTATTATTGCAGGGATTGTAAAAAAAGTCCAAAACATGCACTTTATTCAGAAAAATAAAGTGTTTATTGCCGGTCTGTCAGCAGGAGGAGCAATGAGCATCGTTATGGGGGTAACGTATCCAGAACTGTTTGCTGGAATAGGTGTGTCAGCAGGTATCGAATATCAGGCGGCTCTTAACGTATTTAATGCGTATTCTGTCATGGCCAGTAAAGGTCCTTCCCCCGTTAAACAAGGAAGAATTGCTTATCAGCAAATGGGAAAACGGGCAAAGCCACTGCCGCTCATTGTATTTCATGGTAACGCTGATTCTACGGTAAATGTAGCCAATGCAGATCAAGTGGTTCACCAGTGGATTACAACGAATAATCTTGCTTATAACGGAAGAATAGATGGATGGATTCAAGATAGCCCGGTTAAAACGAGAGAAGAAAAAATTCTCTTTGGACGGGATTATACAACATATCGCTACGAAAGCAGTAAGGGAGAATTGGCTATTGATAAATATATTATCAATGGAATGGGGCATGCATGGTCAGGAGGGAATTCAGCGGGCAGCTATACAGATCCTAAAGGCCCCAACGCTAGCCGAATCATGTGGGACTTTTTCATGAGTCAAAAAGTATAAACAGAGCATATAATGAGGTTCAGTTGCGTTCTTATCGCAGAGAAGAAGAGCTGAAAGTAGCTCTTCCGGCCCTTATTAGTATAAAAAAGCAGCTGCAGGAACCATTATTTTAACTAGACGTGTTTTTCTAAAAATTAGGATTTGATTATTTAGAAAACGGGTACTGTAATAAAGAAAATAAGAAGCCAAAATTACATAGCTTAGGATTGACAGCTTATAGTTGTAAATGTAAGATAACTGCGAGCTGCATTTTGTATGATTAAAACATTAAAATAAGCCGAAAACTGAAAAAATAAATAGAAATTGTAAGATGAGCGGGTAAGGAAAAGGAGATTAAAAAATGAATATTGCATTTTTCTTAGTACCAAAAAGTGATGTTGTAACACTAAATATTCAATCCACATTAAGACAGGCTCTTGAAAAAATGGAGTATCATCGCTATTCTACAGTTCCGCTAGTTGACGATGATGGTAAATATGTGGGCGTTCTTACTGAAGGAGATCTTCTTTGGAAGTTAAAAAGCCTAGGAGACTATCGCTTTCAAGATACGGAAAATATTAAATTAACAGAGATTGACCGCTATCAAGATTATAACCCAGTTGCTATATATGATGAAGTTCAAAACATCCTTTCAAAGGCAATTGACCAAAATTTTGTTCCTGTAACGGATGATCAAGGTGTATTTATTGGAATTGTGAGAAGAAGAGAAATTCTAGAGTTTTATGCAGAAAGCGCAAGTAAAGTGAAAAATCAAATATAAAAAAAGCCATCTCTAGATGGCTTTTTTTCTTGTCTTATCTCCCCCGTACATACTCCTAAAAACAGGCTTAGGTCATGGCCCACAGCAATGCACTTCCTTGTACTAGTTTACATAATCTATTTATATATAGGTATAAAATTGCCTATATAAATCTTATTTATAGATAAGGATGGTTTATGTGAGTTACAACAATAAAAAGAAGTGTTGCTGGTGTTCTAATCAGTATTATTACAAAACTTCTGGCTATGATCCAAGAAGTAGCCATGAAGGAAAATGCTGTCATAACGATTATAAGCATAACGATCATTGTCCTAAACATGATGATGATCATCGTTCTGGACATAAAAAATGCCATCATGGTGGCAACCATAGCGGAGGTCACGACGGTAACCATGGCGGAGATCATGGCGGAGGTCATGGCGGAGATCATGGTGGCAACCATGGCGGTAATCACGGCGGTTGTCATGGCGGTAACCATGGCGGTAACCACGGCGGTAACCATGGCGGTAACCACGGCGGTAACCATGGCGGTAACCACGGCGGTAACCACGGCGGAGGTCACGGTGGTTGTCATGGCGGTAACCGCGGCGGTTGTAAAAGACGTCGCTGCTGTTGGGGCTGGGTGTTTTAATTTAATAAATAATTGAATTAAAATGAAGCGTTGATTTAGCAGAAAGAACTCAAGAAATTGAGTTCTTTTTTTTGTAAGTTG
>Ga0209463_1002050_pt1 | contig 11510 bp, 14 predicted proteins | sample AgamicMgSfrz_FD_187169 | JGI IMG/M metagenome (GOLD analysis project Ga0209463, IMG submission 187169) | Agave microbial communities from Guanajuato, Mexico - Mg.Sf.rz (SPAdes) (version 2) | ecosystem: Host-associated > Plants > Phyllosphere > Phylloplane/Leaf | place: Guanajuato, Mexico... | reverse complement strand
TATTTCAGCATCTCTTGCATTCTCAGAACCAAACTTTAATCCAGCACTTGTCTTTGAACATACGAGAATGCTATATAAATTAGCAAATGACGAATATAAAAACTTAATGAAAGTTATTTGGGCATAATCAACCTGTCCTCAAATAGCGGGATAAATAAAAGGATGGGCTGCAAGCAGCGCCATCCTTTTATTTCGATATCATATCAAACCACATCTTAACAGCAGTGCCTACAATCAAAATCGATAACATATATTGTAGTGCTTTTTGATTGATCCTCTTCCCAACTCGCGCTCCAAGCGGCGCAGCAAAGATACTTGCAATCGCAATGATAAGAGCTGGAATTACAACTACTTGCCCAGTTATCACTTTTCCAGTTGTAATCCCTACTGAGGAAATAAACGTAATAGCAATAGATGTCGCTATTGTTGTACGTATTGGTAATTTTAAAATAACTAGCATAATTGGAACTAAAAGGAACGAACCTCCAGCACCTATAATGCCTGACGCTCCGCCTACAATAAAAGCTAACAAGCTTGCTAACCATTTATTATATTTCACTTCATTACCATTATTACGTTTCGGTACGAACATCATAATAGCAGCAATTGTTGCTAATGCTGCATAAACAACATTTACCGTATGTTCCTCCAATACGTTAGCACCAAAACTCCCTATGAAACTTCCTATTAATATACTAGCTCCCATATACACAACTAGCGTTTTATCCATATCATTACTTTTTCGATAGGCCCATGCCCCTGCAAAAGTTGCAAAGAATACTTGCACCGCTGTAATACCACTCACTTCATGTGACGTATAACCAGTAAATCCTAGCAATACCGGAATGTATAGGATCATCGGGTAATTAATAATCGCACCGCCAATTCCAACCATTCCCGATATAAATGATCCTATAAACCCAATTATAAAAAGTAATACGACTAAACTCACCTTATATCCCCCGCCTTCTAAAAAGAAGGTGATTTAAATGAATAAGTTCACATTCCCATCTGAAGCATCTGCTAAATAAGCTCCTACTCCTGCAAACTCTACCCCTTCCATAATCTCTTCCTCTTTTAACCCTAATAAATCTACTGTCATTTGACAAGCTACAAGTTTAATCCCCTGTTCTTTCGCCAAATCCATTAAATCTGGTAAAGGCATCGCATTATGTTTTTTCATAATACCTTTAATCATCTTTGGTCCCATACCGGCAAAATTCATTTTTGATAATCCCATCTTATCAGCTCCGCGCGGCATCATTTTTCCAAATACTTTTTCGATAAAAGTTTTCTTTACCTTCACATGTTCATCTTTCCTTAAAGCATTTAATCCCCAGAAAGTATGAAAAATAGTAACCTCTTGATCATAAGCAGCTGCACCATTTGCAATAATATAAGCAGCCATCGCTTTATCATAATCTCCACTAAATAAAACGATTGTTGTTTTCTTCTGTTGTTCCATGTTGTTCTCCCTCCAATTACCTATAGGGGTATTTGATTGTTTATAAAAAGGCTCAAATCATTTACCTCTGTACTATACGACTTTACCTTCCCAAGCTAACATACCACCTACCATATTGATCACTTGAAAACCATAACTTTCTAAAAACTGAACGGCTCTTGCACTTCTTCCGCCTGAACGACAAACGATAATATATTCCTGTTTTTTATTTAGCTCATGCATACGAAATTCTAATAGCCCTAGTGGAATATTACATGCTTCTGGAATTTTCCCTTCAGCTACTTCTTCTACTTCACGTACATCTATAATATTTACTGCTTCTTTACGTAACAATTTTTCTTCTAATTCTTTTGCTGTCATTTCTTTCATTTTAAATTTTCTCCTCACAAACCATTCATCCCGCCTGAAACATTAATAACGTGCTGAAATCCTAATTTCTTTAATACTTTTGCTGCTTGCTTACTTCTCATCCCGCTCTGACAAATAACGATTACTTCCTTATTTTTATCTAACTGACTTGCTCTACTAGCTAACTCATTTAACGGGATATTTTGAAATCCTTTCATATGATTTCCTGTATATTCACCTACTGTACGAACATCGATAAAGTACTTTCCTTGTTTTCCTACTATACTTTTTAATTCTTTTCCGTTTATATTTTGAACACCTTTCACATGTAAAAAGCGTGAAATAACAAACCATGCAGCAAGTACAATGAAAAGCGTACTTAATATTGTGTTCATATAACCAACCTCTCTATATTTATAAAACTACTACGCCTTCTTAATCCAAAACTTCAGCACATCAGCTTCTTCTACATGCTTTACGATGTCATGACCACTTTTATTTGCCCATGCTGGAATATCCTTAACTGACCCTTTATCCGTTACATGTACTTCTAACACTTCTCCAGTTTGTAACGTATCCATCGCTCTCTTCGTTCTTACAATCGGCATTGGACATGCTAAATCTTTCGCATCTAATACTTGTTTTACATTCATCATCTATTCCTCCAGTTTTTATTTATTTCATTATTCGTGCACTGCACAACGATTTGGACCAATCTCCATTTCACGCTCTTCATCTACACTCGGATGAATTTTACCCATATTTGTTTGACGGATTTCTTCATATGCATTTGGCTGAGGTGGTAAGTTTTCTGTTACAGTTTTACGGAACTCTACCTCATCCTCAATATTTAACCCTGCATTATACGCAAACAAATCTTTTAATTTTGCGCTAACAATACCACTTTCGTTCATTTCACTTATTTTTGAATAATGAGCCGGTAACACAACTAAATTTTGAGATAGTTCTTTATATCGGCTATACAAAGTATTACGTAAATCACTTACCCAATCTTCAGCCTTCCCAGCAAGATCTGGACGCCCGATTGAATCTACAAATAAAATATCGCCCGATAATAAATAGGAATCGTCTACAATAAATGATGTACTTCCAATCGTATGCCCCGGTGAGTATAATGCGTCAATTTCAATTTTAGTACCCCCCACCGTAATAACAGATCCTTCTACAAGCGGTTCGTATGCGAAAACAACTTCCTCCGCATCTTTTGGCGGTAACCAATACGTACCACCTACTTTTTCCGCTAACTTACGTCCTCCAGAAATATGGTCTGCATGTAAATGTGTATCCATTACATTCGTAATCGTAACATCATGCTCTTTCGCAAATTCTTCATATGCTTCAACTGTTCTTACTGCATCAATAACTGCTGCTTCACCGTTTGAAACGACCATATAAGATAAACAGCCTTTTCCAAGGCGGTTAAACTGATACATACTTCCGCCATTTTTTAAATCTCCAACTTTTATAGGCTTTACATATTCACTCCAAGCCTTCATACCACCAGCTAAATAATAAATATTTTCTAATCCAGCCTCTGTTAATTGCTCTGCCACAAATATAGAAGACCCTTCTTTTGCACACACTACTAAAACATCTTTATCTTTAGGTAATTCACTTACAATATGATCTACACCATCTAACAAATCAAAATATGGTTTATTTATAGAAGAAACTTGTTTCCCTTCAATTTTCCATTCTTCATAATCCTTCTCATTACGAACATCTAAAATGAATAACTCTCCGAATAAAACTTTCTCTGCCACATCTTTTGCTTGTAATGATTTAACGCTCATCTTCTTACCCCCTGAGGTATATTTTTATTTAAAAAAATTTAATTCTCTATATTCCCTTGCCACTCTACCATACCTGGAATGACATTTTTCACATTTGCATAACCTTGCTCTTTCAACATTTGGCAAGCTACATCACTACGGTTACCAGTTCGGCAAACAACATAAATTTGTTTCGTCTTATCTAATCCTGCGCTTGCTAGTTCACCTAATGGCACCGAAATGGCCGATGGAATATGACCAAAGGCGAATTCCGCCGCTTCACGAACATCTACTACAGTACACTCTTCACCACTTAATACTATATCTTGCAATTCCGCATTCGTAATTGTATGAGGATACTTCACTACTTCATCCACTTCATGCTCATGTGCTTTCCTAACATAATGCATCAAAACATCACCCTCTTGTTTCGTCCCGATATATTGATGCCCTACTTTATTCGCCCAGCTTTGTATGTCTACTGTAGACCCTTTATCTGTTGCCTCAATTTCAATCACTTGCCCTGGCGTCAACCCTTCCATCGCCTTCTTCGTTTTCACAATCGGCATCGGACAAGCCAAACCTTTACAATCTAAACTCATATCCACTTTTATACTCATAGTCGATTCCTCCATAACTTATATACACATACCTGTAGGGGTATAATAAAATGTTTTTGAAAATCTGTCAACACTTACGTTTGACAGATTATCGGCTTTTCACAAGTAATTGAACAGCTTCTTTAATTAACTCTTCATTTGAACCATTACCACTTTCAAACTGTTCACGCAAACATTGCTCTAAATTCGTTCCAACAACAAGTCCAATTGTACGATCAAGTGCGGAACGAGATGCCGTTAACTGTGTAATAACCTCTCGGCAATCTTTTCCTTCTTCCATCATACGAAGCACACCACGAACTTGCCCTTCAATACGTTTCAATCTATTTTTCATATCTTGATTATATTCCATTGTATAATCACCTCATTATCATTATGTCACCATTTATAACTTATGACAATATATTATACCCTATAGGGTATTTTGTAAACCCCTATTTTAAATTTCCACCTTATATATTCACAAAACACAAAATGAAACCTTAATCTATAGGCTTTCATCTTCCACCTAATTTTGAAGTGGAAGATGAAAAAACATTAATATATAATATGGTCTGGTAATACTGTCCCATACAATTTAAAACCACCATCTACATTCTTTACCTTATATCCTTTTTCCATTAACATGCGCGCTGCAACATACCCTCTCATACCAAGTTGACAAGTAATATATATTTCTTTATCCACTGGCACTTCATCTAAACGATCACGTAATTCATCTAATGGAATATTAATAGAGCCTTTAATCATTCCTTGTTTTAGTTCATTAGTCTCTCGAACATCAATAAGATATCCACCATTTTCAACAATACGATCTATCTCATGCCATTGTACTGTGTACACAAAACCATCTACTATATTACTTGCCGCATACCCTACCATGTTTACTGGGTCTTTTGCAGAAGAATAGGGCGGAGCATATGATAATTCCAAATCTGGCAAATCAATTACAGTTAAATTTGCTTTTATTGCCGTTGCGATAACATCGATACGCTTATCTACACCGTCACGTCCTAACGCCTGCGCTCCATAAATTTTTCCGCCATCTTTATCAAAAATTAATTTTATTAGCACTGGCGTAGCATTCGGGTAATATCCAGCATGCGAATTTGCCTGTACATGTACTACCTCATAGGGTATATTTAATCGTTTTAATATTTTCTCATTTACTCCCGTCGAAGCAACTGTTAAATCAAAAACTTTAGCTACAGAAGTTCCCAGCGTACCTTTATATAAAGAATCCGTATGTCCATGAATAATATCTGCTAACATACGACCTTGACGATTAGCCGGCCACGCTAAAGGAATCATCGTTTCTGTTTCAGTAACAAAATCTTTCACTTCAATCGCATCACCAATTGCATATATATTTGGATCCGATGTTTGAAATTTTCCATTTACTTTTATCGTTCCTCTAACTCCTAATGCTAATCCTGCATCTTTCGCTAAACTACTCTCTGGTTGTACACCAATTGCTAAAATAATCATATCTGTCTCTATGATTGAACCACTTTTTAAACGTACAACAGTCCCGTCCTCTTCTAATGCATCTACACCATCTTCAAAAACAAGCTCAACATTGTGATTTTTCATATGCTCATGCACATACGCTGCCATTTCATAGTCGATTGGCGGCATCACTTGATTCGCCATCTCTACAAGAGTAACATCCATTCCTCGTTCTCTTAAGTTTTCAACCATTTCCACTCCAATAAATCCGCCACCAATAACCGTCGCATGATGTGGTTTCTTCTCATCAATATACACTTTAATACGATCTGTATCAGGTACATTCCGTAACGTAAATAACGCCTTCGCTTCTTCAATACCTGGAATAGGTGGAACAATTGGTTTTGCCCCTGGTGAAAGAATTAAAATATCATATTCCTCGTTATATGTTTCATTTGTCGTTACATTCTTTATAGTAATTGTTTTCTCTTCTTTATTAATCTGTACTACTTCACTCAATACACGTATATCTAAATTAAAACGCTTCGACATTCTTTCAACAGTTTGTACTAATAATTTTTGTCTTTCTGTAATGACACCGCCAATATAGTATGGTAATCCACAATTTGCAAATGAAATATACTCACCGCGCTCCACCATAATAATTTCATCTTCTTCACTTAAACGACGAAGCCTTGCAGCCACTGATGCTCCGCCCGCAACTCCGCCTACTACAACTATTTTTCTAGACACATTTCAAACCTCCATATTATTTATTATTTAATTTCCTCATGTATCACACACTCAAAACCTATACCTGTATGGGTATATAATAGAGTATAAAAAATTTAATTTCAATCAATATGTCTTTCTTTCACAAATTTGAAACAAATAAAAAAGAACTTAGACATCTCCAAGTTCTTTACAAATGAAGCAATCAATCGTTCCATTGTCATACTTTCTACAATCTCTTTGTAAAACTATACTCCATGTTCCCACCTAGCGCTGCCGCTGTATCACCAGTTTCTCTAAAATCATGTGTATATATTTTTTCAAATGAACCGAAATCTACTTGTTTATAAAATTCAAAACAAGGGAAACCATCATGCTCTCCTTGAACATCAATACTGCCGTCCTTTTTCACACATACATGTAATACATAATCCACAGGAGGTGCATATACATTTAATGGATTACTTGCACTCGCACTCATTTTGAATTGTACACCGTCAGAATTCCATGTGATATCAGCACACACAATATTTTCTGTACTTGCTTTCCCTGTTCTTTTACTCACAGAACCATCTGGACTTGTAACCTTCTCGGTCGTAATACCCGTGTTCGCATATGAAAACACTTCTTCTTTATAAAAATCAACTACTACCTCTTGCTCAACTCTAGAGCGCATCGTATTTACCGCATGTGGGGTAAATTCACGCGAATCACCTTCGAATTGAATTACTTTTCCTGTTTCCATATCCTTTTTGGCTTCAGTCCAAGACATTGGAATAAATACACTGGCTCTAATTTTCACGATGTTAGTCATAAGAAACACCTCTATAATTTTATTTTAGATACTGAATACTATTGAGTAAAATAGACCATAATTTCAATGCTAAAACCAATAAATTTCTCTTTTACTTTTCTACTTCCTTCTAAAAATAGCGCTATATTTATGTTTAGACTGTCGTTTTAAAGTTATATTCCATCTCTCCAGCTAGTGCTGCTGGAGTATCATTTGTTTCTCTAAAATCATGTATATATATTAATTCAAATGAACCAAAATCTACTTGTTTATAAAACTCATAGCAAGGGAAACCATCATGTACACCTTCAACATGCACAGTACCACTTTTATTAACTCGTATAGCCAACAAATAATCAGCTGCAGGTGCTGCCGCATTTAACGGATTACTGGCACTTGCTCTCATTTCAAATGAAACTTCATCCTCGCCCCATACGATATTAGTACATACAATGTTTTCTGTACTTGTTTCTCCTTTTTGATGCTCGGTTGAGCCATCTGGATTTGTAATCTTCACTGTGACGATACAAGCATCTGCATATGTGAAAATTTCTCTTTTATAAAAATCAATATTCACTTCTTGTTCTAATCTTGAACGCTTTGCGTTCACCGCGTATGGTGTAAACTCACGTGCATCTCCAGCATATTCAAACGATCTTCCTGTTGCAGGATCCTTAATAGGTTCCAGCGATGCATATGGTGCAAAGACACTCCCTCTAATTTTTACAATATTAACCATGTGAAACCTCCATTGATTCTATATTATATAAGTCATTATTTGTTCTACCAACAAAATATAGTCAATTTGATTGACTATATTGTATATAGTACAATAGGTATTACATATAGTCAACTTAATTGACTACAAGCGCGGAGGTTATATATATGGATCAAACATTTAACGAGTTAGATCTTACATCGCTTTTATCATTATCATTTAGCACATTAATTACTGAGCTACATGACAGATTAAGTGAATTGGGATTTAAAGATATTAGACCAGCACATGGTTTTATGTTCAAACGCATCCTTCCTAATGGGGCAACTGGTATAGAGCTAGCTGAATATTTAGGGGTTTCCAAACAAGCTATAAGTAAAATGGTGGATTCTCTTGAGAATAGTGGCTACGTTACACGTAAAACACACCCTACTGATAAAAGGGGTAAAATCATTGTTTTAACCGAACGTGGTTTAGCAGTAATGAAAGCAAAAGAAGAAATAGTAGCTGAAATAGAGCAGCGATGGATTGAAAATATAGGTACAGAACGAATGCAAATGCTAAAAGAAGATTTAACAACATTCGTTACTAAAGAAAATACAGAGAAGTTATCATCAAATATACGACCTGTCTGGTAAACAAAAACGAATCCACTTTGATTCATCTTTTTCAAAATGGATTCGTTTTCTACAGATATATTAAAAATCATTAATTTCTTTAAATTTTATTCTACTGAATATATTTTTTACGCGTTATATAATTCCATAACTCTCTTCACAACCAACTCCGCTGTGTTCTCCTCCGGTGGCATCAATAAATTCGTAGTTACCCCATACACAATAGGATTCAACTCTACTTCATATCCACCATATACAAATTCTTCCGTTGTCGGCAAGTAACCAATATATCCGTTCATATATCCACCAAAGAAAGCTAGTTCATTTTGAAGACGCTCTTTCACTTCTAATGACATTTCCGAAAAAGGTTCCATCGGTATACCGGAGAACATACCATCATTAACTTGAAACAGTTGCACTTCTAAATCAATACTTAACTGCCGCATACCTTGCTTATATTTCTCTAAAACGATAGTAAGCCATTCATCCGTATTCACGCCCCACTGCTTCTCAGCTAACTGGGCCATGCTTCGTATCTCATCAATTTCAGGAATATCCTTCAACTTCATTTGCATCGTACTCGAAATCGTTCTTACAGTTACAATCGGGTTATATGTAACTGTCGGTAACATCGTTAATACATGTCCACTAAGCATGTAAGCCATTTGTGTTAATGCTTCCCTAGAACCACGATACTTCGCATTCACATTTCCAGCAGCACCTTGCACAATAATAATAGGGCAGTTTACTATTCTCTCAAGAATCTCTCGCGCCATCCCGGGATAATCTGCTGATAATACATCACTATCACCTTTTAAAACATTCGGATGCGCCGTACAAAACACTATAATCCCAGATAACTCTTTCGTTTCAGCATCTCTTATTGCCAACATCCCAATCCGTTTATCTACAACACCCTCTATATTTATTCCCATCTTTGCTCTTCCATCAGATGTTCTCTCTCTTCTGTTTACCCCAATACCACCTGTCGTAACACCCCAGCCAACTTCACATCGCTTCAAGTTTTTATTCGCAGTAACAGCACCTTGCACTACATTATTTACTAAAATCGTTTTATACGATTGCACTAGCGGATCATCACCGACTGTCTCTGGACCGGAGTGCGTATGAGTATAAACAACCGTTATTCGCTCAAATGGTACATGAAGCTCACTCGCTACTCGCTCACGAATCATATTCGTATCTTCTACTAACATCCCAATATTATCAATGCTTATAAATACAGTTTTCATTTCACCTTTTTCAAATACAAAAACCGTCCCATAAATACGCTCTTCAATATTATTTATTCCTGTCTCTCTATGATATCCGACAAAATCAATACCTATAGGCGGCGTAATATCCACCTTACATACCCCTACTTTGCTCATTTGAACCTCTCCATTTCTCTATGTAACTCCCTTTTTCAAGAATAGCATATTTGACCTTGTTCCAAATAAAAAAGAACGAACATAGCATTCTATGTCCGTTCTTTCCTTCACACATACTTCCGATGTACCATCTTCCCATCATAAGAAAACACAACGCCCTTACTCTCCACAATTGACTCCATATGCACTGTTCTTCCCCACAGCTGATGAAGATATGGTAATACCTTTTCTAAGTATTTTAAATCAAGCTCGATTCCTTCGTAACTATGTTTAATGTATAATTCTCCGTTCTTTAAGTAGTCTCCGTCTTCTACTACTAAGTACGGGAAGCCGCCATTTGTACGCATATTTACGAGTTGATCACGCACATGTTCCCACTCTTTATCTATTACTTTATACTCTTTTCCTTGGCGCTGGAATAAGTACATATCTTCTCGCATAACGAGGTCTTTATTTAAGTAGTTTCTTAAGAACGATACATCCCATTCAATTTCGCGTACTTCAAAGATTTTGTCACGACCAGACCCTGGTTTTACACCACGGCGTTTCATTTCTTCTGTCGGGTTGTTATAGCGTTCTTCAATATCTTCAAACATTTTAATACCGAGGTAGTATGGATTAATGCTTGTTTTTGATGGCTGAACGACACCCGCATTAAGCTTTGCAAATTCGATCGCTTCAGAAGATGTTAAGTCCATTTCACGAAGTATGCGCTGGTGCCAGTAGGAAGCCCAGCCTTCGTTCATAATCTTCGTTTCAAGCTGCGGCCAGAAATATAACATTTCCTCGCGCATCATCGTTAATATGTCCCGCTGCCAATCTTCTAGCTCACGGCTATATTCTTCAATAAAGAGGAGCAAGTCTTTCTCTGGTTGCGGTGGAATCTTCTTCTTTTTGCGTATATTGGATCGTTCTCTCTTTTTGTTTCGATCATCTAAATTCCATAGATCATCGTATTGTGATACCTTTTTCTTTTCTACTTCTTCTTCTAAATCATCAATACTCCACGCAAGTTTTGGGCGCATGAGCGAAGGATCAATGTGCTCTTGAATGGCAAGTACGGCATCTAAAAATGTTTCTACTTCTTCTTTTCCGTACTTATGCTCATATGCTTTCACCCGTTCAGCTGTCGCTGACATACTTTCTACCATATCTCGCTTCGTATTTGAAAAACGAATATTATTTTTAAAGAAATCACAGTGCGCTAAAACGTGCGCTACAATTAATTTATTTTGAATTAACGAGTTCGTATCTAGTAAAAAGGCATAACATGGATCAGAGTTAATAACGAGTTCGTATATTTTACTAAGACCTAAATCGTATTGTAATTTCATTCTGAAAAACTGTTTTCCAAAACTCCAGTGTGAAAACCGCGTTGGCATCCCATATGCACCAAATGTATAAATAATTTCCGCTGGACATATTTCATAACGCATCGGATAAAAATCAAGCCCAAATCCAGTCGCAATTTCCGTAATTTCCGCAATCGCATATTGCAGTGCTTTATCGTCACTTGCTCTCATTATTTTCCCTCCTTACACTTTCCCTTAAGAAAGTGTATGATTGAGAACAAGCTTTCATGAG
>Ga0209463_1002049_pt1 | contig 11515 bp, 16 predicted proteins | sample AgamicMgSfrz_FD_187169 | JGI IMG/M metagenome (GOLD analysis project Ga0209463, IMG submission 187169) | Agave microbial communities from Guanajuato, Mexico - Mg.Sf.rz (SPAdes) (version 2) | ecosystem: Host-associated > Plants > Phyllosphere > Phylloplane/Leaf | place: Guanajuato, Mexico... | reverse complement strand
TGGAAAAACAGGTTGGGATATAGTTGATAAAAAAGAGAAGAACGGGAAAATAACGCCATACAAGTGTGGAGAGTAATATAAAACACTCGAAGTTTGTCACCATATTTAAATTTAGTTTACATAAAACGGCTTAATAGAGTGTTTATTTACTTAAAATGCTAATATAAATTAATAAACTTACCAGGAGATTAATTTATATGATTAAAAAAATTATATCAACGTTTGTTGCAACCTTATGTGGTAGCTTAATGTTTGGAGCAAGGTCCTTCGACCCTCAATATGAACAAATAACCTTTAATAGTGTTATAGGGAGTTTAGTATTTGGATTGATATATATCTTACCAATTGTTATAGTATTTGGAATTCCCTCCTCGATCATGATTGATACCATATTAAGAAACCTAAAAACTAAGTATAGACATGTGATTGAAATATCACTGTACGTTGTTTTTGGAGCAGTAGGTACAGCAATCATTTTATTAATACTTGCTTTAGGTGATGGCATAAGTATCTTTCTAGAATTTGGCTCGTTCTTTATTCTTGCCTTAAGTTGCTCAGTACCCTTTGGAATTAGTTCAATTATATTGAAATATGTATTTAAAACGGTTCCTCCTCACTAAAAAACAGTTTGTATAAGCTATACATCTTTAGTTACCATAATGTGCTTTATCGGAAATAACTCCCTATTTACATAGGGAGTTACATTTTTGTTTAGCCATGTGACCTAATAATATTAGCCAAAACTCTAGTATCTACATTACCACCACTAATTACATTGAGGACCTTTTTGTCTTTCACATCAATTTTTTTATTTAAAATAGCTGCAATTCCTACAGCCCCAGATCCTTCAATCATATAGTGATACTCGGTAGCTATCCAAGACATGGCCTTCTCGATTTCTTTTTCAGTTACCAAGACAAAATCATCTATATAATTCAGAGCTAATTTTAAATTTTCTTTACCAATACCACCATGTAAGCCATCAGCAATTGATTTTTTATATGTAACATCAACTAATTCTTTTGCCTTAAATGAATAATACCAAGGAGGGGAGGCTTCACTTTGTATACCAATAACCTTTATTTTAGGATTTATGGACTTAGCAGCAATGGCAATACCAGAAATTAATCCACCGCCACCGGCGGGAACTAAAATTATATCAAAAGTCGGATTTTCTAATAGAGATTCTAATCCGATCGTACCTTGGCCACAGATCACATCTTTATCTTCAAAAGCATGAATATAAGTCATGCCTAATTCTCCAGATAATCTATAAGCATATAATTCAGCCTCATCATAATTAGCTCCGTGAATAATAAGTTCAGCACCTAATTTTTTGATGCTGATTTTCTTTGTCTCAGGTGTATCTTCTGGAACCACAACTTTAGCTAATATACCGAATCGTTGAGCTGCTAGAGCTACGCCTTGAGCATGATTACCTGCTGATGCTGTTATAACACCATTCTTCTTTTCCTCTTCATTCAGTAAAGTTACTTTATTAAGTGCACCCCTTATTTTAAATGAACCTGTCTGTTGCAAGTTTTCTAACTTAAGCCATATTTCTGATTCACTTAATAAAGATAATGAATTAGAGTACATTAAAGGCGTCTTTATCGTGAAATCCTTAATTCTTTGATGTGCAAGGAATATATCATGTAAATTAATCTTCATTTCTTTTTTCCTCTTTCTAATCAATAAGAGTTTTTTTGATATGTATAAGTTATTAAATTCTTACAGGTAAAAAGTTCAAGTACATATCTAAAGCATCCGTATTTTCAGATAAAACTCTCATTGTGTGCTCATTTGGTTTGATATAAATCGTTGGATAATCAATCTCATCCACTTTAGGATCAGCAGAAAAAGCGAGCTTTTCTTCATATAAAGAAAACTCAGCCTGTACACCTATTTTGTTACCCCTTGCATCTAACCGAATCCATTTATTTTCCCTTTCAATATATACAGCATTCAAAGCATGAATACAGTAGCCTGAATCAATTGTAGATCCTAATATAAGTCTTTGATAGCAAAATCCTGTAGGTACTCCATAAGCACGCAACAGGGCTGCCAGTAAATTAGATTTAGCGTAACAAATGCCTTCTTTCTGTTCAAAAACTTCGGAAGCAGTTTTAGTTATTTTTTCACTTTGAATATCCCACGAGTGAGAAATTTCATCTCTAACAAACTCATATGCTCTTTTTATGTATTCTAATGAATCGTTTTCTGAATCCAATTTGATTTCATTTACCTTTTGTTTTATCAGAGGGTGACTAAAATTTACTTCTGGGAGTTCTTTTAAATAATCTTCTTTTTGTAAAGATTCACAAATTAACCGCATTCAGTGTTTTACCTCCTACATAATAAATTTCATACATTAATACTATCATTTTAAGGTGGTTAATTTTGAAAAAATATTATGCATATGGTATTCACTTCTAGTTACCATAACCATTATTCTAGGCACCTTTTGTCTTTAATTTTGGATTCGCTTTTATATAAGGGATTAATACAGACTCTACCCATTTTGAGAACTTTTCTTGAGCATCATTATAGTCAGTTGCTCTAAATAGAAGCACGCCTAAATCTTTATCAATACTGTAATTTGAACCTAAGATTTTATATAAATCCTCTGTTCTATACTCATCGAAGAATACCTCCCATGCTTCTATATCATCATAAAAACCAGTTGCTGTAGTAAAGAAATCCAACTCTTCATTATAATAATCTACATGCCAGTGTCCATAATTTTCTTGAATCATTAAACTTTGTCCCCCTTTAATTACTTAAATCCTATAAAACCTTAATTAACATAAAACGTGTTATTGGAAATCAATTATTTAACTATTTAACGGGTGCTATAACATCGGTAATTAGCAAAATAAAAAAGATAAGTCCTACAAAGAGATAAAGTAAAGAAGCCTTAAAGGCTGGACCATTTCTAAAGCGAAATTCCTCCCTTTCTTGAACAATTCCTGTTCGAGCACTATTCTGGGCATCGATAAACCTTGATATAGTACTACCATTACTAGTGAACCAAGCTAAACAAACTGAACAAAATAAACCTGTAAAAAACATGATTTCGATAAAACGAATTGATAATTTCCAAGATATTAAGAACGTAAAAATACTTTCAATAATTAAAGTCAATACTGCAATGAAAACAGTCTTTTTCATTTAGATCCCCTTTCTATATAAGCTAATACCCATATATCCTAATTTTAACGAAATATGTTTATTTGTGGCTCTGATTTTGGTGTATATCATATACATATCTAACCATTTTTATTATGAAACCGTGTATGAATATTTGCGATTCTATACTAAAAATCAACAGATTCATATGGAAAAAAATGATAAAATGTTAATTTGAAATAATAGAGACAGACTTAGTCCCTTTTTTGATGATCCTTATATTAAAAATAATTATGCCGCAACCTTTCTCCTGATTTAGCAAGAAAGGATTTTATTTTAAAAAGGAGATTTATAAATGAAAAAATTGCTGTTGATAATAGGGATATGTTTATTAACATTCATGGGAGTATTTATTTTTATCAAGCGAGACACAATTTTTCAGGAGGGAAATCCTACACCTTACGCTCTTGCAGCAAGTAAAATCCTGGTTCAAGAAAAGAAAGTTGTTAAAGTTAAAGAGGATGAAGGGACGGTTACCTATATGGTCAAACAAGGTGATATGTCCCCATACATTAAGGAAATGGAGAATCACGGCTGGACCTATACAGATAGAGATATACTATCAAACAGGCTTGAATTCAAAAAAGAAAATAAAATATTAAGTTGCGGATACAAATACTATACGCGCTATTATACGCTTATATATGGCGAGGAGATGTAAAGTAAGAAAGCAAGTTTGTTCCGTAAACCTACACTAATTATAGTTAAGGTGTTCAAGTATCCTTCAATAAAAATAAAGAACAAATTTTATTAGTTGTCATGATAAGAAAAAGAAGGTGAACAGTGTGATAATTAGTTTTCTTACGATTGCTGTTATGCTTATATGTCTCTTTATTTTAATTGGTAAGCGTAATGTTGCTTTAAAGAATGTTCTTATCTTTCAAGTTATTTACCTTCTTTTTTTGTTTCCTGAACCTTTTTCATTATGGTACGCGTCCATTTATCTATGGCTGCCTTTTGTAGAAATTGGGTTACTTCTTTTAATCTGTTTCATTCTCTCTAAATATGAAACACCCATTAATTTAAAAAATAGAAGACATTTATCTCTAATCGGTTGCTTACTTTTAACCATTATTTATGCTGAATGTTTCAATGGAGCAATTACTTTTGGTAGTAATTTTGCTGAATTTGCTCATTACCGAGACGGGTTGAAGCCTTATCATCACATTATCCCTATAAAAATAGTAATGCCAAGTGAGCGCGGTATGTTCCCTTTCGGAACTGAAGAAGGTGGTATCTACGTTTACACAGGGAATCCCTTTTATCCTACAGCTGTAACAGAAAGAGATGGAAACCTTTATTATTATGAGCCTGGAGGATTTGGCGAGATAGGCAATTGGTTTCAATATGGTATCCCGAAAGGAGACCAAGTGTCGTTTCAATGGAAACTACACTAAAGATTGCCCAATAATAAGAAGGAAAAGAGGATGATATAGGATGTCATCATACTACAGAAATTTGAATCGGCATGAAACGTATGTCACAACCAAAAAACAACTAAAAAAATATGTTTCTCCACTTACTAACGTAGATTTTTCCTTTGGGTTAACAAGATGTTTTGAATGGGGCAACAGTCGTTCTCATCATCCCGAGTTGAAAGGAACAGTAGTAGCTGTTGCTTCGTTTTATAGAGATAAAAGTTTGAATCTTTCATTCTTTCCAATAGGTCGTCATGTGTATCCTGAAGCTGCTTATGAAGAATTCAATCATAATATATTGCTGGCTATTCAAAGATGGATGTGCGAACAACTAGAGAAGCCTGATACAGCGATTGTAGGTATTGAACAATTGATTGTTGAATGGGAGGGGAATAAACATTTATTGCACAATGTAACATTCTTGCACTAGTGTAAATTAAATGCGCTAAAATAGAGCCTCATCAATTATGAGGCCCTATTTTTGATGAAAGGTAAACGTTTCTTGATACTCTCTTTCCTCGCCTTGTGCTTTCCACGTTATCACAATGTTTAGATCGGTTGCCTCTTCGGATAAACCGAAATTGGAAACATGTAAGGGGTGTCCACCTTTTTGATTAAGTTGGGGCGACTCCATAGTTGGCAAAAGTCCATATTTCGTATTTGAATTGGGTTCATTGCGAAATAATTGAACTTTTACATCATGTACGTCCTTCCCTATATTTTTCACATTTAAACTATAGGTGTGATACACTCCCCTCTTAGCTTGTGCTAAGTCAGGGTCATCATTGTCAGGGTTAGAAACCTCAACAGTCCATTGTTTGGACGTTTCTGTAGTTGGTAATTCAGGGAAAACAAGTGCCTTAGCTTCTATGCTATTGCTTACGAACAAAAGAATAGATGTTATGAGTGTAATGAGAGTTATTTTTTTCATAAGAATACACACCTCCTAATAAATAGTGTGCTCTTATCAAAAGAAATTATTTAAACTGTTATACACACTTACTCCGCACATTCGCCCCAAGGGATTAGTTTGTTATCTTTCCCATAACAGTCAATAAAGAAAGGCTTCATCTTTTCTATATCGGTATTAGGTGGGAGCTTTTTAAAATGCACAAAATAGGTTCCTTTTTTAATTGGAGCAGTGTATGAAGACTTTTTATCTAAAGTAAAGAGTCTTAGTAATTGAATACGATTCCCCTCGTTATATCCGTAAACTACGCTGTACGGAACTTTATCAAGGTACATTGTGTTATTGTTTAATTTTTGAACAGTAGAATCCATTCCATTAATGAATGTGTATCCATCTTTTTCTTTTTTGAACGTTGCACTGCCCAAATAATCATTTGAATAAGCATAGTATGTAAACAGTACGGTGTAGTAATGTTTTTTAGGAGTTTTCACCATCTTTACGACTTTAACAGGCTTGGATGAATCGAAATAGGTTCTTGTTTCCTTTAATAGTTCTTTAATTTGACGTTCAATCGTATCAGGATATGATGTTTTAGCTAAAGTGGGTGAACAAGCTATTAAATTCAACAATAAAGCAATCGTAAATAAAGAAATGATACATTTACGCATCTACATTCCTCCTAAAATTTTAGCTTATACAAGTATTTATAATAGGTTGCCCCATATTGATATGTATAGTAGCAAAGGAATATGAGATTCTAACTCATTATGCTTTCACTTCTTTTAAATAAGTTTTTTCATCTATTGTGAATAGATTTGTAAGTAACGAGGGATTCTACCTACAAACTAATTTCAAGGAGTAAAATACAGATGAAAAAGATATCTCTATTCTTATCAATAATGATAATATTTTGTACATTCTCTGCTATTAATGCGCAAGCTAAATCAAATGAAGAATTTATAGTAAACACAATTACTCAAGACTTTATAAAAACACACAATATTAAAGTGGGCGGTTACAAGTACATATCCATGAAAGAGTTTCATCCTTATAAAGATAACTTGACCTCTGAAAAGAAATCGTTACTAAGCATTGTTAAAAATATAGCTGAAGAACAGATGATGGGTGATTGGGCTCCTATAATTTATATTGATAAGGAAAAGAAAAAAGGGTATGCATTAGAAAAGAAATTAAGTGGAATGAACAAGTTACATTTATTATCTTATGATCAGACATCTAAACAGTGGAATATGACAGAGGATATTGATAAGATGGGGACTGATTTAGCTGATTTAGGTCTTTTAAAAAGAGCTAATTAAAATATATAGAGTATTCATTTCTAGGTGACATAATTTATGTTTTCGGAACTCCCATTAAAAAGAGCAGGCTTAAGCCTGCTTTTTTTGATATGCATGAGTTCTTGTTTAATTGAACATTCTATTTAAGAAACTCTTCAATACTCATATCAGTATATAAAGGTGGATTTAATCTACATGAATCGTAAATTACGTAAGGCTCTTATTCCATACTTCATTGTTTCTATCCTTCCCTTTGTTATTATCTTTTTTACCGATTACTTAGTACGGATAACTAAGAGAAAGTAGTTTATACTCTCACTGGATAATAAATAGGATTTTGAGCAAACTACTCAAGACGCCGTGAGGCTTCAGTCCTTTAAATAATGTAGCAGAAAAAACTACCTTCCTCCTAACTCCAAGGTAGTTTTTTCTGTTATTAAGCTGTATATGGTATACATGTGTAGTTAACATAATGTACTTTCTCAGTACTAATACCTTATAGATTTAGGGAATGCGTTGATTTTGAAATACTATTATTTTTTATAAATCCTAACGAAGTGTAGAACTTATTGGCATGTTCTGTGTCTGTGTAGAGAACTATAATCTCGTAGTACTCGCTAGCATCCTTTAATATCCTTGTTACTAAGCTTCTACCAACACCTTTTCTTCGATAGTCCTTAGAAACATAAAATCTTCGCAAACGCCCAATCCGTTCATTCGTTGAGAAAGGATCTTTATTAATTCCACCAATAGCAATTACTGAACCTGCTTGATTAAATACACCATATAAGAATTCTCCTGCCTTACTGAAGGTGTTGGCTCCATTTTCATAATCAGTGATTAATCTCTCTAGAAAAAGAAAACCTTCCTCTTTACTTTCTATAATTAAGTTTGTTAAATCAATGTTTAACAAGTCTTTTACTCGCTTTAGTTCAAATTGCTTCATAGTCTTTCCCTCCTAATTGATGGTATGTAAGAGTGTTATTCTAGTTACCATAATTACAGTTAAAAATAAATAGCAGACTACAAGTATACGTATCTATAATGTTGGACAGACTATTAAAGTATTCCCCCTATTCCAATAAATTTGAAAATCCTTTGCTACGATGAGCAAAGGATTCTTTTTATGTCTAAACTTTATTTACATGTTAGGGAATTCCTTCTTTTCCTCATTGAGAAATGAAAAGAAAGGTAAAGCGAGAGCAAATAAAGCAGGAATGATAATTAAACTTCCAATCATCATATATAAGAGCCGGATTCCAGATAGATCAACTACCTGACCAGCAAATAAAACGCCTAGTGGCATAGTTACTCGTATCAAAAAAAGTCGAACAGAAAAAATTTGTCCCATTAACTTTGCAGGAATGGTTTTCTGATAAAGAGTAGTTTGATGAACATTAAAAAATGGGAAACATACACCTCCAAGAAATTCACATAGAATAGCCAAAGGTATAAATTCCACAAACCCTAACAGAAGAAAAGATACTCCACCCATCAATAGTCCTGAGAGCATCATATACCTTTGTAATCCTTTACTTCCCCATTTAGCAACTAAGAAAGAACCCACTACATACCCTAATGGAAATCCTCCCATAAATAACCCGTACGTAAACGAAGTTCCTTTCAGCTCTTCTAAAACATAAGGAACATTAATAACCATGATTACCCCAACACTAAATTGAACAAGAGAAGTAAAAAATCCTAGCCATATCAGTTGTTTTTGCTTAAAAAAATAACGATAACCAATTAGTACTTGTTTTAACCAAGGAATCTTTTGTTCTTGCTGTTTTAGCATAGGTTCTTTTAAATAAAACAAGCTAACGGTACTAAGTAGAAAAAGTATCCCTACGACTATATAAGTAGATGAAGTTCCTAAATAAGCTGCTACGATACCACCTATTGTTGGGGCTAAAAAACTCATTGTTCGTACCGTCCCATCCATCCAAGCATTCATTTGTGTTAATTGATCTTCTCGTGCAATTGTAGGTAGCAAAGCTGAGGCAGCAGGAACATAAAGAGGTTGCAAGATCCCAAGAATCGCTTGGATCACAAATAGGCTCCATATCTCCATGTGACCGTAAAACATTAGAATTACAGGTGAAAAGAACACCATACTCCGTATAACTTGAGAGCTTAACATGACGTGTTTTCGACTTACGCGATCAATCATAGGTCCTATAAAAAGTTGAACGAGTAAAGATGGTATGAAATAGGTTAGCCATAGTGTTCCCATTGCTGATTTTGATCCAGTTAGCTCATATAGCCATAGAGAGTTACACAAGGCACCTATCGCACCTCCAAGTTCAGAGATACTTTCACCTATCCATAAATATAAAAAGGAACGGTTAGCAAGGACATGTGAAGGCTTTTTCACCTTATTATTTCCTCTCCAAAAAACGTTGTAGTCTTTCTTGGAGAGAATTAAGATTCTCAAGTTGAATATAATACCGAGACTTGTGTACTTTCACAATCCAAGCAGCCCGAAGTAAAGCCAAATGATGATGAATAGTGGACTTGGGAATCGTAAGCTGTTTCGTTAATTCTTGGAGAGAATAATCTTTTTCAGTCAGTAATTTAATAATTTTTAATCTAGTTTCGTCTCCAAGAGCCTTATAACCCTGAAGTAAAGCAGATGGTGGAGAATATGGATCTTCTATTTCATGAACATTCTCATCAGAAATGGGATAATAAAAGACTTTAACCCCTGATAAAGTGGTTTCTACGTTCCAAGGACGATAAACATATTGGGGAATCAGTAAAACTTGATGGATGGATGGTTCCGGTTGATAATCAATGCCTGTCACATACTTAACAAATTCTTCTGATGTATAAGTTGAATAAAGAGCACGTTTTTGTTGAATATCTCGTTCTAGCATGGCTGTAAACTCTGTATAGTTCGGTTCTATAACGGTCTTATACCAACCCTCAGAAATAATTTTTAAGTGTTTTTTTAATACATCCATGTCAACCGTTGAAATGTATTCAATATAGGCTGGAAAAAACTTATGGTGTTTGCAGCTGTTCATTAAAGAAGCAATTGCTTCTTCCTCTTTAAAAGAGGCTCTTCTCCGAATTTCTTCATGATGAGAACCCGTATAAGGTAAACAACGGCTTCTTACTTCACTTTCTGGTAATTGATGAAGAAAATCCAAAAAATTATGAAGTGTATCAAAGTAATTTGAATGTAAAAGCTGCAGTAAAGCGAACCATGTATTGTTTTTGTGTGCGTAGTCTAGTTCCTTTTGAACTATAGAAGGTAAATCATTTTTAATATCTTCCCAATAATCCATAGGCTTCTCTAAGGTATGATGAAAATCATAATATGTATAAGCAGCGATGCCTAATCCCATTTCAAACAGAATAGAATATTTAATTTGCGTCGAATACGTCTCTCTCATAGAATTCAAATCCATTGTTTTCATACGCCATCTCTCCTTTCTTTATATTCTATATTTACCGAATATAAAATTCAATATTTTTAGAATTTTTATACAGATATACTTCTTTATGTATCAAATTTCACTACATATCTAGTTACCATAATCAACATTCTCGGCAGTAAATAAAAATAGAGTGTTTATTTACTTAAAGTGCTAATATAAATAACAAAACTTTATTGGGAGACTACATTTATGAAAACAAAGATTATACCAGTAATTATTTCATCTATCTGCGGCATTTTAGTTTTTTCAGCTTTATTCCTGGAAGGTGGATATATAGATTTTAATGATTTTACTGCCCGATTCGTTAGTGGATTAATCATGGTTCCATTTGTTTTAGTGTTTGGTATCCCATTTTCTCTTTTGATCGACTCAATCATAAAAGATACAAAGAAATATAAAGCTTTAATTGAACTCCTACTGTACGTCCTTTCTGGAGTTATAGGTACTTCAATCGTTCTGTTGATATTTTCGCTAGGTGATGGTATAAGTGTTTTCTTAGAATTTAAACCATTTCTTATCCTTGCTCTAAGTTGCTCAATACCCTTTGGACTTAGTTCAATTATATTGAAATATGCATGTAAAACGGTTTCTTCTCACTAGAAAACTATTTGTATAATCCATACATTTATAGTTAACATAATCAAAATTATTAGAAGCAAAACATGTGAATAGAATTTAATGATCCTATATATCCTTTTATAAGGAACTTCCAAAGGTGATAGGGGGTCAAAAATAATGAGTGAGTTACTAGATAGACTATTTATATGGCTGTATCTCTTGTTTGTAAGCGTATTTTTAGTTCTTATTTCTATTCTTATGCCAGTTACTATTGATGAACGTGAGGAGCTAAGCGTAGCAATGTTTGGTTATCCTTTTCCATTTGCTCAACAAGATTTGATGAGAGCTTACGGAGAATATGCAGTAGACTATCCCCATAAGTTCACCATTAGCTTTAACATGTTGGAAAACACCAGTAGCATTTATTTCCATAAACCCCCCTTTTTCTTTTCAGTTCTTATTGTTTATATAGGATTGCTAATTATAAGATATCTACATAATCGATTTTTGCTGTGATCAATTCTAATGATGGCTACGAATAACCTATATAGCCTTAGTCAACATAATACCAATTCTAGGTAGTAAATAAAAAAGAAGCTCTCTAAAAGAGACTTCTTTTTAATCTTTATTGAAGCTTTTTATTTTTAAAAGAATACGTTACTGAATTAATAAGACATAAAGCCACTATTATTAAAAACA
>Ga0209463_1002048_pt1 | contig 11518 bp, 10 predicted proteins | sample AgamicMgSfrz_FD_187169 | JGI IMG/M metagenome (GOLD analysis project Ga0209463, IMG submission 187169) | Agave microbial communities from Guanajuato, Mexico - Mg.Sf.rz (SPAdes) (version 2) | ecosystem: Host-associated > Plants > Phyllosphere > Phylloplane/Leaf | place: Guanajuato, Mexico... | reverse complement strand
CTACAGTAATGCAGCGATGCTGAAACTACCGCCGAGGCGGGAGCGGGAATATGGCAGGGAAATCAGGCCCAGAAGGTCAAAATATCCCTTTAAAAACAATGCTGGTCACCTTAAGTGACCAGCATTAGCTTCTCAGCCGCCTTTTATTACCGCTTATACGCACATTTATTCGTGCAATCCGCACTCGCGTTTTAACCCGAAAAAGCGCGTTTCCTCTTCGGCCATGCCCGGCTCCCATTTGCGCGTGGTATGGGTATCGCCCACGGAAAGATAGCCTTCTTCCCACAGCGGGTGATAGCCCAGGCCGTGCTGTTGCAAATAGTGGTAAACCTGACGGTTATCCCAGTCAATAATCGGCAGCACCTTAAACACGCCACGCTGAATGGCCAGCACCGGCAAATTTGCACGACTGCCGGACTGCTCGCGACGCAAACCGGCGAACCAGCTCTGCGCGCCCAACGTCTGCAGCGCGCGATTCATCGGCTCGACCTTATTGATTTCGTTGTAGCGCTCAATCCCTTCCACGCCCTGCTCCCACAGCTTGCCATAGCGCGCTTCCTGCCACGCCGGCGACTGCTCCGCCCGAAATATCTTCAGGTTCAGATCCAGCTTCTCCGTCAGCTCATCAATAAAGCGGTAGGTTTCTGGAAACAGGTAACCGGTATCGGTCAGGATCACCGGAATGTCTGGCTTCTGGCGCGTCACCAGATGCAGCGATACCGCCGCCTGAATACCAAAACTGGAAGAGAGAACAAACTCACCCGGCAGATTTTCCAGCGCCCAGATCACACGATCTTCGGCGGACAGCGCTTCCAGCTGCGTATTGACCTCCGCTAACGCCATCACGCGTTCAACTTTCGGTAACTCATTCAGTGCTGCGAGATCGAGTACAGACATTATCCCCTCCGTTATTCCCAGAAATCGCGGGCTGGATCGACCACCGGCCTGATAATACCGGCGCGAATGGTGAAATCGCCAAAGCCTTCAGCAGGCAGACGCTCCTGCGCCCAACGTCCTACCAGCTCATCGATATTCGACAGGATTTCATCTTCGGTAATATTCTCACGGTACATACGCGGAATGCGCGTGCCGCTGCGGTTGCCGCCAAGGTGCAGGTTATAACGTCCTGGCGCTTTGCCCACCAGCCCCAGCTCCGCCAGCATGGCGCGGCCGCAGCCGTTCGGGCAGCCGGTGACGCGCAGAACGATATGCTCATTGCCGACGCCGTGTTTCGTCATGATCGCTTCCACGCGCGTCACAAAGGCAGGCAGGAAACGTTCCGCCTCCGCCATCGCCAGCGGGCAGGTGGGAAACGCCACGCAGGCCATTGAATTTTCGCGCTGCGCGGTGACGCTCTCCATCAGCCCGTGCGCACGCGCGATCTCTTCAATGCGATCTTTCTCGCCTTCCGGCACGCCCGCCACAATCAGGTTCTGATTAGCGGTCAGACGGAAATCGCCCTGGTGAATTTTGGCAATCTCTGCAATGCCGCTTTTCAGCGGTCGTCCCGGATAATCGAGCAGGCGGCCATTTTCAATAAACAGCGTCAGATGCCATTTATTATCGATCCCTTTGACCCAGCCAAAGCGATCGCCGCGCGTGGTGAACTCATAAGGACGGATCGGGCCAAAGGTGAGTCCGGCGCGCCGCTCCACTTCCGCTTTAAACGTCTCAACGCCCACGCGCTCAAGGGTATATTTGGTTTTGGCGTTTTTACGGTTAGTCCGATTGCCCCAGTCGCGCTGGGTGGTGACGACCGCTTCCGCGACTGCCAGCGTTTTATCCAGCGGCAGGAAGCCAAACTCGCTGGCGGTGCGCGCATAGGTCTCTTTATTACCATGCTCGATGGATAAACCACCGCCAACCAGCAGATTAAAGCCCACCAGCTTGCCATTTTCCGCAATAGCGACAAAATTCAGATCGTTGGCATGCAGATCGACATCGTTATGCGGCGGCACCACTACCGTAGTTTTAAACTTACGCGGCAGATAGGTTGCGCTAAGAATCGGCTCTTCTTCGGTGGTCGCGACCTTTTTCTCATCCAGCCAGATCTCAGCATAGGCGCGCGTGCGCGGCAGCAGATGCTCAGAGATTTTCTTCGCCCACGCGTACGCTTCCTGGTGCAGCTCCGACTCCACCGGGTTGGAGCTGCACAGCACGTTACGGTTCATATCGTTCGCGGTGCCGATGGCATCGAGACCAACTTCATGCAGCATCTGGTGCGCGGGCTTCACGTTCTTTTTCAGAATGCCGTGAAACTGAAAGGTCTGACGGTTGGTCAGGCGCACGCTGCCATACAGCGTATTTTCAGTCGCAAACTTCTCAATCGCCAGCCACTGTGTCGGCGTAATGATGCCGCCCGGCAGACGGCAGCGCAGCATCATCGCGTGGCGCGGCTCCAGCTTCTGCCCGGCGCGTTCGGCGCGAATATCGCGATCGTCCTGCTGATACATGCCGTGAAAACGAATCAGCAGAAAGTTATCGCCGCTGAAGCCGCCGGTCAGGCCATTCTGTAAATCGTCAGCAATGGTTCCGCGCAGAAAATTGCTCTCTTTTTTCATGCGCTCCGCATCGGAGAGTTTTCCTTCAACGACCAGCGGTCCAGGGTGTTTTTCACTCATTAGTAAACATCTCGCTGATAACGGCGCTCAATGCGCAGCTCACTTAAAAATTCGTCAGCCGATTCAAGGTCCATTCCGCCCTGCTCAGCTACCACTTCCAGTAATGCCTGTTCGACATCTTTTGCCATACGGTTGGCATCGCCGCAGACATAAATATGGGCACCCTCCTGCAGCCAGCGCCACACTTCCGCGCCTTTTTCACGGATTTTGTCCTGTACATAAATTTTATGCTGTTGGTCGCGCGACCAGGCCAAATCGATGTTTGTCAGCAATCCTTCTTTAACATAGCGCTGCCATTCCACCTGATAGAGAAAATCTTCGGTGAAGTGCGGATTGCCGAAGAACAGCCAGTTTTTGCCGCTGGCGCCGTCATTTTCACGCTGCTGCATAAAGGCGCGGAACGGCGCAATGCCGGTACCCGGCCCGATCATAATCACCGGCGCGTCCGGGTTGGTCGGCAGGCGGAAGTTATCGTTATGCTCGATAAAGACGCGGACTTCGCCCTCTTCTTCCAGCCGATCGGCCAGATAGCTGGAGGCGCCGCCCGCGCGCGGACGACCGTCAATTTCATAACGCACCGCGCCGACGGTAATGTGGACTTCGCTTTCCGTTTCGGCCTGCGAAGAGGCGATAGAGTAAAGGCGCGGCGTCAGCGGACGCAGCAGCGACAGCAGCTGTTCTGGATTCAGTTCGCCCGGTGCCTGACGCGCCATATCCACAATCGGCACCGTCTGCGCATAATGCTGCAGCTGAGCTTTATCTGCCGCCAGCGCCAGCAGCTTCTCGTTGCGTACCAGTTTGGCGTACTGCTCAACGATCTGCGGCGTATTGACCGTCAGCTCGAAATGCTGCTGCAGCGCCTTTGAGAGCGGCAGGCTTTCGCCTTTCACTTCGACGATTTCGTCGCCGCGCAGCCAGAGCAGTTCGGTCAGCTCTTTCACCAGCGCCGGATCGTTTTCATACCAGACGCCAAGCGCGTCGCCCGGCTGATAACGCAGCCCGGCATCGCCTAAGTCGATTTCGATATGACGCACATCTTTATCTGAGTTACGGCCGGTAATTTTTTGATTGACCGACAGCGTTGCCACCAGCGGCTCATCACGGGTGTAAGGCGTGGTAAAAACTTCATTAACGGCGCCGGTGGCGGTCGCCGCGGCCTGCGCTGGCGTTTCAGTCGGCACGCGCTTTTGCAGCAGTTCAACCACCGTCTTGCGCCACTGTTCCGCCGTGGCCGCAAACTCCACGTCGGCATCGACGCGTTCAAGCAGGCGTTCGCCGCCCAGCTCCGCCAGACGGCTATCAAAATCTTTCCCGGCCTTGCTGAAAAATTCGTACGAGGTGTCGCCCAGGCCAAATACGGCAAACGCCGTATCTTGCAGCTGCGGTGCCTTCTTCGACATCAGATATTTATGCAGCGCAACCGCCTCTTCCGGCGGATCGCCCTCGCCCTGCGTCGAGGTTACGATCAGCAGCAGCTTTTCCTGGGCGATTTGCTTGAATTTGTAATCGCCGGCGTTGACCAGTTTGACGTTCAGCTTTGCCGCCAGCAGATCGTCACGCAGCTGTTCCGCGACCCGCCGCGCGTTGCCGGTTTGCGAAGCGGAAAGCAGCGTAATGGCTGGCGCTTCGGCCACCGGCGCGGCGGCGCGCTGTACGGTTGCCGCAGCACCTGGCGACGGGTTAGCCACTCCCCAGAAATAGCCGGAGATCCATGCCAGCTGCGTTGTTGATAAATCCTGGGTGGCCGCCTGCAAACGGGCGAGCTGCTCCGGGTTAAGCGGGAGCAAAGAACCTGGGGGTGCCTGAGTCGTCATTGCCTTGATAATTCCAGTATCAGTGGTGCCAAACCGTTCAGAGACGGAAGATAGCGTAGAGGTTACCGAGTCGCATATTAACCGGTAAAGAAGGGTTCGAAATAATAAATAACCAAAATGACTAAACGCTTTTAACGGTAAAGCTTAACGCTTTAACTGTTTTTAAAAGTCACTGTTTATTAAACAGTTGCGTAATTTTCGGGGCGGGAAGATAAACGAAAAGCGCGCCAGGCGGGGAAACGGATGCGAAATTTCTCTTTTTCCGGTAGACTTCGCCGGTTTTTGCAACAACTGAGATACCGATTATGGCAACTACGCTTTTTAAAGATTTCCAGTTCGAAGCCGCACACCGTCTGCCGCACGTGCCTGAAGGCCACAAGTGTGGTCGTCTGCACGGTCATTCATTCCTGGTGCGCCTTGAAATCACCGGTGATGTCGACCCTCATACCGGCTGGATTATGGATTTCGCCGAGCTGAAGGCCGCGTTTAAACCGGTATACGATCGCCTCGATCACTATTATCTGAATGATATTCCAGGCCTGGAAAATCCGACCAGCGAAGTGCTGGCCGCATGGATTTGGCAGCAGATGAAGCCGGTTGTGCCGCTTCTGAGCGCGGTAATGATCAAAGAAACCTGCACCGCCGGCTGCGTTTACCGCGGCGAAACACCTTCCGCTTAACGCTCTTTGCGCCCCAGCCAGCGCTCTTTTTGCAGTGCGCTATTGATTGCAATATTCAGTACCGGCGAAGGAGGAAGCCAGTTGGCTTTGCCCAACGCCAGCATGTCAGCCAGCAGCGGATTATCTTTTTCACAGACATAATCCGCCAGCAGTTCACCGGCAATCGTCTGTTTGGAAATGCCCGCGCCGTTACAGCCGCCAGCGGTATAAAGAAACTTATTTATTTTTCCCCACTGCGGCGCGCCGTTGCGGGTGACGCTGATGGTACCTGACCAGCAGTGGCTGAACGACACATCTGCCAGCTGCGGATAGATTCTTTGAAAGAGCTGACGATGCAGCTGCGCCGCCTTTTGCGTCTGACGCGCGCTGACGCCGCCGCGCAACGCGGGGATCACATGCTGGCGAAACAGAAAACGGCGATCCGCCGTGAACCTGAGCGTAGCGCCCGCTATCGCATTGACCGGCGTTAATCCCCAACTTGCCATCGACGGCAGTCGGGCCAGCTGTTGTTCGGTGAGCGGCGGCGTCAGGCTGGCAAAAGTCGCCATCGCGGCCTGCCTGCGTATGCCTGGCAGCAGATCGTTCGAAAGCGCGTTAGTCGCCAGCATGACTTTTGGCGCCCGCACCATGCCCGCAGGCGTATAAACCGTGGCGTGACGATCGTAATCAATTGCCAGCGCCGGGCTGTGATAGTAAAGGCTGACGTTTTCCGGCAGCGATTCTGCCAGGCCCGCTATCAGCAAAGCGGGATTCACTAATATCGTATCCGGCGTAAAAATAGCTTTGTGGTAAAAAGGCGTACCCAGCCGCTCCTGAAGCGCTGCGTTGTCCAGCAGCTGACAGGTCTCTTCCATCTGATCCAGGCTGGTGCAATAGGCTTGCAGAATTTTTTCCTGCCCGCTCGCTACCTGACAATGATATTTTCCGGCGACTTCCCAGTCGCAGCGAATCTGAAACGCATCGACGACGTTTTCCAGGTGCTGTATGCCAGCCTGCAGCAGCTTGCGCCAGGCGTGCGCTTTTTCCAGCTCCGCCGTGGAGCTGCCGATATTGTGCGGCAGGCCGATAATAAAGCCGGAGTTTCTGGCAGAAGCGTTGTCCCAGGCCGTGCCAGCTTCCAGTATCACAATTTTCAGCGCGGGATTATTAGCCGCCAGTCGCCGGGCAAAAGCCAGCCCGGCATAGCCTGCGCCAATGACGATCCAGTCGGCGTCGAGCGCGGTGGTGAGAGCGGGAAAAGCTGCGGGTTGCGGATGCTGGCTGAGCCAGCCGGATATATTTTGATTGAGCGGGAGATCTATCATAACCCTTCCTTTGGTGTGGTCACTCCGAAAGCAGAAGTGTAGCACCCGTCGGCAAAGGCGTCGTTAGCAACTGACAGGCCGCAAATTATTCTGACCGGCGCATGATGCCCTGCCAGGTGTCATTAACCGGCAGAGCATGCGCCAACGATACTGAGTTGACACGCTGCCCGACGCTTCTGTAAACAGCTGCATCGACAGCGTGTTCGCCTGGGGTAATCAGACAATTTTAAGGCCGTTACTCCGATCGAGAGGCCTGTAAGCAGGCGCATCGATAATCGGCGGAGTATACCGCAGAGAGAATCAGGCGATATTAAGATATTTGTGCGTCTGCATGGAGAGACGCCAGTTACGGGCGATGCAGGTGGCGATGCAAAGGCGGGTAGCATCTTCTTTCTGGCTGATCGGCTGCAGTGCAATAATCCGTGCTTTATCATCCTGCAAACGGGCCAGCAGTTCGTCCAGCGCATCAATATCACGCTGACGGGCAACCGGATGCTTAATTTCGTCGGCCCGTACCAGCGCCTGATCCAGCACATCATAGCCGCCGCGCATATTGACCTTGGGCGACACCGTTACCCAGGTTTCCGCCGTACAACGCACCGGATGCGTTCCGCTGGTTTCAATCTGGCAGCTGAAGCCCGCCTGCTGTAGCGCGGCGGTCAGCGGCGTCAGATCGTGAATGCAGGGCTCGCCGCCGGTGATTACCACGTGACGCGCGGTCCACTGCTGCTGCACGATGGTCTGCAATAACGCTGCCGCATCCGCAGCGCCCCAGGCATCGCTTTCGACCGTTTTAAGCAGAATATCGCCCAGCGCGGTTTCCCGATCGGCCAGTTTGTCCCAGGTATGTTTGGTATCGCACCAGCTACAGCCCACCGGGCAGCCCTGCAGGCGGATAAAGATTGCCGGAACGCCGGTGTAATAACCTTCGCCCTGCAACGTCTGGAACATTTCATTAATCGGGTACTGCATGATGGTCTCGCGCTGGAAAAACAAGGGCGCAGATTATGGCAGATTGCTGACCGCACGCCAAACCAGATGGCAAAAATTAGCAGGAAATGAGAAACACTTCCTTTTCAGGATTGATCCTTATTAGCATAAAGATGATAACGCTGGCTATCTTCTGGCGCTCCGCCTCTGTCATTCAGGCTGTAACTTCTTGTTACCTGCATAACTTTAATTTCATAATGTTCAAATATATCTTTCTTACCTGCCCACTGTTTTTCTCGATGATTTTTATTATTACGCCAGCGCGTTACAGAAGCTTCATCCTGCCAAAATGAAAGAGAAAGTAATTTATTTTCCTCAGTCAGGCTGCTAAACCTTTCGACAGCGATAAATCCTGGTTCTTTTTTAAGTTTTTCGTAAAGTTCGGCAGCATATTTGAGATAGCGACTCTGCCTGTTGTTTTTTATCGTTACGATAAAAGCGACTACCATCATCTTTTTTCTCCCTTTCTTATTGGCTATTCAAAGTCTATATTCATCTGATTAAGAAGTTTTCGTTTACCTAATTCTGTAACAATAACCGCTCGCGTTCCGCCCTGGCGCTCAATCCAGTTATTTTTTAGGAAAAAATCGGCCAGCAACACACCTAAAGCGCCGCCGATATGCGGCAGACGCTCACTCCAGTCGAGGCATTTAAACGCCCGTTTTCGGCTGCCTCGGTTGAGGCTATCAGCATCTAAGCCCGCGGCTACTAACCAGGCATAACCAGCAGAGGTTAAACTAAGGTTTTTTGTTTCGTCACGGGCAATAATAAAACCTTTTTCAAGAAAAGATTGATAAATTCGCACTCCAAGCTTTCCCGCCAGATGATCGTAACAAAATCTAGCCGAACAAAGGTTATCGTTCGGAAATTTACGCCTTTTCTTTTTAACAGAAGAAAGAGACATTAAAGATTCCACTACCGCAGCAACTTCAGGTCTGGCAATAAAAAAGTACTTAAATCTCCCTTGGGGAATAACGTTAACTAATCCCGCTTTGGCCAGCTGTTGGAGATGATGCGTCGCTATCGCTGGAAGCGTCCCGGAACCATAAGCTAGCTCCTTCGCTGTTAGGGCTCGGCCCTCCATAAGCAATATAAGCATACTAATTCGCACTGGGTGTCCTATCGCAATAACGATTTGATTTATTTGCTCTTTTCCATCCATAGTTGCTTATTTCCATAATCGATCGAGGCTGATTTCTTTTAATAAAAAGAGTAATTGTATTTGGGCATTACGAAATTAACCTAATGCAAGGGTACGTATAATACCAACGCATTTCTTTGGGATTATATGTATAAATACACAACATATTCGAGTGAGTATTATGAAAATCACTAAACAAAAAGCAAGCAATGCTTCGCTGTCAGCTGTTGGTTAATAATTGAGGCTTAGCGTTAGACGGATCGGTTAACTATTGGTTCCGATCCGTCACTTTCCATTTTAGCCGATCGTAAAAGGTCTTAGAGTATGAGTGAAGGTCATAAGCTTAAACTAAAGTCAACGGTATTAATGTATACCGCTAAGCGCGGAACAATCAATTTAAGATATTGTTCCGAAGTTATTAGCATTGAAGACGAGCAAAAAGATATAGCTTTCTTTTTTAGTTTATTGGATGGGCGTTTGACTGAAGAGCAAATTAGAGAAAATTTTCAAAGACATTATCAAAACGATACTAAAACGCAAGCCAAAGTTAATGACTATCTCGCAACCGTGAAAGAGTTAGGTATTGTTGAATTAACAACGGAAAATGATAATTGTTTATCTCAATATCAAAATGAACGCTACTCCAGAAACTTTGAGTTTTTTAATACCATTATTCCTTTTGGTAACAGCAAATATTATATTCAAAGAAAAATAGCGGATTCCAGAATTATACTACTTGGTTGTGGTGGGTTAGGGAGTCATATTATGCTGGAACTCGCTGCTCTTGGGATAGAAAATTTGACCCTGGTCGATTATGATAAAATTGAACTAAGCAACCTGAATAGGCAAATCTTATACAAGGAAAATGACATTGGCAAAATGAAAGTATACACAGCTAAAGAAAATCTTCTATTTTTTAATTCTAAAATTAACATCTCAGCGATACATAAAAAATTAGAATCAGCAGATGATATTTTTGAATTAATTAAAGGCCATGATTTAGTCATTTGCGTAGCAGATAAACCCAGAAACAAAATTGTACGTTGGTTAAATGATGCTTGCTGTAAATCAGGTATCCCTTTCATTAATGGTGGTCTTGATATTCGACAGGCTATTTTTTATTCAGTAATACCGGGTATTTCAGGTTGTACAGAGTGCTGGAAAAGCGGCCTTAACGAATCTGAGCGTCAAATTATAGAAGAAGATAATTTCACTAATAAAGATTATGTTGCTCCTGCTCCAGCATTATCAGCCTTAGTTGCAGTCGCAACAGGAGTCATAATTAGTGAAACAATTAAAATTCTGACAAAAATACAGCCAGCTGGATTGACTAATAAACTTAAATCTTTCTCTTTTGATGATCTGACAATAAATACTACTGAGGTATGGACCAAAAAGGATAATTGTCCTTACTGTAAATAATCTTCCGGGGATGATGGAACAATGGTTAATAAATTAACTATCTCATACATTAACACTTCATTCGGTTACTGGTTAACATCTTTTCTAATTCCACTAATTGTTTTGCAAATAACCGGATCAGCACTTACTGTCTCAATTTCTTATGCTCTGAATATCTTGCCTTATATCTTTATCACACCTTTCTCTGGCGTAATTTGCGATATAATTAATCGAAAAAAAATCATTGCCTTTGGTGAAATAATTTGTAGCATGATTGCTATTATCCTTTTCTTTACTCCCTTTAATAATCAATATCAAAATTTCATTATATTTTCAGGCTTTTTAATATCCTCCTTTTCAGCCATACACCATCCGGTATTTCAGGCAATTATCCCAGATATATTTTCTGCTGAAAAAATCAAAGAGGTAAACTCTGCCGTGGGCATAATAGATAGCCTGGTCAGCATTATCGCGCCTGCGCTGTTAGGAGTAATACTCACCGGTTTAAGTAAAAAAAATATGTTACTGGTTGTAGCTTTTTGCTACCTGTTTTCTTTTATTATGATCTGTCGGATAAAATACACTAAAACAACACCAGAACAAAAATTAAATATAAAAAATATATTTAATTCACTGAAAGAAGGTTTTCACTACGTATTTACCATGAAAAGTTTGCGCAATATTTCGATACTGTTTTTTTTCGTTAACATCGGAATACGGGTTATTTTCCCCAATCTTATTTGGATATATACATTTATCTGGCATCTGAATGACAATGCCATAGCTATAAATTTTCTCATTATAGGCATAGGCGCAATGATTGGCGCGAGACTGGCTAAATATATAATTGGTAAAGTTAACGATTTGACAATCATTGTCACCTGCTCATTTTTTATTAGTTTATGTAGTTTATTATTGCTTTTAGCAGGCAATGCCTATATGCATGCTTTAATATGGGCGCTATCGTCCCTATTCCAGTCTGTCATCGTGGTCACTTTTTTTACTTATCGTCAGAAAATTACCGAAAGCAGAATTATGGGCCGAGTCGTTTCCGTTACGCGGCTGATTTCCTATCTGGCTATTCCTGTTGCTTCCATATCTAGCGGATGGATAATTAATAATAGCGGAAAAATCAGTAATATATATTTAATCAGCTGCGGCGTGACATTATTTAGTCTGGCTTTATTTGGCTTTTTACAAAAAAACAGACGTATAAAATCATTTTAGTTCTTTGTAATAGAAGGAATACTGTAGAAAGGGGATTAGTGACTTTTATAAAAGTTTTAAAAATGAATATTTAGCTTATTTACAGTGTAACGTGAGTGTCGACAGCATCAAAGATGAAAATTTAACACCATCGGCGAACGGGAACTGATAAATAAAATGCCCTTCTCCACAGGAGGTGCTTTAAGCCTTGATAATAAAAAACCCGGCGATAAGTGGACTGCACCCCAAAAGTTGGACACCCAACTGAGTAAGGTGCAGTTTTTTTATGGGAAGACAAAAGCATTCTCTTGAAACCAGGCTTGCAGTAGTTAACCACTATCTCGCAGGCAATGAGGGTACA
>Ga0209463_1002046_pt1 | contig 11521 bp, 10 predicted proteins | sample AgamicMgSfrz_FD_187169 | JGI IMG/M metagenome (GOLD analysis project Ga0209463, IMG submission 187169) | Agave microbial communities from Guanajuato, Mexico - Mg.Sf.rz (SPAdes) (version 2) | ecosystem: Host-associated > Plants > Phyllosphere > Phylloplane/Leaf | place: Guanajuato, Mexico... | reverse complement strand
TTTATGAAAATTCTTATCACGAGAGGTGGAGGGACTGGCCCTATGATACCTCGGCAGCGGATTCGTTATGAATACTGTGCCAATTCCAGCAAGGTAACTTGAAAGATAAGAAAGAAGCTCATTTTGATTGTATATACAGAAGCCTCTTTCTATCTTTTAGAAAGAGGCTTTTTTACGTGAAAATAAAAGGAGGAAGAACAATGGGAGCGACAGGAGTAACGTCACAAAGAAAAACAATTGAAGAGAGTATCGAAAGAAATAAGGAAAAGTACATAGAAACAAGTCATGATATTCATGCGAATCCGGAGATTGGAAACCAAGAGTTTTACGCATCCAGAACGTTAAGCTTATTACTAGGTAGTGCAGGATTTCAGCTGCAACACAATATAGCTGGACATGAAACAGGTTTTATCGCGCGAAAAAGTTCAGGAAAACAAGGACCAGTCATTGCATTTTTAGCGGAGTATGACGCTTTACCAGGACTAGGTCATGCGTGTGGTCACAATTTAATTGGCACAATTAGCGTTGCAGCAGCAATCGCATTATCAGAAACGCTTGAAGAAATTGGCGGGGAAGTTGTCGTGTTTGGTACACCAGCAGAAGAAGGCGGGCCAAATGGTAGCGCGAAATCAAGTTATGTAAAGGCAGGTTTATTTAAAGACATTGATGCGGCGCTTATGATTCATCCGAGCGCAAAGACAGCGACAACGAGTCCTTCATTAGCAGTCGATCCACTTGATTTTCATTTTTACGGAAAAACAGCTCACGCTGCAGCCTCACCAGAAGAAGGGATTAATGCATTAGATGCGGTTATTCAGCTTTATAACAGTATTAACGCACTTCGCCAACAACTTCCGTCAGACGTGAAAATTCATGGCGTTATTACAGAAGGCGGAAAAGCACCTAACATTATTCCTGACTACGCCGCGGCAAGGTTCTTCATCCGCGCAGCAACGCGAAAAAGATGTGCAGAAGTAACAGAAAAAGTAAGAAACATTGCTGAGGGAGCAGCGTTAGCAACAGGTGCAAAAGTAAAAATTCATCAATTCCAAAATGAAATCGATGAATTACTCGTAACAAAAACATATAACGATATCGTAGCGGAAGAATTAGAACTATTAGGTGAAGAGGTAAATCGTAAAGAAAGAGTAGGGATCGGTTCAACCGACGCAGGAAACGTAAGTCAAGTCGTACCGACAATTCATCCGTACATTAAAATCGGACCAGATGACTTAATTGCACATACGAATGAATTTAGAGAAGCAGCACGTTCAGAACTTGGAGATAAAGCATTAATTACATCGGCAAAAGCATTAGCAAATACGGCGTATCGATTAATTACGGAAGAAGGGTTGTTAGAGAAGGTGAAGGAGGAGTTTAGAGAGGTGCAGAGGAATCAAGGGTAAGGCACTTTTTCGAATATAAATCTAATTCATATGCAGAAATAATAGAAAAGAACATTGAAAAAAATCAATGTTCTTTTCTATTTATGAATCATTTGTTTCTTCATTAATTTTGAGGATGAATTTCTTTAGTGATATCTTGGATCTGGTCTAGTCTAGTTTAATAGTAACGGTGATCTGTGAGTTCGAATTGCATTAAAGGATAATAACTAGAGAATGTGTTGTAATTAAAATTTATATTTCTATATTAATTTGTAAAATAAATTCACTTTATGTTATTATATTTCCCTTGGACTGACAGTTTATAAAATGTATAGTGAATATTTGAAAAGTTAAAATAGGAGATGTATTACGTTGAAATGGTTATCTTGGGACAGAAATTTAAAAACTAGATTGATTGGCGAAACTATGTTCAATACATTGTTTTGGATGTATTTTCCGTTTATGGCAATATACTATAGCGATGCTTTTGGTAAAGCAATTGGCGGAATTTTAATGGCAATTATACCTCTTGTAGGCATAATAGGTAATTTGTTAGGTGGATATTTAGCTGATCGATTAGGGCGTCGACCTGTCATGCTATTAGGCACAATCATACAAGTAGCAATGTTTGCAGTTTTTGCTTTATCTCATTCACATTGGATTAATTATTTAGCCTATATCGGTATTGGAATTAGCGGGGCAATATACAGTCCAGCAAGTTCTGCAATGATAGCTGATATAGTGCCAGAAAAGGATAGAAGGGTGGTCTTTGCCACTTTTGTTACAGCAAATAATATTGGTGCTGTATTTGGACCAGTGTTAGGTTCATTTTTCTTCTTTCATTATCGAAGTGAATTGTTATGGACTTGTACAATTGTTACATTTATTTATTTTATAGCAATCTATTTCATAATTAGAGAAACGCTGCCCGAAGCTTCTAAAAATGATGGAGATAACAATCCAATATCAAAAATCTTTAAAGAACAATGGAATAATTATATGAAAATTTTTAGTGATAAAATTTTCTCTCTTTACATATTTGCGGGAGTTTTGATTATGATAGCTTTCATGCAGCTAGATCTTTATCTTGCATTATATGTAAAGGAATTTGTACCAACTCAATCTCTTTTCTCATGGAATATTGGTTCATTCTCTTTGAGTAATACTGAAATTTTCGGATGGATGATGGGGTTAAATGGCATTTTGTTTGTTTTATGTTCTTTACCTGTTGCAAAATATTTTGAGAATTGGAGCGACCGAAACGTTTTAATTGTCTCTAATATATTATTTGGAATGGGTATGTTTCTAATAGGGTTAACAACGAATATATGGCTACTATTTGGCTTTATGGCAATATTAACTATTGGGGAATTGATTCGTTCGCCAGTTGTACATAGTTTTGTCAGTAAATATGCACCTGAAAATTCTAGAGGACAGTATATGGCAGCATCTAATTTACAATTTACCATTGGGCGTTTTATTGCACCAATAATGATTGTATTTTCTACATGGCTATCTCCAATTGTTGTGTTCGGAATTATATTGCTTTGTACCCTTGTTAGTGCAGTTTTCTATGTGAAAGTATTTCGTATGATTTCAAATACAAACATGCATAATTCTACAAAATAGCCCTGTTATGCAGGGCATTTTGTAATTTAATAACTTAAAAGTTCTGTTAAGAGAAGAATATATTAATCAAAAAAAATTGATTAATTAGTTGCATAAAGAGCTAAACTACATATATACTATAAATATCAAAAAAAATTGATGAAGGGAGAGTGAACTAAAATGGCACAAGATTTTCAGCTCTATGAGAAAAAATTTAAAGCGTTGGCGGATCAGAAACGTTTAGAAATTATGTATGAGCTTTGTCAGCGAGGTCAGACGTGTGTATGTGATTTAACTGAAGTTTTTGAAATGACGCAATCCAAGTTGTCCTATCATTTAAAAATCTTATTAGATGCAGGTTTAATTGTAAAAGAAACAAAAGGTACGTGGAGTTATTATGATTTAAATGATGCGGAAGTAAATAATTTATTATCAGAAGAATTATGCTGTATCTTTAGAAAAACAGGCAAAGGTAGCTGCTGTTAAAATTTTATTCTATTAATCAAAAAAAATTGATTAATTACATATAAAAGAGAGAAATTATCTATGAAATATATTTTGGTTTTTCATAGAAGAAGGGGGATAAAATGAAACGTTTATCTTTTCTAGATCGATATTTAACACTATGGATTTTTCTAGCTATGGCAGTTGGAATTGGTTTAGGGTTTGTGTTTCCTAGTGTAGTAGATGGACTGAATACATTACAAGTTGGAACGACGTCTATTCCGCTTGCTGCTGGTTTAATTGTCATGATGTATCCACCATTAGCAAAGGTTCGTTACGAGGAAATGGGCCGAGTATTTAAAGACGTAAAAGTATTGGTTTTATCTTTAGTACAAAACTGGATTATCGGACCTGTACTTATGTTTGTTTTAGCAATTATTTTTCTTCCTGATAAGCCAGAATACATGGTCGGGCTCATTATGATTGGTTTAGCACGCTGTATTGCCATGGTAATCGTTTGGAACGATCTTGCAGATGGGGATAAAGAGTATGCAGCAGGTTTAGTGGCTTTTAACTCAGTATTCCAAATGCTATTCTTCTCCGTTTATGCATACGTGTTTGTAACAGTCATTCCAGAATGGTTAGGAATTGAAGGGGCTATTGTCGATATTACAATGGTAGAAGTAGCGAAATCCGTGTTTATCTATTTGGGAATTCCTTTTATAGCAGGTATGTTGACGCGATTTGTACTCGTTAAGTTAAAAGGTAGACAGTGGTATGAAAAGGTATTTATACCGAAGATTAGTCCACTTACATTACTTGCATTACTATTTACAATCATCATCATGTTCTCCTTAAAAGGGGAGATGATTGTTAGTGTGCCACTAGATGTGGTAAGAATAGCGATTCCGTTACTCATTTATTTTATTGTAATGTTTTTTGTATCTTTCTTTATGGGAAGGAAAATTGGTGCCAACTATCCGGTAACTACAACGTTAGCATTTACAGCAGGTAGTAATAACTTTGAGTTAGCAATTGCTGTAGCAGTTGGTGTGTTTGGTATTCATTCGGGCGCAGCATTTGCAGCTGTTATCGGACCGTTAGTGGAAGTACCTGTAATGATTGCACTTGTAAACGTCGCTTTTTGGTTTAAGCGTAAATATTTTAATAATCAACCAGTATAATTAAAAACAAAGGCGGAAAACAACATGGAAAATAAAAAGACAATTTATTTCTTATGCACAGGAAATTCATGCCGAAGCCAAATGGCAGAAGCATGGGGCAAACAATATGTAGGGGATAAGTGGAATGTATATTCTGCAGGTATTGAAGCACATGGAGTAAATCCAAATGCTATTAAAGCGATGAAAGAAGTTAATATTGACATAACGAATCAAACATCAGATATAATTGATGTAAATATTTTAAATAACGCTGATTTAGTTGTTACCCTTTGTAGTCATGCGGATTCGGTTTGTCCTTCGACACCTCCGCACGTAAATCGTGTTCACTGGGGATTTGATGACCCGGCAGGAAAAGGGTGGTCTGAATTTCAACGTGTTCGCGATGAAATTGGAAAACGTATAAAGAGATTTTCTGAAACAGGGGAGTAAATAAAGGAAAGAGTCAATCTTCTATTGTATGATTGGCTCTTTTTTTATTGTACATAGTTATGACTGCATTGGTTCGCATAAATTACCGAAAAGCAGAGGATATTCTGTTGGGTTTATAAAGTTAGAAATGTATTTAATCATGTAGGTGTTCATAAATAATAAAGTCATATAAAAGATAATAAAGTTGCTTAGAATTAGAGGTGGTATGATGAATAATCACACTATCTTTCCCTTTTTATGTATAATTAAATAAAGGGATTTTTGGATATTGAAATAAAGGGTAGTATATTAGCGCAAGGGGGATAATGATGGATAAGTTGTTACAAGAAATCATAAATTGGTTAAAGATGAGAGATGAACAAATTGTTATCGGTATTTCAGGACATGGTGCAGCTGGAAAAACAACGTTTACTAATAGACTCGTAAACCTACTAAATCAAAATGAAGTAAATTATATTAATACAGATCCTTACATTGTTAGTTCGGATATCCGTAAGCATGCAGTGATTCACTATACATATCAAAATGAAAATCATCGTTATAAAATGACAGCTTGTCATCCAGCTGCGCACCATTTGGCAGCTTTAGAAAGAGATATTCATATGGTTAGAGCTGGGATAGATTTTTATACGATAGATACGCATTATATGAAAAGTAAGTTGATTTCTTCGGAAAATAAAGTAACGATTGTGGAAGGAATGAGCGCCGCATTTATTAATCCTGATTTATTTGATTTGAAAATTTATTTTTATACAGATGGCGAAACGGAACTAATAAGAAGATCAAGCCGGGATATAGCTGAAAGGGGAGCCGATATAAATTATTTAAGGCAGTCTCATGAAGAACGCCGGATTCAATATGAAGTATTTATGCATTCGTATAGTCAGCGTTTTGATATCATTATCAAAACCTCTGATGAAACAATATGTATAGAAAAAAATACATTTGAGTTTTATAAAGTTTAAATGAAAATCCTCAATTTGTTAATTGCATTATAACGGTTATTTTTTCTTATTTAGTACTTGTATTAAACAAATGTATTATTTAATCAATAATACATTCACTATGAAATAACTAGATTTTTAAAAAGATTTAGTAGCCTTCTTTCATCTACATAGATAGAAGGCTATTGTAATTTTGGCGACAAAATTACATAACTTTATTATTACTCCACAGTAGGATAGAATTCTTTATTTGAATACATTAGGTGTATCTTAAAAATCCTCACTTTAAAAGGTTTTTATTCGGAAGTACAAGAATGAATTTTTGCATGAAAGGGGAATAGGGTGAAACGTATAATAAGAAATGTAGTAATAAATTATTTTAAAGAAATTCATTCACTAATAGTGGAAGAAGAATTACATAAGAACAGTTGGCATACCGATCTACACTATAAAATTATCGTAAATGGAGATCGGTATTCCGCACGGTTTATCAATAGCGATCGAACAATCAATCCAGCTTTTGGGCCGTTATCAAATGAACAATTGAAAGAGCAAGTACGATTTACGTATTATTTACGAGAGCATGGAATCCCATTTATGCAGATTAAGGAGAATCAGGCGGGAGGGTCATTTACATTTGTTACTTGGAATGATGAACAGTACCGGTTTGTATTGTCTACTTGGATTGAAGGGGAGCATGTTACTCATTGTACAGAAACAATGGCAGAGATTTTTGGAAAGGAAGCAAGAAATATACATGATATTTCTAGTACATTTCAAAGCTCGACTTTTCAAAAGAAATCGCATTTAGATGGATATGGTGAGTTTATAAAGCTATTAGAAAATAAAGGTGGTACATGTAAGGAATTGCGGGGGTATATAGAGCTCGCTAAGTGTCATATAGAATGTGTATATACGAATAATTTGGAGTTTATTGTACAAACCGATTTAAATCCTTTGAATGTTTTATGGGGATCAAGTCAAAAGGTAAAAGGAATTGTGGATTTTGAATCTATTAGTTATGTTGACCGCGTTGAAGGGTTAGCCTTTTTAATAAAGTGGTATTCTCGAACAGAAGGAATACACTCGCATGAAGTATGTTCAAGTGTTGCTAGTTCATTTTTAGAAGGATATAAGGCTAATAATATTTTAACCTCAAACGATTATAAAAGACTGTCTTCATTATTATGGTTATCTGGTAGTTTGAATTGGAATTTTGTGAAGAAAACGCTAAATGTATTAGAAGATGCGGGGCAGCTAGAGGAACATTTTGAAGTTTATAGAGTGAGAGGAGAAAGACTATCTTCATTGTTAATTTGTAGATAACATTTATTGTCCTAATTTACGATTCAAAAAAGAAACTATATGGGGTGTCCGAAAATGAAAATACAAATTGTATTGTTTGATGGCTTCGGAGAACTTGTCTCTTTCGCGCCGTTTGAAGTACTGAAAAGAGCAATAGAAGAAGGGGCTCCGTTTACAGTTGAACTCGTATCAAGTGAACGAAAACAAGAAGTTACTACCTCGTTTGGAGTTACGGTTACACTACATGATTTTTTACGAATGGATAATCGCCCAGATTTGTTAATTGTACCTGGTGGTGGCTGGAATCATAAAGCTGAACATGGGGCACGAAAGCAAGCAGAGCTTGGAACACTGACAGAAACGATTAGAGAGATGCATAATGAAGGAACGATTGTTGCGGGAGTTTGTACAGGAGGTATGCTACTAGCAGCCTCAGGTATATTGAATGGTAAAAAGGCGACGATGCACCATTTGGCACAGGGTGAAATGAGTAAATATGGGGCAGAACTTCTTTATTACCGAATTGTAGATCAAGGCGATATTATTACTGCAAGAGGAGTTACTTCAGGAACTGATTTAGCTCTTTGGATTACGGAAAAGTTCGCAAGTTCTAAAATTGCAGCTGCTGTTGAATATAGAATGGAATATGAGAGGCGAGGTGTTGTTTGGAAGTAATTTAATTATATTTTTTGCTGCAGAGCGTATCAAATATTGTAAAAGAGAAAGAGCCAACTCATACGAGTAGGTTCTTTCATTTATATACTATATTGCTTATTTTTTCACAGTAATATCTTTTTCAAAAAATCATAAAATAGATAATATATTTTGTTCCACATTGATAATTATTTTCATTATATATTTATAAATTAGTAAAATTTAGTTTACAAATTTTCATATAGCTTATATAATTTGACTCATATAAAAAAGTTTCCTTAAGGAAACTTAAGCGCGGGTTTACATTCGCTTTATATTTTTTTGCTTAAAAGTTGCCTTTGCGCAAAATAATTATATACACGAAAAAAAGAAAGGGGAATGCATAAAAAATGGGTGAGGCTATAATTGTTAAAGATTTGTTTGTATCGTATCAAGGGAATCAAGTAGTTCAAAATGTCTCCTTCGATATTGAAAAAGGGAAGCTCGTTGGAATTATTGGTCCAAATGGAGCGGGGAAATCTACTTTAATGAAAGCTGTATTAGATTTAATCCCAAATGATAAGGGATATGTCCAAATTCTTGGAGAGGATATTCGAAGCGTTAGAAAGAGTGTTGCATATGTACCGCAAAGAAGTGATATAGATTGGGACTTTCCGATTACAGTTTTAGATGTCGTGCTAATTGGAACGTATCCATCTTTAGGTATGATGAAAAGACCGAAGAAAGAGCATCGGGATTGGGCGTTTGATTGCTTAAAAAAAGTCGGAATGGAAGAGTTTAAAAATCGCCAAATCGGTGAGTTGTCAGGTGGACAACAACAACGTGTCTTTTTGGCGAGAGCTTTAGCGCAAAAGGCGGAAATATTCTTCTTAGATGAGCCGTTTGTCGGAATTGATGTAACAAGTGAAGAGACAATCATTAAAATTCTTAGGGAACTACGTAAAGAAGGAAAAACGATTGTCGTTGTCCATCATGATTTAAGTAAAGCAGAATCGTATTTTGATAAATTACTATTAATGAATAAAAGTTTAATTCATTACGGAGAAGTACGCCAAGTATTAGAACCAACTGTTATGTCAAAAGCGTATGTGAATCAAGGAATATTGTTTAATAATGCAGCGGAGGTACATTCATCATGAAGATTGTAGAATTTATAGATGCATTAACGCAGTATAGTTTTCTGCAGAAGGCGTTATTAACTTCCGTTATGGTAGGAATTATCTGTGGTGTCATTGGATGTTTTATTATTTTACGAGGTATGGCATTAATGGGTGATGCCATTTCACATGCTGTTCTTCCAGGAGTAGCGCTTTCTTATATGATTGGAATGAACTATTTTATAGGAGCGGTTTTAACAGGTGTTATTACTGCAGTAGGAATCGGATTTGTAAGTCAAAATAGTCGTATTAAACATGATATGGCGATAGGAATTATGTTTACATCTGTTTTCGCTGTAGGGATTATTTTAATTACCTTTATGAAGAGTAGTTCTGATTTGTATCATATTTTATTCGGGAATGTCTTATCGGTTCGTTCTTCTGATATGTGGATGACACTGATTATTGGAGTGGTCATTATTGGTCTTGTAATGTTGTTTTACAAAGAATTACTCGTATCCACGTTTGATCCAACGATGGCGCAAAGCTATGGATTACCGAATAAATGGATTCATTATGGCTTAATGATTCTCCTTACAATGGTTACAGTAGCTTCACTTCAAACTGTTGGAATTATTCTAGTCGTTGCGATGCTTATTACACCAGCGGCTACAGCGTATTTATTAACAAACCGTTTATGGGTCATGATTTATTTAGCAGCAGGCATTGGTGCGCTTTCATCTGTAGTAGGGTTATATTTTAGTTTCTCTTATAATCTTGCTTCAGGTGCAACAATTGTTCTTGTCGCAACATTCTTGTTCGGATTGGCATTCTTTTTCTCACCGTCACAAGGTTTGTTTTGGAGAGCTATCAAAATTAGAAAAAATAGAGCAGAGTTGTCATAATTGATTGGAGGATAATGATGAAATTTAAAAATGTTGTATTATCGGTAATTTGTATTTTTGTATTTGCATTAACAGCGTGTTCGAGTAACACAAATGGAAAAGAAGAGGGTAATGGAAAATTAAAAGTTGTAACTACATACTCCATTATATATGATATGGTGAAGCAAATTGGTGGAGATAAAGTTGAGATTCATAGTCTTGTTCCAATCGGAGCTAACCCGCATGAATATGATCCACTACCAAAAGATGTTATGAAAATGACAGATGCAGATATGGTATTTTACAATGGGCTAAACCTAGAAGAAGGTGGAGCGTGGTTTAAAAAGCTATTAAAAACGGCAAATAAATCAGCGAAAGATGCACCGGTTTATAAAGTAAGTGAAGGTGTAGAAGCTATTTACTTAGAAACAAAAGGATTAGAAAAAGAACCAGACCCACATGCTTGGATGAATATTAAAAATGGTATTTTATACGCTGAAAATGTGAAGCAGGCATTAATTAAAGAAGATCCTAAAAATAAAGAGTTCTATACTAAAAATGCTGATGAGTATGTAGCAGAACTTCAAAAGTTACACGATGAGACAGTAAACAGAATTCATCAAATTCCTGAAGAAAAACGTTTCTTAATCTCTAGCGAAGGTGCTTTTAAATACTTTGGAAAAGCATATGACATTAAGACGGGATACATTTGGGAAATTAACTCAGAGAATCAAGGTACGCCAGATCAAATTAGAGATGTTGTAAGTTTAATTCAAACAAACAAAGTGCCAGCTTTATTTGTTGAAACAAGTGTAGATCGACGTAGTATGGAAACTGTTTCAAAAGAAACAAACGTGCCAATTGCAGGGACAATTTTTACAGACTCACTAGGTAAATCAGGTGAGGATGGAGATACTTACTTAAAAATGATGAAATGGAATATAGATACCATTATTAATGGGCTACAAAAGTAGGATTTATCTGTTTTTCAATGTAGCGTAACTATTGAATTTTTATAAAATAAGAGATGAAAGAGCTAGCTCATATGAGTTGGCTCTTTTATTTATCCCAATATTTGCGGGCGGATAAGATTTCCTCCTTAAAAATTCAGCGAATGGGAGGGAGGGCTGCCCGTAAAATCCCACTGAATATGTACTAATAATCAGTGGGGGTGACAAAACTTCTACTAATTAAAGTTTCATTTTATAATTTTTACTTTATTAAAAGTAGATTTGTTAGAAAGGATAATCATTTATTGATATAATGAATGGATGCGTGGCAGGAAATAGATAGAAAGATACTGCTAGTAATTTATACTTAAAATGTAGGGAGATTGAACAGAGTTATGGGGACAGAAAAAGAAATTAGTTCCGCTAAATTAATATGGAAGATGACGCGCCCACATACATTAACGGCGACGTTTTCTCCTGTAATTTTAGGGACAGTGGCATCACTTTATGTTGCCAAAATTGATTGGCTGTTATTTATTGCGATGATGGTTGCATGTTTAGCATTGCAAATAGCAACTAACTTATTTAATGAGTACTATGATTTTAAACGTGGATTAGATACCGCTGAATCCGTTGG
>Ga0209463_1002045_pt1 | contig 11522 bp, 12 predicted proteins | sample AgamicMgSfrz_FD_187169 | JGI IMG/M metagenome (GOLD analysis project Ga0209463, IMG submission 187169) | Agave microbial communities from Guanajuato, Mexico - Mg.Sf.rz (SPAdes) (version 2) | ecosystem: Host-associated > Plants > Phyllosphere > Phylloplane/Leaf | place: Guanajuato, Mexico... | reverse complement strand
GACTGTTTCTTGTAAAATTCCAATCTATCATAGTACTTTACCCCTTTAATCGAAAATGAAACATGAAATATGATTATTTTTTATAAAACTTATTTTGCTTCTGATAACCTGTTTTATGTTAACTAGGAATGTATAAGGTATATAAAATTAGCCCCCCCTTTCAAAGATTTTTTTCTTTCTTAAAACCTTAAGTTTATAAGAATACTAAAATAAAAGACTGTCCATACTACTAGTATCTGTATAACCTTATGTGAGAAAGGATTGGCTATGAGAAATTTTACAAACACAAATAAATACCGTCGTTATAGGGCTGATGTTAACTCTTTTGGAGTAGTTACTATTCACAAGAGAAATCCTTACATTATAGCATTATGGTCCATAGCCTTTCCTGGATTTGGACATCTTCTCTTAGAGAAATATGTAAGAGGTATACTGCTTATTATGTGGGAAATCTTTATAAACCAACAAACAAATCTTAACTTAGCTATGATGTATTCATTTACAGGGCGAATCGAGAGTGCAAAGGCAGTCTTAGATGTTAGATTGTTATTCTTATATATTCCCGTTTATCTTTTTGCTATTTGGGATAGTAACCGGACAACTGTAGAGTTAAATAAAATTTATCTACTCGTTGATAAAGAAGATGCCAGATTTAATTCTTTTTCTATTAATGCGGTCGGCGTCAACTATTTAGAAAAGCGAAACCCATTCATGGCATTTCTATGGGCTTGCACGATTCCAAGCCTAGGTCAACTTTACCTGAACAGAATTATCCTTGCCTTCTTTGCACTAACATGGACCGTTCTATTTGTTTATCAGTCCCATTTTCTCGAAGGGATTCATTACCTTATCGTAGGAAATATTGAGATGTCCACAAACGTTCTAAAACCACAATGGCTACTATATATTCCTTCCTACTATTTCTTTACAATTTATGACGCTTATATGAACACGGTAGAAAATAATAAGTTATTTGAAAAAGAGCAAAGAAGATATTTAAAAAGTCATTATCAGCCTACGAATTTCAAAATAAGGAAAGGTCAAAAGGTGAAATAAATGCAAATTTTTGCGACGTTTGAGCATTCAACATTTATCGAAGTGGCAATAAGCCAATTAGAAGAGAACGGTGTTCAGGATATATTTGCAGTCCCTTTAGATAATCGTGTAGAAGAGAGAAAACTGTTTGATACAATACACCGATCTGACGGTGTCTCCTTAACTCAGACGGGTTTGTTTTTAGCTGTTGCCTTCTCAACAATTGGAGCCAGTAGAGGTTTCGTATTAGACTGGGGACCAATCTATTGGGGATTAATTGGTGCTTTCTTTGGCTTCCTTCTTGGCTTTTTATTTGATCTTGTTGTTCAGAGGAAACGTATAAAAAAAGAAAAGTCCTTAAAAGGAAAAGCATCAGAAGTGATCTTAATTATTAATTGTGAAGAAAGTCAAAAGAAACAAGTAGAAGAACTACTGTGGGACAATTTGGCCCTTGGAGTTGCAAAGATTAGTGGATAACTATACTAGCCCTAGCCTCACTTATTTAATGAATAAAAAAGGAATTTGCAAAATGTATGTGGAAAGGAGGAAAAGTACTTATGACATTTCCTTCTTATGATGAAGTACAAGCTGTTCGAAGTAAATTAAAGGAAGTTGGATATCAATATTGGCTTCACAGTGACTTATTTACATGGCAATGGTGGGGTTTGCTTATAGCCTCTATTTTACCTTGGATTATATGGGGGTATCTTATTAAAAAGGAACATCGCCTCCATGTATTTGCATTTGCTACGTCGATTGGTATTATATCCAGTATTCTAGACGTAATTGGGGCAGATCTATTGTTATGGGAATATCCAACTAAATTATTTCCTATGATTCCACCTTTATTTCCTGCCGATTTGACGGTAATTCCTGTTACATTTAGTTTAGCTTACTATTACGGTAAAAAGTGGAGAGTGTACATTCTATATATTTTTATTGTCGCATTTTTATTTTCTTACGTTATTGAACCTTTTTGCGCATGGATACAAGTATATAGGCCAACCAACTTTCCTCATTGGCTTTCTTTCATTGGTTTTACGTTACTATCCTTATTAGTTAGATGGTTTTTAGAAAGAATTTTACCAATAAGAGAACAATGATTAAAAAAGCACCTAAAAGAATTGTTAGGCGCTTTTTTACATATTCATAAAAAAAACATTACGTAAACTTACTTATAATAAATTAAGTTTAATAAAAAAAGAATCCTTTGCTGATATAGGCAAAGGATTTTCAAATTTATTGGAATAGGGGGGAATACGTTATTAGTCTGGCCAGATTTGTAGATTCATATACATATAACTTTAAAAATAAATATTGTAATCAAATCTACTTAGAAAAAAGCTACCTTTTTCCTTCACCTATGTTTCATCATTTGTTAAGTAAATACTAAATCACTTTATTTATTATGAAAGTTTTACTATTTACACTTAGTGACGACAAATAGAACCTTTAGGAACTACTTTTAGTTCTTACACTTATTAAATAAAATATTTAGTATCATTTAAAGATGTATAAAATATACATCTTTAAGGATGTAAAAGTTGCTTTTTTTTTTATTTTATAGGGTATTTACTAGAGGTAACTCCCAAAACGTGAAGTGCATCTTTCACCGTAGCCATAGTTAGGTTTGAATCTAAATTAATACCTAGCTGTACAGCAGAACGAGCCAATTCTGGCCTTAATCCTGTTAAGATACAGTGGACTCCAAGTAATGACAGAACGCTATTAATTTTAAAAAGATGCTCTGTTACCATAGAATCCAATGTGTAAATACCTGAAAAATCTATAATTAAACAACTTACATTTTGAGTCTGCACTTTCATTGGAACAGTCATTAAAATCTGGTTTGCTCTTTCCTCATCTATAGATCCTACTAATGGGAGGACAGCGATTCCTTCTAAAAGAGGAACAAGCGTTGCAGATAGTTCATTTATTTGCTTTATTATTTCTTTTTGTTTTGTTTCATTTTCTTTTCTTACTGTAATATCTCTCACATAGGTTTGGATAACTTTTTTATCTCCTAATAGTAAGGGATGACAATATAATTCTACATTAACGGTTGTTCCATCCATTCTAAATATGGTTTCCTCAATGAGCTCTGCTGGACGCTCGTAAGCAGATTGGATTCTTTTCCTTATCGCTGATTTAGATGTTTCTTGAAATATATCTAATGGACTTGCCCCTATAATATCTTCCCTTTTCCCTCTAAAAAAATGTTCAGCTGCGTGGTTAACATATATAATCTTATGATTTGAATGAATAATAAGTGGATCTAATGCATATTCAATGACTTCTTGATAATCGATACCTGAAATGGTTTCATTCATAATTTTCACTCCTCAATAAGAAGGTTAGACTACTACGTCAAATTTATCAAGGATTCAATTACTTTTTTAGTATTGTAAAAGATAAATAGGAAGGAGAATAATTTAGAATAGTAGATAAAGTGAGGGGAGAAAAGATTAATCTTTAGAAATTTACGAAAGATATTAAAGAGCAACACGTAAATTTCACTGTATTTTTTAGGTAAGTATAAGTGGCATTATAATTCTAATTCGGATGAGTTATTTATGTTTTTAGAGGAAGAATTGTTAATAAGCTTTAAAGATAGAACAAGCATACAACTTTTTAAAATCAAATGATACATTGCTTATTCCTGGTGAAACTATACACGGCACCAGAACTAAACAAGGAACGGTAAGTCTTTATTTTGAGGGTGTACACACTGCTGCAATAATTATCGATGAATAAATGAAAGAAACCTTGTAAAAGCCATCTAAGATTTATCTTAGATGGCTTCTATGTAAATATAGATAAACTCCGACAATACTCATTATAGGAAGTAGGTTTGACGATATCGGTAAGAAAAGAAAGATTGCCCGTGAATGTATGAAGTAACTAGAAATTTATTTCAGGTGAATCAGTAGTTCTATTATTCTTTCTAACTCACAACAAAAAATGCCCCTAACCGAACCCTTGCGTTATAACCATTTTGTCTACAACATTAATCCAATTTACTAAAACCTATTTCTGCAAGGGCTTGTTCCAATGTTGCCTTAGTTTTTATGTTTCCCAATTCAATACCTAAATTAACCATTGTTTGAGCAATTTCTGGACGAATTCCTGTTATCATTGCTTTGGCACCAATAAGCTGTAAAGCTTTCACAATTTCAATAATATTGTTTGCTACCATGGTATCTACGATAAGAACACCGGATATATCAAGTATTAAATAATTCAGTTGTAGCTTGGCACTTTCTTCTAAAGCAGTTTCCATAATAAGTTGCGCACGATGCGTATCAATTTGACCAACGATTGGCATAACAGCTATTCCTTTAGAAAGAGGAACCATAGGGACGGATAATTCCTCCAAAGCCATGTAAGCAAGCTTCATTTGCTCATTATTATGAGCTTCATAAATATCAACAAATATGTGATTAATTTCATCAATAAAAGGATCGATTATTTTGCTAACATCTAGCATAGTAATAGGTGCAAATTTTCTTTGTTGTAGCTCTTCTGTAAAGACATCCCATATAACAGTGCGAAGGAATGTTAACGATTTTAGAATTTGACTTAAAGAAAGTCCATTTTCAACGGCTAGTTTCCCAATGTCCCTTGCCCATTTGGTTACTTTTTTTGAAACTATTGGTTGCTCCTCAAATAAAGATTCTCCCAGATATCCAATAATTTCTGCTCGCCATTCTAAAATTTTATGTTCTTCTCTATAAATAAGCTTATCCGTATATTCAGAGTCTAAAAGAGCAGAAAAGTTCCTAGCTAATTCTTTTTTACTTGTGATGATTTTATTACCTATATATAACAATTCATCCTTCATTCTCTTCATTTCCCCCTTTAATAATGTCATTAGTTCGTCATTTGATGATAGTAACTTATATTATACGGCATATAATGAGCTATCAAATAGAAAAGAAAACCCTTTAGATTTTTTTACTTGGTTTCTGAATGAAACATTATGTAAAGAAGGACCTGATCATAAAAGAAGCAAAGCCATTTATCATGTTGTTTCCTATAAGGTACATTATGTTAACTTGTTTTGCATATCCTATGCATTTAAAAAATTGATATAGCTCTCTATTATTTGGATATTATTGTATAATTTTATAGTTCGTTTAGAAGAGTTTAAAACTAAGGGAGATAAAATATTTAAATGAAAAATAATATTGTATTCGGAATTCATCAAGATAAACAAAAATATATAACAAAAGTAAGTAGCTATGCTGTTATATATAATATTCAAGAATCGAGCATCGCTTTAATTAAGAATCATAAAGGCGATTACTTTTTACCAGGTGGTGGCCTCGAAATTGATGAATCATTAGAGGATTGTCTTATAAGAGAATGTTTAGAAGAAGGAGGTTTAGAAGTTAGCATTCAAAAAAACATAGGAGTTGCCAAACAATATTTTAAATCCCCTAATGACTATAAATATTATCTTAATGAAGGTCACTTTTATATGTGTAAGCAATTAAGTAAACAGTATCCTTTAGAAAAGGGTAATACTATTTTGTGGGTGAAACCCTCTTTAGCAATAAAAATGCTAGTACACGATCATCACAAGTGGGCAATATTGCAACTGTTGAAATAAGGAGAAATATATGGATAAACAAATAGTCATTGAGAAATATACAACTGGTTGGGCTTTATCTTTTAACGAAGAGCAAAAGCTTTTAAAAGGTGTCGTAGGTGACATAGCTATATCAATTGAACATATTGGAAGTACATCTATTAAGGGATTAGGAGCTAAACCAATAATAGATATTATGATAGGAGTTTATGACTTAAAAGACGTAGATGGCGCCATCGAGCCACTAGGAAATATTGAATATGAGCATGTATTTCATGAGGAATTTCCAAATAGAAGGTTCTTCAGAAAAGGGTTATGGAGAGCAGGAACCCACCATTTACACATTTATAAATACGAAAGTGAAGAATGGAATAGTAATATTTTGTTTCGTGATTATCTAAGAAAACATCCAGATGTACGTAATCAATATAATCAATTAAAAATTGAATTAGCTCAAAAATATAGGTGTGATCTGGTTGGGTATACAGCAGCCAAAGCACCTTTTATAAGAAATGTTATTCAAAAGGCTAAAGATGAAACAAAGTGTCAATAAACAACATTAAGTTAACTATGAGTATATGAAGTATACATCGGTAGTTTACAAATTCTACAAAACGAATAATACTTATATTGGAAGTTTCTTAAGACATAGAAGGGAATTTTGTGTATGAATAAAATAATGAATTATTACTCAAGATTTGATGAGTGGGGGCGTTTAGATAGAGAACCGTTAGAGTTTCAAATTAATTGGCATTACATACAGAAGTATCTGCCTGAAAACGGAAGCATATTAGATAATGGAGCTGGTCCAGGTAAATATGCAATGAGACTAGCCGAGAAAGGATTTCGGGTAACTCTAACTGACCTTACTCCTAGATTGGTAAATATAGCTGAAGATAAAGCAAAAGAACTTGAGCTTTTTAATCAATTTAATGGTTTTCATATTATGGATGCAAAGGATTTAAATTTATTAAAAGACAAAGAATTCGATGCTTCCTTGATGATGGGGCCAATGTATCATCTACAGAATGAACAAGATCGTGATGCTGCGGTTAAAGAACTGTACCGTGTAACCAAAAATGAAGGAGTTGTATTTGTTGCCTTTATGTCTAGAATTCGCCATACCCTTTCTTCATTGTTACATCCAGAGATGTGGAAACCTAATAATACAATAGATAATATTGAAGAGTTTATTGCTACAGGAGACTTTAACCATCAAGATGAGGGAAGATTTACAGGAGCTTATTACTTTAATATACATGATATTAATCCCTTTATGGAATCTAATGGATTTGAAACCCTAAGTCTAGTAGGATCATCTAGTATTGGTTCCCTTTTATCTAAAGAACAATGGGATTACTGGACAAACAAGGGACAAGCCGAAGTTGATCGATTAATTGAACTATTTAAAAAAACAGCAACCGATCCTTATACTTTAGGCGTTTCATCACATTTACTTTATATCGGTAGAAAAAAGGATAACTAAATAGTTGTCCTTTTTTTTCTACCGATAATTTAGATTATGGTAACTAAAATAAGAATTTGTAAACAAACAATTAATTATCATAACAAGTTTTCATATGGTAAATTCATTTCCTATTTATTCTATGCATTTCATAAAATTAGCATATTTTATAAAATAAAAGAAAAAGAAACATAAAAAAATTATATGTAAAAGATAATCTATAAAAAATTCTAGATGTTAACCTTGCCTGAACACCAGATTGTTAAAGAAGAATCAATAAATAGATGAAGAATTATTAATTCAATCTTTATATGTTAATAGAGTTCATTTTTAAACTGAGTAACTAGCCTAAAGGTAAATATCAACATTCTAACCGTACTATACAAATGTAATGGAGGTGAAAATTATTGTTTACAGAATTACAAACGACAAGGTTATATTTAAGAAAATTAAAAGAATTAGATTCATCTACTTTATTTGAAATTTGGTCTGATCCACATGTTACTAAGTTTATGAATATTAGTTATTTTACTGAAGAAAAACAAGCAAAAGACATGATTAGATTTCTAAATAAACTTGCTCATGAGAATAAAGCTGCTCGTTTCGCTATCATTGAATTAGAATCTAATAAAATTATCGGATCTTGTGGTTATAACAGTATTGATTTTGAACATTCAAAAGCAGAAATTGGATATGAGCTTTCAAAATTATTCTGGGGAAGAGGATATGCTTCAGAAGCTATTTCTTGTTTACTGGAATATGCTTCCTTATGTTTAAAACTAAACCGCATTGAAGCAAAAGTAGAACCTGAAAATGTAAATTCAATTAGAGTCTTACAGCGATTGAATTTTACATTTGAAGGGACACTTAGGCAGGTAGAAAGGTCTAAAGAAAAGTTTGTAGACCTTAATATGTATTCAAAATTAATAACAGATTAAATAATATGAATAGCATCGGACAGCTATTAAGACATTTAGCAGTCATAGATTTACATTTGGTTTATCGATTTAAGAATCAATCTATACCTAGTTTAGGGAGGGCTATATATGTCGGGAAACTGGAAGCCAAAAAACAGAGCGAAAATTCCACTCGTTATTTCTTTAACAATAGGCATTCAATTTATGCCTGTTCCCACACTGAATCACCATGTATTTGCATCAACAGAGACCAGTGTAAACCAAAACACATCTAAAGTCGAACTCGAACGTGCCACCTGGTTTCTTTCTAATGTATCAAAAGGTAATACTGAAGAGGCACGCCGGTACTTTTCCAAGAACTTAAAGAAAAGAATAACAACTGAAACACTACATGGATGGTGGTCGGAGCTTACCACTGAGTTTGGTACAGTCAAACAGATGGGAAATGCGGCATCTGATAAACATAATACTGTCCATAAGAATGTTACTATTCCCGTCCAATTTGAAAAAGCATCTGGTATGATTACCATTCGTTTTAGTCGAAATGGAAAACAAGATGACTGGTTGTTTCAATTAACACCACCGCCTATCTCCTACCCAACACCGCCCTACGAACAACCTAACAGCTATACGGAGAAAGAAATTTCCATTGGAAAATCACCTTATCAGCTTCCAGGAACATTAACCATTCCAAAGCATAATCAATATAGAAAAAAAGCACCGGTGGTTATATTAGTTCATGGATCTGGTCCACATGATCAGGATGAAACATTTGGGAATCTTAAGCCATTTCGTGATTTAGCAGTTGGATTGGCCACACATGGTATTGCTGTACTACGATACGAAAAACGCACATATGAACATAATGCCAAGATAAGCAACGAACCCAAAATGACGGTTGATTTAGAGACAACAGATGATGCTGTTTTAGCTGTAAAAGCAATTGCTCAAGAGGAAGACATTGATTCAAGGAATATATTTGTCCTTGGTCACAGTCAAGGAGCAATGATGATGCCGCGCATTTTGGAGCGTGTTCCTAAATCTAGTGTGCGTGGGTCGGTATTGCTAGCTGCACCAGCTCGCACATTACCCGAGTTGATGCTTGATCAGTTTCATTATCTAGCAGCAATTCAACAATTCCCTAAAGAATATATTCCATATTGGGAGCAACAATTTGCTCTTTTACAAAATCCTAATTTCTCTCCAAATCACCCGCCAAAAGAATATTTACTTGGTGATCCTGAATATTGGTATGATCTTGCTCATTGGCATCCAGCAGAAGTAGCGATGAATCAGACAAAACCCCTTCTCCTATTACAGGGAGTACGTGACTTTCAGGTGAGCCCAACGGCAGACTTTGCATTATGGCAAAAGAATTTAGCTAATCGTTCCAACGTCTCATTTAAGTCATATTCAAAACTTAATCATTTCTTTACGGAAGGTGAAGGTGATAAAAGTACACCTGCTGAGTATGAAATTCCAGCAAATATTCCATCATATGTAATAAAGGATATAGCCCAATGGATTTGGAAAACTCGTAAGTAAACGTATAAAAAGGTATGTACTTTGACTTTTAAATGGTTTAAATTCATTCAGAATATTCTTTTAAGAGGTGTAGTTTATGGGTGTAGAGGAAGAATCATATAAAGCAGCAGTTAATTTTGTTCAAAAGCGTTATCCTACTTGTTGGGGAGGAGCAGCAGCATTGAGGCTTGAAAGTGGGCAAATATTAATTAGTGTTGCTCCTCAAGCGATTAATACGTCAACAGAGTTATGCATGGAAACAGGCGCAATTTGTGATGCGCATAAGCTTGGCCAGAAGGTTACTCATAGTATTTGTGTTGCTAGAGATGATGATAATTCAAATTTTAAAGTTTTAACGCCTTGTGGTATATGCCAAGAACGCTTATTTTATTGGGGATCCGATGTTAAAGCTGGTATATATTCTGCCGAAAACAATCTAATATTTAAAACATTAAAAGAGATTCAGCCATATCATTGGTATGAAGCATATCAAGATGAAGTCCATCAATGAAAAGAGAGAATGCTATAAATATGGAATTCTCTCTTTTTATTTCCGATAATTAGATTTATGGTGTGACAAGAAGTCGCTTTTATATAGTATGGCTTAGACGCAATAACTATCCCCGTCCAAAACTGCGGGCCTGGTAACGGGCTCGTGGGTTGCATGCGGAAATGCGGAAACAGAGAGTCAGTGCACGACTCGGAACACTGCTAGGGGAAGATGAGTATGATGAACATTAGTGAAGGTTTGTAAGCTTCGTAAATTTTATCTAAGGTTTTTTTATGGAAAACTATTTAATGATTAAAATATCCATTAATTTACTTTTAATTTAATTTTAACCATATTTTAACGAAAGTTCTTTTTTATGGGATTATAATGGAAATTGTTAAATCATTCATCTTTTTCTTTAACTTGCTCTTCTACTTTGAGCAAGTATTTTTTTATTTTGTTTAACATATAAAATAATTTAATCCATTAAAACGATAATATTTTTATGTTGAGTAAATGACGAATTATTCTTGTAATATTAATACTTTTACTATTTACTCTTGCTGACGACAAATACACATTTTTTTAATTGTAATATATAGATTATATTGTTTTATAATGAATGATATAAATACTAAAAGTATAACGTTTTTAATATAAAATCAATTTAATTTTAGTAATAAGAGTAATGGTTAACGTATCTTCTTAAAAATAGTGTTAATGATTATATATCTTGTAGAAAAATGATCCATTTGTCTTCACTAACTGTAAATGATAAAACCTTAATAATAAATGAAGTGATTTAGTATTTACCTAACGAAGAACAAAACGTAAGCAAGGTTATTTTCTCTAAATATAGTGAATGACAACATTTTTTTAAAAGGTATATGTATACGAATCTACAAATCTGGCTAGACTAATAACGTATTCCCCCTATTCCAATAAATTTTAAAATCCTTTGCACACACTCGCAAAGGATTCTTTTTTTATTAAACGCTATTTATTATTGCAAGCTCTTATTTTTTTTGCGATAGAAAAAGAAACCTACTAACCCTCCAATTACAGCTGTAATAACACCAACACGCATTAAAGGAATGATAAAATCAACAAGATTTAAATATGTAGTTTCCGTTACACCTTCCCCCATTGGGGAGACCTCTTTATATGGAACAATGAAAAAACCTAAAGATAATCCTAAAATGAACCCATATAAAAACCCTTTTTCTATAAACGTTACCAAGTAAACTTCCTCCTTAACAATAAGTGGGATTAAATTTATATTTTACCATAAAAAGGTTTTTATAGATTATATCATCTCTATATTTTTAGTTAAGTCGGGTAAGCGAGGGGCATCACTGCCCCTAACTCCCCTGAGAACCGTACGTGAGCCTTTCAACTCATACGGCTCAAGCCTCCCATTGCAGGTCCATTTGCTGTCGTATCCTCATCACACACCATATCGGTAAGTAAAACGTACGCCGACGCTCCAAATGGAGGTAT
>Ga0209463_1002042_pt1 | contig 11526 bp, 8 predicted proteins | sample AgamicMgSfrz_FD_187169 | JGI IMG/M metagenome (GOLD analysis project Ga0209463, IMG submission 187169) | Agave microbial communities from Guanajuato, Mexico - Mg.Sf.rz (SPAdes) (version 2) | ecosystem: Host-associated > Plants > Phyllosphere > Phylloplane/Leaf | place: Guanajuato, Mexico... | reverse complement strand
ATGAAAATCCGTTTTCACTGGCCACGCGCGCAAACCATTCGCCGCTTTTTTTCACCCGACGCTGTTGGCTGTCGAGATCGAGCTGCACAAAACCATAACGGTTTTTGTAGGCGTTGCTCCATGACCAGTTATCAATAAAGGTCCACATATGATACCCCAGACAGTGCGATCCCTCCTGCAATGCCCGATGCAGCCAGATTAAATGGTCGCGCACAAAGTCGATGCGGTAATCATCCTGAATCTGGCCATTCTGCGCAAAACGCTGCTCATCCTCGACGCCCATGCCGTTTTCCGAAATAAAGCAGCGCGGATTGCCGTAGTGCTGGCGCAGATGAGTGAGGATATCGTAAATGCCCTTCTCATAAATTTCCCAGCCGCGATACGGGTTCATCTTACGTCCCGGCATTGCATAGTGATCGAAAAACCACTCCGGCATAAACGGACTGTGCGGATTCACCTGCGCATCGCGGCATTTTACCCGGCGCGGCTGATAATAGTTGATGCCAAGCAGATCGACGCGGCCCGCAGCCAGCAGCTCACTGTCGCCAGGCTGACGCTCTGGCAGTTGCTGATGCGTTTCCAGCAGCGTCACCAGCTCTGCCGGGTAGTGGCCGAGCAGCGCCGGATCGAGAAAGCTGCGGTTAAAAAAGAGATCGGCAAGATGGGCCGCCTGCTCATCGGCTGGGTTAGTCGAACGCGGATAAGAAGGCGTCAGGTTAAGAATAATACCGATTTCACCCGGATATTCGCCGTCGCGGAACAGCTGCACGGCGCGCGCATGGGCCAACATGGTGTGAAAGGCCACGGTCGCCGCCCGTTTAAAATCGACCACGTTAGGATAGTGGAAATCATACAGGTAGCCGCCCTCTACCGGCACAATCGGCTCGTTAAAGGTAAACCAGTGCGTTACCCGATCGCCGAACAGCTGAAAACAGGTTTGCGCATAGGCCGCGTAAGCCTCAACCACCGCGCGGCTCTCCCAGCCGCCCAGTTTCTGCATCGCCATTGGCATATCGAAATGGAACAGGTTAATAAAGGGCGTGATGCCCTGCTTCAGCATTTCATCGATAACCTGGTTATAAAAGCGCACCGCTTCCGGGTTAACCGCGCCGCGTCCTTCCGGGATCAGGCGCGCCCAGGAGATGGAGGTGCGAAAGGTGTTGTGGTGCAGCTGTTTCAGCAGCGCAATATCATCGCGCCAGTGTTGATAAAAGGTCGAGGTGTGCGCCGGACCGATCTGCTGATGAAAACGGTCAGGCGACTCGGCAAACCAGCGATCCCAGACGGTTTCGCTTTTACCAAAATTCAGGCTTTCGCCTTCGGTTTGAGGCGCGCTGCTGGCGCTGCCCCACCAGAAATCAGCGGGAAATGAGTAGTGCATGCTGCTGCTCCTTTATGGGGTTTGCAATCCGGCGCCGGGCACCGCAGACGTTTCTTTCGCCTGCGCTTCCTGCTGTAACAGGCTACGCTCCCAGGCTTTGACAAACGGCAGGTACATCAACGCCGACAGCACCATACAAAACAGGCACATCACCACCGGACTAAAGGCCCAGTTCGCCGCCCAGGAGGCGCCAATCGGCGCGGGCGTGGTCCAGGGCGCCATTGATACCACCTGCGCCACCCAGCCCAGCCTGGTCGCCGTCCAGGCGAACACCGCATTGATCATCGGCACCAGAATAAATGGCAGGAAAAACAGCGGGTTCATAATAATCGGCATGCCGAACAGGATCGGTTCGTTGATATTAAAGCAACTCGGCACGATGCCCATTTTACCGATGGTACGCAGGTGCGCCGCCCGGCTTTTCAGCAGCAGGAAAGCCAGCGGCAGCGTCGATCCCACACCACCAATCAGCAGATAAAAATCCCAGAAGCCCATCAGGTAGGTGTGCGGCAGGGTCTGCCCCGCCTCCAGCGCCGCCTGGTTGGCAGCCAGGTTGGTCAGCCAGAACGGGTTCATGATGCCGGTCACGATCAGCGCGCCGTGAATGCCGGCAAACCACAAAATCTGACAAATCAGCACCGACAGCAGCACCGCCGGTAAGGTGTCCGAAGCGGAAACCAGCGGCTGCAGCAGATGCATTATCGCCTGCGGAATGATCATCCCGGTCCAGGAGGCGATCAGCAGATTCAGCGGATGCAGCGTGGCGACAATCACAATTACCGGGATCAGGATTTCAAACGAGCGCGCCACGCCGGTCGGCACCTCTTTCGGCAGGCGAATCGTGATATTTTTCCGCTTCAGCAGCGCATAAATCTCGCTGGTGTAAATGGCGGTAAGAATGGCGGTGAAAATGCCCTGGCCGGAGAAGTAATCGGTGGAAATATTCCCGTCATGATAAGGTGCGGCCACCAGCAGAAAGCCCATAAACGCCAGCAGCCCGGTCATCACCGGATCGAGTTTATAATGGCGGCCGAGGCTGGCGCCGATGCCGACCGAAATGAAAAAGGTCATCACGCCCATGCTGAGATAGTACGGCAGCATCAGCTGTTCGCGGTGGCGCAGCGAGAAATCGAGCCAGCCGCGTGCAAAGCCCCACTGGCTGTCGGCGGCAAAGGGCGGAAAGATAAACACCAGCATAAAGGAGCCGATGATCATAAACGGCAGCGCCGCGACAAAGCCGTCACGGATGGCGATCACATGGCGCTGCTGACCGACGGCGCCAGCCAGCGGCGTAATCTTGCGCTCAATGATATTAATTAAGCCCTGATAAAGTGAAGCCATCATACCCCCCCTTTCTGCTCGATCAGTTGCAGGGCGTAATCCAGCACTTTATCGCCGCGCATGGTGCCGTAATCCATCATGTTAATGGTGGCGACCGGAATCCCCTCATTAACGGTTTTCGCCGCCAGGGTTTCCTGCATATATTTGACCTGTGGCCCCAGTAACACCACATCATAATGGGCGAAACGCTCATCAAACTCGGTGGCGCTAAAAGCCGCTATTTCAGCTTCCAGCCCACGGTTTTGCGCCTCATCCTGCATTTTTTTCACCAGCATACTGGTGGACATTCCGGCGGAACAGCAAAGCATAATTTTATACATGACCTTTACCTTCTCACGGTTTCGACCTGTCTATAGGAAACAAAACGGAAACCGGTTTCCATAGCGGGCAAACTGATTTGCGAGGAAGCTCAAGAATCAAACAAAGGAAAAAGAGATGGCTGTGAGATTGTTCACGAATATTAATCAAATGGGCGGCCTGCGCCGCCCTGGTAATCAGCGTTTAATATCGACCTGATAAAAGATATGTTTGCCGAAGGGATCGATTTGATAGCCGGTCACTTCCTTACGTACCGGTTCAAACAGCGTGGAATGGGCGATCATTGCCGCCGGCGCCTGGTCATGCATGATCTGCTGCGCCTGCTGATAAAGCTGGATGCGCTTGTTATGATCCTGTTCGACGCGCGCCTGGTTAATCAGCGTTTCAAACGGCTGGTAGCACCATTTTGCCGAGTTCGAACCGCCGTTGGCCGAGGTACAGCTGAACAACGGGCTGAAGAAGTTATCGGGATCGCCGGTAGCGGTAGTCCAGCCCATTAACGCCGCCTGATGCTCGCCGTTTTTCACCCGCTTCAGATATTCGCCCCACTCATAGCTGACAATGCGCGCCTGAATGCCCACTTTCGCCCAGTCCGCCTGGATCATCTCTGCCATGCGGCGCGCATTCGGGTTATAAGGCCGCTGCACCGGCATCGCCCAGAGATCGATGGTGGTGCCTGGCTTAATGCCTGCCTGCTGCAACAGCTGTTTGGCCTGTTGCGGATCCCACGAATAATCCTGCAGCTTACTGTCAGCGCTCCAGACATCGGGCGGCAGCAGATTTTTCGCTACGCTGCCGGTGCCGTGAAATATCGCCTCAATAATCGCCGGTTTATTGATCGCCATCGTTAGCGCCTGACGCACCTTCACGTTATCCAGCGGCGGCTTTTGCGTATTAAAGGCCAGAAAGCCGGCATTCAGCCCCGATTTTTGCATCAGCACCAGATCCGGGTTTTCCCGCATACGCGGCAAATCGGCCGGATTGGGAAAAGGCATCACCTGGCACTCATTTTTTTCCAGTTTGGCATAGCGCACCGAGGCGTCCGGCGTGATGGTAAACACCAGCCGATCCAGCTTCGCCTTGCCCTGCCAGTAATCCGCGAAGGCCTTATAGAGAATGCGCGAGTCCTTTTGATACTGCATCAGCTGAAACGGACCGGTGCCAATGGGATCGCGATCGACACGCTCCGGCGTGCCCACCTTCAGCATCTTGTCGGCATATTCGGCGGAGTGAATCGAGGCGAAATACCAGGCAAGATCGGCGAGAAACGGCGCTTCGGCATGGGCCAGCGTAAAGCGCACCGTATGATCGTCCACCTTCTCGATTCTTTTAATCAGTTTGCCGAATTCAAGGCTTTCGAAATTGGCATAGGTGCCGCCGGAAATTTTATGGTAAGGATTGTTCTCGTCCATCTGACGCATAAAGGAAAAAATCACGTCGTCGGCGTTAAGATCGCGCGTCGGCTTAAAATATTTGTTGCTGTGAAAATGAACCCCCTGGCGCAGATAGAAGGTATAGACCGTGCCGTCTTCGCCGATCTCCCAACGCTCCGCCAGGCCTGGCTCCAGCTCGGTGGTGCCGGTTTTAAACTCCACCAGCCGGTTAAAGATCGGCACCGCGCTAGCGTCAACGCTGGTGCCGGAAGTGTAGAGTTGAGGGTTAAAGTTTTCCGGCGATCCCTCGGCGCAATAAACCAGCGTTTTCGCCGCCGCCGCCGTACTGAACAGCATCATTAGCGCTACGCCCGTTAGTTTTTTCATCTCCGTCCTCGCTTTTGGTTGACTTAATCCGCTGGTGATGTGTAAAACAATTTAACATCTGATTAATAAATAACATCTTTTCCGCCCCCACTGAACAATAAATAACTCTTAATAAGGAAGCGCTATGACCGACAGGCTGGCCCGCCAGTTAACCGACCGCTTTTACCGCTATCTCGCCGTAAGCAGTCAAAGCAACGCCGCCGCCACCACCTTGCCCAGCACAGCGGAACAGCATCAAATGGCGCGCCTGCTGGCGTCAGAGCTGGAAGCACTTGGGCTGCGCGATGTGGAAATCGACGAACATGCCACGGTGACCGCCGTTAAGCCCGGCAACCGGCCCGGCGCGCCGCGCATCGGCTTTATTACCCATATCGATACCGTTGATGTCGGCCTGTCGCCGCATATTCATCCGCAAACGCTGCCCTTTAACGGCGACGATATTTGCCTGAATGCGCAGCAGGATATTTGGCTGCGCGTCAGCGAGCATCCAGAGATCCTGCCCTATAAAGGTCAGGAGATTATTTTCAGCGACGGCACCAGCGTGCTGGGTGCAGACAACAAGGCGGCGGTCAGCGTGGTGATGACGCTGATGGAAAACCTCAGCGGCGATCATGGCGATGTGGTGGCCGCCTTTGTGCCGGATGAGGAGATCGGCCTGCGCGGCGCCAGGGCGCTGGATCTGGAAAGGCGCTTTAACGTCGATTTTGCCTGGACCATCGACTGCTGCGAGCTGGGCGAAGTGGTTTATGAAAACTTTAACGCCGCGGCGGCAGAAATTCTCTTTACCGGCGTACCGGCGCATCCGATGTCGGCAAAAGGCGTGCTGGTCAATCCGCTATTGATGGCGCACGACTTTATTGCCTGCTTCGATCGCCAGCAGACGCCGGAGCATACCGCCGGACGCGAAGGCTATATCTGGTTTAATGAAATCAGCGCCAACGCCAGCGAGGCGCGGCTGAAAGCCTCGATTCGCGATTTCGATCTGGCGAGTTTCAATCAGCGCAAGCAGCAAATTCGCGAGGTGGCGCAGCAGATTGCCGCACGCTATCCCACCGGCAAGGTGGCGGTCACGGTCAGCGATATTTACAGCAATATCAGCAACGCCATCGGCGAGGATCGCCGCGCCATCGATCTGATTTTTACCGCGCTGGCTGAACTGGACATTACGCCGAAGGTGGTGCCAATGCGCGGCGGCACCGACGGCGCGGCGCTGTCGGCGAAGGGGCTACTGACGCCGAACTTCTTTACCGGCGCACATAACTTTCATTCGCGCTTTGAATTCCTGCCGGTGCCCTCTTTTGTCAAATCTTACCTGGTCGCGGAAAAGCTCTGTTATCTGGCGGCGCGGTAAATCAAAAGGGGATTTTATATCCGGCTCAAAGCTGGAAGCTTTACGGAACCCCCAGCCTGGCTGGGGGTTTTCTATAGACAAAAAAGGGTCACCCGTGAGTGACCCTTTTCTCAGGGCTTGCTGACCCTGACGTCAATACCAGGGAAATATTTCTCCGCCAGTTTTTGCACCGTGCCATCCTGCTGCACTTTACTGATGGCGACATCCAGCGTCTGTTTCAGCTGCGCGTCATCTTTACGCAGGCCAAAGCCGATGCCGGAACCGAGGATTTTGTCATCCTCTACCGCGTTGCCAATAAAGGCGAAGCCCTTGCCCTGCGGCTTGCTCAGGAAGCCGGACTGTCCGGCGGCGGACATCACCAGCGTGCCGTCCAGCCGTCCGGCCAGCATATCGTTGTAAACCTGGTTTTGATCCTGATAAGACGTAACGGTAACGCCGTTCGGCTCCCAGTGCTGTTTTGCATAGGTTTCCTGGATCGAGCCCTGCAATACGCCAATATTTTTCCCCTTCAGACCAGCGGCATCAGGCTGCAATCCGCTGTTCGCCCTGCCCACCAGCATGCTGGGAATACGGTAAATGGGTCGGGTAAAGGCGATGCTTTTCATGCGCGCCTCGGTGATATTCATCGCCGAATTTATCGCATCGAATTTCTTTGCCATCAGGCCGGGAATTAAGGCGTCAAAGCTGCTTTCCACCCAGCTACAGGAGAGGTTTCCTGCCTGACAGATCGCTTTGCCCAGCTCAATATCGAATCCTTCCAGCTCGCCCTGCGCATTGCGGCTTTCAAACGGCGGATATTGTGATTCCACGCCGTAGCGCAGCGTATTCTGCGCCAGCGCCTGTGCGGAAGCGAACAGTCCCAGCGTCAGCCAAAAGATGCTTAGTTTTTTCATTATTATTCCTCGTGGTGGTTAGCGCGCCTTTAACAGACAGAGCGCCTGCGCGCCCGCCTGCAAAGTCGCTTCATCTTTAGCAAAGGAGAGACGGATCAGCCGGTTATCGGTGCCGTCGGTATAAAATGCCGACAGCGGGATGGCGGCGACGCCATGCGCGGTAATCAACCGCTTCACCATGTCACTGTCGCTTTCATCACTGAAATGACCATAGCTGGCCAGCATAAAAAAGGAGCCGGCAGTCGGCAGTAGCTGGAACGGCGACTCCTGCAGCAGCGAAGCCAGCAGATCGCGCTTTTGTTGATAGAAATTCGACAGGGAAAGATAGTGAGACGGCTCGCGCAGCCATTCGGCAAAGGCGATCTGCATCGGCGTATCGGCGGCATACATCAAAAACTGATGCACTTTTACTACTTCATCCATCAAATCTGCGGGCGCAACGCAGTAGCCGACGCGCCAGCCGGTAACGTGAAAGGTTTTGCCGAAGGAAGAGACAATCACGCTGCGCTGCGCCAGTTCAGGATGCGTCGCCATACCGTGATGGCGGCGGCCATCAAACAGGATATGTTCATAAACCTCATCGGACAGCACAATAATGTCGCTGTGCCGCGTCAGCGCGGCGAGCTGCGTCAGATCTCCGGCGCTCAACGCCTGGCCGGAAGGATTATGCGGCGTGTTGATCACGATCATGCGGGTACGCGGCGTAATTGCGGCGCGCACCTCGTCCCAGTCAATAGCAAACTGCGGCACTTTCAGCTTCAGCGCCACCGGCGTTGCGCCCTGTAGTCGAATAACCGGCGCATAGCTGTCAAAGGCGGGCTCAAAGAAAATCACCTCGTCGCCAGCGTGAACCAGCGCGGTAATCGCGGCGTACAACCCTTCGCTGGCGCTGGCGGTGATCAGGATCTCGCTGGCGACATCGTAGGTCTGACCGTAAAGGTTAGCTATTTTTTCCGCCAGCGCCTCTTTTAACGGAAGATAGCCGGTCATCGGCGCATATTGATTGTGTCCGTCGCGCATCGCCTGATTTACGCGCGCTATCAGCGCGGCATCGCAGGGAAAGCCGGGCGCGCCCTGCGCCAGGTTAATGGCGTTATGTTGGGCGGCCAGTTGCCCAATCACGCTGAAAATGGTGGTGCCGACATCCGGCAGTTTTGTACGCCGCGTTACCGCTGAAACCATGCTCATTTCGCCCTCAGTGAATAAATATCCATAATTGTTATATAAACATTCAAGCGGAGCTGGCTTGCAGCGGCAAGCGAATTGTTATCATAATAGCCATGCAAAAAATTCATCGCTCAGGAACTACGCTATGGTTCATCAGCCGCTGCCGCTTAACGCCGTGCATGCTTTTCTGGTTGCCGCTCGCCATCTTAATCTTACCCACGCCGCCGATGAGCTCTGTCTGACGCAGGGCGCCGTCAGTCGTAAAATCGCCGCGCTGGAGAAGTGGCTGGGCTTTCACCTGTTCGATCGGCACGCGCGCGGTCTGCATTTGACGGCGCGCGGCGCGGCGCTGCTGCCGCAGCTGAAACAGGGCTATGAGCTGATGCTGAGCGCCACAGAACAGGCGCGACAGCCTGATAATGCGCTGCGGCTGCGCGCGCCGACCTGCGCGATGCGCTGGCTGCTGCCAAAGTTGGTGCTGCTGGAACAGCGGCATCCCGATCTGCACGTTAAGCTGACCACCACGCTGGCCCATAACCCGCAGCTGGAAAATTTTGACGCGGCAATTGTTTACGGCACCGCTCCGGCAGGCAGCGTCCTGCTGTTTGAGGAGCGGCTGACGCCGGTGTTAGCCGAAAGTCTGCTGAGCGATACGCCGCTGACGCCAGCCGATCTCGCCCGTTTTACCTTTTTGCATCCGTCCCATAACGATCGCGACTGGCAGTTATGGCTGGCGGCGCAGAACGTTACGCTGCCCATGCGGCGTAATCAGCACTTTGCGACGATGGATTTGGCGATTGGCGCGGCGATGCAGGGATTTGGCGTGACCGTTGCGGATGTGACGCTGGTGAAAAGCGAGCTGGAAGCGGCGCGGCTGGTGGCGCCTTTTGCACAGAACGTCGCCACCGGCGCGGTTTACAGCCTGATTAGCCGCGAGGAAAAAGAAGCGCCACCGCATCTGACGACGCTGGTGGCGTGGCTCTCGCAGCCTGAAACACATTGCCAGGACGACTCAGCGGCAGATGGCCGCTGAGTCGTCCCTTTTGCCGCGCTGACTCAGAAGGAAACCCATTCATCTGCGGCGCTGGTGACCGCCGGGCTGCTCTGACGCGGTGCGCCTTTCAGTACCGGCGTTTTTACCGGCTCCGGGCGTGGCTCATCTTCAGCTGCCAGACGGAATTTTGCCACCGAACGCTGTAAATCTTCGGTCTGGCGCTCCAGCGCCGTCGCCGCGGCGGAAACTTCTTCCACCAGCGAGGCGTTTTGCTGGGTGACGCTGTCCATTTCTGCCACGGCGGTGCCGACCTGCTCAATGCCTTTGCTCTGCTCTTCAGAGGCGGCGGCGATCTGCTTCATGATTTCGGTCACGTCGCTGACCGCTTTCACGATGGCGCTCATGGTGCTGCCAGCTTCGCTAACCAGTTTCGAGCCGCTTTCTACGCGGGCAACGGAATCACCGATTAATGATTCGATCTCTTTGGCCGCGCCGGCGCTGCGCTGCGCCAGGTTACGCACTTCGCTGGCGACGACCGCAAAACCGCGCCCCTGTTCGCCCGCACGCGCCGCTTCTACCGCCGCGTTCAGCGCCAGGATATTGGTCTGGAAGGCGATGCTGTTAATCACGCTGGTGATTTCGGCGATTTTCTTCGAGCTGTCGGAAATGCCGGACATGGTCTGCACCACGTCACTGACCAGCCTGCCGCCCTGTCCGGCGGTCAGCGAGGCGTTATCCGCCAGGTCGCTGGCCTGACGCGCATTATCCGCATTGAGTTTTACCGTCGCGGTAAGCTGCTCCATGCTGGCGGCGGTCTGCTCCAGCGCCGCCGCCTGCTGCTCGGTGCGCGAAGAGAGATCGTTGTTGCCCATAGAGATTTCCGCCGCGCCGCGCCAGATATTCTCGGTTCCGCCGCGAATGGCGCTGACCGCGTCGCGCAGGCTTTCCTGCATGGCGCGCAGCAGCGGCACCAGTTTTCCAACGCAGTTGCGCCCCAGATCTTCAAACGGCTGGCTGAGATCGCCTTCGGCAATTTTACGGAAGTGGCCACGGATCTGCTCCAGCGGGCGTACCAGCATGCTGACCAGATAGCGATCGGTAAACAGCAGGATCAGCAGTCCGCAAATTACCGCTGCGATAATGGTCATGCGCGTAATAAGGGTAATGCTGTCAACGGTAACGCGGGTTTGATCCAGCATGACGCCCGCCGCCGCATGATATTTCTCCGCGACCGCGCCAAAATCACGGCTCAGGGTCGGCGTGACGCTGTTCGCATGGCGACGGTACTCTTCCAGCGTGGCCAGCTGCGCCAGCTGCATCTGTGGCCTGACGCCCTGCTCCAGCAGCTTTGTCCAGCTCTCTTCCACCGCGGTGGAAATTGCCGCATCCATCGGCCCCGGCGCGGCGGCTTTAAACTGCGCCAGCTGTTGCGTCATGCCATCCAGCGCCTTCTGTACGCTGGCGAAGGCTGCCGCATCCGGCGTGCCGCCTGAGGCGCGCACTTCCATCACCCGCGACAGACGCGTGACGAAGCGGAAATATTGATCGTTGCCTTTGCTCAGAATGGTCATCTGCGATACCAGCTGGCGATCGATGTTGTTACCTTCGCTCAGGGCGTTCAACGAATGGACGCTGTACATGCCCACCGCTGACCAGAGCAAACAGAACAGGCCAAGGATAGAAAGCATAACGGCGCGTATGGTGAAGTTTTTTAATAGCTGCATAGCTGCCTCAGTTTGGTCAGTAACCCCAGGATATTCCGCCGTCGCTGGCGGGCTTATCGTCTGTTATCGGCAGCGTTCGCGAAAGTTATACCATTTTATCGCAACAGTAATCCTTACCTTTCAGACGGTTATCTGAAAGGCTGCCGGGCTAAGTCCTTGCCCGCGCAACGCTTTTCAACGTTCAGATAGTGAAATAATGCTGATATTTATCGCGCCAGGTGACAATTTCCACCAGCGATTATTTCAGTTTTACCATGGCGCGCATCAGTAAACGCAGCAGCCGCAGGCGTAAACGCATAAATCGGTGCTGCGTAACAATCGCCGCTTCGCCTTTGATGCCAAAGCGCAGCGTAACATCGGCGCCCGGATGCCAGGCAGGCCAGGTCACTTCGCCCTGTAGCTGATGGGAAAATTCGCTGGCGTCGTGCGCAAAACGCAACCAGTATTCGCTGACGCGACGGGCAAACTGGCGATCGTTATCGGTAAAAGGACGATCCGCCATCTGCACATTTTCCGCGGTGAGCGTCTCCATCACGTAGGGAATTTCATTGCCGTGCCAGCTGCCGTAGCGGCAGAGATCGCGCGAGTTTTCTGAAT
>Ga0209463_1002040_pt1 | contig 11546 bp, 12 predicted proteins | sample AgamicMgSfrz_FD_187169 | JGI IMG/M metagenome (GOLD analysis project Ga0209463, IMG submission 187169) | Agave microbial communities from Guanajuato, Mexico - Mg.Sf.rz (SPAdes) (version 2) | ecosystem: Host-associated > Plants > Phyllosphere > Phylloplane/Leaf | place: Guanajuato, Mexico... | reverse complement strand
ATGGAATTATACCACACTCTTATTCCTTCAAATCCTTTGCATGAAAGCCTTGTTTTTGCAGGACTGGTCCAATGCTTGGATAATATGGCTGCTTATAAAAGTTGGCAACCCTGTTTGTCCAATTAGCTTGTTCGCTGCCGCGTTCTTGTAAGTACTTCTTAAATACTTCATTATATTCCTTTAAAGCATCTGTTTGGTCATTATGATAAGTTTCTTTATGAACATAAGCCTCTTTAGGAAGTCTTGGCTTAACACCAGGATCTTCAGCAGGAAAACCGATGCATAAACCAGAAATAGGCACTACATATTTAGGAAGCTGTAAAAACTCAATCACTTCTGGTGCATTCCTTCTGATACCTCCGATTGGAACAGTACCTAATCCGAGTGATTCAGCAGCTGTTATTGCATTTGCCAAAGCAATTCCTGCATCTGTTGCTCCAACAAGTAACAGGTCTGATTGATCTGCTGCACCGAAAGTCGTGTTTTCCAGCTTAGCTGAAAGCTCTGTTCGGTGGAAGTCCATACAGAAGACCAAAAATACAGGTGCTTCATTAATATGCTTTTGATTACCGCAAAGCTCTGCCAGTTTTTCCTTTCTATTATGGTCCTCCACTACTATGACAGTTACATGCTGCCCGTTTATCCAGGATGGTGCAGCTTGTGCAGAATCCAAGATAGCATGAAGCATTTCATTTGGTACACTTTTATTTTCATATTTACGGTAAGAACGGTGCTGTGTTAATGTTTTTATTACTTCATTCATTTTAATTAACCTCCTGTACCCGAATATTCACTTGAGAGAAAAACCTCCTCTCAAGCAGTCAGTAATGACATTGTAGCATAATTGACAGGAATCCCCCCTCTCATATGTTTTACAAATAAAAAGGCTAAGGATGCAGAGTAAATGCAAACTTAGCCAATGATTATTAAAGCAGTGATTCAGCGCCATCGATATAAATTTCTGTTCCAGTAACATGACTGGAGGCATCAGAGCTCAGGAACAGGACAAGATCTGCAACCTGTTTTGGCTCGCCAGATTTTTGTGCAAGCGGCTGACTTCCCTCCGGATATTCTACAGGGATAGCAATTTCTTTCAGTTTTTCCTCTTCACGGAAAGTGTTCTCTTCAATATTTGTATCAATTGCTCCAGGACAGATAATATTTACCCTTATTTTATACTTGGCGAGCTCCAATGCGGCCATTTTACCAAAGGCAACTTGACCGGCTTTGGAAGTGCTGTATGCGGACATACCAAAACTGGAGTATGTTCTGTTTCCGTTAATGCTGCTGGTAATAATGATGCTTCCGCCATTTTTTTTCAAATGAGGAACAGCGTATTTTATTGTGAGGAAGGTACCCTTAAGATTGATTTGCATTGTTTTGTCCCAATCCTCTGGAGCGAGATGTTCAATCGGTGAGACTGTTCCATTGATTCCTGCATTTGCAAACACAATATCAAGATGTCCCCATTTGTTGATAATATAATCAATTGCAGTGCTCATAGAACAAGGATCTGCTATATTTGCTTCTAAAATAAGGGCTTCTCCGCCAAGCTCTTTAATTTCTTTATCAACAGCTTCTAAATTTTTCGGGATTAAGTCGAGCAGTGCTACTTTTGCACCGCTTTTCACTAGAGAAATTGCGGCTGCATGCCCAATTCCAGATGCCGCACCTGTAATTAATGCCACTTTGTTTGACAAATCACTCATAATAATTCCTCCTAAGATTGTTTTTATTAAGCTAGCAAGTACTTCCTTAATAACCTTTTTACTTGAAATTAAAACCAATACATAAAGAGTTCCTCTCTCTTTTAATTTTCTGTAAAATAAAAGGGAGAGGAGAGGTAATTAATGATGAAAGCAATGATTGTAGATTCATATGGTAATTCTTCTGTATTTCGTGAAGTAGAAATGGATAAGCCCACTATTAAACCTGGCTATGTAATTATTAAAGTAATGGCTTCAAGTGTAAATCCAATTGATGCAAAGATTAGAGCAGGAGCAGTTCCAGCTGCTTCCCCGGAGCTGCCTGCTGTCCTTCATGGCGATGTCGCAGGAATTGTAGAAGAAGTAGGCGAAGGTGTCGAAAGCTTTAAGGTTGGAGATGAAGTTTTTGGCTGTGCCGGCGGTTTTAAAGGAACAGGCGGGGCATTAACAGAATTTATGCTTGCTGATGTGCGATTATTAGCGCGAAAACCTAAAAATATTACGATGCAGCAAGCAGCATGTCTGCCACTAGTTAGCATAACTGCTTGGGATGCGCTTTTTGTAAAAGGAAATTTGTCTGCAAATCAAAATATATTAATTCATGGCGGTACAGGCGGTGTCGGTCATATCGCATTACAGCTTGCAAAGTGGAAGGGTGCTAACGTTTATACAACTGTTTCCTCAGAGGAAAAAGCAAATATAGCAAAATCATTAGGTGCAGACACAGTAATTGACTATAAAGCTGAAACAGTTGAAGAGTATGTAGAAAAATATACTGGAGGAAATGGATTTCAGACTGTATTTGACACTGTTGGTGGAAAGAATTTGGATACATCCTTTCAGGCAGCAGCAGCCCATGGCACAGTACTTGCAATTGCCGCAAGATCAACACATGATTTGTCGCCAATGCATGCAAAAGGTCTATCCTTACATATTACCTTTATGCTTTTAAAAATATTGGACGAAACAAAAAGGGCGGAACATGGAGTGATTCTACAAAAAATTGCAGAGCTTGTAGAAGCAGGAAAGCTTAAGCCGCTAGTTGATGAAAAGGATTTTTCATTTGTAGAGGCTGGCAGTTCGCATGAATATTTGGAAGCAGGTAAGGCAATTGGCAAAATATCATTGATTAATAAATGGCAATGATAAAAGGAAACAAATGAGGCTGGGGGAACCAAGGCTTATTTGTTTCCTTTTTGTCTGTGAAATTTTCTTGAAAAAAAATCAGACTTTTTACTCAAACGAAACAATTCATAGTAAAATAAGGTGAATACTTGAATAGGGGAAAAATCAGTAACTATGAATTATTACCATACAGCTTTGATTACTAGTATGAAAATCGCAAATTTGCGATTGGAAAGCTGTAATCATTTGACTATACAGCATGCGGATTGGACAGGAGGGTTCTAGAATGGAATTTATATTATTGATGATGGTAGCATTAATTCCACTCATTATTTCCCTGACAGTCCTGTTTTTTTCAAAAACTAGATTAGCTATAGCACTTTCCCTCTTTTTAGGGATGTTATCCTTTTGGCAAATGGATGTTGCTACCCTTTATGCAGATGAAGTGCTTTCCCTTAAGTGGATTGATACGCTTTTTCGTATTTTTAGAGGTGGTTCCATTTTCATCATGCCAATAATGTATTACTTCTCCTATTATTTAGTACGAAAAAATGATGAGTTAAGAAAATACAGATGGCTTTTAAACAAAGGAGTGCTTGTCACATTCCTCTTATATACTTTTTTTGTCTACATTATTAACTTTATTGATTTTGGGATTGAATCGTATAAAGTGAGAGATGACCAGCTATTGTCTCCTTCACACCTGTTGCCAGTATATGGAGTCGGAAATGTGTTTTTTATGGTCAATATTGTTTTAGGTTATCTTAATACATTCCTGCTGCTATTTATTACAACAAAAATAAGGGACATTGCAGATAAAAAATTTTATGTAAAGCTTGTAACTGCAGCTATTCTTATATTTATTAACGGTAACTTAAGTGGTTTTGCTTTTATACCGCTGTATTACTCAAGCTTTAATTCAATTTTTGCTGCAATCATATTATTTATTGGTTTTTTTCAAATGCAGTCATACAAGATAAATGCTATGAATGGAGAAGTGCTGAAGCAAAGTGAGCAGCTAGAGGCAATCATGAATATAAACCCGAATTATCTTCTAGTAATGGATGGAGAGACAATCATTAAAGTAAATGACTCCTTATGTGAGCTATTAAAAAGGGACAGCAGTGATCTTCTTGGCAAACCTCATTCTTGTATAACGAATGAGATCAGTATGGAAACAATAAAGCCACAAAAATTCTTGGATGTAAATGGGGATAAACATTATATATTATGGGGCAGAAAAGAGCTTAACTACAATAATGAAGGTAGGCGTACTATTTACTTCGGAATGGATATAACAGAGCAAAAAAGAAATGAACAGTTGATTATTTCCTCTGAAAAGCTGAAAGTGGTTGGTGAAATGGCTGCGAGTGTTGCCCATGAAATAAGAAACCCATTAACAACTATAAGAGGCTTTATCCAGCTTCTGAAAGAAAAAAGCAATAAAACAGGCTACGAAGATATACTATTAGAAGAAATAGATCGTATTAATCATGTGCTAAAGGAATTGCTCATCCTTGGGAAGCCCGAAGCAATAGCAGCTGCAAGAAATGAGTCTTTAAGGAGTCAACCCTTCGCCGAACTGCAAAATATTAAGCTTCTATTTCAGGCGTTAGCAATTGAACAGAACAAGGAAATCATCCTAGAGGACAGACAGAATAACCCCACCTTTGTTTCGATGGAAAAATCACATTTTAAGCAGGTAATCATAAATGTGTTGAAAAATAGTCTTGAGGCCATACCTAGTGGCAGCGGGAAAGTAAAGATGATTATAGACTGCAATGCAGACACTGTCAGAATTCGGATGATAGATAATGGAGAAGGCATCAACAAAGAGCTTCTCAACCGAATTTGGGAGCCTTATTATACAAGTAAAGAAAAAGGCAATGGGATTGGCTTAACCGTCTGCAATAGACTATTGCAGGATAATGATGGTCAGATGTTCGTTAAAAGCAAGGAAGGGTTAGGTACGTGTGTAACAATAATACTTCCTATTATAGGTTAAAGGAAAAGGAAAGACATTTTATGTTTTTCCTTTTTTTGTTAGCTGACATTTTTCTTTGCGAATAAAGCATATGCTTCCTTGCTTATAGACAGTGTATCCTGTTGCTTTGTAGCAGTCGATGAAGCTGTTAATGATAATTGCAACGAAGTTAATTGTTCATCTATTTTCGTAATTTGCTGTTTGATTGTTTTTACCTGCTGTTCCTTTGTTTCTGTTGAGAGCTGTTGATTTTGCTCGAGCCTGCTAAGCTGATTCTCTAATTGCTGCTTCTTGCTCTCAAGAGAAGATTCGTTATTATTACTTGTTGAGAATTTTGCAAAAGTATTTAAATACGTGCTGTATGTTGAGACATTCTGTATAACCATTTTGCTGCTTCCTTTCTGTTGAATATATGATTAAAGTATAAGTGTGCAACCTGAATTTTCCCTTAATAAATGAGAAAGATTCGTTAAATTACATTTTTCACCTGTGTATAAAAAAATAAGAAATAAACAAAATACTATAGTATTTTAAATTACAGGAGGAAAAAGCCATGACAAATAATCGTCCAAATCCAGATAACAGAGAAGATAATGTAGAAAAGCTGCAAGATATGATTGAAAATACATTAGACAATATCGAAAAATCAGAAGAGACAATGGTAAATGCATCAGCTGATGAAAGATCTAATATAGAAGCTAAAAACAGAAGAAGAGAAGAATCGATTAATGCATTCCGAGAAGAAGCTAAAGATGAAGCTGCTAATCGTGAAAATGGTTACCAATAAGCAGTAACTTTTAGACCTCTAATCTTTTAGAGGTCTAATTTAATGATGGTATAAAGGGAATTTGCTACTAAAGAGAGAATATTAGAGATTATTAAGAGTAGAAGGAGTGGGATCATGATTAAATCGATGTATCCTTATTTCGTATTAAACGGAAATGGAAGAGAAGCAGTAGAATTTTATAAGAACGCACTCCATGCTGAAGTAATAAGTGTTCAGCTTTTTGGTGATATGCCCCATGATTCTGAAAAGCCATTGCCAGAAGAGGCGAAAAATCGTGTGTTAAATGCACAACTGAAAGTCGGAAACATAGACTTGATGCTTTCAGACAATTTTCCGGGAATGCCATATTCGGTAGGAACTAATGTGACTACTGCTATTATTTTGGAGGACCCGGAGGACACAAAAAGAGTATTTGCGGCCTTAGAAGAGGGCGGTAAGGTGAAGATGCCGCTTCAGGAAACATTTTGGAGCCCTTTATATGGCCAAGTGGAGGATAAATACGGATTTGAATGGCAAGTGTCCACAGAAGGGAAGCTTACAAACAGCTAATATCAATAAAAAGACATCAGCCTAAATAGTGTTTAGCTGATGTCTTTTTATTATTGTGTTAATCCTTAGCTGTCCAATTCCCGTCATTATCCTTGTGGTATTTATTTTTTACTGCGCTCCATGCCACTTTAAAAGCAGTTTCTTCTTTATGATATTCACCCAAGGCAGAATTAAATGCTTCTTTAAAAATTTCCTGAGCGTGGTGTGGCAAGTTATCCTGTACCGATTCTGGCAAATCCTTCACATTTTTATAAGGCATATAATGCTCCTCCTTTAACCTTTAATTAATGATTCGGCACTATCTACATATACTTCCGTGCCTGTTAGGTGGGAAGCTTCATCAGAAGCTAAAAACAGGAATAAGTTTGCTACTTCCTTTGGTTTTCCAGCCTCTTGCTTTAAAGGTATTCCGTTTTCCGGGATATCAAATGGGAAGTTTATTTCATTAACGCTCTCTGACTCCTGCAGAGATTCAAAAATATTGGTATCGATAGTACCAGGGCAAATAGAATTGACTCGTATTTTGTGTTGTGCCAGCTCGATTGCAGCCATTTTTGCAAATGCTGCAATTGCTGCTTTAGAGGAACTATAAGCAGAGAATCCTTCTTGGGCAAAACGGCGATTCCCGCTAACAGAGCTGGTAATGGTGATTGTACCACCATTATCTTTCAAATAGGGAATAGCTTGCTTGACGGTTTCAAATGTTCCAATTACATTATTTTGAATAGTAGCAGCCCAATCCTTTGTTGAAAACTGCTCAATAGGAGATACCGTTCCGACAATACCTGCATTAGCAAAAAGAGTCGTTATTGTACCCCATTTTTTAGCTGTTTGTGCCATTGCATCAGCTACTTGTTTTTCATTAGTTATATCTGCTTGACAAAATATCGCTTCTCCACCTAATTCAGTAATTTCTTTTATGACAGCTTTGCCTCTTTCTGCATTTCTATCAATAATAGTAATTTTTGCCCCTTCTTGTGCTAAGCGAATGGCAGAGGCTTTTCCAATTCCGGAAGCACCGCCTGTTATGACAGCTACTTTTTTATCCATTCGGTTCATTTTTCTGTCACTCCTATACGTTACTAGTTTTTTGTTATTATCTTTTTCCACTTACCCTTTTCTTAGAGGAATATGCATGAAAAAACCCCTTCTCTAAATTAGAGAAGGGGTTCATTTCTTATGATAGGCGGTTGCTGTAATCCTCAAACTTAAATTGTCTTACGACTTTAATTCCTTCTTCGTCATTGTATGACACAATAGAAGGGAGATTTACACCATTAAACATATGATTTTTCACCATTGTATAATGAGCCATATCGCAGAACACAATTTTATCACCAGGCTTTAATGGCTCTTTAAAGGAGTAGTCACCGATGACATCTCCTGAAAGGCAAGTCATTCCACCAAGTCTGTATGTGTATTCATATTCACCAGGCATTCCAGCACCGATGATATTAGGTCTGTATGGCATCTCAAGAACATCAGGCATATGGCATGTAGCTGAAGTATCAAGAATAGCCAAATCCATTCCGTTTTTCATAACGTCAAGAACAGTACTCACAAGATAGCCGGTATTTAAAGCAATTGCTTCACCTGGCTCAAGATAAACTTCGACATCATATTTATCTTTTAAGTAAAGTATGCATTCAATTAATGTTTCGATATCATAATCTGGTCTTGTAATATGATGACCACCGCCAAGATTCAGCCACTTGACCTTTTTAATATGTTCGCCAAACTTCTCGTCAACTACTTTAAGTGTTCTCTTTAAAGTGTCGGAGTTTTGCTCACACATTGTATGGAAATGAAGGCCATCAATTTCATCAAGACGATCAGCATCGAAATTATCCAATGTAACACCGAATCTTGAATACGGAGCACATGGGTTATAGAGTTCTGTTTCAATCTCAGAGTACTCTGGATTGATACGAATTCCGACATCAATTTTCTTGTCCGCATTTTTTACTTTATCTTTAAAACGGTCCCATTGTGCAAAGGAATTGAAAACAATATGGTCCGTGTATAACATCAGTTCATCGAACTCGCTGTCCATATATGCTGGTGCATATGAATGAACCTCTTTTCCCATCTTTTCAAAACCTAATCTAGCTTCAAACAAAGAGCTTGAAGTTACTCCTGTAAGGTACTTTGAAACAAGTGGAAATACAGAGTGCATCGAAAATCCTTTTAATGCAAGGAGAATCTTGGCACCAGTTTTTTCTTGAACATAGTTCAATGTCTCCAGGTTTTTCTTAAGAAGACGCTCGTCCACTACATAACTAGGAGATGGTACTTTATCAAATTCAATGTTTTTCATTTCTTTCCTCTCAATCTATAAGAGTTGGAGAGAAGTTCTCCTGCCATGGCAATCCGTGTTTGTTCAATGCATCCATGAATGGATCTGGATCGAATTCTTCCACATTGTATACGCCTGGCTTTTTCCATTGTCCTTTAATGATAAGCATTGCACCGATCATTGCTGGAACACCTGTTGTATAAGAAATTGCTTGTGAGCCAACCTCTCTGTAGCATTCTTGGTGGTCACATACATTGTATACATAGTAAGTTTTTGGCTTACCGTCTTTAATTCCTTGGATGATACAGCCAATGTTAGTTTTTCCTTTAGTTCTAGGTCCAAGAGAAGCAGGATCTGGAAGCAATTCTTTCAAGAACTGCAAAGGAATGATTTCTTTGCCTTCATAGTTAATAGGCTCGATAGATGTCATGCCGACATTTTCAAGAACTTTAAGATGGTTCAAGTAGTTGTCAGAGAATGTCATCCAGAAACGGATTCTTTTCACGCCTTTAATGTTAACAGCTAAAGATTCTAATTCTTCATGATATAGAAGATAAATGTTTTTTGGTCCAACTTCTGCCAAATCATATTCTCTCTTCTCGGAAAGTGGTGCAGTCTCTACCCACTCACCGTTTTCGAAATAACGGCCATTAGCTGTAATTTCACGAATATTGATTTCTGGGTTGAAGTTTGTAGCGAACGGATACCCGTGATCACCGCCGTTAGCATCAACGATATCAATATAGTGAATCTCATCAAAATGATGCTTTTGTGCATAAGCAGTAAATACACCAGTTACACCTGGATCAAATCCGCTGCCTAAAAGTGCAGTTAAGCCAGCTTCTTCAAATTTTTGTTTATAATCCCATTGCCATTTATATTCGAACTTAGCAGTTTCTGGTGGCTCATAGTTAGCTGTATCCAGGTAGTGAACTCCCGTTGCAAGACATGCATCCATGATTGTTAAGTCTTGGTATGGCAATGCCACGTTAATCACTACATCTGGCTTGAAGCTATTGATTAATTCAATTACTTCTTCTGTCTTATCTGCATCGACTTGAGCAATAGAAACCTTCGTTTTGCCACCGTCTAATTTATTTTTAAGCGCTTCACATTTTGAAAGTGTTCTGCTTGCAATACAAATTTCTTCAAATACATCAGGTACTTGGCAGCATTTATGTGCAACAACACTTGCCACACCGCCAGCACCAATAATTAATGCTTTACCCAAAATGAAAAACCTCCTTTAACTATATTGAAAAAATTCAATAAGCATGATTATACAGAATGTACGACAAATAATCCATAAAATCCGACAAAATATAAATATTTTTTACACTTATTATGTTGGAAATTTTTGATATTGATTAGTGTGTGAATAATAGGGAGGGATATACTTGTGGAAACATAAAAAGACGCAAAAAAGACATTTGCACGGAATGCTTTATAAGCAACCAAACAAATGTCTTTGAAATTATGTATATTGGTGGAGACTATCGGGATCGAACCGACGACCTCTTGCATGCCATGCAAGCGCTCTCCCAGCTGAGCTAAGCCCCCATATTTAATGTTAATTTATATTATACATGCAAATAGCAAGAATGCAATATATAAAACAGATAAAGGGCTAAAGAAGCGGGGGGACAAACCATCATCTTTAGCCAAGGTTAGAATAGGGAAGTTTAGTTTAAGCTTTCTATTTCAATTTCCCTAACGCCACTAATGCCTGAGATATCTTTATAAAATTCAGTCAGCTCTCTTTTTTGATCAACGATTAGAATCAAGTTAATAGAATGTTCTCCTGTTTCTAAGTCTTTTATGCGTAAGTTTTTAATCCCAGCCTTTAATCGGCGGATAGAATCAATGATTGTTGTAACATCCTCTTTTTCTGTTGCCTTTAGCTTTACTTTAATTTCTTTTTCACGTAACTGTCTAGGACCGATAAGACTCATAATGAAAGGAACAAACTTTACACTCACCAATAAAAGGGTAACACCTGCGAGTGCTTCTAAATAATACCCAGCACCCACTGCAATGCCAATACCGCCGGCCCCCCAGATAAGAGCTGCGGTTGTTAGGCCTGATATACTGTCATTTCCTCGGCGAAGAATAACGCCAGCACCTAAAAACCCAATTCCAGATACTATTTGAGCAGGGAGACGAAGTGGATCCATTGTTATGTTTACATGATCACTCCCAGGAAACTTGTATGCAGATTCTATTGAAACAATTGTCAACAGGCAGCTGACAATGCTGATAACAAGACTTGTTTTCAAGCCGACAGGTTTTCTTTTTATTTCTCTTTCTAATCCGATTATTAAGCCAAGTCCTGTAGATATTCCTAATTTTATTAAGAAGTCGATGTCGATAAGCATAATACCTCCTGTGAAAGTCTTTCTTAAATAAATATGTAATGGAAAGTTCTTTTATTTATGTTTTTGCTTCGTTATGTATTTTTAGGTAGTAGCCATAATTTGATGTACTATTATTAGATGAATCGGTCCAGTAGGTAGCCTATATATAACCAATAATAAGGATTTAGAAACATTGACTGAAGGAAAGGATTTTCTATATCTTCATATATGAAGGTTGGAATTGCAATCGATATTTGCATTTTATTAATTAGTATTTCTTATTAATATAGATAAAATCTTAAATACTTTCGTTGTTGCAATATTTGATAGGAAATGAAGCTTGAAGAAGAAAAATGATTATTTATAAAAAAAAACAAAAAAAGCTATTGCTTAATAAATTTCTACATGATATATTATATCTCGTCCTCAACGAAAGAGTTTGAACGAAACAAAAAAACTTCGAAAAGTTGTTGACACTAACTAATTGATATGGTAAATTGATAAAGTCGCTTCTGAAACAAGCGGTAACAATTAGAAAAATTGCTCTTTGAAAACTGAACAAACAAACGTCAACAATAATCGTTTTTATAACATTCGTTATAGAAACAAAACAAGTAATAAAAGCTAGAGTTTAGCAATGAGCTAATCTTACTCTTTATCGGAGAGTTTGATCCTGGCTCAGGACGAACGCTGGCGGCGTGCCTAATACATGCAAGTCGAGCGGACTTAAAAAGCTTGCTTTTTA
>Ga0209463_1002038_pt1 | contig 11555 bp, 11 predicted proteins | sample AgamicMgSfrz_FD_187169 | JGI IMG/M metagenome (GOLD analysis project Ga0209463, IMG submission 187169) | Agave microbial communities from Guanajuato, Mexico - Mg.Sf.rz (SPAdes) (version 2) | ecosystem: Host-associated > Plants > Phyllosphere > Phylloplane/Leaf | place: Guanajuato, Mexico... | reverse complement strand
GAATTTATACATAAGGACAATGGTTTTTAATTTTATCGGAAAGTGCTTGGTTTTTTCTTTCATCTTTATGGACTTTCCTTTATTATTATATAGAGTTAAAAAAACGAACAGAACATGATTTGGGGAGGATTTTTTGAGCGAGAAGGAATGGTATCTAGAGTATGAAATTCAAAAAAATCGACCTGGACTTTTAGGGGAAATCGCATCGTTACTAGGTATGCTTTCCATTAATATCATTACGATTAATGGAGTTGATGATGGGAGACGCGGCCTGCTTATGACTACAACAGATGATGAACAGGTGAAAAGGCTGGAATCCATCCTGTATACGATGGATACGATTAAGGTGTTTAAGCTTCGTGTACCGACACTTCGGGACAAGATGGCTGTTCGCCATGGCAGATACATACAAAGGGATGCAGATGACAAGAAGACTTTTCGGTTTGTTCGAACCGAATTGGGGCTATTGGTCGATTTTATGGCAGAATTGTTTAAGTTGGAAGGGCATCGGCTAATAGGTATAAGAGGCATGCCAAGGGTTGGTAAAACAGAGTCAATTGTCGCAGCGAGCGTCAGCTCCAACAAGCGATGGCTGCCAATCAGCTCTACGTTACTGAAGCAGACTGTCAGGAGTACGTTAATACAAGATGAGTATAGTGAAAACAATCTTTTTATTATAGATGGAGTTGTTTCAAGCAAGCAGATTAATGAGAAGCATTGGCAGCTTATTAGGGAAGTGATGCGACTTCCTGCTGTTAAAGTGGTCGAGCATCCAGATGTGTTTGTACATAATACAGAATATACGCTTGATGATTTCGATTATATTATTGAGCTTCGACATGAGCCAAATGAAGAAATTATACTCGATGTCAGAAAAAAGAATGCATTACTTTTAGAAAATGAGTTTCAAGGATTTGATTTTTAGCAAGTTGGAAGGTGTTATTTGTGAGTGAATTAGGAAACAGATTAAAAGAAGCGAGGCTCGCCAAAGGCTTAAGTCTTGAGGAGCTTCAAGAAATGACAAAAATTCAAACCCGTTACTTGGTAGGGATTGAAGAAGGCAACTTTAGTATGATGCCAGGGAAGTTTTATGCTAGAGCATTCATCAAACAATATGCCGAAGCAGTGGATTTGCCTCCAGAGGATTTGTTTGAGGAATATAAAAGTGAAATTCCGTCAAGCGGCAATGAAGAAATCCCAGAAAAGCTGTCAAGAGTAACATCAAGACAAACCATGTCAGAAGGCGGATCAAAGGTAATGGACATATTGCCTAAAGTTCTGATCACTTTGCTTGTAGTCGGTGTTATTGCACTCGCTTGGTACTTAATCCAAAATCGTGGAAGTGATGATTCTGCTGCAGACACAACAAACGATCAAACAGGAGCTAAGTATGAAGAGTCAGCGACATTAAAGGACGCTGAGAACGAAAAGAAAACGGATGAAAATGCAACTGACCAGAAGGTAGCAGACACTGATAAAGAGCAAGCTGCCGAGGAAGAAGAGAAGGAAGAAGAAACGCCAAAGCAGGAAATAAAGGTTGCAGAAACAAGTGGAAGCTCTACCGTTTATGAGTTGAAAAATGCGGACAAGTTCAGTGTTAAGCTTGTTTCAACAGGGCAAACATGGGTAAACATGCAAAACGGCAAAGGATATTCCTTCTATCAGGGTATTTTAGATAAAGATGGGGAAGATTCAAAGACAGTTGATTACTCAAAGGAAACAGAAGCACTACTAGTTATTGGCAACAGCAGCCAAACAGATGTTTATGTTAATGACGAGAAAATTGATTTTGCTGTTTCCCCGTCAGATTCTGTGCGTCAGGATATTACAATCAAGTATGTGAAAGAAGAAAAAGAGTAAAGGTTAAGCATAAAGGGCTGTGTAATCAGCTCTTTCTTGCTTTTGCTTTAATAGAAAAGTGTAGGAGAGTCATCGTTTTCTGATGGCTATTTTTCGCTTTTTCTAGTATTTTTGGGTATAATACTAATGTTTTCATACTATTTTGGCTAATTTCTTTTCCGTTCTTTTATAAAAGAATTAAAAGACTTCTAGCCAATATTTGAGAAATCGATATTTTTGTACATAAAACGGAGGAAGTAAGATGAATTTACCAAACAAAATAACTGTTTCAAGAATACTGTTAATACCGGTATTTCTTGTCATCATGCTCGCTGATTTTTCATGGGGCGAAATGACTTTACTTGGCGTGACATTGCCTGTTTCCCATTTTGTTGGAGCACTGCTGTTCATATTAGCATCGACAACAGACTGGGTCGACGGATACTTTGCGAGAAAATATAATCTTGTCACAGATTTAGGGAAATTTCTTGATCCGCTTGCAGATAAACTGCTAGTATCTGCTGCGCTTGTTGTGCTTGTTAACTATGATATGGCTTCAGCTTGGATCACTATTGTCATCATAAGCAGGGAATTTGCTGTGACAGGGCTTCGTGCTATCCTTGCAGGCGGCGGAGAAGTGGTTGCTGCGAATATGCTCGGAAAAATAAAGACATGGGCACAAATCGTCGCGATTTCCGCATTGCTTTTACATAATATGATTTTCCAATTAGTTGGACTTCCATTTGGTGATATTGCTCTTTGGATTGCTTTAATCTTTACGATTTGGTCTGGCTGGGATTATTTCAACAAAAACAAACATGTTTTTGTTAATTCTAAGTAATTTTAATTGGAAAAAACTTTTAGTTTCATGTAATAAGGGAATACGGTTATATAGATACGAGGGAAAGAAAGGGGAAATAGACGGATGAATGCAGAAATCATAGCGGTTGGCTCCGAATTATTACTAGGGCAGATAGCTAACACGAATGCACAATACATTTCAAAGCAATTGGCTCAATTAGGAATTAACGTATATTTTCATACAGCGGTTGGAGATAACCCAGCCCGCTTAAAGGAAGCCATTGAGGTTGCTGAATCTCGCTCTAATCTTCTTGTGTTTACAGGTGGGCTTGGTCCTACAAAGGATGATTTGACAAAGGAAACAATTGCAGGCCATCTTGGAAAAGAGCTTGTTTTTGATGAAGCTGCTCTTCATTCTATTGAGCAGTATTTTGTCCGCTCTAAGCGACAAATGACAGAAAACAATAAAAAACAGGCGCTTGTTTTGGAAGGGTCGCGTATCCTTGCTAACGATTACGGCATGGCACCAGGAATGTTTTTGGAAAAAGATAGCCGCTTCTATATGCTTCTGCCAGGACCTCCTAAGGAAATGCAGCCGATGTTTGATGTATATGGATATGTCGCGCTTCAAGAGAAGCTGACAACGAAAGAACTGATTGTTTCCAGAGTGCTACGCTTCTTCGGAATTGGAGAATCGCTGCTGGAAACAGAAATCCTCGACTTGATTGAAAAGCAATCAAATCCAACAATCGCACCGCTTGCAGGAGAAGGGGAAGTTACACTTCGCATTACGTGCAAGCATGATTCACAGGAAGAAGCAGAACGCCTTATAGATGAGGCGGAAAAGGCAATCTTTGAACGCGTTGGCGAGTTTTTCTATGGATACGACGACACAACGCTTGCCAAAGAGCTTTCTAAGGAGCTTGGAAAACACGGCCTTACAATTGCTGCAGCAGAAAGCCTGACAGGCGGTCTGTTCCAGCAGGAGATGACGAACATTCCTGGAGCAGGAAATGTGTTTAGCGGCGGAGTTGTTTGTTATACAAATGAAGTAAAACAAAATGTCCTTTCTGTCAAAGAGGAGACTATAACTAATGATGGTGTTGTGAGCGAACAGTGTGCCAAAGAGCTTGCTGAAAATGTTGCTAAGCTGATAGACACAGATATTGGCATTAGCTTCACAGGTGTAGCAGGTCCAGATGAATTAGAAGGTCATCCTGTAGGTACTGTTTATATTGGTATTTCAATAAAAGGCCAGCCGACAACTTGTGAAAAGCTTCTTCTAGGGGGCGGGCGGTCCGCAAACAGAAGCAGGTCGGCAAAATACGGTCAATTCTTCCTGCTTAAAGAATTACAGAAGCTATAAGCGATTTCTTTTAAGTCTCCTTATGCATCTTTATGGGCTGTAAAAAAAACGAATGAATGTTCTACTTTTTACTGTACAAACTCGAAGAAAAGGAGTATATTTAATATATATTCTTGAACACCAAATGAATCTACCGAATGGAGAATGATTCATTTTTATATATTAAGGAGGAGAATTTTTTGAGCGATCGTCAAGCTGCTTTAGAAATGGCATTAAAACAGATAGAAAAACAATTTGGTAAAGGTAGCATCATGAAACTCGGAGAACAGACAGACCGAGTTGTATCCACTTTTCCTAGTGGTTCATTAGCACTGGATGCAGCGCTTGGGGTTGGCGGATATCCAAGAGGCCGTATTATTGAAATCTACGGTCCTGAAAGTTCTGGTAAAACTACTGTTGCCCTTCATGCAATCGCAGAAGTGCAAGCAAAAGGAGGACAAGCTGCATTTATCGATGCTGAGCATGCACTGGATCCTGTTTATGCACAAAAGCTAGGCGTTAATATTGATGAATTGCTTCTTTCTCAGCCGGATACAGGGGAACAAGCGCTTGAAATAGCTGAAGCATTGGTTAGAAGTGGCGCAGTTGATATCCTTGTTATTGACTCTGTTGCAGCACTTGTGCCAAAAGCAGAAATTGAAGGGGAAATGGGTGACACCCATGTTGGTTTGCAGGCCCGCCTAATGTCTCAAGCATTACGTAAGCTTTCTGGTGCAATCAACAAATCTAAAACTATTGCTATTTTCATAAACCAGATTCGTGAAAAAGTTGGAGTTATGTTCGGTAATCCAGAAACGACTCCTGGTGGCCGTGCGTTGAAGTTCTATTCCACTGTCCGCTTGGAAGTTCGCCGTGCTGAAACACTTAAGCAAGGTACGGACATGGTTGGTAACAAAACAAAAATTAAAGTTGTAAAAAATAAAGTAGCTCCGCCGTTCAGAGTAGCAGAAGTGGATATTATGTACGGAGAAGGAATTTCTAAAGAAGGAGAAACAATTGATTTAGGCTCTGAGTTGGATATTGTTCAAAAGAGTGGATCATGGTACTCCTATAATGATGAGCGTTTAGGTCAAGGCCGCGAAAATGCGAAGTTATTCCTTAAAGAAAACAAAGATATCCTTCTTGAAATTCAAAAGAAAATCCGTGATCACTACGGTCTAGATAAAGAAGTTGTCTTGAAACCAGATCAGGAAGAAGAAGATCAAGAATCTCTTGAATTGATAGATTAATGTCCTGAAAGGATAGCGGTAGCACCACCGCTATCCTTTTTCTATACAGGAATAGAAGCGCTAAACTGTTTAGGTCAGTTTTTTCCTGTCTATACTACTAGTATAAGGTGCCCGTCACAGTGGATAAATATCAATATTATCGTAATATCACTACTGCTGTCGTCAAAATAATAGACAATGCTGTATATTTTACCAATGAATACCAGAGTATACATAACCAAACAAGCTAAATCCCTTTAATTTAGTGTCTATCCTCCTAATTCAAGCTCTTGACAATGAATTGGCACAACTATACAATTATATTGTATATTTTACATTTTTATGAGTATGAAAAACCTAGAAACTATTTGCGGCTAGGGCAGCACTTTCGTTTTAAAAAGAATTATAAGCCAATACTTTTAAAATCGTAACAACACAATTTAATAGCAAGAGGAGGTGAAATGATGGAAACCAATATAATCATCTCCATTTTGCTTGGCCTAATCGTAATTGCCGTTGTTGGCTTTGTTGTATATTTTATTCGTAAGTCCAATGCTAATGCAAAAATTGCTAATGCGACATTTACTGCTGAACAATTAGTTGAAACAGCAAAACGTGAAGCAGACGCATTGAAAAAAGAAGCTTTGTTAGAAGCAAAGGATGAGATTCACAAGCTTCGTAGTGAAGCAGAACTAGAAGTTCGTGATCGAAGAAATGAACTACAAAAACAAGAAAATCGTTTATTGCAAAAAGAAGAAAACCTTGACCGTAAGGGAGAGGCGCTTGATAAACGGGAAACAATTTTAGAAAAGAGGGACGATTCTCTTAATAAAAGACAACAGCATATGGAAGAGATGGAGAGCAAAGTGGATGAAATGGTCCTCAAGCAGAAAGCTGAACTTGAGCGCATTTCCGGTTTAACTCGTGAAGAGGCAAAATCCATCATTTTAGACAAAACTGAGCAAGATATCGCTCATGATATCGCTGTTATGATTAAAGAAAGCGATACAAGAGCAAAAGAGGAAGCTGACAAGAAGGCTAAAGAGGTTCTGTCGCTTGCAATCCAAAGATGTGCTGCCGACCATGTTGCAGAAACAACAGTTTCCGTGGTTAATTTGCCTAATGATGAGATGAAGGGCCGAATTATCGGTAGAGAAGGGCGCAACATTCGTACGCTTGAGACACTTACTGGAATTGATTTGATCATTGATGACACTCCAGAAGCTGTTATTCTTTCCGGTTTTGACCCAATTAGAAGAGAAACAGCAAGACTTGCCCTTGACAAGCTTGTACAGGATGGACGTATCCACCCGGCTCGTATTGAGGAAATGGTTGATAAGGCAAGACGGGAAGTAGATGAGCATATCCGTGAAATTGGTGAACAAACGACATTTGAAGTCGGTGTACATGCACTTCATCCTGACTTGATCAAAATTCTCGGCCGATTGAAATTCCGAACAAGCTATGGCCAAAATGTACTGAAGCACAGTATTGAGGTTGCGCAGCTTTCAGGAATACTTGCCGCAGAGCTTGGCGAAGATGAGACGCTTGCAAGAAGAGCAGGATTACTTCATGACATCGGTAAAGCCATTGACCATGAGGTCGAAGGAAGCCATGTTGAAATTGGGGTAGAGCTTGCTACAAAGTATAAAGAACATCCAGTGGTCATTAATAGTATCGCTTCCCATCATGGTGATACAGAGCCAACTTCTATCATTGCTGTACTTGTTGCTGCTGCTGATGCACTTTCAGCTGCAAGACCAGGTGCACGCAGAGAGACATTAGAAAATTATATTCGCCGTCTTGAAAAATTAGAAGAAATCTCTGAATCTTATGATGGTGTTGAGAAGTCATTTGCTATTCAAGCTGGCCGTGAAATAAGAATTATGGTTAAACCAGACTTGATCGACGATTTGGAATCACATCGATTAGCTCGTGATATCCGCAAGAAGATTGAAGAAGAATTGGATTATCCAGGACATATTAAGGTTACAGTTATACGCGAAACAAGAGCTGTTGAATACGCAAAATAAAAAACGGTGCCATGTGCACCGTTTTTATTTTGAAAGATTTCAAATAAGCTGTATAAGAGAAATTCAAAAAATGTATGTTAAACTAATGAGAAGACAGTTTAACAGAGAAGTCACTGTTATTAATGCAGGAGACTTTATAGAAAGGATTTAAATCATGCATATTTTATTTATAGGCGATGTAGTAGGATCAATGGGCAGGGACATGATTAAAGAGTATGTGCCGAAGCTGAAAGAAAAATATCGCCCCCAATTGACGATTATTAATGGTGAAAATGCTGCTGGCGGCAAGGGAATCACAGAAAAAATTTACCGTGGGTTTTTAGAAGTGGGAGCCCAAGCAGTGACTTTAGGAAACCACACTTGGGATAATCGGGAGATATTTGAATTTATCGATAATGCAAAATACTTGGTAAGACCTGCGAATTTTTCTGAGAACAATCCTGGAAAAGGAATGGTTTTTGTTAAAATCAACGATGTGGAGGTAGCTGTCATTAATCTGCAAGGAAGAACCTTTATGAATCCAAGTGATGATCCATTTGTAAAAGCAGATGAACTGATTGCTGAAGCGAAAAAACGCACTGATATTATCTTTGTTGATTTCCATGGAGAGGCAACGAGTGAAAAGCAGGCAATGGGCTGGTACTTAGATGGCAGGGTTACTGCCGTAATTGGCACACATACACATGTTCAAACAGCGGATAATCGCATACTTCCACAAGGGACGGCATTTATGGCAGATGTCGGCATGACAGGCCCATATGACGGCATATTAGGGATGGAGAGATCTGCTGTCATTAACAGATTTCTGACAAATCTGCCGACAAGGTTTGAACCGCCGAAAACAGGCAGAGCGACATTGAGTGCATGTCTAATTGAGGTAGATAAAAAAACAGGTAAAGCCAAAAAGATCAACCGGATACTTATTAATGATGATCATCCGTTTTTCTCATAAGACACGTACCCGAAACTTTTTTAAGTTTCGGGTTCTTTATTTTTATCAAAAAGATTAGCTCTTCTAGGATTATTTTTCCTAAATTTTTGTCCAAGCTGGAATAAGTGATTTAAAAGCAGAATATAGTAGCAATGGAATGATATATATCCTGATGTGTTCTAAATTTACTGCTGAACATGCGGGGGGGTTAAACAAGGAGGAGCTAGAAATGGAGATATTAAAGGTTTCAGCAAAGTCTAGTCCCAATTCTGTAGCTGGTGCGCTTGCTGGGGTTCTGCGAGAAAGAGGCGGAGCAGAAATCCAGGCTATTGGAGCAGGTGCATTGAATCAAGCTGTTAAAGCAGTTGCTATCGCAAGAGGGTTTGTAGCACCTAGCGGAGTGGATTTAATTTGTATCCCGGCCTTCACTGATATTGTTATCGACGGTGAGGAACGAACAGCGATCAAGCTCATTGTGGAGCCTAGATAAAAAGGGCAATAAAAACACAATATGAAAAAAACCTATCCCTTTATTATCTGCTTAGCATGTTAATGCAGGTAATAAAGAGGGTGAACCTGTATGCTAAGCCATACAGGTTCTTTTTTTGAAAATAAGCATGTAATGATTGTGGAAGTATATAATAAAGTAGATTTAAAAATGGGGAGATGAGGGCACTGCAATTTTTTGATGGACATTGTGATGTGTTATATAAAATGTTTCTAGACAGTAAAATTCGCTTTCAAGATAGTCAGAAGCTACAGGTCACGTATAACGGTCTTCGTAGCAGTGGAGCAAAAGTTCAATGCTTTGCCATTTATATTCCGGAGTCTGTTCATCCTGATATGCGATTTGATGCAGCAATTAGGATGGTGGAAATATTTTATGAGCATATTTTAAAACCTTATCCACATTTAAAATTAATTCAAAGTCAACAGGACATAGAATCACTTAGGTATGAGGAAATTGGTGTTTTGTTAACATTAGAAGGCTGTGAGGCAATTGGGCAGGATATTGTTAAGCTCAAAAACCTGCTCCGCCTTGGGGTAACATCTGTAGGGCTTACCTGGAACCATGCTAATGCTGTTGCAGATGGAGCAATGGAGCCGAGGGGAGCTGGACTGACTGTCTTTGGTAAGGAAGTAGTGAAGGAGCTTAATAGACAGCATGTTTGGTGCGATGTATCCCATCTTTCTGAAAGAGGCTTTTGGGATACAATCGAAACAGCTGACTATCCATATGCGTCTCATTCAAATGTATTTACACTTTGTCCGCATCCACGAAACTTGCGTGATGACCAACTAAAGGCATTAATTGAACTGGATAGTACGATAGGTATTACATTTGTGCCGCAGTTTTTAAGTGGAAAAAGCACTGTGACGATTACGGATGTTATTAGACATGTGGACTATATATGCTCATTAGGCGGAGAGGATCATATTGGCTTCGGTTCTGATTTTGATGGAATAGATTCATTTGTTTTAGGATTGGATTCTATTTATGGCTATGAGAATCTAATTAACGAGCTGCTAAAATATTACACTAGCAGTCAAGCAGAAAAATTTTTGTTTCAAAATATGAAAAAACGTTATCCACGCAAGTAAGCGGCATTTTCTGTTTATGACATACTCTTAATACCTTCCGGTTGTGTTCATAGCTTGAAAGGCTTATACTAATATAATGTAAACTTGTCAAAACTAGCATATGAATGCGCAATTTGGAAATTTTTTAACAAAAGCTTATGGATGATAGCATCTCATCGATAAGAGAGGAGTATGTTAAATGAACGAAAAACAGCGTTTAGAAACTCAAAAAGTAGTAACTGCTAATTCAACGGACAAAAAATCCGAAAAGGATTACAGCAAATATTTTGAAACAGTCTATACACCACCATCCTTAAGGGATGCGAAGCGCAGAGGGAAAGAAGAAATTCGTTATGAGAATGACTTCGCGATTCCTGAAGAATTCCGCGGTATGGGAGAGGGACGCAAGTTTTATATCCGTACATTCGGCTGCCAGATGAACGAGCATGATACGGAAGTAATGGCAGGAATATTCATGAGCTTAGGCTATGAGCCGACAAATACGGTTGATGATGCGAATGTTATTCTATTGAATACTTGTGCGATTCGAGAAAACGCAGAGAATAAAGTGTTCGGTGAATTAGGTCATCTGAAGTCTTTGAAAACAGAAAGACCGGATCTTCTGCTTGGTGTATGTGGATGTATGTCCCAAGAAGAATCTGTTGTTAACAAAATATTAAAAACATATACGCAAGTTGACATTATTTTCGGAACACATAATATCCATCGCTTACCAAATATTCTTCACGAAGCATATATGTCGAAGGAAATGGTATTGGAAGTTTGGTCGAAGGAAGGGGATGTCATTGAAAACCTTCCGAAGGTGCGAAACGGAAAAATCAAAGCATGGGTTAATATCATGTATGGCTGTGACAAATTCTGCACGTACTGTATCGTGCCATTTACACGAGGCAAGGAAAGAAGCAGACGCCCAGAGGATATCATCCAGGAGGTTCGCCAGTTAGCAGCACAAGGTTATAAGGAAATCACCCTGCTTGGCCAAAACGTTAATGCGTACGGAAAAGACTTTACTGACATTAACTATCGTTTAGGTGACTTAATGAATGAAATCAGCAAAATTGATATTCCCAGAGTTCGCTTTACGACGAGCCATCCCCGTGATTTTGATGACCATCTGATTGAAGTATTGGCTCAAGGCGGAAATATGGTCGAGCATATTCATTTACCGGTCCAATCAGGATCAACTGATGTGCTGAAAATTATGGCAAGGAAATACACAAGAGAGCAATACTTAGAGCTAGTCCGCAAAATGAAAGCAGCAATCCCGAATTTGACTTTGACAACAGATATTATTGTTGGTTATCCGAATGAAACAGAAGAGCAGTTCCAAGAAACACTTTCTTTATATGAGGAAGTTGGTTTTGAAGCAGCCTATACGTTCATTTACTCACCGCGTGAAGGAACACCTGCAGCGAAAATGAAGGATAATGTGCCGTTAGAAGTCAAAAAGGAACGTTTACAGCGCTTAAATGCATTGGTGAATGCTAAATCTGCTGAATCAATGACAAGCTATAAAGACCAAGTTGTCGAAGTGCTTGTAGAAGGCGAAAGCAAAAAGCACTCCCATGTACTTGCAGGCTATACGCGCAAAAACAAGCTTGTCAATTTTGTAGGACCTAAATCAGCAATCGGTAAGCTTGTTAAAGTTAAAATTACAGATGCAAAAACTTGGTCATTAAACGGTGAAATGATTGAAGTCATCGAGGCTGTTGAGGTAAATTAATGGTTAAATATACAAAAGAAGAAATATTAAAGCGGACAGAAGAGCTTGCTCA
>Ga0209463_1002037_pt1 | contig 11568 bp, 5 predicted proteins | sample AgamicMgSfrz_FD_187169 | JGI IMG/M metagenome (GOLD analysis project Ga0209463, IMG submission 187169) | Agave microbial communities from Guanajuato, Mexico - Mg.Sf.rz (SPAdes) (version 2) | ecosystem: Host-associated > Plants > Phyllosphere > Phylloplane/Leaf | place: Guanajuato, Mexico... | reverse complement strand
CCTTTATTATTTAACTTATCATCACTTCAAGCAACGGCGAATAAAGCGTTTAAGTTTTCTCCTAAAAAGACGCTTGATGTGCTGCAAGGGCTGTATCAGAAAGGAATTGTTTCTTATCCAAGATCATTATCTAAAAAAATTTGGTGTGCATAAATAAATATAACTAGGAAAAGTCTTAGTATTGCAAAGACAGTAGCTTGGTAATTCAATGTGCATAAATCTGAGATGTGCATTAAGAAGAAGTTTAGTTCTTATTTCGATATTAAATCTTATTTATGAAAGCATGGTTCAAGTAATGAATGTAAATTACATTTCATTGCTTGAACCATGCTTTTTAATACATATAGACTTCATAACAGTAATATTTTAATTCTTTTTGAATTATGCACATACAAATATGGAACTTTTTGTTATAAAATCTAGATATAAAGAAGTAGGTCTAAGAGATTATTTTGGTTTTTGAGATAAAAATACTAATAGGGGTGTAAAAATGGCTAAGAAAAAAGTAGAGTTGCCTGTAGTTACTATTGAATCGAGTAATCCTAATGTTCCCCGTCCGAGGCTCAGTAAGCTAATTATAAGAAACTTTAGATGCATAGGTTCTAATCCTGTACAAATAGATTTAGATGATATCGTTGTCTTGGTAGGCCCAAACAATTCCGGAAAAAGTTCAATTTTAAGAGCTTACGAAGTAGTAATGTCGCAGGGATCAAAACAGGGAAAGCTAGCTATTGAAGACTTTCCAAACAGTGAGATTAATGTCGATTACCTTCCAGAAATAGAATTGCAAACTGTAGTATATGATAACAGTCCTGGAGAACGCTGGATAAAGAGTGATCCAAACACTGGAGAAAAATTCGTGAGGGAAAAGTGGAAGTGGGACAATATTGGAGACCCTATTAGACAAGGATTTGATGTAGATAAAAACGATTGGGATATTAATGTTCCATGGGGTGCTCCTAACGTAGCCAATTCTAGGAGACCTCAACCTCATCGAGTAGATGCATTTTCTAATCCTGAAGAACAATCTAAAGAGATTGTTAATATATTAAAATCTGTATTAGAGGAACGTGTAAAGTCATTCCAAAGTGTAACCCAAGATTCTAATAAATCAGAGTATCAAATTCTACTAGATAAAATTGAACAGATTCAGGGCACTATATTAAAAGAAGCCGAAAGTGAAATTAATTCTGTAGAAAAAGAAATCTCACAATTAATTGATAAAGTTTTTCCGGGATATGAAATTAAATTTGATGCACGGCCCCAAGAAGAAATAGAAAAGAGCATAAATTTATTTAAGGCAAATCCACAGTTATTAATGGGCCCAGAGGGAGGTTACCAAAGTGCTATTGAAAGACAAGGTAGTGGGGCTAGAAGAACATTATTATGGGCAGCTCTCCGGTTTGTTAGTGAAACCAAGCTAAAATCAAAAAACAATAATAATGAGAGACCCCATGTATTATTGCTAGATGAGCCAGAGCTTTGCTTACATCCGAGTGCAATTCGCGAATCGTGTAAAGTCCTTTACGACCTTCCTAAGAGAGGAAATTGGCAAGTGATGGTGACAACTCATTCGCCTTCTTTTATCGATTTATCTAGAGATAATACAACAATAGTTCGAGTACAGAGAAATGAAAATGGAGAGATTGATGGTACTACACTTTTTAAGCCTGACAAAGTAAATCTAGAAGAGGATGATAAAAAGAGACTGAAACTTTTGAATATATGTGACCCATATGTAACAGAATTTTTCTTTGGAGGACATTCAATTATTGTAGAAGGAGACACAGAATATACAGCCTTTAAACATGTAGTTAGTCAAGACCCTGATAATTTTAAAAATGTTCATATTATTAGAGCTCGAGGCAAAGATACTATAGTTTCATTAATTAAAATATTAAACCACTTTGGCTCTAATTATTCTATACTCCATGATAGTGATCGTCCTTTTACCAATAAGAAAAAGAAAGATGGAGAGTTTAAAAAAAATAAGGCATGGTCTACTAATGAAAATATTATTAGTGCGGTAAATGCGCATATTAATCCAAAACAGGTAAGGTTATTAGCCTCCATTCCAAACTTTGAAGAAGCCTATTTTGGAGAAGAGGCTAAAGGTGAAAAACCTTACAATGCATTAATGACAATTAGAGAAGATATAAATGCTTTTCAAAAAATTAGTGACTTATTATATGCGTTAATAAATCATGATGCTCCTACACCTAAAGGGTGTTTGCAATGGAAAGAGACGATACAATTACAAGATGCCATTGAAATGTACCAATAGAATGTATGAGAGCAACTTCTATAGTAGAAGTTGCTCTTCTTTTTAATTGGTTTTACATTAAAAGCAGTTTTATTAATTTTTACAGTATCTATACAAGAATAATCAATTAAAAGAAAAGCTGGAGGCATAGTAGTTGAGAAAATATTTTGTAGTATTATTAACTCTAGTTTCTTTATAGAGAGTTCTTGTGATGTAAGGGTCCATCCAGGAAACACTGATGGCAATGGAGGGCATTGTTGTCGAAGAAATTGTGAAAAATGGGGATATGAGTAGAGAGAATATCATTATCATAAGGGCTCTAATTCTAATTTCTGTTCTGATGCTAACAATAATAATACGGAAACAGAACTACAGACAGGTTTAGAAATAAATACAAAAACAACACATGCAGATTTAGAAGAATTTCATAAAGTAAAATATAATGATTTATTTAATGCTGAATATAGTCGGTGTAGGAAAGGATACGATGATAGCTTTAGGGCAGGAAAAGAAAGAGAAAATGCCGAAGTAAGTGAGCAATATAAAAAAGAATTCAATGAGGGAAAAGAAGAAGGCACTATTAAAGTTCATAATGATTTTAAAAACGGGATTATATAAATGAGTCCTTCCTTGGATAGAGATAAATCAAGTTCGTGGAATAAAAGGTTCGCACAAACATATGAAAAAAAGTAATAATTCAATGGTGAGTAAGATTCCATTTTAAAAGGTTAAAACATATAGAACAGCATCTTTCAGATTTGAAAATAAGGGTAGAAAATCATATTTAATATTAGTATTGAGAAGGGGAAAATAAATGGCATTAAATGCAGCTCATAGAGGGTATGTGTATCAGGATTTGGTGACGGCTTGTTTCTTTGTGCAATCAATTATTCACAACTATGACAGCGTAGCAGTAGATAAAAAGTTTTTTAAGGGGGATTCACTAGATGATTTAACTCTTTTTAAAAATAATAAATCGGAAAGAAGACAGTTTAAATATAGTAAGGATAGAATTCTAAAGCTTGATGATTTAAAAAAAGAGAACGGTTCAATCAATCTAATTGATATTATTAATAGCCATCTTGAATTTAAATATGATGGCGAAAAAGAATACAGGCTATGTTTAGCCTGGGATGAACCTATAGACCATAACCTATTAGTATTATTAGAGCAAGTAGATAGTGAGCCAAGTTTAGAAGTTTTAAATACAAAGTGTTATAAAATCAGGGCTGATAAATTATGGCCTGAAAATCATAGACCTATTTGGGATGAAATAACCGAATTAGAGATAAGTAGAGATGAATTTATAAAACTATGTAATATTCTTATAATCGAACTAGATTGGCCGAAGGCATCCTTGGATTTAACGGTGCCCGGTTTATTAGAGCAGTATCTTGTCAGCATTTTAGAAGACAAAATTGGTGTAGGTAAGTATCCCAATGAAGACAGAAATGCTATAGATATTGCAGCAACATTAATTAGACTTGCTAATATTTGTAGAGCAGAAAGCAGAACTATTGCTCCTAAAGAGATTACTAATCAATTGGGATTAAGAACTGACTTTGGTAAAGTGGCACAAAAAAATATAGTTGATTTAAAAAGATATGTTAATAGAAATGATATGTTTGAAGAATTTAAAGCGTGTATAAAAGGTAGATATACGGTATTAAGAGGATCGCCTGGGTCAGGAAAGTCTTGGCTATTATCAATGTTGTATGAGGAACTAAAAGAAAAGTATCTAGTTGCTAAACATTATTGTTATTTGGAACCAGGGGATCAAGATATGCAAAGGCGTATTACATCTAGTGCTTTGTTTGGAAATCTAATATCAGATTTGATTAATGGTGAAGAAAGTTTAATTCTTTCAAAGAAAAGCTTATTTAGTGCAGACGAAAATGAATTAAATAAAATCTTAGAACAGGCGGCTAATAACTACGAAAAAATTTATTTAATTATAGATGGTCTAGACCATATATCAAGGGTATTTAATTCGGTAACAGATTTATCCAAGGATGAAATTGATATTGTTGAAAAAATTACGATGTTAAATGTTCCTGAGAATGTACATATAATTTTAGGTTCTCAACCGGGTACACATCTTGATTCTTTATCTGATGTAGATGGAGTAAATTACTATGAAATGCCAAACTGGAAAAATGAAGATATGGAAGAGTTATTTGCAAAATATGAGTTGAAAGACAAGATTGAAACTTTAGTAGATTCAAATGAAGAATTTTACAGTAAGTTAAATGAAAAGACGGAAGGTAACCCGTTATATATAACTTTCTTAATTAAGAGATTATTAATTGATATAGAAAAGAAAGTAATTGATATAGATAGATTTTTAAATGATTTGCCAAAAATAGAAGGTGATATCCGAAATTATTACGAGTATTTAATCTTATCTACTGAGGATTCAGGTGCAATTTTTATAGGAGAGGTATTAGCCCTAATAGACTTTGGTTTAACTGAAAGAGAATTAAAAGAGATTTTTCCACCATACGCCAGGTTGGTTGCAAAAGCATTAGACTTACTAGCTCCCGTTTTAATAAATGTATCAGTACAGGGAGGAGTACGGGTATATCATGAGAGTTTTAGACGATATATTACTGAGAAGTTAGAAGAGGATGGCATACCTCTTCATCAAATAATAACGCCTGTAATTGATTGGTTAACAAAGAAAGACTTTTTTTTAGATTCCAAAGCATATCAATTTTTATTAAGTATGTTGAGAAGAGCTGAATTATCTGATGAGATTGAAAGGATGGTAAATAAAGAATTCGTTATTAATAGTGTAGCTCACTGTCACCCTAAAAAAGCCGTCGAACAAAATCTAATTATAGCCTCAAATGTTGCTAAAAGTATTAATGACTATGTATTCCAAATACGTATAAATGAATTGAAAAAATCTTTATATACAGCTTATGAAGAAAAACTAGGAAATATAGGGCTATATGCTGAAACATTTGCGTCTTTATATGGATATGAGCTATTAGCACAAAGGCTAATATTCGATGGGCATATAACATTTGATGTTGAATCTGGGCTTATGTTGTGCAATATAATTGATAAAAATGAAGAAGTAGCTCCATGGGCAGAATATTGTGAAGCATATCGATATCTTGAACGAGAAGGTGATTTTGAGGTAGCATTAGCTTTTTTTAAAGGTGTTTTAAAAACAGAATCTTGGAATGAAAAAAATCAAACACTATTAGAGTGGTTTTCAAAGCAAAATGAAGAAAGTAATTATTTATACATTAGAGGAATAATAAAAATATTACTGGAATTTGAACTCGAGGATTTTATTTATAGCTTATTAGATCTCGATTTATATGAGAAAGTAAAAGAAGTCGTTAGCTTTGAACTAATACAATTTCTAATTGATGCAGATAAAGATAAAGCAAGTAAATTAATATCTAGTATTTCTCCAAATACTATTTCGGCAGATGTAGCATTATTATGTTCAAGGATAGAAATACCAATTTCGTTGGAAGAAGTAGTTATAGAGCAGCCGAAAGATATTAAACTTTATATAGGTTCACATATTTCTGAATCTAACGATGTAAGTGAGTGGATTAAATCTATTAGGTTGTGTGCAGCAAAACAAGATAAAAATACATTAGATACCGAATTAAATAGGGTTAGGGGCGAAGGGTGGTACAAAAAATGGCTTCAATTTATCATTAAATCAGCTAAGATAGAATTTAATAAATCTCATGATGAGTGTGAAAAAGAAAGAGCGCTAATAGATGCATTCCATATAATGGAGGATATAGCTAGTCCATTTCAGGGGAAACCTAGAGCTTGTGATTTACATAGCATAGAAAACAGCATTTTTACTTCTTTGAAAGAAGCAATGGAATATATTGTGACTGAAGAGTGCTGGAGTGAACTGACATCTATATTAGAAAGTATATCGAAGAAAACGACTACTTATTTAATGGGAACTCCAATGGGACCTTTAACGTCTTCTAAATTAATAGATTTGTTGAATTTATTTACTAATAAAGAAAATGCAAAGCAAGCAATAGGTGAATCAATAAAAAGACTTACAAATAAAGCTAGTAACAACGGTGAATATTTTGAAATTCAAGCTGAACATGAAATGTATTATTCAATGATTATGAAAAAGCTAGGTAATAATGAAGAGGCTCTTTTAAGTTGGAAGAGGGTTTGTGGATATTTAACTTCTTATGGATTTCATAAGGATGTTACCATTTATGAATTATTAGATGGAGTTGAATACTTTCTTAGATTATCTGATGACTGGGTAAAAGAAAAACTGTTTAACTTATTACCACTTTTAAATAAAGTAGTGGTTCATACTGATAAAAAAGAAGTTAGGTATATCCATAACGATTGGTTTAATCTTTTAGCTGAAGTGGACTTCAGTTTAGCTGTTAAATTATTATCGAGGTCTATTAAGGTTCAGGGAGGGAGAATAGATTGGAGATTAGATGATGCTCTTGAAACAATCTTAGTATCTAGTGATGGTCTTTTGCCCCCTGAGGCTTTTATAGTTGCTGTATTATCATGTAGTATCCCTATTAATAGCCAATTAATAAAGAAGCTGTTGAAAGGAATTAAATATTTAAGTGAAAGCGCACCTATTAAGGCACAAAGTCTTTATATTCTAATAAAGGCAAAAGTTTTTGAAAGTGATTTGGACCAAGAAATGGTAAACATAATTAATAGTTTCGAAGTACAGGAGGAAGAATTTGGAGAGAATGAAAAACAGAAGAAAGAGCTGAAAAAGAAATATATAGAAGATAATGAGCTTGAAAAAGTGTATAGAGAATTTACAATAAATATTTCTAATTCATCCCCCTTAGAAATAATTTTGTATATTAGAGAATTAAAAAAAGAAGAATTATGTTGTGATCAGTTTATTAATGCAATAGGCTATAAACTACTAAGCTATTTAGATTCTAATAATAATTCGGAAGTATTGAAGATAATAGATTTATTAGCAAAAAAATATAGGTTTCATCCAAAAGAATTGGTATATACATTTAAGTCCTTAATGGAAGGATTTGAGAGGCACAATATTTATGAGCCTGCTATATACTTAGCTGTTCTGCAATTTACCAGAGTCTATGAGAATAGTTGGAAAGCTTTTGGGGGGAAAGAGGTTGTTCCTAAAATAGAAGAATATTACGAATCACATCCAGAGGTAGTACAACAATTCTTACAAAATGAGCTTGTGAATTATATAGAAAAAGAAACTCCATCATTTGGAGTAACATCTAACTTAATTTATCTGTTTAAGTCCATTAATCCAGAATTAGCTATGAAGTTATGGGAAGAAGCGTTTGAAATAATAAATTTAAGGTTGAGAACAGAAAAAGACTTTTTAGGGCCGTTTATTGAGATTGAAGATAAAGAGGTTGTAGATGGAGATATAGGAAATGTTATAGAACTAGTATTTTCTAGAATGACCCATCCAGAACTTAAAAGAAAGAGTTGGGCTTTATGGGGGAGTCTTCATTACTATTTTAATTATGAAAATGAGTTTATTAATGCTCTCAAAGAATTTATAAAAACTGATATATATGAGTCAATGTTTGAAATAATTTTGAGTCTCTTATTAGAAAAAGAAATACCTACACAGTTAAAAGACTTTAAGTGGCCAGAATATTTTACGAAAACTCGTTATTATAGTATTAATAATCTTTCCCAAATGATTTTAGGTTTAGAAAGACCATTCTCATCAAATGATTCAATTGAAAGAAGTAAAGAAGTAATTGAAGAATATATAGACGAAAGTATTCTTTCTTTAGATAAAACACAATCAGCTATAAAATTGCAAGAATATTTACCAGGAATTATAGAAAGAGTTTGTCTTTCTTTCGAAAAAGTTTTTGATAATAATGAGTGCTATATAAAACAAATGCGAGATATGTACAATGTATTTACAGAAAGAAGAGATCGAATTCTCCCTAGAGTAGATTATTGGGGTATAGAGAATGAAATATATAAACAAATTCTTAATAGAGAAGTTTTCAATTATTCTAGCTCACATTCTTTATTGTTAACGAACTTAGTTAACGATTTAAGACTCCCAATTACAATGAAAGATAGTAAAGTTTGTAGGCCATCTAGTATGGAAATTGATGTAGATAGTCACTTCTTACAAAAAACTGAACTAGAAGGATTTGAAGGATGGGTAAGAATCGCCAGTATTCAGAATGAAGTTATATTAGATGATGATCATTCTCCTAATATGAAATATATACGTAAGACATATCAAGGCGGTATCGCTAGTAATTTAGAAGATAGCGATGATTTTTATTTTCCTTTTGAAAAGCAGGAAAATTTAGATTGGTGGTATATTGATGAGTCTTCATACTTCAATTTAAAATATTATGAGCCAAGAGCATTAATTAAGTATTCAAAAGTTTATAATGATTTCGGGACTTATCAAATTCTAAAGCTAGATGATGCAATTATCAATGAACTCAAATTAAGAACAAAAGATTTTCCTGGTCCCTTTAACCTCGTTGATCAGAATAATGAAATAGCAGTAGCCTATAGAAATTGGGAATACGATTTAATTGGTTCGGACTTAAGCGAAGAAACGTATAGAATAGTAGGTTTTGAATTAATAATGAGACCTGATATATATGAAAGGCTACTAAAGATATTTAGAAATCAAATTTATCAGGTTACTGAAGTTTTTAGCTGAAGCTGGAATTTTAATAATGGTTTTATCTTCGTTAAACGTATCTAATAAGATAAAGGGAAGAAATTAGTAGAGGGATTCAAGGTTTACTTTCTGCATAGTATAAAAGTGAAAAGGTCTAGGTTGTCAATTTTAGCAATATTGATTTATAAGCCTGAAAGATTAGTTTTTATAAAGTGTTAGAAATAATATAAATTTATTTTTAACACTTTTTTATTGTTCAATCACTTTATGTTTGTTATAGCTAGCCTCAGTGGTTATTTTATAAACATAGCTCCTAGTCATATCTTTTTTTATATTGTTCGGGTGTAGTCAGCGCATTTTTCAATTTCCTATACTCTCTCCATCGACGATAAAAGGTAGCTTCGCTTATATTCGTAATTTTACAGATTTCTTTTACAGTTTTATTCGTCGTTTCATGTAGTTCCATGGCATGCTTGATTCCATGATGCTTTAGCGAAAATTTTTGTTTTTTACCTTTATAAGTACCTTTTCTTTTTGCAATTGCAATTCCAGCTTGCTGCTTTTCCTTAATCATGGTTCGATCAAGCTCACTAAATGCAGACATAACGGTTAGGATAAATTTCCCCGAAGGAGTTCTTGTATCAATTCCCAAATTTAATATTACTAAATGAATACCATGTTCATCTAGTTCTTCAATTAGCTCTAATAGTTGTTTGGTGTTTCTTCCTAGACGATCCATTCTTGTAACGACGAGGGTGTCACCCTTAATTAATTGATTAAGCAGTTGATTTAGTTCTTCTTTGTGGTTTTGTATTCCTGATACTTTTTCCTGAACAATACGATCTACTTTTGCCTCTCTTAATTGTTCGATTTGAGAATCCAAATTTTGATCAAAAGCAGAAACACGTGCATATCCAAAAATCATAAAATTCCTCCTAAAGTGGATAATCAAAAGACAAGTCTATATGATAGCTACATTGTACAGTAAAATTAAGCTCCGAACAAACTATCAATAAGGTATACCTTATTGATAGTTAGATAACCAACGGAACATTCATTTTTTACATTAATTGATAAGTTCCACGTAATTTATCGGGTGAAAAATACGCAACATAAAATGTATAGTTACAAGTTAACGTTGTATTCTAAACCTAAAGCTGTAATAGCTCCAGCAGAAGTTCCCCCAATTCTTTTTATATGTTGTAGGATATTTACTTTGTCTTAAACAAATTATTGTTTTTTCATCTTGTTCATGTTTGTGTGCCATTTCTTCCAACTCCTCATATAGTAAGAAAAGCTTAAATCGTAATTTCTTCCTTCTTAGTAAACAGGACTTGAATCAACTGCTTAATATGTTCATCATTCAAAGAATAAAAAGCTAGTTTTCCTTCTTTATGGTAGCTTGCAATTCCCATATTACGAAGAAGTCTCAAATGATGAGAAGCCGTTGCTACTATAGACCCGGCAATATTAGCTACGTCACAAACACATAATTCTTCTCCCTTATACAAAGCAAGGACAATCTTCAATCTTGTTTCATCTGCTAAACCTTGAGCTTTCTCAAGATCTATAGAAGACTTAATACGATTAAATTTTTCTTCGTTATAACAATAAATATAGCAACGGTCTTTTGCCATAATTTCCTCCTTATATCCAAACATTCAAATGTCTATTTGTTTGTAATATATGCCATTTTCAAAGAGTGTTCAAATGTTTATTTGATTATTTTTTGAAACAAGAACTAAATTGATTATAAAAAAACATATGCTGGGTAACAGAGGATAGTTTAAGGTTGATGCAAAAAGGGGGAAAGACATGAAATGTCTTAAAGCATTGAAAGTATTTTATGTACTTTTAGCTGTAGTGGGAGCCATTCTAGCTATCGTTTCTTACTTTCAGCATTCACTTTACTTAAAGTCATTTGGCCTTGTTTTGTTAGGAGCATCGCTCATTTTTAATGGTTACGCTACTCATTTAGAGTGGAAAGGAAAAGGGCCCTTTCTATACATGGGCATAGGTCTAATAGTGATTGTGATAGCTATAGGTGGATTCACTGAGGCATGGTAACTATTAATGTTAATGAAGAAAAGTCTATATAGTTAAACTATATATAAAATGTTTTAAATTCTAACATCTAAGAACAGCCTAACTATCCTCGTTTCTAATAAAGTTGTCTTTCAAAGTTTTATCTCTTATCTATGTAGTAGTTTCTTGTTTAGCTGCTCGGAAGTAATAGGCAAGGCTATAACTCATTTTAGACGTCTACATGTATGGGTGCTTATAGGCTTAGGAGTATTAAATAGTAACATATTTTTGCTATATAGACTATATTTTTCCATACGAACATATGTATAAAACATGCGCTTTTTATACACTTTTTTCTCGTTCGTCTCCTACTAAAGCGTTAGTATGTCAAAGATGTATAAAAAGCTGCATGAACGAGAAAATATCCTCATCGAGAACCCTCACTGCCACAAGGGTTCTTTTGCTTTCTTGCTTCCTTAAAGAGTGTTTATGTAAACTAGTTTTGTCTACGGTATACAGATCTAGTTCACATAATCACTTCTTTCGAAACCAAGCAAGCGAAAGAGTCCTTAATATGTTAGGCTGTTTTTGTTTATCATATATGCTTAATGATAACCATTTTGTCCATTTTGGC
>Ga0209463_1002036_pt1 | contig 11568 bp, 10 predicted proteins | sample AgamicMgSfrz_FD_187169 | JGI IMG/M metagenome (GOLD analysis project Ga0209463, IMG submission 187169) | Agave microbial communities from Guanajuato, Mexico - Mg.Sf.rz (SPAdes) (version 2) | ecosystem: Host-associated > Plants > Phyllosphere > Phylloplane/Leaf | place: Guanajuato, Mexico... | reverse complement strand
AGAAGTCAGCAAAGAAGGAAATGAAGGAAATTAGAGCTTTACCAATGACCATTGAAGTCCGTGAAGTTAATGAGGACGAAGGAAAACGAACAATTTCTGGATCGATAAAATATAACAATGAAAGTGCCGAAATGCGTGACTGGTGGGGAGATACTTTCGTAGAAGAGATTGCTGAGGGAGCTTTTGATGAAAGTTTAAAAGTTCGCGATGTTGTAGGTTTATGGTCCCACGACACTTCTCAAGTATTAGGAAATACTAAAAGTAAAACATTACGAATCGAAAATGATAAGAAAGAGTTGCGGTTTGAATTAGATATTCCGAATACAACTGTCGGGAATGATGCATGGGAATTAATTAAGCGCGGAGATGTTGATGGAGTTTCTTTTGGAATGAAGGTTACAAAAGATAAATGGTCATCGGAGGAACGTGAAAATGGAAAGGTTTATAAACGTTCGATTTTGAATGCCGAACTATATGAAATATCGCCGGTTGCATTCCCTGCATATCCCACAAATGAAGTAAGTGTACGTTCGTTAGATGAGTTTAAAGCTGGAGAAAAGCGAGTAGCTGATGAGTTTAGAAAAAGAAAATTACAAATCGAATTGGAGCTTATATAAGGCTCTTTTTTTATTGATAAATTTAAGGAGTGATTTGCATGTCAAAAGAATTACGTGAATTATTAGCTAAATTAGAAGGAAAAAAAGAAGAGGTACGTTCTCTCATGGGAGAAGATAAAGTGGCAGAGGCTGAACGAATGATGGAAGAAGTACGATCACTTCAGAAAAAGGTTGATTTACAACGTTCATTAGATGAAGCAGAAACGGAAGAACGAAATAACGGACGAGAAGTTGAAACACGCAATGTAGATGGTGAAATGGAATACCGTGATGTATTTATGAAAGCATTGCGTAATAAAACATTAAATGGTGAAGAACGTGAATTTCTTGAGAATGATTTAGAAAAACGCGCAATGTCTGGGTTAACTGGGGAAGATGGAGGGCTTGTTATTCCTCAAGATATTCAAACAAAAATCAATGAATTATCTCGTTCTTTTGATGCACTTGAGCAATATGTAACTGTTGAGCCAGTGCGTACACGTTCAGGATCAAGAGTATTAGAGAAAAATTCAGAAATGATTCCGTTTGTTGAAATCACTGAAATGGGCGAAATTCCAGAAACTGATAATCCGAAATTCTCAAATGTACAATATGCTGTGAAGGATAGAGCGGGGATTTTACCGTTATCTCGTTCATTGCTTCAAGATAGTGACCAAAACATCCTAAAGTATGTAATTAACTGGTTAGGTAAAAAATCTAAAGTTACACGTAATGTGTTAATCTTGAACGTAATCGAAAAGTTAACAAAGCAAGCAATCAAATCTCTGGATGACATTAAAGATGTATTAAATGTTAAATTAGATCCAGCGATTTCACCGAATGCAATTTTACTTACAAATCAAGATGGGTTTAATTACTTAGACAAATTAAAAGATAAAGATGGAAAATATATTTTACAGTCAGACCCAACGCAAAAAAACAAAAAACTATTTGCTGGTACTAATCCAGTCGTTGTTGTTTCGAATCGTTTTTTAAAAACAAAAGGAACTACAAATAAAAAAGCGCCACTTATTATTGGTGATTTAAAAGAAACTATTGTCTTATTTAAACGCGAAGATATGGAATTAGCTTCTACAGATGTAGGTGGTAAAGCGTTTACTCGTAATACATTAGATTTACGTGCAATTCAACGTGATGATGTACAAATGTGGGATAACGAAGCAGCCGTTTATGGAGAAATCGATTTAAGTGCTCCTGCTGAACAACCTCAAGGATAAACAAGGGAGGCATTTGAATGCTTGTTACCTTAGAAGAAGCTAAAGAATGGATTCGAGTGGATGGGGACGATGACCAAACTATCACTATGTTAATTAAAGCGGCTGAATTATATATTTACAAAGCAACTGGCAAAATATTTACTCAAACAAATGAAGATGCTAAGTTGCTTTGTTTATTTTTGGTTGCTGATTGGTATGAAAACCGACTTCTTGTAGGAGAAAAAGCCAGTGAAAAAATCAGAACCATTGTTCAGAGTATGATATTACAGCTCCAATATGCTCCAGAGCCTCAGGAGGAAAGAAAATGAATCCTGCAAAATTAGATAAACGGCTTACATTTCAAGTAAAAGATGAAAATGCAAAAGGTCCTGACGGTGATCCAATAGATGGATATAAAGATGCTTTTACCGTATGGGGCTCTTTCGTTTATTTAAAGGGAAGGAAATACTTTGAGGCTGCCGCCGCAAATAGTGAAGTTCAAGGAGAAACAGAAATTAGATATCGAGATGATGTAAGTGCAGATATGAAAATTAAGTATAAAAACATGATTTATGATATTGTTTCGGTTATTCCAACTCAAAAACATACTTTATTGATCATGTGGAAACGTGGTGAAATAAATGGCTGATGGTATAGATTTAGATTTACTAGGATTTGATCGCTTAGTTACTGAATTAGACCAAATGGGGTTACGTGGAGAGAAAATTGAAGATAAAGCTCTTGCAGCTGGTGGGGAACCTATTCGGAAAGCTATTGCTGAACGCGCTCCAAGGAGTGCAAGTCCAAAGAAACCATCAAAAAGTGAACCGTGGCGTACAGGTCAGCATGGTGCTGATCACATAAAAGTAACTAAAGCTAAACTTGAAGGTGGTATTAAAACGGTAAAAATCGGACTCGATAAAGCGGATCGTTCCCCGTGGTTCTATTTAAAGTTTCATGAATGGGGAACATCAAAAATGCCAGCTGAACCATTTGTAGAACCAGGGTTCAACTCTTCGAAAGCAGCCGCAGTACGTGCTATGACAGATATATTAAAGAACGAAATGAGGCTGAACCTGTGATAAATTTACGTCCTGAAATTGTGCAAGCTCTTGAAAATAATCAGGAGCTTGTTTCTTTATTAGGTGGAAAACGAATTTATTATCGTAAAGCCAAAAATGCAGAAGAGTTTCCACGTATTACATTTTTTGAATTAGACAATAGGCCGGATGGATTTGCAGATAATGAGGAAAGTGAAAGTGAAATCTTATTCCAAATCGATGTTTGGTCAAAGGGTAGTACAACAGTAATTCATCAAAAGGTAAATGAAATCATGAAAAGTATTGGTTTCTCACGTTATGCAGTTGCTGATTTATATGAAGATGATACAAAAATTTTTCATTACGCGATGCGATTCGCGAAAGGAGTGGAGTTATAGATGGCTGGAGAAGTTATTAAAATTAGTTCGACTGTCGGTGTTGATAGTCTAGTTTATGCAAAAACATTAAAAGATGATTCGACAGGTGTTGACTACACTACGGTTAAAAAGATGGAAGGCGCAGTGAAGGTTAAAACATCTAAAAAAGTAGCTACCGAGATTATGTGGAGCGACAATAAAAAATCGGAAATCGCTGAGTCTGACGGTGAGGTTGAAGTTGAAATTGAAGTTCGAGGTCTTTCGTTATCAACAAAAGCAGACATTGAGGGATTTCCAGAAGTTACAGATGGTGTATTAGATGAAAAACGAGAGGGCGAAAAACCATATTTAGCAATTGGATGGCGCTTTTTAAAGGCTAATGGAAAATATCGATATGTTTGGTTATTAAAAGGGAAACTTTCGCAGGAAGAGGAAGAAGCTGAAACTAAAAAAGATAAGCCAAACTTCCAAACAACTAAACTGAAAGGTTCATTTATTGAACGTGATTTTGATGACAGAACTAAATTCACAGCGGATGAAGATGAACCTACGTTTACAAAAGCTATCGGAGATAATTGGTTTAAAAAGGTATATGAGAAGCCTGTGGCACAACCACCAGCAGGAAAGTAAGGGAGAGCAAAAGCTCTCTCTTTTTTATTCATTAAGGAGGAATAAATTATGAAATTAACTTTACGAATCAATAACGAAGAAAAAACTTTTAACTTACCAGCATTCATTCCAGCTCGTTTAATTCGCCAAGCTCCTGAACTTGCAGATATTCCAAATAATCCTGAAGTGGCGGATTTAGATAAGATGGTTCAATATGTAGTACAAGTTTACGGTGAACAGTTTACAGTAGATCAGTATTGGGATGGTATAGACGCTCGAAAATTTTTATTAACGACAACAAATGTAATTAATGCTCTTGTTAACGAAACCGTAGAGGCAGCGGGTGCGAATCCTGTAACTGATGGGGCAGAAAACCCAAACGTATAGAGGGAGGAGGGTTGACGTTCAGCGAGTTTATGGACGAACTCTACCTCTCTTTATTGCAACAAGGGTACAAACACCATCACATCGATAACGAGATGGATATTTGGCATTATTTGAGGCTTAATCGAAAAATGCGTGAAAGTGGAAATGAAAATCATGAAGGCTCCAATTCAAATGAAATAGAAGTGCCAGCGGAAAACATTATTTAACAAGGGAGGTGAGACTATGGCGAACGAAATAAATAATCTAGTCGTTAGACTTTCCCTTGATAACGTAAACTTTCGACAAGGTATCTCGAATTCAGGTCGTGCAGTCAGAACGTTGCAGAACGAGTTAAAATCTGTAAGTACAGGAATGGGTGGTTTTGCTAACGCTAGTCAGCAAACACAAGCGAAATTGAATACACTAAATCGACTAATTGAAGCTCAGAAGGAAAAAGTTAAGGCATTACGCCAAGCTTATGATCAAAATAAAGCTAAATTAGGAGAAAATGATGCTGCAACTCAGCGGTATGCTGCACAAGTCAATAAAGCTGTCGCTGATTTAAATAGATTCGAAAACGAATTAAAACAAGTGAATCGTCAGGCGCAACAAACAGCGATGGATAAATTAAATAATTCATTGAAATCTTTACAAGCTGAATTTCAGGCGGTCACAACAGGAATGCACGGATATACTAACGCGGCTGAACAGACTCGAACGAAAATCGATGTTCTATCTCGTATGGTAGATAAGCAAAAGGAGAAAATTAGGGAGCTTCAGTCGGCTTACAATCGCGCTAAAACCGAAGAGGGAGAAGCGAGTCAGTCAGCACAACGTTACGCGGAACAAATTCATAGGGCAACGGCTGAATTAAATCGATTTGAACAAGGGTTACGACAGTCAAATCATGAACTTGAGCAACAGGGGAATCGACTACTGAATTTCGGAAATCGTATGGAAACGCTGGGCAACCATCTGCAAAACGCAGGAAGTCAAATAGGTATTGTTTTTGGTGGAATGACGTATGCAATAGGGCGTGGTTTAAAGTCCGCGATTACAGAATCTATGAATTTTGAACAGCAAATGGCCAATGTTAAAGCTGTATCTGGTTCTACTGGAGAAGAAATGAAAAAATTAAGTGAATTAGCTGTCAACATGGGGGAAACAACAAAGTATTCTTCTGTAGAAGCGGGAAAAGGTATTGAGGAATTAATAAAGGCTGGTGTCAGTTTAACAGATATTATTAATGGAGGTCTATCAGGGGCTCTGAACTTGGCAACTGCTGGGGAATTAGATTTAGGCGAAGCGGCAGAAATTGCATCAACAGCCTTAAATGCCTTCAAAGCTGATCATCTTTCAGTAGCAGATGCAGCTAACATATTATCAGGTGCAGCAAACGCATCAGCAACAGATGTCCGCGAATTAAAATATGGTCTTGCTGCTTCTTCAGCAGTAGCGGCAGGAGCAGGGATGACGTTTAAAGATACAGCTACAACTTTAGCGGTATTCGCCCAAAATGGTTTAAAAGGTTCAGATGCAGGTACTTCATTAAAAACCATGCTCATGCGTTTAAATCCAACAACAAAAGAAGCATATAACAAAATGAGAGATTTAGGTCTTATAACATACAACGCGCAAGCTGGATATGATTTTCTTGTTAAAAATGGTATACAACCAGCATCAAGAAGCGTTGGCGATATTGAACAGGCTCTAGAAGGATATGTAATGAAAATAGAAGGTGCGAAAAAGTGGAATGACAAGTGTGATACGACATTCCGTGAATTAGCCACGAGTTCAGCTTTCTTATCATCAAAATTTTATGATCAACAGGGGCATATTCAAAGTTTAGAAAATATTTCAGGGACACTTCATGAATCGATGAAAGGTTTAACAGATCAGCAACGAAGTATGGCTTTAGAAACGTTATTCGGTTCGGATGCCGTACGTGGTGCGACTATTCTCTTTAAAGAAGGGGCAAATGGGGTCAATGAGATGTGGGATGCAATGTCTAAAGTTACGGCTGCTGATGTTGCGAAAACAAAGATTGATACTCTTCAAGGAAGAATTGTTTTATTAGATTCAGCATTTTCTACAATGAAAAAGACAATTGGTGATGCACTTGCTCCTGTAGTTAGTGCTTTTGTTGCTGGTTTACAAAAACTTGTCGATGGATTCAACTCTTTACCTGCACCTGTACAAAAGGCAATAGCAATTACAGGTGGTATTGTACTTGCTTTAACAGCTGTTGCTGCTGCAATCGGTGTAGTTTTAGCTGCAGTTGGGATGGTTATGTCAGGTATTGGAGCGTTAGCAACATCATTAGGAATTGCTGGTGGTGCTGCAGGTCTTGCGGGTGCTGCGGTAGGTATGTTAGGAAGCGCATTAGGAGTGCTTCTTGGGCCTGTTGGTTTAATAGCAGCCGCTCTTATTGGAACTGGAGTTGTCGCATATAAGGCGTATCAAAAAGCAACTGAAGACAGTATCGCTTCAGTAGATCGCTTTGCTACAAATACAGAAGGGAAAGTAAGTTCTTCTACAAAGAAAGTTCTTGGTGAGTATTTCAAGCTGTCTGATGGCATTAGACAAAAGTTAACTGAAATTAGATTGAACCATGAAGTGATAACGGAAGAACAGTCACAGAAGTTAATTGGTCAATATGACAAGTTAGGTAACACAATTATAGAAAAAACAAATGCAAGACAACAAAAAGAAGTTGAGGGACTTAAAAAGTTCTTTGCAGATTCTTATGTGTTAACCGCGGAGGAAGAGAATAAGCGGATTGAACAAATGAATCAACATTACGAACAAGAAAAGTTAAAGACGCAAGAAAAAGAAAATAAAATCAAAGAAATCATTCAAACAGCAGCAAATGAAAAACGGGAATTCACTACATCTGAAAGGATTTCCTTACAAGCTTTACAAGATGAAATGGATAGGACAGCTATCCAACATATGTCTAAAAATCAAATGGAACAAAAAGTTATTTATGAGAATATGCGTGTACAAGCAAGTGAAATTACAGCTAGACAAGCAGCGGAAGTTGTTGAAAATAGTGCCAAAGCAAGAGATAAAGTGATTGAAGATGCAAAGAAAACTCGTGATGATAAAATTGCGTATGCTATACGTCTACGAGATGAGTCAGGAACCCTTAATAAAGAAGAAGCGGATGCAGCTATCGCAGAAGCGAATCGTCAATATAATAGCACTGTTTCAACAGCAAGAGATAAGCATAAGGAAATTGTAAGTGAAGCAAAAGCGCAAGCGGGAGAACATGCAAATCAAGTGGATTGGGAAACTGGTCAGATAAAATCCAAATACCAAGTAATGAAAGATGATGTAGTTCAAAAGATGAAAGAAACTTGGTCAGGTATAACTAAATGGTGGGAAGAAACCAAAACTTCAGCCGACAACAAGGTAGAAGAAATAAAAAATACAGTTTCAAGAAAATTTGAGGAACAGAAAAAAGCTGTTAAAGATAAAATGTCAGAAATAAAACATGACATTGAAGATAAATGGAATACAGTTGAAAAATTTTTCAGCACTATAAATCTACGTTCCATTGGTAAATCAATTATAGAAGGTCTCGGAAGAGGAATAGATGATGCTTCAGGAGGTTTGTTTAGTAAGGCTGCTGGAATTGCAAACGATATTAAAAAGACCATTTCTGGAGCATTGGAAATTAACAGTCCGTCTAAAGTGATGATTCCAGTCGGTAGCGCAGTTCCAGAAGGTGTTGGAGTTGGTATGGATAAAGGGAAACGATTTGTTGTCGATGCAGCAAAAAATGTAGTCGGAACTGTTAAGAAGCAGATGGGGAATATGCCTTCTATTTTTGATTTTGGATTCCAAACAAATCAATATAGTATCCCGCAAAATACGTTTGGCAATTTCAACGGATATACGCAACCGCAATTAGCTTATAACAACCCATCTATGGAAAAAACTATATTCCCAGATAGAGCGGGTAGAGAGCAAGAACTGAAATTAACTGTAAACATGACAAATGTTTTAGATGGAAAAGAACTGGCTAACGGAAGTTATACCTACACTACAAAACTTCAAGATCGTGAACAAAAAAGAAGAGCGGAATTTTAAGGGGGGTGAGCTCGTTGGGGAAACTTAGTTTTACTTTTAATAATATTAGAAAAGATTATATTCAAATGCTAGTTGGAAGAAAACGTCCTTCATGGGCTCCAGTTAAAAGGAAATTAGTAAGAGTCCCTCATCGTGCAGGGGCTCTTTTTATTAATACAGAAACGGAGGAACGTCGTATTGATGTTCCTCTTGTCATTAAATCAAAAAAAGATATGGCGGATTTGCAAAAGATGAAAGAAGATTTAGCAGATTGGCTATATACAGAGCAACCAGCTGAACTTATTTTTGATGATGAGTTAGACAGGACTTATTTAGCATTAATTGATGGTTCTGTAGACTTGGATGAAATAGTTAATAGAGGTAAAGGAGTTATTACCTTTGTTTGCCCAATGCCATATAAATTAGGCAAACAAAATACTCATACGTTTACTCAAAACTGGTCCACTGAAATCACTACTTCTTTCGTCAATCAAGGTAGTGTAGAAGCGCCTCCAATTATTGAGATTGAGGCCAAGAAACCGAGTACATTTTTAGATGTATGGTTTGGTGAGTATCCGTATAATCGTGATTATTTTAGAATCGGTTATCCGTTGAAAACAGAGCAACTACCTGTTGAAAGAAATCAAAGGCTTATATGGGATGAAATGGCTACCACTGTAGGTTGGAGTAAAGTCAGTTCGATGGAAGATGGCGAACCGATTGGCGAAATGAAAACAGATAAATATCAATTTTATTGTTCTGATTTTGGTACTAGTGTAGGGAAAGGGTGGCATGGCGCAGCTGTTAAAAAAAATATCCCCGGTGGCCCAGTACAAGATTTTATTATGCAGGCGTACGTTACATGTAAGAGTAAAAGAATAAATGAAATGGGACGGGTTGAGATAGCGATATTGGATGAAAATAGCAAGGTGCTTTCAAAAATTGCTATGTCTGATGTGTTTTGGCAAGCTGAACAAAATTTCGGAACAATGGTAATTGGATATGATAATAAGCCGGGAAAAATAGGTTTGATTTATGAGAGTGGTGATTATCCAAATACATGGAATCAATATTACGGAAGATTGTGGATAGCTAGAACGGGAAATGTATGGGAGGCTTATATCTCGAAATTCCTTCCGGGGACAGAAAAGGATGATTCAGAACGATTTGCAAGGTGGACGGATGAAAATAACTATCATATGGAAAAAGTAGCACAAATCCAGATCAGTATTATGCAATGGCAAGATGTACCGCCAGTAGAAGCAATGACCGTTTCAGATTTGAAATTCTGGAAAGTGAATTTAAATACTCAAAATAATCCGCCTTACATTTTTGATACGGGAGACAAGATTATAATTGATACAGAAAAAAGTCTTGTAACCATTAACGGTAAAAATGCGATTAATTTAAAAGACATTTTTAGTAATTTTCCAACTGTAATACGTGGTGAGAATCGTATCGATATAATGCCACCAGATGTTAAAGCAACTGTTAGTTATAGGGAGAGATACAGATGAGAACACCAAGCGGGATTTTGCATGTTGTGGATTTCAAAACAGATCAAATCGTTGCAGCTATTCAGCCAAATGACTATTGGGATGATAATAGGCGTTGGGAACTAAAAAACAATGTTGATATGCTGGATTTCACTGTTTTTGATAGAACTACTCATTCAGCTACACTACAACAACAAAATCTTGTTCTAAAAGAAGTTCGCGATGGAAGAGTTGTACCATATGTCATTACAGAAACAGAGAAGAATTCAGACAAACGATCCATTACCACATATGCTTCAGGAGCTTGGGTTCAAATTGCTAAATCAGGCATTATAAAACCACAACGAATAGAAGGTAAAACAGTAAACGAATTTATTGATATGGCTCTTGTAGGCATGAAATGGAAACGTGGAAAAACAGATTATGCAGGTTTTCACACTATGACCATTGATGAATTTATGGATCCGTTAACTTTTTTAAAGAAAATAGCTTCTTTATTCAAATTAGAAATTCAATATCGCGTTGAGGTTCAAGGGTCACAAATAGTTGGATGGTATGTTGATATGATTCAAAGGCGTGGCCGAGACATTGGTAAAGAAATAGAGTTAGGTAAAGATTTGATAGGTGTTACACGTATTGAACATTCAAGAGATATTTGTACAGCGTTAGTCGGATTTGTAAAAGGTGAAGGCGATAGTGTAATTACCATTGAAGGTATTAACAGGGGACTTCCGTATATTGTTGATAATGATGCATTTCAACGATGGAACGAACGAGGTAAGCATAAGTTTGGTTTTTACACGCCAGAAACAGAAGAGTTAAATATGACGCCACAACGTTTAATGACGTTAATGGAAATAGAACTGAAAAAACGTATTAATTCTTCCGTTTCGTATGAAGTAGAGGCACAATCAATCGGTCGCATTTTCGGACTAACACACGAACTAATCAATGAAGGAGATACAATCCGAATCAAAGATACAGGCTTCACACCTAAGCTATATCTTGAAGCGCGTGTTATTGCTGGTGACGAATCATTCACTGATCCTGCACAAGACAAATACGAATTTGGGGATTATAGAGAGATAGTAGACCCAAACGAGGAATTACGAAAGATTTACAATCGAATCCTTAGTAAATTCGGCGAGAAACAAGAAATGCTGGATCAGTTAGATAAATTAGTGAAAGATGCAAATGAAACAGCTAGTAATGCTAAGAAAGAATCCGAAGCAGCGAAAACATTGGCTGAAAAAGTTCAAGAGAATCTTAAAAATAACACGGTAGAAATAATTGAAGCTAAGAATCCACCGACAACAGGGCTTAAACCTTATAAGACACTTTGGCGTGATATTAGTAACGGAAAGCCCGGCATTTTAAAAATATGGACAGGTACAGCTTGGGAATCAGTTGTTCCTGATCCAGAAACTATCAAGAAAGAAACAATAGAGCAGGTAAATAAAGATATTGAATCAACAAAAACAGAATTAAACAAGAAGGTTCAAGAAGCACAAAATCAAGCGACAGGACAATTCAACGAAGTGCAGGAAGGTTTACAAGGTGTCAACCGCACAATTTCTAATATCGAAAATAAACAAGGTGAAATTGATAAGAAAGTAACTAAGTTCGAACAGGATTCTAATGGATTTAAAACTTCTATTGAATCGTTAACAAAAAAAGATACTGATATCAGCAATAAATTAAATACAGTCGAACAAACTGTAGAAGGTACAAAGAAGACTATTTCTGATGTACAGCAAACAACAAGTGAACTAAAGGAAACAACTACTGAAATA
>Ga0209463_1002034_pt1 | contig 11574 bp, 12 predicted proteins | sample AgamicMgSfrz_FD_187169 | JGI IMG/M metagenome (GOLD analysis project Ga0209463, IMG submission 187169) | Agave microbial communities from Guanajuato, Mexico - Mg.Sf.rz (SPAdes) (version 2) | ecosystem: Host-associated > Plants > Phyllosphere > Phylloplane/Leaf | place: Guanajuato, Mexico... | reverse complement strand
TTATTTGTAGCTTCCACCAAGTTGTTGCTCAGCCATTTGTACTAAGCGTTTTGTGATTTCGCCACCAACAGATCCGTTAGCACGAGAAGTTGTGTCTGCACCTAATTGTACGCCAAATTCACTAGCAATTTCGTACTTCATTTGTTCAAGAGCTAATTCTGCACCAGGTACAACCAGTTGATTAGTATTGTTGTTACGAGTTTGGTTTTGTGGCATTATTACTCATCTCCTTAAAATTGTTTAAAATGGTTGGGTTCACTGGAATTGAACCAGTCTAATAGAGGAACCAACTTCCTGTAACCCAGTGTGTAAATGTGTGTTTCTGTAAGTTTGTACTCCTAGTATGAGAGACTATAAACAATACTATGCATATCTTTTATTTGGTAAATATTACAATAATGAAAGGGTGGATTTTACTAAGAGTAATGCGAAACATTTTCGAACATATTAGAGGTAAATAAGGAATAGTGAGGGGAAAATGATGTGTCCACTTTGTAATGGATTTAAAGAATGTGATTATATTTGTTCAACATGTGGTCATCTTTTAAAAGATATGGGAAGAACAACAGATTATTTAGATGAATACAGTGCATACGTAGACTTTGACGATACTAAAAATGTTGACGGAAAAGTAAGTCATGCATGCTGTCATCTTCTTTATTGTGAAAATTGTAATCATGAACAAAAGGTGTATCTTTAGGTTAAAGCACACTTTACATTAAACAAATCATACTTCCACATAGAAAATAACTTCTTAGTGTTGTTTACATTTGCAGGATGACGTTAAGCTTGTCCTTAAGGCGATAAGAAATATTTCTTCACACAGAACATGTCTTTCAAAATAAAAAGAAATGTTTTTATCAGTTGCAGTTTTATTCCACGTTGGGTTATTGCTATATGTATAGGCACCAGAGAGAGGGGAGGCCTGCTTTTTACAACTTTTATATGTTGTGCATATTGTTTGTAAATATGCTCTAATTTTAGAGTCGTTATCTATGTAGAGGCTAAAAGAGAAAAAAGTCTCTTTTAGCTTTTGTTATCTAACATAAATATGAAGAGGAAAATTACAAAAATGAAAGTTCGATAAATAAATTATGCAAGTTTTCAGCACCTTTTGTTCGGATGTGTTCTTCATCAAAAATCATTGGTTTTGCATTTAGTTCAAGTACATAATACCGATTGTCAGGTGTTTTTAACATATCAATTGAAAATTCTCCAACAAAAGGGTGAAGCTTTATAAGCTGTTCTCCACAGTAGTGAGCAATTTCCTCTACCTGCTTCATGTTAATCTCTTGGTGAATATTTTCAAATGGAATAATTTTCCCACCTTTTGGAACGTGCGTTGTCAAAGATTGAGTTCCAGCTTGCCTAACCCCAATTCCACTTATAAGAAACTTATCAGCCGATCGGTGCATAAGAAGGCGGAGGTCATATCGTTTGTCTTGAAAAGAAGCCGAAGGAAGTGCTTGTTGCAGAATGACTTTGTTATGTTTATGAGCAAGCTCTTTTTCATAAAAATCGTTAAAAGTTTGATATGTTCGTGTTTCGATAAAGTCTTCAACAACATAGAAATTTTCTTTTACATCTACTATGAAAATTCCTTTTCCCTTTCGGCCGTGGATTGGTTTTACATAAATTCTCTTATATGTTTTCAGAAATTGTTGTGCTTCGTGCTTTGACGTAGAGAACAAAGTAGGAGGAACATGATGCTGTAAAAAAGGATGAGAATTTAAAAGTTCATACATGTCTTCCTTTGAAAAAAAAGCTTTATTAAAGAATGGAATGTTATATTTCTTTAGAGCTTCAAATAAGCGCTGAACCGTTTTTTTCTGTTCATATTTTCTAGAATAAATACGGTTATATACAACGTCAGGGAGCGGCACTTTTACTTTTTTCCATTTTTCTTTATAGAGAATATAGCCAAAAATAGAGTCAGCTTTAAAAGACTCAGCAGTAAAGAAGAATGGAAATGCACCATTGTTATTGAGAAAGGTATGAAGATGAAGAAAATATTCATATGGTACTTCTTTGTTTGTTTTAAGTTGGCGAGGCGAGATTAGAATACCGATAAGAGGACCGAGACGATTCTGATACAATTTAACAGAAAAAGAGTAGGAAAAAGGGTCACTATCATGTGCTTTTTGTAAAGTCTTTCTACCAAATAAAAGAGAAGAAGCTTCTTTGTGGAAAAAGCATTCTTTCTCTTTATTATAATAGAGGAGAGTCATAGGATTACAGCCTCTGTTCTTTTTAAAGATTCCTTCATTAAGAAAATCGCAAAAGCGTAGGGCATTTGGCGTGTTTTCACGTCTTGTTCATGAAGGATAGGATACTTAAAAATAGAGCGTCCTGGTCGTGAATTTGCTTCGAAAAGATATAATTCTTCATTTGTATCCATTCCAAAGTCAAACCCAATCTCCCCAATCGTCCCATCTAACGTTTTTTGAAGATGTTTGCTAAGAGTTAAAGCAGCTTCTGTGATTTTCTTCTCGACCTCTTTAGCACGATCCTTAAAAACGTCTTCTAGTCTTTTTACATATCCACCATTTCTAAGATGTGTTGTGATCGCATCTTCTCCACTTACTTTAATTGCTATTGCCGTAACTTCCCACTTTCCATCCTCATTTCGGTTTGTATGAACTCGAAAATCAAAAGGGCTATTATTGTAAGATAATAATGACATTTTCTTTTGAATAATATAAGGTTGTGTTAGTTTATGTTTTTTTAAGAAGTTAATGAGCTTTTGAAAAGAAGAAAAAACTTTGTTTTGACCTAAATCCTTACTTTCACAGTGATATCCTTCACTTGTTGCTTCAATAACAAACATTCCTTTTCCTAAGCTTCCATGAATAGGTTTTACATATACATGGCCATAAGAGCTAAGCATTACTTTTAGATCAGAAGGGGTTGAAAAAAGCCTTGTTGGCAAGAGCCATCGACTCTCTAAATTTCCTAATGATTGATACGTATCCCATTTATTAAAAAAGGTCGGATTAAACCAAGGAATATCATATTCTTTTTGAAGTTTTTCTTTTACTTTAAGAAGTGTATTGTCTTTTTCAATTTTACGATTTGGAAGACGATCATATATAACATTTGGAAATGGGACCTTATGTTTGATCCATCCGTTTCGACCGTAGAAGTATCCTGTTACAGTTCCTTCGGTGAAGTCTAAATCAGAATGGCGAAAAATAAAAGCAGAACACCCTTTTTCCTTTGCACTTGTTAAGAGTTTGGCAAAAAACAGTGAACGTTGAGCAACTGGACGAAGCATAGAAGAGGTGAATCCAGCTGTGAAAATACCGACGAGAGGGCCGATATATAGAACATGATCTTTCACAAAAAGATGAAGCGTTACTTTTGATTTCGGGAAGGATAAAGCTGTTGCAAGATCTTGTGAAATTAATAAAGTCGGTTTTTCATGAAAACGAATTTGACATGGTACCATTTTTGTTCCGTATGCAATTCTTTTAATATCGTTCTTTTTAAAACGTATAGGAGCATACACGATTTGTGAGGAAGCTGTTGTGAGATGAATGTCTACTTTTTCAGGCACGCTGCTCAACTCCTTTTCTCTGTTCTAGAAAGCAAATATAAGCAAATGGTCGATCATAAATTTGCTCAAGTTCTTTTTCTGTTAAGATTGAAGAACTTTTTCTGCCTGGTTTTGAATTTATATCAATTACAAAAAGGTGACCATCTTTTGTAAATGCAATATCAATTCCGAGTTCAAAAAGAGGGCCAAAAGCATAATCAAGCGTCTTAGGCAAAGTTTCCACAATATCTTCTAATGCTTTTTGTACATATAGTCTAGTTTTATGGTCATAAAGGTAGAGATTTTCAATGAAAGACGAAATCTTTCCCCCTTGACTTAAGTTTGTTAACAGTGTTCCTTTTTTTCCTTTTCGAATAGCTCTCACACTCTCAATCCAGGTCTCATTCTTTTTCTGTACGAGAAGGCGTATATCAGATGGTGAACCGCCCCATTGCATATTGAGATAGGGTTGAATAAGATAACTTTCTGTAAGAAGTTTTCCGTATAGCCAATTTATAAACTTGTCATGTGCTGAAAAAGAATTCACGTTCACTTTGCCCCTATCTTGTGTATAAACGTGAATTTTCTCTTGAAGTGTAATAAACAAAATCCCTCTTCCACCGCTTCCACAAAGCGGTTTTAACACAATCTCTCGGTCTGTTTTCAATCTCTCATATACCTCAGTCGGTGTGTTTGGAAATGTTGTATATGGAATATAAAAAGAGAGGCTTTGATGCTGCTGTAAAGCGCTGAAAACCTCCTTTTTATTTGGGAGACCATAGCCAAGAAATAATATATCATGTTGATTTTTTAGCATTCTCATGTTTCGTTTAGCTCTCATTGAACTTCTGTCATTTTTATAAAAGCATCTGTCATAAAGATAAGAGGGGATAGGAAATATGTCTTCAACAAAATCATGTTCTAAATGGTCATATCGAAGTCCATGAACATTCTTGTCTTCTACCGAATAGCTGTTAGGCGTAAAGCGATAAAAGGTGATGTTGTGAAGGTGAGCACGTTTAGCAAGCTTATAGGCGTAGTCTTTTTCTTGTTGAAGAGATAATGTGATAAAACCTAATGAAGTCATCGTCTTCACTCCTTTTACTCAAAACCGCTTAACCTGCAGCAGTAGCGCACAAGTGCTTTTGTAGATGGTCTCGTTTGCCCGTTTTCTGTTAGGAAAAAGCGCTTCGAAGGCTTTGTGTTTACTTCAATAAGCCAAAGCGATCCATCTTCATCAAGTGCTAAATCAAGACCGAATTCTCCATACAACCCTTCATTTTGAGCGCATAGGCAGTGGCAAATTTCAAGTGAAAGTTCGCGCAGAAGCTCAAGCAGATGTTTCATTTCACGGTGAGAATAAAAGGTTTGTAAAAGGTCTTTAATCGGCATAAGATCTCCTCCTTGTGAAAGATTGGAAACAAAACCGCTTTCTTTAGAAACACGAGCTACCATTGAAGTGATACCCCATTTATCTTCTTGTTTTCTATGACATAAGATTCGAAAGTCAAATGGTCGGTTATCCAGCTCTTTTAATGAAAGTGTTTCTTGAAGTAAATAGTTTCTCTTCTTGAATTTTGGATATAAACTTTTATATAACTTAGTGACATCATCATATATTTCTCTTTCACCTGTTTCAGCACAGTCAACAAGGTATGTGCCGCTTCTTTCTTGTATTTTAAAAATCTTCTTCCCTTGACTACCATTAATAGGTTTTAAAAATAGAGACCGATGAGCACTAAGAGCGTTCATCAAATCCTCTTTATTTTTAAGATAATAAGTCATAGGAAGGAAAGGCGTTAAATGCTCATATTGTGACAAATGCTCGTGTACAAACCATTTGTCAAGAAAGTGCTGATTGAAAAAAGGAATGCCTAGGGATAAGATGTCTTCTTCAAATTTTTCAAACGCTGCTCCATTTTCTTTTTTTCGACTATGAACTCTATTGTGTATAACGTTTGGAAGGGGAACATGGTCATATTCAAAATCTCCATCTTTCATTACATAGCCAAAGCATTCTTGACTGTGCCAATGTTTAAAGGTAGTCACAAAAAACAACCCACCGATTTCCCTGCAATAATCGTGCATTTCTTCGCAAAAATCAGATAGAGAAGGCGGAATAGATCCTTCCTTTGTTAAGCTGGTCACAACTGCAATAACAGGACCAAAGAAAATCTCTTCGTTGATAATTTTCATTTGAAGAGAGAGAGAATTAATTGGCAAACGAAGCATTGTAAACAGGGAAGAAGAGAAATAGACCATATCTTCTGTACTTTCAAAAACAACAACCTTTGCTTTTGCTTTCTGCTTTCCTACATAAACGTTTGTATGGTTAGATAGCTGCTGTTGTCGTACAATATGGCTTGGTATCCAAACCGTATTTTGAAGCTCTTTTGTTGATGATAATTGAATCGCTACAGTTATTGGTTTCATTGTCAATCCTCATTTAAAAAGAAATTAGGCGAATGTTGATATATCGTATGAATAAAACAAACTGTCGGTGAGAAGAAGAAAGGAAAAAGAAGCGATTTCCTTTCTTCCTTTCACTGTTTAGTGGGAAAAAAACCTCAAAGGCTGAAATGTATACAATAGTTTGTTATAGTAGAGAAGGTAAACGAAAGCCTAAACTAAGGTAGGAGGATTTTTTATGTCTAATGTATACGATGTAGCGTACGAATTAGAAAAAGCAGTACGTGAGAGTGACGATTACAAAAACCTAAAAAAATTATATGATGAAGTGAATGCGGACGAATCAGCAAAACGTCTTTTCGATAACTTCCGTAACATGCAACTTGAATTACAACAAAAGCAAATGACTGGCCAAGAAATTTCTGAAGAAGAAGTTCAAAAAGCTCAGCAAACTGTTGCAATCATTCAACAGCATGAAGCAATTTCAAAATTAATGGAAGCAGAACAACGCATGAGCGTTCTTGTTCAAGAGCTAAACAAAGTTATTATGAAGCCACTTGAAGAGCTTTATGGTAATCCAGAAGAGTCAAATTCTGTTCAATAATAGAAAAGAGGAGTCGCAGGAGCGGCTCCTCTTTTCTTATGAAGCATAAACACGCCATATACATCATATTCATTACTAATCAGTAAGCAAGCAGACACCGAGGAAAGAAGGAGATGTAGTGATGTATCGCTTATTAGCATTGAATATTGATGGAACGATTTTGAACAATCAAGGACGTTTGACAAAGGAAACTAAAGAAGCTATTGATTATGTTAAGGATAAAGGAGTCTACGTAACAGTTGTGACAAATCGTCATTTTTCATCCGCTAAAAAAATCGCTAAAACATTGCGTCTTCATAAAAATCAACTTATAACTCACAGTGGAGCATTCATTGCTTCAAATGTCGATAAACCAGCATACGAGCGGAGAATATCCGAAAATAAAACGTTTAACCTTGTTCAAGTGCTTGAAAATTTTGATTGCCATACGAGAATTTTACATGAGAAATTTTCACTCGGAAACCGAGTGAAAATTCACAATCAAGTGATGGCAAAGGCTGTATTAAAAAGTAATGAACCACTTTTTTATCCTATTCAATTTGTAGAATCACTAGGAGAAACACTTCGAGACAATCCAGTTTCCGCACCTAAAATCGAGCTTTATTTTCAAAGTCAGTATGAAAAAGAACAGGCAGAGCGTACGATTGCGTCGGCTTTTGATATTGAATGGATTTCATATCCAAATGAGCCTCGAGCATATATAGTTGAGAAAGGGACTTCAAAAGAACATGGGGTCTATCATGTTGCAACACAGCTAGGCATCTCGCTTGAAGAAGTTGTGGCAATTGGAAACTGCTATGATGATCTCGGTCTGGTAGAGTCTGTTGGCCTCGGAGTAGCAATGGGGAATGCACCAGATAAAGTAAAAAAAGCTGCAGGGTGGGTAACGCGTTCAAATAATGAAAATGGAGTTGCTTATATGGTAAAAGAATTATTCCGTAAGCAGCACCGTATCGGCTATCTAGAGAAGATTGGTTCTCTTGATAAGCATTGACCTTTCATAACTCTTTCGCTAAACTGAAAGAAGCTTAATAAAGAGAGCAGAAGTGGTGCATATTGTACCACTTTTTTCTATCTATAATGAAAGGTGATTACTTTGAACATTTTAATTAAAGGCCTTGATGATGAGCGTTTTGTGCGTCCTTTGCAACTTATTAGCGACTTGTTTTTCGAAGAAAGTTTTGTAACATTTGAAGAAGAAAAAGAAGCTGAGTACAAGATTCTTTTTGCCATTAAAACAGATGACAAAGTGAGCGTAGAAGGAACAATTTCTGAAAGTGGAAATGAAAAAACTTTTTCTGCTTCTTTTGAAAATAAATTTGAAGAAGAAAGCGAAAAAGAGCGTTTTAAAATTGTAAAACGAACTGTTTCTTACGTTTATTTAATGCTTTTGCAGCATATTACGGAAATTGAACAGCCATGGGGAATTTTAACAGGGATTCGTCCAACAAAACTTTTACATAACAAGCTTCGAGAAGGGATGACAAAAGAACAGGCACATGAAGAGCTAAGACGAGACTATCTCATCACAGATGAAAAAATTCAGCTTATGCAACGTATTGTTGATCGTCAGCTATCTATTGTGCCTGATTTATATGAATTAAAAAAGGAAGTAAGTATTTATATTGGTATTCCGTTTTGCCCAACAAAGTGTGCCTACTGTACGTTTCCGGCGTATGCGATTAACGGCCGTCAAGGATCTGTTGATTCATTTTTAGGAGGTCTTCATTATGAGATGAGAAAAGTGGGCGCATGGCTTACAGAGCAGAATATTCCCATTACAACCATTTATTATGGTGGAGGAACCCCAACGAGTATTACAGCTCTTGAAATGGACATGCTTTATGAAGAAATGTACGAAGCGTTCCCAAACTTAAAATCTGTTCGTGAAGTAACTGTTGAAGCAGGAAGACCTGATACTATTTCAGAAGATAAACTCGATGTGTTAAATAAATGGAATATTGACCGAATTAGTATTAACCCACAGTCCTATACACAAGAGACGTTGAAAGCAATTGGACGTCATCATACAGTAGAAGAGACAATTGATAAGTTTCACCTTGCTCGCTCATTAGGAATGAAAAATATCAACATGGATTTAATTATTGGGCTTCCTGGAGAAGGTACAGCAGAGTTTCAACATACACTCGAGGAAACTAAAAAGCTTTTACCTGAATCTCTTACCGTTCACACACTATCGTTTAAAAGAGCTTCTGAAATGACCAAGAACAAGCAGCGCTATAGAGTAGCGGATCGAGATGAAATTACTGAGATGATGAAAATGGCAGAAAACTGGACAAACGAAAATGGATATGAGCCATATTACCTTTATCGTCAAAAAAATATTTTAGGAAATTTAGAAAACGTAGGCTATGCATTTAAAGGACAGGAAAGCATTTATAATATTATGATCATGGAAGAACAGCAGTCCATTATCGGCCTTGGCTGTGGGGCATCAAGTAAATTCGTTGATCCTACTACAGGGAAAATTACAAGGTTTGCAAACCCAAAAGATCCAAAATCATATAATGACAGCTATGAGCATTATACAGACGAAAAAATTCGTTTGCTTCACGAACTCTTTGATAGAAAATAAGAAAAGTCCCTTCTTTATATAAGGGACTTTTTTAGCGATTAAATAGCACAAGTTTACCAAGGGATGAAACACATCTGTATGTTTTATGCTGATAGTTCATGTCTTGAAGACGTAGGACTCCTATTTTCTTCGCCTCTTTTTCATTTTCTGCTTCAAAGGTTTCATCAAGAAGCTTCTCACCAGAAGACTCATAAACGGTTAGTGTATAGGCTTTCATAACATTCCTCCTTTTTCTTATGTATGTATTTTTACTTCCCGGTATGACGGTATTATTAAACTACCTGAAATAAGAGAGAAATAAAAAAATGGCTTATTTTTATTTTTAAAAAAGCTTTATTATTATTGTGGAAAATTTTTATTCAACATGAAAGTTTAGAGGAACAATGCTAAAATGAAAGAAGATTTCTATTCGTTACCAGTTTCGATTATAGTAGAAGTGAAGGGAAAAGAATAAAGAAAGAAGGGGAATATTATGCAAACATCTCGCTTATTGGATATTGATAAATCAACAAAAGGATTTGAGGGCTATGCACTTGTAAAAAATGCTTGGGACGCCACAAGTTCAAATGGTTCGCCTTATTTCAATATTACGCTTACGCAAAAAACGAAAACGATGGATTGCAAGCTCTGGGAAAATAAGTTTGCAGGGAAAAGTATCGAAGAACTTAAAGCCCTATTTGTACCGGGGAAAATGGTCTATGTAAAAGGAAGCGTATCTGAATTTAGAGGGAATTTACAGATGGCGATTACGAATTTTAGAAAAGCAGAGGAAACGGAAGTAAATATAGGAGAATTTATTGAAACAGCTCCTGAATCATTGGAAGATTTGCAAAATGAATATGAAGCATTTTTAGCAGAAATCCATCATCCTGTGATCCGAACGCTTTGTGCAGATCTTTATGAAGAAAATAAACAGCGCTTTCTTAACTTTCCAGCTGCAACTTCTCTTCATCATAGTTTTGTTGGAGGCCTTCTTTATCATACTGTTTCAATGCTTCGTCTTGGAAAAAGTATTGCCTCACAATATCCACAAGTAGATAAAGATATTTTATATGCGGGCATTGCGCTTCATGATTTAGGAAAAGTTGTTGAACTTTCAGATGCTGTTGCTCCGCAGTATACTTTAACAGGTAACTTCCTTGGCCACATTACAATTGTAGCCATCTTGATTGATCGTAAGCTACAGGAGTTAAAGGCTCAAGGAGAAATCACAAAAGAAGATGCTCAAAAAGTAATTGAACTTCAGCACGTAGTATTAGCTCACCACGGCAAGCTTGAATATGGTTCACCTGTTCTAGCACATACGTTAGAAGCAGAAATTATTCACCAAATTGATATGATGGATAGCCGGATTAATATGATTATTCATGGTTTGCATGATAAGCAAGAAGGAGAGATACATAAAATACATCCGATTGGTAATTATTATAAACCTTTTTCATCTTAAAACTAATCTTCCTTTGTCATATTTATGGACAATAGTACATATATGACTAGTAGCAGAGATTTTAGAAAAAGAACTGCTAAACAGGGCAGGAGGGATAAGATGATCTCATTACCATTTTGGATTTATATTGTTGTAGCTGGTATTTTCTTTAGCGGCTTTATGGCAATAAGAGCAGCTCGAAAAGATCACGAACAAGAGCAAGGATTTATTGCGCAAGAAGGCGAAGCATATATGGAAAGATTGAAGGAAGAAAAAGAAAGAAGAAAAACAATTTCATCATCAAGCTAAAAAGGATGAGCAATTATGCTCATCCTTTTTTGTTGATAAAATATTATTTTTCACTTTCTTTAGAAGAGCTGTCTTCTAGATTAATTGCATCTTTTAAATCCTTGTCTTTCACTTCGACATTTTCTTCTTTTAGAATTTTGTTCACAGCATTTTCCATATCATTTTCATCGATTTTAGAAAGTTTGACCTCTTGTTCAAGTTCATCTTTCATTTTATCGAAAGAAGGCACTTCTTTTTTATCGGTCAATTTAATAATGTGGTAGCCATATTGAGTTTTTACAGGATCGCTAATTTCGCCCACTTTTAATTTTTGGGCTGCTTCTTCAAATTCAGCTACCATCTGTCCTGACTTAAAGTAGCCTAAATCACCGCCACTTTGAGCAGAACCATCTTGAGAATATTCTTTTGCAAGCTTAGCAAAATCTTCTCCATCTTTTAGTTTTTTCTCTACTTCTTGTGCTGTTTTTTCATCTTTAACAAGGATATGACTTGCCTTAAGCTCAGGCTTTTTCGCTTTATAAGCTTCTTTTAGTTCCTTATCTGATACTTTAATGTCTGCTGTTGCAGCTTTCTTACGTAGTAAGTTAATTTTAACCGCATTTCTAAATGTCTTCTCACCATTTTCAGACATAGCTGTTTCAACTGATTGAGCACCATACGAATCTTTTAACGTCTCAATTTCATTGTCAATTTCT
>Ga0209463_1002033_pt1 | contig 11577 bp, 9 predicted proteins | sample AgamicMgSfrz_FD_187169 | JGI IMG/M metagenome (GOLD analysis project Ga0209463, IMG submission 187169) | Agave microbial communities from Guanajuato, Mexico - Mg.Sf.rz (SPAdes) (version 2) | ecosystem: Host-associated > Plants > Phyllosphere > Phylloplane/Leaf | place: Guanajuato, Mexico... | reverse complement strand
TGTTGCTATAAGTCAGTATATTATTTAAGTTCAATGCTTCATGAGTTATTAATAAAGCCCTGATTAACAGGGCGATTAGACTACTTATTATATGTAAAAGTGCTTAAGGTTAAGGAGATTTTACTTACCTGTTATACTGTTCAATCTACGATACTCAGAAGGAGTTAAAGTAGTTAACTTCTTAAACTGCCTCATAAAATGCACCTCATTTTGATAACCACATAAATTTGATATTTCCCCCACTGGTAAATCCGATTCCATTAGAAGCTCCTTGGCATAAGTAATTCTGCTTTTGATAACATCAGACATACAGGAGATAAGGAAGGTATTTTTATAGATGTTTTGTAAATGGCCACAGCTTATATGCAGCTTACTAGCCATTAATGCTATTGACCAGTCGTTTTGAGGGTTGCTGTATATTTCACTTCGGAGTTTAATTAGATCCTCATGAATTTTTGAGCGCCAAGGTTGGAGCGTATTTGTCTCCACCTGTTCTTTCGTCTTTACAAATAAAACCCGCATCAAATATTCGATGGTTTGCTCCTTATAAGAATTGTTCGAATAAAACTCAATTGCCATTTTCTGAATTAAGTCAGATATATATAAATGGTTTGAAATATATAACGGGGTATTTAGAGTAATAGGATTTTGGTCCAGAAATGACGCATTAAGTTCAAAATGTATCCAGTCATTTTTATATTCAGCTCCGCTTGTTCTGTATTCATGAGGGTGATTCTTATCAAAGATTATTAGAGTATTAGCGGGTGTAGATATGGCTTCTCCCTTTATTATAAAAACTGCCGGAGATTTAACAAACAAGAGGAGACACCATTCATACCCATTGGGACGATTAACAGAAAAGTTGTTACCATGTGTACTATTACAACCCATACGCAGAATTTTAAACATATCATTATCACCTTAGTATATATCAGTTTTATCTTATTATATGTTATTGATGGTGTGACTTAAAAGTATTATATTGAAACCATTATCAAACACTTGATGAATTAGTATTAATCTTACTTTTTATCAGTGAGAATATTGAAGTATTCTAAAGAGATGTTCATAACATTTATAAAAAGAAGCTTGGAGGGAATTCATGAATACAAGATTATTTCAAAATCACATGTTACGTAAAGAAGTACCACTTGATCCTATATGGGATTTCCATATCTTGAGTTCAACGGAGGAAAAACAGGAGGCATACAAAATGCTTGTTCCGGGTTGCTGGGAAAGCAATCCTAATCTTGCTACTTATAAAGGCAAGGCAGTGTATTCGAAGAGAGTAAACTTTGGGGGAAACGTTCGTCTAGTATTTAAAGGAGTCAGCCATACAGCACATGTATACCTGGACAAGAAACAGGTTGGATACCATTATAATGCTTATACAGAATTCAGTATATTATTACAGGATATACCTCAGGGTGATCATTTACTGGAGGTTATAGTGGATAATTCCTTTCATGAGGAGTCAGCTTTGCATGTGAGCAACGATTATTATTCTTACGGTGGAATTACCCGACCGATAGCAATAGAGGAAATAGGTGAAATGTTTATTAAAAACACCCATTTTATTCCATATCAAGAAAATGGGAAATGGTTTGCATCAGTTAGAACTTTGCTAAGCAATCTTTCCCCTGAGAAAAAGATTGTAACGCTGAAAATTAAGGTTGGAGATGATGAGGTTTCCTTTGTGGACAAAGTACTTCCTCCTAATGCTGAAACACTATTAGAGGATACCTTTGAATTTCCTTTGGCAACTACGTATACATTGGAGAATCCAAAATTATACATGCTGGAAGCAAAGCTATTAGATAAGGATATAGAAGTGGACGATTTTATAGACAGAGTAGGCTTTCGAGAAGTAAAAGTCAACGGAAAGGATATTTTGTTTAACGGAGAAAAGGTTATCATTAAAGGAGTAAACCGCCATGAAGACTATGCGGAATTTGGATGTGCACTTCCTCTAGAAGCAATGTATCGAGATATTGAAATTATTAAGTCATTAGGTGCAAATTGTATACGTACTAGTCACTATCCTAATGATGAGCGTTTTCTAGATTTATGTGATGAGAATGGAATACTTGTATGGGAAGAGTCTCATGCAAGAGGATTAAGTGAAGAACAGATGAGACACAAGAACTTTGAGAAACAAAGTTTGGATTGTATAAAAGAAATGATTGAAAGCCATATAAACCACCCATCTATCTATGTATGGGGAATATTAAATGAATGTGTGAGTAATACAGAGTTTGGGAGATCCTGCTACGCAAAGCAGTTCGAACTTATTAAACATTTAGATCCTAGTCGTCCGGTATCCTTTGCAAGTCTTGAAGCTCATATAGGTTCAGATTTGTGTCTAGATTTGGTTGATATAGTCTCTTTTAATATCTACCCGGGCTGGTATCATGAAACATCAGTAAAAGACTCATTAAGCAATCTTAAAAAGTTCGTTAATAGTACTTCCGGAGCAGGTAAACCATTACTAATCAGTGAAATAGGAGCTGGTGCAATTTATGGTTATAGGAATAATAACCAGGAAAAGTGGACGGAAGAATACCAACAGTCTGCTTTAACGGAACAAGTGACTTCCATTTTATCTGATGAAGAATTAAGCGGTGTAATAATCTGGCAGTATGCAGATTGTAGAGTAGACAAGGGCTGGTTTCATGGAAGGCCGAAATCTCAGAATAATAAAGGATTAGTAGATACTTACCGAAGAGAAAAGCTTGCTTATCATAAGGTAAAGGAAATGTTTCATTCCTATTAGAAATAGAAATTCCGTAGCACAAGATATTACAATGCTATCGGAGGAGTTATTAATTTAATTCAAACCTAATTTCCGATTATAAAAAAATTAAGGTCTATTGCAAGGACTAAGTCGCCGTTAGGCGGCTATTTTTTTTTGGAGTTAAGAGGAAGCTTTTTAATATAATACAAGAAAATAAGATAACATATGACTAATGTCTTAATTGGCTTATAAAAAGTATTAGTTTCCTTAAAATCAAATGCTCTTTTTTTATCTTATTCTCGTCGTCCCTAGACAATTTTTCTACAAAATGTTACAAAATCAGACTTTTTTTAGTGAATGGCTTCACATTTAGTACTTTTTACCGATATAAAGGAAAAATAGGTATGGAGGAGCTCATTTTATGAATTCTACGATTCAGGCAGTAGTCAATATTGCCCCGATTATAAAAGATACACTAGGACCGACAGCCGCAATGGGTGTGCTGGATACGGAAAAGTTTGTATACTTTTCCCCGTCAACGCTCTTAACGTTGGACGTGGAAGTAGGAAGAACAAGACTCGATGAACATGAAGTTTATCTGCGTGCAATCAAAGGTGAACAAATTATTTCTAAAACAGAAGATTCTAAGATATTCGGTGCGCCTGTCGTGACTTCCATTACGCCAATTCGGGATATCGAAACAAATGAAATAGTTGGCCTGTTATCTTTATCTCGAACATTGGAGCATCAAGATAAGCTAGATAAGGAGCTTAGCAGAATAAATGATGTAATCGATGCATTGCAAGGTAAGGTACAGCATGTAGCTGCACAGGCAGAAGAACTTTCCGCTACTAGCAGTGACATTAACGAACAAGCAAAAAGTGCAAACCAAAACTCCCGCCAAATAGGCGAAGTGGTTCAATTAATTGAACAAATTTCTACGCAGACAAATCTTCTTGGATTAAATGCAGCTATCGAAGCAGCCAGATCTGGCGATGCAGGACGAGGCTTTGGCGTAGTGGCAGATGAAATCAGAAAACTATCTAACAATACGAAGGAAGCAGTGAAGACAATCGGTAAATCCTTGACTGAAATCCGGTCGAGCATTGAAAATCTGACACTTAGCATTAATGAAGTCTCCACTTCATCTGATGAGCAGTCTGTCATCATGGTCGAATTCATGGATGATATTCAAGCTTTGGATGAAAAAAGTACACAAATAATTGAAAAAATGAAGATAGTAACTAACCAGGAATAGGAGAGTAAAATATGCATTTAACACTACAAGCGTTAGTTAAACTAGCGCCTGAAATCAAAAAAAACCTTGGTGAGAATTGTGCTGTTGTCGTAACGGATACAGAGAATTTTATCTTTTCTTCCCAGTCAAAAGATTTGGATTATAGTGTAAAAGTTGGTGATTTTGCATTTACTGACGATAACGATATATTACGTCAAGCACTTAAAGGAGAAAAAGTAAAAATACATATTCCAAAAGAACGCTATGGAGTCGGTATGCACTATACCGCCAATCCAATTCGTGATGAAAACGGTGAGATCGTCGGTGTGTTCCAAATCACAAAAACATTGAAGGACGAAGAAATCTTAGATGCAGAGCTGGATGAATTACGCTCTATTGTCAGTCGTCTGCAGGGGAAAGTACAGCAAGTTGCTGCTCAAGCTGAGGAACTTTCCGCTACGAGCACGGATATAAATGGTCAAGCGGCTCATGCAAATGCAAACTCCCAGGAGATTAGTAAGGTTGTTAAATTGATTGAAGACATTTCATCACAGACGAACTTGCTTGGCTTAAATGCAGCAATTGAAGCAGCCCGTTCTGGAGATGCTGGCAGAGGTTTCGGTGTCGTGGCAGATGAGATACGCAAGCTTTCCATCGGGACGAAGGAAGCAGTGGGTACGATCGGTAAATCGCTTCAGGAAATACAAACAAACATGGAGAATTTGACAGTGAGTATTGGTGAAGTCTCTACTGCATCAGCAGATCAATCTCGTGTAATGGTTGAGTTTATGGAAGATATACAAAACCTTGATAAACAGAGCAATGATATCGGACAATATATCAAAAATATCACTACTTGATAAAAAGTTATAGAAACAAAGGGTTATATCTACCTAAAACACCATCATCTCTGCTTTTTAGTTACTAGTATCTTCTCTGCTACAAACTAGGTCGCATACTTCGGCAAAATATCTAAACTTTTTATTGGCCAGGGGAAAAAAAGAGGGATATTAATTAAACAAAATAAGCAGCATCTGAAGTTTATGGAGAAATCCACCATAACGTGCAGGTTCAATGGTAGTCTGCAGTCATTTTTGAGTAGAAAATACGAATGTACCTATAGAAAAGTATGTTATTAACATTCATGAGCATGGTAATTGTATTGAGTAACTAGGTTACATATAATAAGCAATTAGAGTATAATTCGAAAGTGTAATCAGTGGTGGTAAGATGAACCGTCTGCAACAAATAGTAGCTGAAGTTAATACTTATCGTTTCATGATTACAATTAGTTACTGACAATTGGGGGATAATGGTATGAAGTCATTAGTATATTACGGTTCGAAAGATGTGAAAATTGAGGAAGTCACTGAACCAGAAGTTACACAAGGAACTGTAAAAGTTAAAGTTAAATTCGCTGGTATATGTGGTACAGATTTACACGAATATCTACATAAAACGTTTGTAACAGAAAATAAAATGATATTAGGTCATGAGTTCACAGGAGAAATTGTTGAAGTCGACAGTAATGTAACTAAATTTAAAGCTGGCGATAGAGTTGCTATTGAACCGATTTGGGGATGTGGTGAGTGTGATACATGTAAAACAGGGAATTATAATATTTGTCCTAATATGAAATCCTATGGCATTCACGAAAATGGCGGTTTCGCTGAATATGTAGTAGTGAAAGAGTCAAATGTATATGCGTTACCTGATACACTCAGCTATGAATTTGCGGCTTTAATAGAGCCTCTTGCAGTTGTATTGCAGGCAATTAGAAAAAGTAAATTCAAAATCGGAGATAGCGTCGCCCTTTTTGGAGCAGGACCAATCGGACTGCTTTTATCTGAAAGCTTGAGAGCGGCAGGAGCTAGTAAGATCTTTGTGGCGGAAGTTAGTGAAGAACGAAGAAAATTAGCTTTGAAGATGGGTGCGGATGTAGTAATAAATCCGTTGGAAGAGGATGCTGTTCAAGTTATAAAGGATCATACGAATGGCGGAGTGGATGTTTCTTATGACGTTGCGGGAGTGGAAGCTACATTTAACCAATCACTTGATTGCATCAAACCTAATGGTGAGTTCATGATTGTAAGTGTGTTCGCAAATCCAATTAAGTATCACCCTACAACACAAGTAGTCAGTGAGAAAAAGATCAATTCTTCTCTAGGTTACAATAATATCTTTGCCCAAGCGATCGATTTATTATCGAAGGGATCCTTGAATGTTGAGCCAGTCATCACGAGTATCATAGCGTTAGATAACATTGTGGAAGACGGTTTTGAGAAACTAATAAGTGATAAAAACGAATGCAAAATTTTAGTTCGTCCGAGCTAATCAAAAGAAGCGGCAGATTCTATCTGCCGCTTCTTTTCTATTTCAATTGTTAACCTAATTTATTAACTTAACAATAAGAAAGAGCGAATATCCCTTGGATACATCATCCAACAAAAACACACACTAAGGGAAAATACCATAACCTAAGGAGTTAAAGGTATGAGGATCTTAAAATGTTTGCTTCTTTTGTTTTTGATTATTCTGTTGACAGGATGTTGGGATAGAAAAGAGTTGTCAAGGATATCAATCGTAACTGGAATGGCAGTAGACAAAGGAGATAATGACAAATATAAGTTAACGATTGAAACGACTCAAGCAAGAGAAATGACTTACCAAACAGCAACAGGGGCAGCTCCATCTTTCGTCTATTCCTTAGAAGGGAATACCATAGCAGAAATTGCTCATAAATTTAATATTGCTACTGCCTCTATTCCTGTTTATTCACATATGAGATTGCTCGCTATTAGCGAAGAAGTTGCGGAGAAGGGGATGTTGCAGTTTATGGATTTTGTAGATCGTAACAGAGAAATGCGAGATGATTTTAGTATTGTTATTGTAAAAGGGAACAGTAGTGCCGGTGATATTTTACGGGTAAATAACATGTACAAAAAAAGCGCTTCTCTTAAATTGTTTATCCAGTTAATGACATCGCAAAAAGATTGGGGAGGGACACCAGATATAAAATTGAATGATTTTGTACGAATATATAATTCAAAGGGACAGTCCCCCGTCCTGACTGCTGTTAAATTAGTTGGCGACCCGAAGAAAGGTGGGAATGTAGAAAATATGAAAAGTGAACAACCAGAGAGTTACGTAAATATTAGCTCTATGGCTGTTATAAAGACGGGGAAACTGGTTGGCTATGCTTCATTGTATGAAGTACGGGATATGCTTTTCGTACAAAATAAAATAAAAAGCACAGCAATAACAACTAATTGTACAAATGGAAAATTTGAATATCGTATTACAAATTCAAAAACAAAAGTTACTGCAAAAGAGATAAATGGAATCCCTAACTTTTTTATTAATATTAAAACAGAAGGTAACTTAGACGGAACCGAATGTTTTCGGAATTATAAGAACCCTACCACTTTTGATGAATTAGAGGTTTCAGTTAATAAAAAGATGGAAAAGGAAATTAGAGAGTTTATTGATAAAACAAAAGTGAAGTTCAATGCAGATATTTTTGGTCTAGGTGAGATGCTTAGAGAACAGGATTATCAACATTTCAAAAAGTACGGAAATGATTGGGACAAGGGATTTGTCGAATCTAAGATACATATTAAATTTAACTCAGAAATTAAAAGAAGTGGATTAAGGAAAGAACGGGCAATTATGAAATAAATAATTTGGCGATTTTTTATATACACGTTAATATAAAGTAAGGTGATACCAAGAGTTAATTAGTTTATATTAAGCATACGAGATACTCTTTTTTAGAAAATATTCATTACTAAACAGCCCCTTTTCCTTTTGATTTTGGGTAACAATTCCACCTTGCTCCATTCCTTTCATAGATTCTTAACCATTTAAATAATGTAAAACCAATTGTATTCTTAAATTCAGCCAAAATAGCTCCGTAAATATTAGAATGGTGTCTGACATTACTGGGCAGCTCATTTAATGGGGCTATTTCGTTTGAAAGATTTCTTGTTTGAAGCCTTTGTTGACACTATGTTCAATTTTTATTTAGTTTGTTTTATTATCTCCCTCAGAAAATACAAATGCAGTAGACCTTTCATGGAGAACAACTTCAAAGTATGAACATGAGGCTATAAAATCTGATTCTTTTCTGCAAATAATGGATGGTCCCTCTGCCGATGGCTTTCAACTAATAGGTGATGATTTAAATCTTGCAGCTGAGTCTTTTCTAAGAAACATCAAACAATTAAGTAAGGAAGGAAAATACCAGACTGCTGCACAAGAAATGGCTGACGGAATTAACTCACAGTCCTTTCCTAAGATAGATGACCTTCGAATATCGGGAGTAGTTGTTTCGCGTACACCTAGTGAATTAGAAAAATTTCAAGATTTAGAGATAGTTCGAGCTTCAACTATTGGAGCAACAATAGATGTGTATTAACATATTGTTATGAGGAGAAATTATAAGAAATCATCATTTTTAGTCCGCAATTCCTAAGCCGCTGGTACGATGACTTTTTCTCTTACATAGGTAAACAATTTTTAAATTGTCGAAATACACATTATGAAGATGTCTCTGCTATAATTTCACAACAAATTTGTGCCATTTCTTCGTCACTTTCCCGCATACCAGAAGTTATCCATTCGCTCAAGATATTATACACAGCTCCACTCCAAAAATAGATATCATATTTTTCTTTGGTACTAATAATATCGGAAGGAATATCATCTAGCATTATTTTATTAATACTTGAAAGTATAATCCCTTCAAAATCCGCTCTAATCAGAATTAAGAATATATCTGAGTAATTTCTTACTTGACTAAATATAGAGTGCCAAAATCCAAAATCATCCTCAGAATATGTAGTGAAATCCATTTTATTGGTGATTGCTTTGACTACTGTTTCTAAATGTTTATTAAGTATATCCTCTTTTGACCTGTAATTACGGTAATAAGCAGTTCTTGATACACCAGCTCGTTTTACTATATCAGAGATAGAGATATCTCTATATTCATTTTCTTTCATAAGTAGTAGAAGTGCAGTTTCAATACTTTCCTTAGTAATTTTATTTGATTGTTCGTTTGATAATCGTAATACATCGTTTCGTTGAAGTTCAGCTTTATTTGACATTACAATTCCCCTTATTTGTGTAATCCTGCCTCTTGTCAACGTAATTAACTGTTAATGTTTTTGGCGTAACATATGTTACACCAATAAATTAACATTTACTGTAAGGTAAATCAAGGAGAATAGGAGAGGTATATAAGAGCCTATTATCAGGTATGAACGAAGGCTGGCTTTAGTAACTTCTTTGCACTGATATGATTTTATTAACTCTTTCTTCATCAAAAGTTACGTACTCATAAAATTGAGAGTTTAGTAATAGAGACAAGCATAAAATCTACTTTTCCTTAAAAATATGACCAATGCATATAACTTTTTATTATCTTGTATAAACTCTGACGTTACAATTATTCTCCTTTTGCATAGTCCGACTCCAAAAGCGTTGTTATATGAATTCATTGCTAATATACTTGTTTGGTGTAACAGATGTAACGTCGGGGGTGAATTTAATTAAGAAAGCAATTTAATTTTGGTTCTACTTAGTTTTCTAATCCTGCCTATTTTACTACCGGCTATGATTTCCCTAACGCAAAAATTGAGCAATTTCTCAAAAAACAATAAGTTATACTTCCAAGCATTGTCATTTGGGGTAAACCAATAGACACTTCCTGAAAACATCACATTATGCAAGTAGTTGATGTTACAGAGGGAAAGCAGGCATTCTGAATATAATATTGATGTCTTTTATGAGTACGAGAATAGAGCAATTGGGAATTTCACTGAGAAAACGTATAAACTTAACAGATTTGACTTGCAGGAAAATATTAGCAAACCATTTAGATGTTAATTTTATGAGCAAGAGAATCAATAAAAGGTAAACGAAGAATAAAGGGGATCGATGTGAATGAACTTAGAGCCTAAAACAAAAATCAAGCTTGACCACCTTGGGCAGTTTTATGCCGCAGTTAATAGTGAGAATAATCCTGGCACATTTAGCGTTTCAGCACACTTAAAAGAGCCCTTAGTTCCTAAGACGCTCCAGCATGCAGTAAATGACCTCATGCAAAGATTACCGTTTTTGAATGTGAGTAGTAAACAGGGGTTTATGTGGCACTATAATGAAGTGCTGGCAACTCCACCGAAAGTTATAAGCGAGAAGGAGTTTCCAGCCTTGTGCAGCCCATTTAAAAAGGGGAACAACCATCAAATAAGAATTATTTACGGAGAACGTTCTTTTACGATTGAGGTACTTCATACTGTATGTGATGGGCGTAGTCTGGCTATGGTAGTTAGTTCTTTGTTAGCTAGATATTTTGAGCTCTTAGGTGAAGAAATAAACAAAGAAGGACTAGTTGACTGCAAGGAGCCTATGCAAATGGAGGAAGGGGAAGATGCATATGCTCGTTACGCAGATTTAAGAAAAGTAAAGTCTGAAAGCAGAAAGGTCGTTTATGTACCTAAATACCAACCAGCCACCACGCAAATTATGATTCAAAAGATTGATCTTGCACAGATTAAAGCCAAAGCTAAATCACTTGGCCTAACTATTACCGAATATATAATGGCTCATATTTGTAGTGGATTTGCAAAACAGAGAACGAAAGACAATTGCACAAATGCAATAACGGTCAATGTTCCAATTGATTGTAGAGGGTTTTTTCCTAGTATATCTTTGCGGAATTTTGTATCACATAAGACAGTTGCAATGCCAGAATCTACATGCTTTACAGAGATGGGACAAGGTATAAAAAATCAATTTGCAGAAATTACATCGGATTATATCCAGTCTAAAATTAGTGAAATGGAAAGATTAATGAGAAGGGGAAAATTTTTGCCATTGTTTATGAAAAACCAGATTATTAGGAAAGTTGGTCAAGATGAAAGTGCTGGTTATACTACTGGTTTCTCAAATTTAGGATTGATAAGACTTCCTATAGAACTCCAAGAAAAAATCGAAGCATTTTCTTTTGCGCTAGGGGCTGAACCAAACATGCCATATCAGTTTGCGTGTGTAGCAGTTGGTGATACACTTACTCTCACAATAACCACCACGGCAAGAGACACCGAGATTATTGATCGAATCGTGAATGCTTTGTAAACAAATAAAAATCTATATAAAAAGTGGATAGAAATATTGAAAAAAATAGTAGAAGGGATCAAGAAAGGTATTTTAATGATTAAAAGTAAATTATATCTAGTTTAGCATTAGCCTTTCTTTCTAGATAAATGCATTGGAAGTTTAGTGATAATTTTTCCTGTCTGAGGAATATTATACTCAATGAATTAATGGAGTTTTAATAGTAAGTATTGGTCCAAACTCTCCAGCATCGTGTGAGATAAAGTGCTTATTCCTTAAGAAAACAGCTTGTCATTACCGCTATTTTTTTGTCAAAGAAGATTATATGCTGATAATAAATAAATAATAAGTTAATGAAGCATATTATTATTAGGAAGTATTATAATCAAAGGAAGATAAATATGAGGAATAATAAAAAAGAAAAAGGGCTATTAACTATTGCGCTTCTAATTAATACGATAATCTTAATACCTTTAATATTGAGAAA